>Ga0308164_10001464_pt1 | contig 27539 bp, 29 predicted proteins | sample PhyTR2_FD_201031 | JGI IMG/M metagenome (GOLD analysis project Ga0308164, IMG submission 201031) | Phyllosphere microbial communities from UC Gill Tract Community Farm, Albany, California, United States - DLSLT.R2 | ecosystem: Host-associated > Plants > Phyllosphere > Unclassified | place: USA... | reverse complement strand
TGATGTCGGGGAAGCGATAATCGCCGGCTGAACCTGCCGCGTACCAGTCGCCCTTTTCCACCTCTAGCCATTGGTTTGTGCCGTCATCGCGGAACACGGCCTGCTTGGTAACGTCAGGTTGCAGCATATGTCGCCCTCTGCCGCTGATGTCATTGAGGCGAGCAACGAAACTGCCATCAACTGCGGGGACAGTGCCATCGATGTCGATCCAAGCCGTTCCTGCGACACTGCAATCCCACCAGCCGCCGTCCGTGGCACCGCCAGGACCAAACAGGGTCGCGGCGTTCATGGGATCGTCCTGCACGTCCGTGATGTTTACGGTGATCACTGCATCGGTGAATTGCTGATTGATGCCATAGAAGCGGATGGGCTGCTGCATCGTCTTGGGTGTCGCGGCTTCGTAATCCTGCGCCTTCAACGACAGCCAATAACCGTTGCGGCCGAACTGGCCCGTGTAAGGCCCGGTAAGCGTTGCAAGCGCACCCGGCATATTGGCCGTGATAGTGATGACGGCCTTGAGATTTTCCGGAAAGCTGTAGGTCGTCGGCACATTCAACGCGGGCTTGGTGGTCGTGGTAGTCATCAACTCCACGCGACCAGCGTGCTTTCCGTCGTTGGCGCTCTCTTCGCCTTTGAAGTTCAGGTAATCGCTGGTGACGGTTGCCCGCGAGTACGCGATCGTGCCGCCAGCTTCGGCGCTAAAGCAGGTGTAGCTGTAACCATTGTTGCCCGTGTAGCGCCCGCCGATAACAAAACAGATGCCGCCATAGGAGCCGACCTGACACCGGCTGTATGGGTTAGTGCCCGCGTTATCCATTGGCCCAGTGCCAATGCAGTCCACGAGGTAGCTGACGCCCCACATGCGATAATTGCGGTGATTGCCAAGAGACTGACAGCGGATGAGCCGGATATTGTCGCCCTTGAAATCCCAGCCGCCGTCCGTGTTGTTTGCCGCGATGCAATCCTCGAACGTGACGTTGTGGTTCTGCGCTTCGCCGGAGAAGCCGTCGCCGTTCTGGTATGCCTTGGACGTGTCGATGTGGTTCTTCATCGTGCAGCGTCGAAACATCGCTGGGCCTGCGGTGTCGCGAAGGCCGATGCCAATGGCGAACGCGGATTTATCCTGCCGCTCACTGTCGCCGTAGAGGTCTTCACATAGGATATTTTCTGTCGCGTATGCGATGCGCGCAAAGGCGTCGGCGTAACCCCGGACCGTGATGCGCTGAAGAACTAGGTATTCGGCGATCGACGCGTGCGTGGCGCCGCCGCCAAGATTGTTTTCCAAAAAGCGGCTGATGTTGCGGCCCGTGCAGTCTGTGATCCTCAGCCCCTTGATCGGCATACGAACGCGGACGAAGCCATTGCCGGTATTGTGGGCATGAAAGTCACTGAAATAGAGGTAGTTGGCACCGAAGTTGAGGCGGAAAACCTCTGCCGAACTGCCGGGGTTATCTATGGTCCACGGCTCAACGCGCGTTCCTAGCACCTCTGCTTTCATGGGGTTACCGCTGGCATCCACACCGCGGATGCGAACCTCACGATCCGCCGAAACACCGCCCTTCTCGATGGTGAACGTCGATGACTTTACCTCATAGGGTCCAAGATCAGCCCTTACCCAGATTTCGCCTGCCGGGTTCGTTGCTGCTGCCTTGGCAATCAAACCGTTGATCGCGCTCAATCCAGCCGATGCGTTTGCCCAACTGGTGCCGTTCTTCGCGCCAGCGCCAGTGGGCGTCACATAGAAGCGGGGCACCTTGGGCGCATAGTTGGGCATTCCAGCGACGGTGGCGTATCCAACGTGGCTCATCAGACTGCCGCCGTATCGCCGTCGAGAAAGACGGTAGTGGCTGTTTCAAATCCAATGGAGCCGCCTGCGTACAGACCTGCGCTGCCGTTATGGCCCTGACGGTTATAGAGCGTTGCCCCGCTGGGCATGATGAACCGCAGGGGGCCGGAGCCAGTCTGTCGCCAGAACCAGATTGTACCTTCCGGTGCAGATGGAACGCGAACCTCAGTCAGCGCAGTCGATGTCCCGGTGGAAATGCGAATACGATTACCAGCCTGCGCCAGTGTCAAAGTATGCGGGCCAACGCCGGATAGATTGATGTTCTTGAGTTGGCTCGCATCATAAACAGCGCGGGCAGGGCTGGGGACGTTGACGGTCTGGCCCGCATTGTTGGTGATGGGAAACTTGCCGTCACCAGCAGGACCGCCGTTCACTGCTCCACCGAACCACGCTTGAAGCTGCTGGACGGTTGCGCCTTGCCGAGCGAGGTAGTCGGCCAACTGGTTTGCAATTTCTTCGTTCGTAAAACTCATCTAGTTCTCCCGGCGGCCTCAATGGGTATCGCTTCTCGTTGGAGTGAAGTTCAGTAGCCGTAAGCAATCCAATCGAAGCCATCGATCGTGTTACCGCCTTCGTTGGCCTGCGCTTGAAACTGCTGATGGGTGCGGTCGCGGTTAGACGTAACCTGCATCCAAATATCTCGATTGGTTTGGTTCGCGATGTCGATGTACGCGCTCGCTTGTGCGCTCATCAGCGCATTGGGGAACGGTATTGGGAACTGGATATCAACGCCGCGCTCACTCATATTCGTAGAGCGATACTGACCCCACTGCATGATAAAGCCGCCGGGCATTTTCTGGAAACCAGCAGCAGGATTTAGAAGTGAGTACTCGTTGGCGAACAGGGGCGTCAGCGATCCGTAGGTGATGTTCTCGACGATGACATTCTTGAGGTAGGTTTTGTCGCCTTGGATCAAGAACGGCACGACCGACTGCCCGTTCACATCACTGACAACCTTGAACTCCGATGCAATGATGGTGAAGCTTGAACTTGTGCCGTTGTTGGTCGCGATGGTGCCGCTGACGAAGCCGTTTACGTCTAGGCCCAGAACTGCACGGGCGGTGCCGCCAGACGGTCCAACAATGACCTCGTTTAGATTTTTGATGCTCGCCGTGTTTCCACCGGACGTGGCCTCAATGGACGTGAACTTCTCGGCCAACGATTGTGTGGGCGTTACCTTCGTGGCCTCCAAGTTCAACACGAACGCACTGCCGTCGCCGTTTTTCGCGCCGATCAGAGCCAGCGTGGTTGCCAACGCGGTGTTGTTCTCGGTCGATTGCGTTTTCAGGTCGGTAAGCACCGTGCCGATTGGCTGACCATTCAGGGTCGTTCGTGCATCAAGAACTGCTTGGTAATCCGCTTGTCGCAATGCGCCTTTGACGATGCTGTCGGTGTTTAGCGTGATGCTAGCTTTGGCTTCTGCTGCCGCCTTGGCGGCGGCGTCCGAGCCACCGAGCGCTTTGTCGATGTCGCTGATAACCTGTGTGACGGGCCGATCACCAACGTAGCTGCCGATGGGGGCGCCAACAGTTGCGTAATCTGCGGGGCGGGCACCCGTGCTGTCGGTGACGTTCTCCCAATCGGTGACCGGGATCACTTCCGCGGTGGCAACGCTGGCGTTCACCCAGGGCGAATAAACGGCGCTCATCATGCGGAAGCGCGCTTGGACCTCAACGGTGATGCCCGGTGCGTTGGACGTGAATGTGAATGTGCCAATCTTGGGATCGAAAAGCGCGGCCTGTTCCGACCATGCGTCGGTGCCTGCTGGACGGCTCTGAATTTGGATGCCGTTGACGCGTCCGCTCAATTCCGGCGTCCACGTGACATGAACCTCCGAGACGTTGACGCCGTTGGCACCGCTGTAGCTGGCGCTGCTCAGAGCTAGGTTCGATGGTGCGATGGTGGTCGAGGCATCATAGCCCTGCGGACGGATATTCGCCGGGAGCGGTTTTTCCTCGCGATCCCATGCGTAAATCGCTGGATCTTCCTCGCGGAGCGTCATTTGGAAAAACAGGTCGTGGCTCTCGGCCTGCTCCATCACGCGGAACAGTTTGTTATTCCAACCCTCTGCTGGAAGCGAAAGCGTGACGACCGAACCAATCTCAACCGCAAATGCCTTGGGGCCGAATGTCGCGGCGAACATGCCGGGGCAGAGGTATTCACTGAGCAGCATTTGCTTGGCGATGCGCTGACAGGTTTCCGCTCTCGAGACCGCGCCGAGGTCGATCGACATGGTGCGTGGGATGCCGTCGGCCAGCGGCTCACGTTCAATGGGATCGCCCCAATCGGTGAGCTGGTACAATTCCTCGGGATTAGCGAAGCGACCACGAACGATGTTGAAACGCTCGCGCGATGCTGGCGCGGGGTTCCAGATGTAGGGGCTGGAGCCATTTGCGGGCGCGACTAGATCATCGGCATCAAAGGCGATCTTGGGGCCAGCGGTATCGTCGTAGCCGCCCACGATGCAGTAGGTGCCGCCGCGATCAGTTAGCTTGCAGGAGCCCATTGCAGCCGTGAGGCCATTGATAACCGTCTCGTGGCTGTCCGTGGTCGAGAAGATGCCATCGGCGGTGTAACGCTGAACCGTCGCACCGCTTTGGGTCGCAACACGCTCTTCGCAGAGGTTTGCGTAGGTGCGGAAATTATCGAAGTCGATGCGGTTGGCAGGAATGCCCATACCCCACACGACCTTGCCGTTGATGCGCCATCCCAGCAGATACGTCAGCAATGCCAACGTGGGGTTGCGACCAATCTCAACCGAGCCGTCGCGGAATGCGTAGGTGTTTTGATCGTTGACCCGGTGCGCGCCAGAACCACCGCGCGTGCTGTCGCGGCGAGGATCGTAAAGGGGGCAACCTTCGACAATCGCCGTAAGGCGCTGTGGAATGCCGCTTTCCCAAACGTCGGTGTCCAGTTTCCAAAACGGAACGTAATAGGCGCAGCCCGTGAACGTGCTGCTGCTGTTCCAGTATCGACCCGAACCAACCGAGAAACCGTTACCGGGTTTGCCCTCGGTGACGACGCGGAATGGACTGTTGGGTGCGAAGCCGTTGCGCTTGGATACGAATGCGCCGTTCTGCCAAACTAGGTCGTTTTCGACATAGAACTGCTTGAGCGCGTTAATGCGGTGAGATGCCAAGGCGACGACCTGAACGTAGCCATCCTTCTTTGTGGACGGCAGATCGATGTCGCCTTCAAAGAACCGAACGTCAGCGCCACCTGCTGTCGTACCGAAAATGATCTTGCGCGAGGCGGTGGGAACGACACTCGTATTGAGGCGATCCACCATGGACTGCGACATCGAGGGCGCTTTTCGGAACAGCGTCGCGGCGGCGGTTAGGGCCATGCTGATGCCCATCCCGATCAGCGCCGACGAGATAGCCGTTGCTGCTACCGTGACACCAAGGGAGCCCGCGACACTGGCTAGTACGGCTGCGATCTGCGGCGCGAAGACAACGACGGCGACTGCGATCGCTACGACGATGACCGTTTTGACGATCTTGGACATCAGCGCGCCTCCGCTTCGGAAGCCGCGAAGGGCAGGGTAAAGGCTTTCGTGCAGTCAGCGGTTGGGATTGCGACAAGGCCCTGCTGGCCATGCTCTTCGCCCACGAACCAGCTATGAAGGCCGACGCAGACACCAAGCGTGGTGCGGTCCTTCATCACGATATCACCGCGTTGCGCGAACACGGGATGCTTGGGAGAGCCTAGCCAGGCGGTTGCTGTTCTAAGGAGTGTGCCCGCGCCATGTGTGCGGAGCGCTTCAGCCGATCCAGCACGATCAGAATAAGTGCCGCGAAATCCTTGAGCCGGGTCAGTACCTGTCATTGCCTTGATGGCATCGCAGGCAAACAGAGCGCAATCGTTGGAACCCCACTTAAAGGGTTCTTCAGACTTTCGATCAATTAGTACGGCAAGGCGCTCTTCCCAATCAGGAGCGCGGACAAGATCAGATGGTTCGTTCATCCAAATACTTATTCAACCGCCGTTAGGATTTGATTCCCCACTGGGTAAATTCATTGTTCGAGATACCGGCGGCTACGCGTTCCCAAGCCGTTGTGGGCATCTTCGACGGAGCAGGATCACCATTCGCACAACTGACGGTGTATTCTTGCGAGGCATCTGCTGGATCAAAACGTCGCTGGTCGAGATAGCTGGAACCGCTTGCGGCGCTGATAAGCGAGGCATGTCCCTCGATGGCCAGCGTGAAGGTGTGCGAAAGACCATCATTGCCGATTTTCACGGTATCCATTGCGCCGCTACGAACGCGACGGAATGCCCATGTTGGCGGATTACCCGGAGTTGGTGACGCGATCATAATTGCACGCCACAAGGTTGCGTTCCGGCTCTGGTATTCGTCGGCATAAACGGATGCTGCGCTGATCGCCTGACTCGGCGCGCTGGGGATCGCCAGTGTGATTTCCAACGGGTCCGATCCGCTCATTGAAAAGCTGTTGTCGCCGATGTTGAGGACGACGCCATGAATAAGCGGTTCGAATTTCTTGCCGTTCAGGACACTATCGGTGCTGCCCTGAACCTCAAGCTGATGCGAGCCGGTCCAGACGTTGACCGGTCCGCTTTTGAAATCCAGCGAAGCCATGATTGCCGTTGTGATGCCCGCCGCTTCAAGGGCTGCGAGAAGTGCTGTGTCTGTGCCAAAGCGCATTAGATTGCCTCCTTCGCGATGACGGAGGGGAATGTGGGAAGCCCGTCGATATCGAGGTCGAACGAGGGCGTCTCCGCGCTGACCAATCGGAACACGCCGCTCGGCGTTGCCAGATTGATCGCTGCGCCAGCCGCATAGTTGGCACGCAACATGGGCTGAAACTCGACGAGAACCTGCCCGTTCGCATCGGCAAGCGCCGGAACAGCCGTAATCCTGAGCAACTGGTTTCCAAGTTGGAAGAACTGCCCCACGGAAAGCTCACTGGTCGCGTTGGAAGCCCATCCTGATAGCTTGACGTTTGTGGAGTAGCTGTAAGCGGCTGAGGTCAGGGACCGGCCTGTGAGGACGCTCTTAGTAGCGGCGCGCGGGTAGTATCGGAATGTGCCGACCTGACCCTGCAAGCTATCAAGCCAGCCCTGCAAAACCTGCGCGCGGACGAGGCTCATTCGCGGCCAAGTAAAATCCAAGTTCCACTGCGAGGCAGTGTTGACGACCTGAATGGCAAGAGTGTGGGGACTCTCCATCGCCGCTTGGCGATTGTTGAGTTGCAGCTTTTCGCGCGCAGCCGTTTTTGCGGGGAAGGGTAGTGGATATGTAGGCATTGATTACTTATGCGCCGCAAACGAATGGCCAGGTTAGAAAAATGAGGGTATCAATTCCAGTCCTCGTCACCGCCGACGCTTGCTCGCGCTAACTATCAAGTGAACCCCGAATGTAAGTGCGACCAGCGTACCAACAGCAAACCACAAAGTCCGTCTCGGACGGGGCGCGAACACCTGTGCAATCGAAGCATCTTGTATACTGGAGACTGGGATTTGGCCAAGTACCTGTAGCGTGACTTTTAGCGCGTCGCTCGCCGGAGTTTGCACATCCGGCTGCACGCCTCTTAACTCCCAATTCGTCTTCGTGATCGGGTCTTCCGTCCGTCCGAACGGGATTATCGCCACTACCCCGTCGCTAAGATCGATTGGTCCTGCCGGGTGGGCGCCCCCGCGCGTGATCTCGCCTACAACCTTGCCTAGCTTGTGCGATTGCACGTCATAGGCAAGCTCCTCACCGCCTGAAAACGTGTTCTTACTCGTCAGCACGTACGCTGGGCAGTTCGTAAAACTGACCGGCGTAGGCCGACTGAACTGGCGATCACGCGTAAAAGACGTCGTTCCAGGAATTCGTGAGATGATACTTGAGATTTCCCGCGTCGGCGGGGATGCCATTAGGTAGCTGACGAGATAGGCCACACTTTCAGGATCTCCCCCGCCATTGCGCCGTACGTCAATGATAAGTGCGTGGCTGTCCTCAAGCGCTAACATCGCCTTGTCCAAGACAGGTTTATAGACCGATAAGGGCGGGAACCCGATTATTTCAATATAGCCAACGCCCCCTGCAAGTGTGTCTGCACGAGTGATGCCTACTTCTGCGTGTGGCCTTTCGCTCGCAGATAACGGTTGGGGTGGAGCATCTTGCCACAAGACTCTCAGATGCTTGTCACTTGCGATCTCGGCCACATCGGCCGTAAGCCGCGCAGCGAAGGCTACCCCGTCGGGCAGGCCGTTATACTGTCCAGCTGCGTGCGAAGCGGTGATCTTTGTGGCGGCTTTGGCTCCGATGTCAGGATAGATGTAGTTGGCGCGTAACGCGTCGCTGAGTTTCATCACCACTCGCTGTCTCGCGCCTTGGTCTAGCGTTCGGGGCGCTTCGCGCCTGATGTGCGCAATCGCTGCGAGGGTCAGTACTACAGCGATCGAAAATACGATGATCGATCGGTGGGACAAGCTGCGCAAAGATCCTCCTCGAAATATGCTTTCGCAACATAGCGAGCATAATATTGCTATGCCCGCAAGTGCATCAAATAGACGCGACGCACATCGGGTTTCTTAAATCCGCGGGCGTTGCAGCTTGCTGAGGGTGTGATTGGCCGCGTTCTGATTGATCATCGGCATCATCTCCGCGATTGCCTGTGTAGCCATGGCCTTCACTGCCGCAGGGTCGTTGCTGGTGATCGCACCAAACGTCACGTTCATGGATGGCGAGTTGCCACCGCGCACGTTGTCGAGTTTGTGATTGGGCGTGACGTGGAAGGGACCGCCAACGTCGATGTGTTCCGGTCCATGTTCGCCAACGAGATAACGACCCTTATTACCCATGCCGCCGTTTGCTTTGCCCGTAACGCCCTTACCGCCGCCCACTGCGCCGGTAATGCCAGCGACCAGCGAACCAAACAGGCCACCGCCACCACCACCGCCACCGCCACCGCCAAACAGCAGGTTGCCAAGCGGCTTGATAAGCATCTGCTGCAATGCGATTTTCAGCAGCCCGTCGATTACCGCATCGGCCATGTTGCCAAACGCATCGCTGAGCGAACCAACGCCCTTGATGGCATCCATGAGCCCGCTCTGTAGGCTTTCCAGCCCCTGCACCTGAACGTTCTCTAGGCTTTCGTTGATCTCATTGGCCGTGCGGGGAATGTTATCGAGATAGCTACCCAGTGGACCCATGTTCTGACGATCAACGGACTTCTGCTCACGCTCACGGAGGGAGGGCAGCATCGCAAGACGACGACGCGCAATTTCCTTCTCGGCTTCCGTGCTGTCACGGCTGGCAATGATGGCATCAAGGGCCAGCTTTTCCTGCTGCATCCGAAGATCGAGAAGGCGGGTTTCCGCGTCACGACGATCCTTGGCGGTGCGTGCCATATTGGCATCGAGTTGAAGTATCTCTTCCGCGTTGGCGATGCTGGCGCTTTTTAGCTTCAACTCCTCCTGCTGGTTAAACTCGGCTTCCTGAAAACCGATCGCCTGTCGCTTGTTGGCGGTGATGCGCTCTTCGATGGCCTTGAGTTCTTCGACCTGGGCCTCGGTATATCGCTTGCTGCCCTTGGGACCGTCCTTGTCGATCTGGTCCATGCGGGCTTTGCGATCTTGGTCGAGAGCCTTGCGCTCAAACTCAAATCGCTCGGTTGCAGTGCTGGCCAAACCGGCTGCGCTGTCTAGTTCCTCGCGCTGGCTGCGGTTCTTATCGCTGATGAAGGCTTCTAGATCCTTGCGATCCTTTTCGGCCTGACGCTCAGCATCGCGGGTGGCCTTATCGGCTGGGCTGCGGCCCGAACCTCCACCCGGCTTGCCGTTGGGCTTACCGGGGGGCGGCTTGAGCAAGCTACGGCAGGTGCCACGAACGACCGTGCGACCCGCAGCAACATCGGCCTGTACGCCGCGACTGGTAGCGATAAGCTGCTCGTCAGTCTGGCCCTTGCCGGAAAACGTCTTGTACTTGTCGCCGCCATTCATCCGAATGCCACGGATCAGACGGTTGCGAAGTGCCCCACGACGGGCTTTCTGGTAGCCCTTGTCGTAGTCACCGCCCATGTTCCAATCGGCAATCAGGGGCTTTTCTTCGAAGTGCTGCCCGCCGCCAGCGCGGTCGATTGCCTTGTTCAAAACGCGCTTGGTGCCGTTCTCGATCTTCGTTCCCCAATTATCCATCGAGGCGTAAGCGTTATGCACCTTGTCGATAAAGCGGAGCAGGTTGCCGAGCGTTTCCCGTGTGTAATCCGCGTCCTTGCGGATCAGATCGAAAACCGTTGCGGCACCGTCACCCATTGGGTTGAAGGCATCATGGAGACCGGCGAACTGCGCGCGGATTTCAATGCCGGCGTTTTCTGCCTCACGGGCAAGAACGTCCATTGCATCGGAGCCTTCACCCATCGCATCGACCAGCCCGTCGCTGATGCCAGCGCCCCGGTCGAACGCACCAACGAGGGCCGTTAGACCGTTCTCGATGAGCGTCTTGCTCTCTTCCCACGTCTTTGGCAGTTCCTTGAATTCCGCATCGATCTGCGTGGTCATCTTCTTGTTCGTCAGTGCGTCGTAGAGCATCTGACTGGTCAGCTTGCCGTCTTCGGCCATCTTCTTGAGTTCGCCGCGCGTTACGCCGAGGCTCTCCGTGAACAAGCGGGTGAGACGCGGGCTGGCGTCCATGATCGCGCCAAGCTCTTCCCACTGTACGTTGGTGCCCGATAGTGCCTGACCCATCTGCAACGTGGCGGACATCTGCGAGGCTGTATCCGCACCGCTTACCTTCATGGCCTTGCTGAATGTCTCGACCGCACGGGCGTTATCAAGTTGGCTCTTACCCAACTCTTTCGTCGTCGGCATGAACTTGGCATACAGATCGCTGATGCCGCTGACACTGCTACGGGTCTCTGCCGCGATCTTATTCACATCGCGCATTGCAGTGCCCTGATTACCAAACTGCGCAGTAGCTAGCTTCATTTGCGCCTCCATCTTCTTGGAAGCGTCTGCCATTGCTAGGTACTTTTGTGCCCCGTCGATTGCCTTGTCGGCGACAAAGGCGGCAGCAAAACCCTTGATCGCCAAAGAGGCGCGGTTCATGCCTGTTTCGATTGCGCTGCTGGCTCGGTTAGTTGCCTTGGTTGCGCGTTCCAGTCCGCTGATAAACGAAGCGCTGTTCAGGCTCATGCTGGCGTAAAGTGATGCGATCTGTTGAGCCATTGGTACTCCCGCGCTCTAAGTGTCGATTACTTAGCGGGTGGCTTGCTCTTCGATGTGGAGGTGCGCGGACCGCGCTTTATGCCTTTGTCCTTGCGAGTTTTCCGTGTCTTATTCGCTGGGGAGGGAAGGGCAGCAACTTCCCCAACGGCTTCCACCTTCACTGTTTTGCCAAGGAAGAAGTCCATGATGTTGTCATCCAACTGCTCTGGGGTCGGATCGGCTTTGACGCGGCCCTCGGGATCGCGGTCGATAAAGAGGGGGATCTTGGCGTTTGCCTTGCTGTTAATGGCGTAGAGGAGGTTTAAGCCGAGTTCTGAGCGATGATCTTCGGCCGGACAGCCCCACGGCTCCAACTGCCAGAACGCCATCCAGCCAACCATCTCGTCAGCATCAATGTGCTCGATTTCTGAGAGGGTCTTTCCCAGACCCATCGCTAGGCGGAATTGGAAACGGCGGTAGGGGTCAGTTCTCAGCCTTTTTTTTCGGACTCCACGAGTTTACCCATCGACTTGTCGTAATTGTTGATCTCGATGCAGGCCTCGTAGATGCGAACCACCGCGTTCTGCGACCATTCGTTGAACAGAGGCATGTCAGCCTCAACGAACAACGTCTTCCCGTCTTCGTCCACGAGGCTGTGAATGATGGTGAGAATGCCAATATCGAGGTCGATTGGCTTCTCAACGCCCTTCCGATCCGCTTCCGGCAAAAACTGGTCGTCTTCATAATCGAGGTGCGCTTGCTGGTTCTGGCGGATGCGCTCAAGATAGGCAGCGCGGGTGTTCACGCTCATCTGCTGGACGCGAACCGCGACGCCTTCGCCCATTTCTGGAACGGCGACGTCGCGGTGCGGCAGCTTAGCCGATAGCAATGCGGAACGACTGAGCAGCGTTACCATTAGGCAGCAGCCGTCTCGGTCATTGCGCCGGTGACTTCCAGATTGCTGGATACCTTCACAACGTCGTCCTGCTCTGCGCCACGCTCAAACGTGAGAACGTATGCGGTGAACTCGAACTTGGTGCCGTTTGCGAGGGTGATGCGGAACTTGGTAGCGGCGCGAGTATTGCGCGCGGTACGCATTGCAAGCTGACCAGCATCAACAGCGATAAAGATCAGGCCGACCGATACCTGGCCCTCGTCAGGAAGGCCCATTGCCTTTTCCTTGGCCGTGCTGTCAAAGTTCGTGGTGTCGATCACGGCAGCAGAACCGCCGCCCATGCCGCTAAAGCTAGTAAAACCCTTTACCTGAATATAGGTGCTAGCCGAGGTGTTGATTTCGAGCTTGGTGCCCGCTGTATTGATTCCGTTTGCGGCCATTTTTGGCTCCTTCTTATTGGACTCAGCCCAACAAGCGGGCCTCGCCATTACTTATTCAGGCACTCATTCAGAGTGCGCGATCTTGAACTCCATCATGATACGGGTGCGTCCCGGCGTGCTTACGAGGTCGCTCATGTCCTGTTCGCCAATCAAAGCAATTTCCTGCACGTCCTTGTCTCGGTATCCGTCGACTTTCGTGCGGATGCTGTTCGCCAATGCGCGGGCGGTGTCGAAGTCGTCGGCGTAAGCATCAACACGGAACGTGGGCATTGCCATGCCCGTCGACCCATCGAAGTCTCGCAGCCGGGGGGTGCTGACCCGCGTGTAAACGATGAAAGGCGTCTTTGCGCTCTGAGGTGCCACGACGGGATAGGTGCGGGGACATGCTGCGCTGAGCAATCTGGTAAGCGTGGACTCGATCATCGGCCCGCCTTTCTGGCCGCTTTCGTGATGGCCTTCGTGAGTTCGGTTTTGAGTGTATCCACTAGCTTTCCGGCGATCTGGTCGACGGCTGGCTTGAACCACGGGCGCGCAGGTTCGTGTTCGGTGCCAAATTCGGAGAAACGACCCCAGAAGGCGCTTCCGGTTGTCACCACGTAACGGATGGTGTGCGACTTTCTGCTGCGCTGCTTCCGGCTTTTAATGTTCTCGTGCAGTCGGCCATAATCGCCCGTGCCCTGCGAGCCATCCTTGTTCCGCCAAGTGCGTTTGGTCGGCTGATCGCCACGCGGAGCGGCTTTCTTCACGGCATCGCGCATCACGTTGGTGGCTTTTCGCGTGCCCTCAGCACCGGCCTTGGTCGCAACCTCTGGTCCAAGTTTTTTGAGCGCAGCTTCCAACTCCTTGAAGCCGTCCATCGAGAAGTTCTGACGGTTTGCCATCAGACGGCTTTCACCAAGAGCCTCAAGCCCTCATGCAGTCCGATTTCCTCGACCGCGATAACGCTGTAACGGCGCTTTTCGCAGACGACCTCGAATAGCTGGGTGATGCCCTGGCGGTAGCGGATGACGAACTTGGCCTCCGCTGCTGATGCCAGCCCGGAAGTGCGTTCGATCTCGCGAAGTGATAGGTTTTCCTGTGCGGCCCAGACGGTGCCCGACGTGCGCCAGCCGGGCTTTTCCGTTCCCGTGTCGCTTCGCTGTACGACTGGTGCGTACAGGGTCAAACGGCGGTTCAGTTTACCTGCCTCGATCACAGGAACGTCACGCGATGAGGGCTCAGAAGGCGATAGAACGTCTTTTCGCCAACGGTCTGACCCTCGCGATTTGCGTAAAGGTCCGCGACGAACACGGCGATTGCCTGCTTGATCGCTGCGGGGCACGTCAGCGGCTCGAGGAGTAGGCCGGTGTATGAGGAGGCCGCATCTTGTGCAGCGAGGATTAGAAGATCGATCGTGGCGTCGTCTGCATCGTCATCGATGCGGCACCATTCTTTGACTTCCTGCGATGTGATGACAGTACTGAGCATCCAGTACTTATTCGGACACCTGATATGGAAAGAGCGGGCGTTTCCGCCCGCTCTCCCTGTAGCTTGGCTTACGAAGCTGCGACCTTGAGGACGACGAACGCCTTGGGGTCCTGAACCATGCCACCAACGCGCTTGGTCGCGTAGAAGTGGACGAATGGCTTGTGCGTGTACGGATCGCGCAGCGTGCGGATGCCGATACGGTCAGCGATCATGTAGCCCTGACGCAAGTTCGCGAAGAACATTGGGAACGCGCCTGCTGCTACGGCTGGCATGTCCTCAAGTTCAACCTGCTCGTAGCCGCCCAGCGTTGCTGGGGTGCCTGCCACAAGACCGGGCTGCCAGATGTAGTTGCCCTGACCGTCCTTGAGCTTCCTCAGACCGGCGGTGGTTAGACCGTTACCGTAGAACGCTGCGCCCGAGCGATAAGCTGCCGACATCTTGTAGATCATGTCCACGATCACGTCGGGGTTGCTGATAGCTGCGGCTGCGCCGGTTGCGACAGTTGGAAGGCCAGCGGTTGCGAGAATGCCCATTGGCTTGTTGATGCCGTTGCCGGTGACGAAAGCCTTGTTCTCTTCGATTGCGAACTCTTCGCTGATGTTCTGGTTGAGCCAGCCCTCAAGATCGAAGAACGCGTCGTCCAAAGCGCGCTGGGATGCGGCTGGGTTTGCGTAGATTTCGCCCATTGGAACCTTGGTCTCGGACAGCGTGGGAGTTGCAGTCTCAGGACGTGCATCCGTCTCACCAACCCAGCCGGTCTGTAGGCCGCGAAGGTTTTTCAGGTAGCGGTAGTCGTCGCTGGAAACCTGAATGACGGTCGAACGCGAACGGATTGGGCTCAGGGTACGCAGGTCGTCGCGAATGCCAACTTCCCAAGTCTCAGGCACAAGGAAGCCGCCGCTTGCGTCGCCGTTGTTGAGCGTGATCGCCTTCTTTTCCAGTGCCTCAAGGTCGCCCTCGATGCCCTTACGTGCCCACTTCTCGAATGCGCCCGTGTGTGCTTCTGCATCGACATTGCTGTCCGATGCGCCAACGCGGTTGGACTTAACGGCTACGTCAGTTACCTGTGCCTGTAGAGCCGAAAGATCGCTGTTGATGCGGCCAAGCTTCTCTTCAACCAGAACGTCGACTGCGCCCTTTACTTCTGCCTTGATGCGGCTGTCGTTGGTGCTCTTAAACTCCTCGAAAGCACTACCGAGGTTGTTGATAGTATCGTTGATGTCGGCCATTATGGGCTCCTTCATCGTGATTGTTGTTACGCAACCTCGCCGCCAGAATCCCTCCGTGCCTCGTTTGCATTTTTACTTATCGGAATGCGTCAGTTCAGTTTGAACTTGGACATCAAGTTGGCCAGTGCAGCTTCCGTCTCGGCCTTTGCCTCAAGTTCCAGCTTGCTTTCGAATTGGCTGGCGACAGCAACGCTTTCGCTCTTCGACAGGCCACATTCACGTAGAAGTGCCTCAAGATCGCGGACGCTCATTTCCTCGCCCATCGACTTGACGGCTTGAACGCGAGCCTTCTGATTTGCCGGAAGTGTCACGACACTGACTTCGATCAAATCCACCGCCTTGAGTGTGCGGCGAGGCTCGTCGGGCTTGCTACGTGTTGCGAATTCAATGGGGCGGAAGCCGATCGACAAGCCGTTGATCGCGCCAGCTTTGAGGGCCGTGTAGGTGTCCCGGCCCATCTGCGTGTCGAGCAGTTCGCCATGCACCTTCAAGCCGTGGCCATCTTCCGCCATTTCCGTCCAGCGACCGATTGGCAGCGAGCCAAACGCATCGTGGTTTAGGAACATCAGGGGCTGACTGCCCTCGCTGTATTGGGTGGCGAGGCTCTTGGCGAAAGCGCCGGGGGCAATTACGTCACCGTAGCTGTCCACGTTGCCAAAGACAGCGCCGTAGCCGGAAAAGCTCATCTTTCCATCGGCGTCGTCAATGCTGTCAAACTTGCATTCGAGGCGGCTAACCGCCATTTGTTCGATGTTGCGGCTCACTTAACTACCTCTTCTGTTTCAGGATTATTGGGCGTTGCTCCCGTGATTGGCTGGTTGCCGAATAGATTTGCGGCTCCCCGCAGCTTGTCGGCTTCGGGGTCGTCGCTGAGTGGAAGGTCTTCCTTGGCGCGCACCTCGTTGGGCGACATCACACCAAGCGTGACCATCGTGTTGTAATAGGCCCCGCGCTCGGCGGTGCTGCCGCGCAACAGTGCGTTGGCGTTCAGCTTGATCGTGTAACCGGCTTCCAATTCCGCACGGGTCAGAAGACTGGTTTCTGCGCTCTGCTCAAAGCGTTCGTACCAAGGCATCAGCGTGTGGGTGAGATGCGCCAAAAATAGCTGCTCAACACTTGCATAGCTGGTCGCTCCGGTCTGCATGACCATGATCGGTAGGACGCGGAAGAAGCGGCAAATCTCTTCGATCAGGAATTTGCGGTTCTCGATCCACTGCGCTTCGTTTGCCGTGCCGCTAACGCTGGTAAAATCTAGGTCGTAGGGCAGCATCACAGTCTTGTGAGCGTTGTCAGGGCCGCGATGCTGCGCTTGCCACAACGTCATAATCTCGTTGCGTTGCGCTACTGTCAGAGCCTGCGCTCCAACCTTCGTGGTCAAAATACCGCCTGGACGTGCGCCGTTCTCGAATAGCTTGGTGCCGTACTTCTCAGTGGCCTGCGCCAGTCCGATCGTCTTCGCTGCAAGCTTGATTGCGTCATTGCCGCGAACGCCGTCCCAGCTTGGACCCTTGACGTGCCACATATCCGAGGCAGGAATTTCACGCTCCCGACCATCGACCTTTACCTTGTAAACCAAATCCATATCGATCGTTTGACTGACCGTGACGGTGTTGGGCTTGAAAGCGTAAAGCTCTTTGATCTCGCCACGAACGCGGTTGATATAAACGAACGCATTGTGATCGAATGCCAGATGGAGGCCCATCTGTTCGCGCAGTTCAAAGCTGGTCTGCCACGAGTTAGGCTTGTGTTTGAGCAACCAGAAGAGCGGGTGATCACGAGCTTCGACCAGCGATCCCTTGCTGTCTTCCTTCATCAAGCGGCATGGAACTTGAGCCAGCCCCTCTGCGATGACACGGGCACAACAAAGCGCCGCACTTACTTGAAGCGCGGTCGTTTGGTTTACTGTGTCGGTTGTCCATCCGGCATTCGCGGCCAAATCGGCACGAACTTCGGCTGGTGTTGCAATCGCGGTGACGACGGGCACCGATACGATAGGAGCGGCTTTAGTTTCCGGCCCAAGAAAGAAGTCTGCGAGTTTTCCCATGTTGTACTTAGCATTTTGGGAAACTCAGGTCAGTCGAGCACCATCAGCCACACTTCCGCTGGGGCAACTTCCGCGCCCGCAAGGCCGAGAGCCATCATCATTGCGACGAAACCATCGATCTTTGCGTGATCGAGACGGGCAGGCTTCACGGGTTTGATGAACTCGCCGTGCTGTTTGGCGACCACATTGCCGGTCATCCATCGCATCATGCGGTTGCCGTCATGCTTTAGGTGGCCAAGGGCGATCAGCTTTTCAAAGCGGCTCATCGGCGGGTGCATGTTGGGGAAGTTTTGGGGGTATGTGCGGACCGGCAATCCGCTTTCGCCAAGCCGCTGCGCCATCATCGCGGCCTGCCACTGGTCGAACGCGATGCCCTGCACGTTGAACAGCCCGCACAACTCGCGCAGTTTGGCTTCAACGGCTGCAAAGTCCGTCTCGTCGTCTTCCGTCAGGGTCAAGTCGCCGCTTGCCGCCCATTCGCGGTACGAACCGGCATTCTTTGGCTGGCGCTGAATCGCCATCTCTGGGAGGAAGAGGAACGGATAGAAATGCCGTTCCGGTTCTCCATCGGCGGGCACCTCGACCAGCAGACCAATGGCCGTGACATCGAGGACGCGGCTGATGTCGCAACCAATTTGCGCCCTGTAGCCTTTGCCCGCGACCTCATCGAAGGGCAGGGCGGTGGCGTGGTTGTCCCAGTCCCGCATGTTGACCCACGCGGTGCTGCTCGACTGCCAGACGTTCAGGTGCTTTGTCAGGAGTCCGGGCTTTTGGCTCGGCACGTCCAAGGCCGTCTGGTGGTATTCCTTTAGACGGGCCTCCGTGAAGCTGACGCCCACATTGGGGTTGGCCTTTTTCCAGACCTCAAAATCCCGCCAGTCGTCGTCTTTGTCGATGGTGTAGATGGCGGAGAAACGACGGGCATCCGTCAGTTCGCCGGCTAGAACCTGCTCGCATTGCGCTTGCAGAAGGCGACAATCGCCAGCCTCATTGAAGCCCGCTGTTGTGATGGTGATGAGCAGCGGCTGAGTGCGGGCACCCATACCGGTCTGCATTGTCTCGCGCTGCTTGGAGAAGTTGTGGTTTTCATGGGCCTCATCGAGAATGGCGAGGTGCGGGTTCGATCCATCGGGCGGATCACCGATCATCCGCTCTAGAAAGGAGCCGTCGCGTGTCTCGACCTTCTGCTTGGTAACGGCGACACCGTAATGGGTGACAAAGCCCGTGGAGCGCAAAGCCATGTCGCGGCACGGCTCAAAACAATAGCTGGCCTGGTTGCGGTTCGATGCGCCGATATAAACCTGCGCTCGCGCCTCGTAATCGGCCACCAGCATGTACAGGGCAATGACGGCGGCAAAGGTGGATTTGCCGTTCTTACGCGGAATTTCGATAAAGGCTTCGCGGTGTTTCCGGAATCCATCGCTGTCCACGACACCGAAGAGCGCGGCTAGAATCCAAACCTGCCACGGCTCCAAGCGAAGCGTCAGCTTCTTCGCCGCCAATGGGCCTTCCAAGTAGGGGAATGTCTCTGCGAAACGACAAACGCGCTCCACCTTGGCCGCGTTCAGGGTCCATGTGTCGCCCGCTACGTCATCAAGAAAGAAGCGGCAGCTCGTCTGAATTTGCCAGCAAGCCGGGATCTCACCGGCAACGATCTGCTCCGCATAGCGCACCGCTACATCGGCAAAATGGCTTTTGCCCTTCCTCATAGTCAGGCGTCCGGCAGAGCGCCGTAGGGATTGGCTGCTGCCTCTAGCGGATTGGCGTTTGTGCCGTTGGTGGTGCGGCCGGAAAGCCCGCCGATGCCCAGCAATTCCGCCAGCTTTCGCTTCTCACTCAGGAAGGCGGCACGGGGCACGTCACCAGACGAGAAGATAGTGCGGCATTGCGCTTCGATGCTGCAATAGGTCGCAAAGATCGTGGAGTGGCTTGCGTTAATGCCGTTGGCGACAACGAACTCGATCTCTTCAAACCACACGTCCTGCGCGCCTGCCGTCAGATAATCCGGCATCGCGGGTTTGCTGGCCGCACCAGCGTCATGAGGTTTCTTGGGTTTTGGTCCTCGTTTCACCTATTACTTAGCGCTGCGGAAGATCGCGGTTATGAGGAAGTGATGACAAAGGCTGAAAGCTACCTTCAACACCTGTTTTTGGCGGCATGCGTTGGAGATCGATGCGGTCCACTATATCGAACGCTTTTTGATAACTGGTACGCCTACGACAAAGGCGGACCGTTTCTCTCGCGGAGCGGCGGCGGGACCCCTTATTGGTTTAATAAACCGAATGCCGCCAAACACGGCAAAGCACTCACGCTGATGGACTTTATGTCCGAAGACGCAGCGCCTATTGTCGACGCATTGGGGTCTGGCGGTGTGCTGACCGTCGATCACGCCATACCGGTTGCCGTGTTGCGAAATATGATGCTTGAAGGGGCACCGGGCTGGACCGACGCCTCCGACGTGGAAAGGTTTCTGCGCCGTTACTACCGTGTCGGCGTGATCACCGCGGCTGAGCATGACAGGCTGCGCTTCAACGGCTTGAATCATGCCATGCCCACCGACTGGGACGGTGTAGACGTCTTCGCACGATACCAGAAAGTGGGAATCGTAGCCGGCACAGCAAAGAATTGGGGGCAGCCGTAACGCACCCCCAAGGTCGTTCCTATCCTTCGTCCGTATTATCCCATGGCCTACGTCGCCGGACGTTCACTCAGTGCGCGGGTGCTCATTTTCTACCTAGTAGCGAGCGGGACACCGTTGCGAGCAGGATAAGCTTTGCTAGGATCGTGACCACCGGCCCCAATGAATGCAACGTCGCTTGCCCTTAGGCCAGTACTTATGCGGGGATCATTTGCATGGCGAAGACCTACGAGCATTACGACAATGGACTGGTCAGCAATTTCGTCCGCCTATTGAAAGACGCCGAACTCCTCCGCAACCATCAACGGTACGCGAGTGCCTACGCTCTGGCTGTGATCGGGCTGGAAGAGATTGCCAAGATCGTTCTCGCTCGCTGGGAAGACGCGCCGTACAAACTGGTAAATCTGGAACGTCGGCGCACCCAGCATCTAACCAAGCAAGCGGCTATCGCGTGCCTTCTCGTCGCCGAACACATAGCACCCAGTTATCAAGCGATCGTTGAAAACGACAAGACGCAGATGCGGAAATGGATTTCCGAACCGGGCTACGAAGCCGACGATATCATGTTGTGGAAGGTCCACAACGAGGAGATGCAGCACGCCAAGCACCTCGCGCTTTACCATGACAGCATCGAAGGCCGGGGAAACGAGGGGCGGGAGTTCACACACCAAGACGTTGATGCACTGTTCGTTTATGCGCGCAGGGCAGTGCTTTTGACTGGCGATCCAATTGCGCTGCGGATCGCCTATTGCCTGTTCCAAGTGTCAAAGGACGAACTGTCCAAAACCTGACAGGTATTTTATCTCAGGGGCGAGCAAATCTGAGGGGGTGGCTGTTACCCAGGACGGCAGACTTTCAGATTTTGACTCCCCCCTCTTTATTGGTCGACATGAAAATCTGGCTTTCAATTTGAAAGGCTCTCATAGTTTCGGACGATGGCGAGTACGCTATTCCTTGCTTCAGCAGTCAATTCATCGTTCGCGCTGAGAAGCGATATTCGGAGACCAACTTTTGTGCTCTCTATCTTCGAAACCCCGTAGTGTAGAGACAGATTGTCAAACAACTCTTGACGGTGAGCGTCTGAAACCGCCACCTCAATAGTCGAAGAAGACAGGCCCTTGGGCAACTTAAGGGTTTTTGTTAAAAACCCCTTCCTGTTAGCCCAGTCCTCTAAGCTGCCAGTATCGGGCTTATTCAATAAGCTAGCGATCATTCGCTTCATCTCTTGAACATCTTGAGCAACCGCACTCATCTCGATTGACTGAGAACCCAACTCGGTGACTTTTATTGGTCCAAATTGTTGCAGGTAATTCTTTTTTTCCGGGCCGGCATTAATCGTCGCTGTCACCGCCGCAGCCACGTCCCCCTTGAATTTGACAATATCACCATAACGCAGCGTCCGTGGATAACGGATGTGTTTGACTGGTGATATGTCGAACGAGAACGGGGTGTCATCATCCACGACGATGATCGCGGGCTTCTCAAAGGCAAGCCGCATACCAAGCTCAAACATTACGTTGGGATTGCGACCGCTGACATCGACGATTACCATCTCATCCTCATAAAGATTGGTTACAATCTCGGTGAGGATCACACCCGACGTATCGGATTCGCTTACAAGGCGCAGCGTGTATCCAAGCGGCTCGACGGCTTCTGCGATGACGCTGTGGACCTCCCGCCAGTGCTTGGCCGTGTAGTTGCCCATATCAGCTATGGGACGAACGATGCCGCAAAACTTGGGCTTGGCCTTATCGGTCTTCGATGCGTCGTCGGGCGATTGATCGTCAGGCATGGCAAAATCCTTTGCCGATTACCTTGAGGATCGGCCGGTGTTTTGCAAGCAGTGCGTTCCGCCCCAGCTGGTTACCGACCAAGGAAGGGGAGTCTGTGCTCCAGCAACGATTGCATTGCGGCACGAGGCTGGCCCCCAACATGGAGGCCAGCTCTTCCTCACTCGGCTTTGGGTTCACCCTTGCGCTTTGCGGTGCCAGACGTCGGTACCTTGGTGCCCTTCTTAGTGGTGCTGCCTAGGCCGATCTTGTGTGCCATTGCGCGACGAGCTTCCGAATAATTTGCAGCCACCATTGGGTACTCGGCCTTCAACCCATAACGTCGACGATACTCGTCGGGGGTCATGCCTTTCGTTCCAAGGTGGCGACGCAGCGTCTTGTACTTTTTGCCGTCGATCATTGAGATGATGTAATCGGGGTCAGCAAGCGACTTCCGCACCGTTACCGCGGGGGTGTAGTCGGTCGGTTCGGCATCGCCAGCCGAAGGACTTTGGGACGTGCCCATCAACGATTGTACGCTAGAGTACATTTTATCAAGGAAAGCTGGAACCTCGGCCGCAGTTGTGCGGGTGTTTGGGTTGGCCAGCCAAGCGATCGTTAGCTCGGTAGCGAGTTCGATTGCATCTATTTCATTTGTTTGATCAGTCACAGCTCGCTCCAATGGTGTCACTTCAATTTAGTAAGCCAGTAACAGAGGGGCAACCGCTCGGGCCAGGGATTTATTGGAATCATGCAAAGGCTAGCTTAAACCAAGCCGCGATGCGGGCGTCTGCGAAGGTGTATGTGATAATGCCGTCCTGAACGTACGGGAATGGCAGGGGTACGTTGCTAAACAGATTGGCATTGGTGATTGTCAACGTCGTGCAGGCGTGAGCAAAATGCCCTTCGCGGCGTCGATCGGCTAACCATTCCCGGATTTGCCGTGAGGGCAACGGAAAAAGTTTAGCGGCTAAACATTCTGCTCCCGTTTGGCGGCTGAATGGACCGCTATGCAGCGTGACAAAACTCCGACCGCTTAGGGCGATGCGGAAAATCTCTGCGTCCGGTCGTTCATGTTTTCTCGATGGCAGCTTTAACGATACCTCTTCTTGAGGCGGTAAGGATGTGCGAGGCATGCCTTACTTACCAAAAGGGGACGTTGAAGATGAAGAGCATTGCAGTTGGTTTGGCATTCTTGACGCTGGCGGCGCCTGTTTCCGCTCAGACCAATATACTCGACAAAGCCAACAATCTTTTGGGTCGTCTGACTGGGACGCCTACCGCGCAGAGGCAGTCTACTCCGGCATTTAATTCGAGTGCAGCAATGAACCGGCAGACGCCCTCTCAGCTTGCAGCGCAGCAAACAGCGCTTGCCACACCGGCTCAAGCCCAGATTGCGGCGGATCGCGCGGAAGCCAAAGTCCTTATTGACCGCCTAGTGTCGACCAGCGCCTGCGCAATCAACGATACGGCTTGGCACACCATTAATCGTTATAGCGAAGACCCAAAAACGTACGAAACGTACAACAAGGGTCACTCAGCCGTAGCGCACACGAAATTCCACTCCAAAAGCAACTGCCTGGACGTTCTGCGGGTGACCAAGTGGGCGAAGCCCGCAAAGAACGCACTCACGTTTCAGGTGCAGCTAGTTTCTGCTCAAAGCGATGAGGCGGTGTCACAGAGCTTCGTTATCGTAAAAGACGATGCAAACCAGTGGCTCGTACGAACGATCGAATACGCAACGACTTAAAGGGGAGGTGAGGGGCTGGAATCTTTCCAGCCCCTTCGAATGCGCTGAACGTCGCGCCGTGTCTTGTCTTGATGACAGGCTTTGCAAAGGCTCTGCGTGTTTTCCCATGTGTCTTCACCACCGAGCGCCTTGGGCTTGATGTGATCGACCTCAACGGCGGGCGTTACGAGGCTGCGTTCCGTGCAGTGACGGCAAAGGGGCTCAGCATTCATCCGTCGATCACGTAGCCGTCGCCATGCCCCGCCATATCCACGGACGAGGCTGACTTTCGTGGGCTGCGCTGCTGGCGCGATATTAAAGCGAGGCGTTCTCTTCGGCACGCGATACTTATCGGGGGCGGCGATCAGTAAGGGGCGAACCGCGCTTGACGGAAGAGCCATGCAGCCGCCATGCGCTTGAGATGGCAATCAATAACCCGCAGACATGGTCTAGGCTGACGCGTTCGAAAATGCGTAACCTCGCTAACCTTGTGGGCAACGAAGTCATGAAAAGCATGGTCCGCTGGCCGTCAACCGGTGAGGGGAGGGCAGTCAAGGCTTTGACCGAAGCAATCACGCGGCGGTTAGACGGCCAACAACCAACACGAGATCTTGATCGAGCATTTGACACACTTTTACGATCGGCCACCGACTTCGACGCGATACTGGATAATTCGTACTTCCGGGCCTCCCTCGCCCAAACTCCATTAAAAAAAGCCAATTCGCGAGACATCGATACGATGGCGGAGGTCATTACGAACGCTATCGATGATACCAGATCGTACATACAGACATACGTCGATGCGCTGCCTCCCGTACCAACACCCCGCGAAATCGCTGCTAGTGAAGTTGCGAACCTTGCTCCCGAGCAAAAAACTGGTCCGCTTCGGTTTGCTTTGAGTGACGGCGTGATCAGGGTTGAGCATCAGCCAGCCGTTCCAGCATCCCGCGATCTCCAGAACATCAATGCAGCAAGGCGAGAACTTATAGCTGCGGGAGCGGCCGCTGCTGATTTTTTACACTCCTCGAATTTCGATCCACGTCTCGCTGAGGAACTTTATTCAATAGTTGAGCGCCTTGATGGTGCGCAAGACGTAATCGCGCTTGGCATCGCCGCCATAGCGTTCCAGCAAGTGGTTGACATCTATAAAGATGAGCTGCCGAATTACTGGTCTGCTAAGTTGCAGGGGTTTTCTCTGAATCTCTCGATGTACGTAGCGCAATTTCCTGAATGGAAACTCTACGCTGAAAATGCCGCTGATGCGGAGTATAGTGCCGAAGATGTTAGCAGGCTTTATGTGGCAGGCCACACCCTCACTGAGCAGCTTAAAACGAAACATGAACTGGTTGATCCGGAAGTTCCGCGATCGCTAGCGTTCTTGCTCGAAGCTATCCGTGATCCCCGCCGGGCCGCGAAGCGTACTGTCTTTGCCGCGATACGTTCGATTGAAAACCTAGTTTCCGTTATTTTTAAAGCATTTGGAACAGTCCTGTCCGGCGTTCCCGAAGGTGCAAAGAAAGGCGTAATCGCGATTACCGCTTCAGGGCTATTGCTGGCAGCAGCGCACGCCGCGGTTACTATTGATCCGGCGGCAGGCAGGGTTCTGCGGACTTCGTGGTTAGGCAAGGCAGGAAAGCTTATCATGGAGAACCTGAAGGACGATTAAGTTGGCTCGCTCGGAGCCGGTTGTTTTGGTCCCAAGCTTCCAAGCGGGCGAGAACGCTATCGCAGAGGCCATCATCGAAGCCGGTGAGCAAATGTTCTGCCATCGTGGTCAGCATCGCTAGTTCTGCATCGCGTGAGGGAAGGGGTAGGGCATCGCGCAGTTGCAAGCCGACCCGCGAGAGTTGATCGGTGGTTCGTGCTGCGGTTGGAAACTGAACAATCTGCGCCGTCATAGTGCCTAGCCCCTTTTGTGTGCCACGCACTATGATTTATAACCAGCCGCTGATCCCACCTAATGGTTTATGTGGTAGAAGTCTGCCCGTAAGAGCAAGAGCAAAGACACTAGTCCGTCGTGAACTCTTTGCTCGCCCTGAATAATCCTCGGCTGCATACGATTGATACAGGGCGCAACGACGCGTGCTGCTAGATCGGAGTTTACAAAATGGGTTTTGACCTCAAGCTTCTCACGCCAGCAACCAAGGGTGAAGTCGCTGCGACCGGTGGCCACCCTGCGCGCGATGAAGTGCTGGCGCTGATCGAGACGCAGCTTGCGCTGTTTGCGTACCCCAAAGCCAACGGCCAGCGGCTGTACGAGATCGAGGCCGACACCGTTACGTTCACGCTCCGCTACGGGGGCAAGGCACTCATTCTGCTGCCCAACGAAACCAAGGTCTCCGTTCCACAGGATGCGTTCGTGGGTGCCCTGGAGCACTACAAGGCGGAAGTGACGAAGGGTGCGTTTGACCCGCAGCTTGAGAAGAATGGCGCAGCAAGTGCCTCACGAAAGGCGAGCGCGAAGGCAACGCGCGATGCCAAAAAGGCAGGTGCGCTCGCCAAATAATCGCTATCACTAAAGCAATCAGAGGCCCTGACGCTACGCGTCGGGGCTTCTTTGCCGGCGGCTAATTTCGCATTTCGTAGCCCAGATCGCGGCAAGGTCTAAATGTGCCCTACGATCAAACGATGACCTTTCCAGCTTCGCAAGCTGTAGTTCGCATTCCGCCTTAGCACTGTAGGCTGTCGAACATACTGAAGCGGTCTGCATCACGTCACTCCCGGTCGGTTAGGTCAAATATTGCTAACTAGGCCTGGTTAACGACGCGTAAACCTTCGGTCGGAATGAGGCTAATTGAGATTAATTTGAAAGAAAGCCGGGGGTTAAATGCCCCCGGCTCCCATCCTTACGCATTTGCCCGTCTGGTCAGTGACGAGTTATTGAGGATGATGGGCTTAGGCCACAATACGCCCATGCTGTCGGGCCTCCACGGCCCACAAACTCAGTGGCTTTTCGCTTGACCAGTGAAGGTCTTGCTCGATCCGCAAGCCGCCCGGCCCCCGAATATCTGAGAGTTCCTGTAGGTCGAGCGAGCCCAGTTCCGGCTGACCAAACCCCATATCGCATAAGCCGAAAGCTATCCCTCCGGGGTCGCATTCGGTCAGCAGCCATGTGGCCGCTCCCCAAGGAACGAACAACTTGACGACTGGAGGAAAATCTCGCTCGGCGCTGGTGCCTTTTCGAGGTTCCTGCTCCCGATGATTGTTGATTAGCTGCTGTAGCTTAATGGGTTCGATGAGGTCGATCCAAGTCATGTGGCTTTCTCCTTTTTGCCACAAAAACATCGAACACCAACCACTACCCCGTTCAACCGCTATGTTGTGAAAGTTCCAGAATCCTCTTTCCGATAGCATCGGCAACGATTTGCTGTTCATGGTCAGGGGCTTGGCCGATCATTTCCCGCAGCGCATCGGTGTCCTGTCTGAGCCGATGGTCGTTGTTTTTGCCGATCGAGGCATCTGCGATCTCCAGCAACCCTGAATAGTCCTTCATCTTACGCCTCACTCATACTGTGAAATATCACGAAAAACAGGTCGTCGTATTCTCTGGTCGGTGTTCAACTCTTTGCTCGCTCTGGCCCAACTCTGGAAACAGGAGGCTGGGGAAGGAGATGCACGGTGCTTTACACGAAGATCGACACAGACCAGCTTTGCAACGAGGTTCAAGAGTTTCTAGATGCGGATCACCGCTTCTTCGATCAAGACGAAGGCGTGTTCGAGTTTTACGGCGAGCGCGTGCATTATGTCCGACTGCCCGACGAGTTCGTGCTGACCGTCGGTTCCGAAACCATCACCTGTGCGCGCCCCTAATGCCGCCGATCAGCAAGTGCCCGCAGCTTGCACGGTTTCGCGCGCAACGACGTTGCCACATTCCACCCGCGAGAATCGCGTGGGGATATAACCCGCTGGAACTTCAACTGTATGTAGCGCGGCAAAAAGCCCGACAGCGTAGCTAGGAAGCTCTCCCTGATACCCTGACAGCCCGGTAGCAATCCTGGGCTGTTCTGCTGTCAGACGTTCTAAAAGGCGCTCTGAGTGCGTCGGCGCATGTCTGGTATGACATCCTCTGCACCACTGTTGGTGCTACCGAATTGCCCCATGACGCTGGTGTAGTCGACTTTGGCGAGCAGCGTTCCATCGTTACCGAATTTGAAAGCTAGGGCACCGCCTGCAACGGCGAGAATGGCCTCGCGAACCGGTGTGCGTTTCTTCTCGACGTAATCGCGGCGGAACGTCGCGACGCTGACCACACTCCTAACCGCCTCGGCTACCTTGCGGCGAGCCGACTGTCGGGTTTCATCATCCTCGCTGTAGATAGCATCCTGCACC
>Ga0308164_10001463_pt1 | contig 27577 bp, 25 predicted proteins | sample PhyTR2_FD_201031 | JGI IMG/M metagenome (GOLD analysis project Ga0308164, IMG submission 201031) | Phyllosphere microbial communities from UC Gill Tract Community Farm, Albany, California, United States - DLSLT.R2 | ecosystem: Host-associated > Plants > Phyllosphere > Unclassified | place: USA... | reverse complement strand
ACCGCGCGGATCGGGTCATGATTGCAGGACGCTGGCGGGTGATCGACGGTCAGGTCGAAGGGCTGGATTTGCAACAACTGATTGCCGAGCATCGTCAGGCGGCACGGGAACTGATTCAAGGCTGAGGCCAGACCTGTAAAGCTGTGAACGGATCGACACCTACTGCGGTGTTGATCCGCTAGAGTGTCACCTCCCCCAGCCGCCAGGCGAGACATCGTGTCTACCAGCCCTCCCTCTTCAAGCCCTCCCGAAGATGACAAAAGTCTGTCAGTCCTGCTGCTGGGACTGGCCTGGCAGCTCTTGCTACTGATAGGGCCTGCCGCGCTGCTGACGATGCTGCCGCCCTGGCAGGGATTGCTGATCGTAATCGGCCTGGCCGCCACCACCGGTTTGTGTGTATGGGCCGGCTGGAAAGGCATTACCAGCCAAATCTCATCACTGAGTGTCAGCGCCATGATTGGCCTGGGGCTGAGTCTGGGTCGCGTGCTGCCCAATTACTGGAATGTACTCATCGCTCTGTTCACGATCATATTCGGTCTGAACCTGCTTCAAAGATGGGAAAGCAAACTGGGCATCGCCGAACCCTCTGAGGGCAAAAAAGAAGGCGAGAACACGCCACCATCGCCTCGTCAGCGCAGCTACGAAACAAGCAATAGCGCATGGGGCGGCCAGGAACCGGAACGCACCCCCGAAGGCGAGCCAATTCGCGTTTTCAATATGGGTGAGATCGCCATGGGCGGACCGGTCTACATGGATTACCTGTTCCCCGATGGGGTGCTACTCCAGGGCATCGGATCTTCAGCACGGTTCTCTGTCGACGGCCGTTACTTCGCCGCCACCGTACCTTCCCGCCAAGCGTGGGGCCTGGTCATTCTGGACCGTCACATGCGCCGGGTGTATCACTGCAATAACGACGTGTTCTGGGAGCTGGACGCGTTCAGTGAGACCGATCTGAGCGGACGCATCAGCCCGCTGGTGGATAACCGGGCCTCCACGATCAAGCTGCAGGACGTGCTCAAGACTGCCCGGGTCGTCGACATGATGCCGATTGTGGATATCTGGATCGAACCCTCGGCGCGGCCCCAGGACGCTGCCGCCGAACGAATAGAACGCAACGGTCCCCATGACCGGCATCGCATCGAAGGCCATTTGCGCATGCCAGCCAGTCTGCGCGATCTGGAGCAACCGCTGGACGCGTTGCGCTACCCGGCCTATCAACTGAGCATGGACGGCCGGGAAAGCGATCTGTTTTTCTACGCGGACGATTCGATCATCTGGCGCGAGGACGGCAAGGCGCTGTGTGTCATGGCGCAACGGGCCGACGATAAAGAGAAGAAGTACTGGTGCTGGCAACCTCGAACCGGCTGGCTGGCACTGGCCGAGCCGTGGGCGATCAGCAACCGGGAAGTGTCGCTCAACTGGCACACACCGCTGGCCCTGGACGAGCATGATCTGCGCGTCGAAGGCTATCTGGCGTTCGAATGCCCGGATCGCGGCCGCTATGGCTACAGCCTGCGTTGCATTCACAGCGACACGGAAATCCAGACCGGGCACGATGCCCAAGGCCAATTGCAGGGCGGAGAGCGGAAACTGACCGGCGTTCGCCTGGTCGTCCCGCTGGCCGGCAAGGGCGAGCGAGGCATGAGCAGCATCGAGACCGAGCCGTTGCTGGAAGGACAGCGCGCCCGACTGAGTTGGCAAATGGATAACGCAGTCGATCTGGGCGGTTACCGCTGTCGCATCGCAGACTGGGAGCTGCCGGGGTTGTGGCTGCTTGAGCATCGGGTTTCGGACTGTCAACGATATCTGGCGTTGATCCCGTTCACCGAGTACCCGGCCAGCCCCGGCAAGGTCGTGGTGATCGACCTACTCAAGCGCCGCCGTCTGGAAGGGCCGCCCATGGAAGTGGTTCATCTCATGGACGTGCGCGAGGGCAAGCTCTCGGTCATCACCGTAGCCGGGCGGTTGACGGACGCCTGTGAAAGCACAGCCTTGCAGCGTTACAACCAACCCGCTCCCCCTGTCGGGCAGGCGGCAGACTTCTGCGACCACCGCGAAGGCTCTCGTCCGTACTATCAGATCGTCGAGCTGGAGATCGGCAACGATGCCCTGCGTGCGCTGCCGCAATGGCGAACGGTACAGATCCCTCAGGCCGCCAATGCGGACGGAGATTTCGTGCAGCCCGCACGGGGCAACAGCGACGCGGCCTGGCTGTTCGGCTGCGAAACCGAGTATGCCGACAGTTGGATGCACAGAGGAGCTGGCCGTCTGGGTGGTCATCTGCTGACCGCGTCCGGATGCGCCATCAAGGACCTTGCTCCGTCGATGATGTGGTCACCCGACGCCCGCTACCTGGCCCTCACCCGCTTGCACGTAGATCCGGAAAGCCGCTGGGAGTTGTTGCTGCTGGATGTGCAGGAACGAACACTGCGCACCTTTCCCTACTCCCCGGGCAACCGACCGCAGTTCGAAAGCTTCGACAATGGAAAGCTCAAAGTGCGGGCATTCGAGCGGGATTGGGCGTCAGACGTTTATCGCGACACAGGCCGCGTCAGCTCAACGAGCCTGGCCAGCTTGCTGAAGTTACCGGCCGTGGCGCTGATCGAGTGTGAAGGACTGTGGCTGATGCCAAGACAGGAAAAGGACGCAGGACTCTGGCGAGCGTTGGACAGAACGGCACTGACGCAGTCGTAGCGGATGCTTCATGACCCTGACACCACGCTGTCTCGCAGTGAACAAAGAGGCTATGCGTTCTTTGACAAATAGACGGCTTGCCGACAAGCATGCCGCCTACAGATTAAAAAGCGTGCTTCAAAGCTGCTGTGTTCCAGCCGGGTGTGAGCCAGCAGTCGATCAGTTCTGCTGGATGGCAGCTACTTCCAGACGCGCATCACGACGAACCTTTTCAGTATTTTCACGGATGATGCCCGGGATGAGAAACGCATCAACCAGCACCCAGATACCGGTGATGATCAGCGGGAAAATAGTAAAGAAGCCAATGACAGTGATGATCAATTGAGCGACAGCGGTTCCGGTTTTACCCAGATAGAATCGGTGTGCACCAACCCCGCCCAGAAAAAACCACAACAGATAGGCAACGCCAGTAGATTTCTGGGCGTTAGCGACTTTTTGCTCAACAAGCATTTCAGATTGCAGCGAGGACATTCGGGGTTTCCTTTCCGATGTAGAGATCCGTACAGTTCAGATCGACCGACGCGATTGAATCCTCACATGTAGCATTTTGCAATCATTTTTAAACTGACACTCCATGTCCGCGTCGACTCCAGCTCAAAGCCCCAGGCACGACAGCATGATGAACGTCGCGAACAGCACGAAGTGGGTCATGCCCTCGATGGCGTTCGTTTCGCCGTCGTTGAGATTGATCGCGCTGACCAGCAGGGTGATCGCGATCATCACGGTCTGCACAGGCGTCATGGCCATCTGGAAAGGCTGGCCGCTGTAGAGCGCCATGGCTTCCATCACCGGAACGGTCAGGATCACCGTGGACAACGACGCACCCAGCGCAATGTTGACCACTGACTGCATGCGGTTAGCGAGAGCTGCACGCAAGGCCGTGAGGATTTCAGGCGACGCGGAAATGGCGGCGACCAGAATCGCCGTCATGACCGGCGGCGCGCCGGTGCCTTCAAGCCCCAGGTCGACCGTCTTGGACATGACTTCGGCCAGCGCACCAATGACCACTACGCCGACCACCAGGGTGGCGATGGAACGGGTCAGGTTGACAGGCTCGCCATGCTCTTCAGGCTGATCCTTGCGCTTTTTCTTGTCCGGGTAGCTGTAGCTGAAGAAGTAGCTGTGCGGCCCGACCTGCATGCGCAGGAACAAGGCATAGAGCAGAATCATCGCGCCGATGGTGAAGGCCGAATACAGCTTCCAGTTCGCCTCGGGAATAAACTCGGGGACCATCATGGACACGCCCATGGCCGTCATGATCATCACGCTGTAAGTGCGCGCCGAATCGTCGTTATAAGACTGCTCGCCATGCTTGAGACCACCCATCAGCGCGGCCAGCCCCAGGATGCCGTTGATGTCGAGCATCACAGCGGAATAGATGGTGTCGCGCACCAGCGTCGGTGATGGCTCGTTGCTCATCATGATCGCCAGGATCACCACTTCGACCAGCACCGCCGACAGCGTCAGGATCATCGTGCCGTAAGGATCGCCCACTTTCTCGGCGAGCATTTCGGCGTGATGCGCCACCCGCAGCGATGCGCAGACGATGAAGCCGACCAGCGCCAGACCGGCCACCAGAGCAACTGTCTGGCCATTGCCCAGCAACGTGTGCTCCAGCGGATAGGCGACAAAAGTGGCGATGATCGCCAGTAGTAAAAATTTTTCCTGCTTGAGCAAAGCGCCCATGTTTGTTCCCCAAACCCTTGCGACACATCGCCGCGGATGTATATGAAGGTGTCTGTCATTGAAGCCGTTCAGAGTGCAGGGTGTGACAAAAGGTTTCAAAAAATGCCCCGAATGGGAACGCCACCCATGCGTAAATGACTTTTGATCCCGTCGTCACGATGTGAAATAGTGCCCGCCGTTTTCTTCGCGACCTTGCTGGCGCGCCTGTTCCACGACCGGGTTTTCATGGCCGGTTTTTGTGAACGGGCTTCGCGGTTCCGTTTCAGTGATTCCGTTTCAGTAACAAAAGGACATTCGCCATGCGTGCTTTTCGACTGACATCTCTGCTGGCCGGCAGTCTGCTGGCGGCCATGGCTTGCGCCACCCAGGCAGCGCCTATCGACATTGATGACGGCCAGCACAAGGTTCACTTGCCCGATGCGCCCAAGCGCGTGGTGGTGCTGGAGTTTTCCTTTCTCGACAGTCTTGCCTCGGTCGGCGTGACGCCCGTAGGTGCCGCCGATGATGGCGATGCCAACCGCGTGCTGCCCAAGGCGCGCAAGGCCGTTGGCGAATGGCAGTCGGTAGGCCTTCGTTCGCAGCCGAATATAGAAGTCATCGCACGCCTGAAGCCGGACCTGATCATTGCCGACCTGGGTCGTCATCAGGCGCTATATAACGATCTGAAAAGCCTGGCCCCCACGCTGATGCTGCCATCGCGTGGCGAAGACTATGAAGGCAGCCTGAAATCCGCCGAGCTGATCGGCACTGCCTTGGGCAAAGGCCCGCAGATGCAGGCGCGTATCGCTGAAAACCGCGAGCACCTGAAAGCCGTCGCTGCGCAAATCCCGGCCGACACCAAAGTGCTGTTCGGCGTCGCCCGCGAAGACAGCTTCTCGGTGCATGGCCCGCACTCTTATGCAGGCAGCGTGTTGAAGGCGATCGGTCTGCAGGTGCCGGAAGTGCGCAAGAACGCCGCGCCGACCGAGTTCGTCAGCCTTGAGCAATTGCTGGCGCTGGATCCGGGCTGGCTGCTGGTCGGGCACTATCGTCGCCCGAGTCTGGTGGACAGCTGGAGCAAGCAGCCGCTGTGGCAGGTACTGAGTGCGGTGCGCAACAAACAGGTCGCCGAAGTGGATGGCGACAGCTGGGCGCGCAATCGCGGCATCATGGCGTCCGAGCAGATTGCCGATGACGCGCTTGCAGTCCTCAAGGGCGGCAAGGCCGTGATCAACCCTTAAATGCGTCGCTGGCTGATGGCGAGCGTGATCGCCGCAGGTTGTCTGGGCCTGTTCTGGATGTCGCTGTTCGCCCTGTCGCCCTTCACCATCCGGCAGATCGACGCCTGGAACGGGCTGTTCACGCTGGGACGCGAGGGCGGCAACATCGCCTACATCGTTGCGCAACTGCGTGTACCGCGAGCCTTGTGCGCGGCGCTGGTCGGCGCCTGCCTCGGCGTGGCCGGAGCCTTGATGCAAGGCATCACCCGCAATCGGCTGGCCTCCCCGTCTCTGTTCGGGGTGACAGCGGGCGCGGCGCTGGGTCTGGCGCTGTTTTCCACAGGGCTGATTGCCCTGCCCTTCCCCGGCGGCGCGCTGCTGATGACCTGTCTGGGCGGTGCTCTGGCGTGGATCACGGTGTTCAGCCTCGGCGGCGCGTGGTCGCCTGCCACATCGCAAGGCCGACTGGTGCTGGCGGGCGTGGCGGTGGCGGCGTTATGCGCGGCGCTGACCCGCCTGACCGTGATTCTTGTTGAAGCCCAGGCGCAAAGCGTCCTGAACTGGCTGGCCGGTTCGCTGGCCAACGTCGGCGCTGAACAGCTGCAACTGCTGTGGCCCTGCACGCTGATCGGCGTCGTGCTGGCGATTGCCTGCGCGCCACGCCTGAACCTGATCAACCTGGGCGAGGACGCCGCCCGCTCGCTGGGCGTGCGCATCGGCGCGCTGCGTCTGCTGGTGTTCGTGGTCAGTCTGGTGCTGGTCGGCGCGAGTGTCTGCGCCGTCGGCCCCATCGGTTTTGTCGGCCTGATCGCGCCGAACATTGCCCGCCAATGGCTGGGCAACGATTACCGCTGGCTGATCCCGGTCAGCGCCGGACTGGGCGCCGCCATCGTGCTGGCGTCCGACCTGATCAGCCGCGCCGTGGCGTTCCCGGTCGAAACGCCAGCGGGCGTGGTGACGGCACTGATTGGCGCGCCGTTCTTCCTGTTTCTGGCGAGGCGCGCGCTATGAGCCAGCCTCGCTCAAGACTGCTGATCCTGATCGGCCTGTTGCTGCTGGCACTGTTGCTGAGCCTGAGTGCGGGCACGGTCTGGCTGACGCCAGGCGCGGTGCTCGACCATCTGATCGCTCATGACAGCAAAGACTTCGAAGTCTGGAATCACCGATTGCCGCGAGGTCTGATTGCCATTGTCACCGGCTGTGCGTTCGGTCTGGCCGGTGCCATCGTGCAGGGCGTTATCCGCAATCCGCTGGCCTCACCGGAAATCCTTGGCGTGACGCAAGGCGCGGGGCTGGCGCTGACCATCGCGATCATCGGCTTTCCACATTTGCCGGTCTCCGCGCTGCCGTTCGTGGCGTGTCTGGGCGGTGCGGGCGGCGCGCTGTTGCTGGCGCTGTACAACACCGGCGTGCAGTTCTCCGGCGTTCGCTTCGCACTCTCGGGTGTAGCTATTGCGGTCACATTGTCGAGCATCACTGAATTCCTGATCCTGTCCAACCCGCTGGACATCAACACCGCGTTGCTGGCGCTGACCGGCAGCCTGTGGAGCCGCAACTGGCACCATGTGTTGCTGGCCGTGCCGTTGCTGATTCTGATCCCGGTCTCGCTGTTGCTGGCCAAGCCACTTAATCTGATCGGTCTGGGTGACGAAGCGGCGCAGAGCCTGGGCACCGGTCTTACGCGCACACGCTGGCTGGCGATGGGCAGTGCGGTGCTGCTGACCAGCATGGGCGTCGGGATCATCGGCCCGATCAGTTTCGTCGGGCTGGTCGCGCCGCACATGGCCCGTCGACTGGTCGGCGGTCATCATCAGTTCCTGCTGCCCGCCTCCATGGTGCTGGGCGCATTGCTGCTGGTGCTGGCCGACACGCTCGGTCGCACGCTGATCGCCCCCAGCGAGATCCCGGCCGGGATTCTCACGGCGGTGATCGGCGCTCCGTATTTCCTGTGGCTGCTGGCCCGATTCAAAGGTTGATCCCATGAGCATTCTTCAGGCACAGCAACTCGACATCGGCTACGGCGCAACCCGCATCGTGCAGGACCTGTCGTTCAGCCCGCCGCCCGGAAAGGTCACGGCGCTGATCGGCCCCAACGGTTGTGGCAAGTCCACGCTGCTCAAGGCGTTTGCGAGAATTCTCACGCCGCAGTCCGGCAGTCTGACTCTGGACGGCAAGGCCTACCGCGATCTGTCGGCACGGGATCTGGCCCGCAAGGTGGCGTTCCTGCCGCAGGTATTGCCCATCCCCGAAGGCGTGAGCGTGCGTCAGCTGGTTGCTTATGGCCGCAGTCCGCACAACAGTCTTTGGGGTCGTCTGAGCGGCGCGGATCAGCACAGTGTCGAGCAGGCCTTGCAGCGCATGGAACTGGAGACCCTCGCCGACCGGCCGTTGTCCGACCTGTCCGGCGGGCAACGCCAGCGCGCATGGCTGGCGATGATTCTGGCGCAGGACGCCGCCATCGTGCTGCTCGACGAGCCGACCACCTACCTGGACATCAGCCATCAAGTCGAGTTGCTGGACCTGATGCGTGCCCTCAGCGCCGAGGGCAAGACGGTCATCACCGTGTTGCACGATATTAACCAGGCCTGCCGTTACGCTGACCATTTGGCGGTGATGCAGGCCGGACGGTTGGTGGCCAGCGGTACACCCGGTGACGTATTGAACGCCGAACTGGTGTGTCGAGTGTTCGATGTTCAGGTGCAGATCATGCGCGAACCCGTAGCAGGCACGCCCATGTGCATTGTCGAACGCAGCACTCGCTGCACCAGTTAGCGGCGAAGGGCCGGTATCCTGCACCGTCGCGCTGCATATAAACGGGAGTAGAAGGGTCGGCAGCGCGTCTGCGTCATAACTTGTCTTTGTGGTCAGCTATTTGCATTGGCGGAGTATCCACTCCAACAAGACTGCAAGGAGCAAGACCCGATGCACCTGACCACCCCACGCCGTCCCCTGAAAAAACTGCTGTGCGCCATGACCGCTGTCGTCGGTCTGGGCGCCAGCCTGCTCGCCTCGGCAGCCGATCCGCTGAAAGTCGGCTTCGTCTACATCGGCCCTATCGGCGACCACGGCTGGACCTATCAGCACGAACAGGGCCGCAAGGCGATGGTCGCGGCGCTGGGTGACAAGGTCAGCAGCAGCTACGTGGAAAACGTGCCGGAAGGCGCCGATGCCGAACGCGTGATCCGCAACATGGCCAAGGGCGGCTATGACCTGATCTTCAGCACCTCCTTCGGCTACATGAACCCGACCCTGAAAGTCGCCAAGCAGTTTCCCAAGGTGAAGTTCGAGCACGCCACCGGCTACAAGCAGGACAAAAACATGGGCACCTACCTGGCCCGCACCTATGAAGGGCGTTACGTGAGTGGTTACATCGCCGCGAAAATGACCAAGACCAAGAAGATCGGTTACGTCGCCTCGTTCCCGATCCCCGAAGTGCTGCGTGACATCGACGCCATCCAGCTGGCGCTGAACAAGTACAACCCCGGCACCGAGATCAAGGTGGTGTGGGTCAACTCCTGGTTCGATCCGGGCAAGGAAGCCGACGCCGCCAACGCGCTGATCGATCAGGGTGTGGACGTGGTGTTCCAACACACCGACAGCCCGGCGCCGATCCAGACCGCCGAACGTCGTGGCGTGTACGCCGTCGGCTACGCGTCGGACATGGCGCACTTCGGTCCAAAGGCCGTTCTGACCTCCATCGTCAACAACTGGGGGCCGCACTACATTCAGGCGGCCGAAGGCGTGTTGGCAGGCACCTGGAAACCGCAGGATTACTGGGGCGGTTTGAAGGAAGGCACGGTTGAACTGCCGATCAGCGACATCGTCCCCGCCGACGTGAAGGCTGAAGCACAGAAGCTCATTGCCAGCATCGAAAGCGGCGAATTCCACCCGTTCACCGGCCCGATCAAGGATCAGACTGGCGCTGTGAAGATCCCGGCTGGCGTGGTCGCGACCAACGCCGAGCTGGCGTCGATGAACTACTACGTCGAAGGCATCAAGGCCGAGTTGCCGAAGTAATCTGCCCGAGGGATCGCGTCCATACTCAAAGGGCGCGATCACGCTGAAGACCACCCGATTTCCAGGACCGCTTCATGGATCAGCTTCCCATCATCGACATCGCCCCGCTCTACGGCACGGACACGGAGGCCTGGCAGAGCGTTGCCAGCCAGATCGACAGTGCCTGTCGCGAATGGGGTTTCTTCTACATCACGGGACACCCGATCACGCCGCAACGGATTGAACAGGTGAAATCGGCTGCCCGGCGCTTCTTCGCCCAACCGGCGGCGGAAAAGCTCAGGATCGACATTACCCAAAGCACTCACCATCGCGGCTATGGCGCCATTGCCACCGAGCAACTGGACCCCAGCCTGCCGAGCGACCTGAAAGAAACCTTCGACATGGGCCTGCACATGGATGCCAGGCATCCTGACGTGTTGGAAGGCAAACCGTTGCGCGGGCCGAACCGGCATCCCGACCTGCCGGGCTGGGAAAGCCTGATGGAGCAGCATTACCTGGACATGCAGGCACTGGCGCAAACCCTGCTGCGGGCCATGACCCTGGCACTGGGCATTGAGCGGGATTTCTTCGACGAGCGCTTCAAGGACCCGGTCAGCGTGCTGCGCATGATCCACTACCCGCCGCGTCACACCGCGACCTCGAAAGAACAGCAAGGCGCAGGCGCGCACACCGATTACGGCTGCATCACCCTGTTGCATCAGGACGCTGCGGGCGGTCTGCAAGTGCGCGATGTACGGGGCGAGTGGATCGACGCGCCGCCCATCGAGGGTACGTTCGTGGTCAACCTCGGCGACATGATGGCGCGCTGGAGCAACGACCGTTACCTGTCCACGCCGCACCGGGTCATCAGCCCGCTGGGTGTCGACCGTTACTCGATGCCGTTTTTCGCAGAACCTCATCCGGACACACGCATCGAATGCCTGCCCGGTTGCCAGAGCGAAAGCCAGCCGGCCCGCTATCCTGTCACCACCTGTGCCGAGTTCCTGTTGTCACGCTTTTCCGACACCTATGCCTATCGTCGAGAGCAGGAGAAAGCGTCTTAGTTGAACGGTCGGTCAGGTTTTACCCAACGCGGCGACGTGCATCTGTAGAATGCCCGCGATCTGCACCTGATGAGAAAAGCACATGTACGACTGGTTGAACGCCCTGCCCAAGGCAGAACTGCACCTGCACCTTGAAGGTTCGCTGGAACCCGAGCTGCTGTTTGCCCTGGCCGAGCGCAACAAAATTGCCCTGCCGTGGAACGATGTGGAAGCCCTGCGCAAGGCGTACGCTTTCAATAATCTGCAGGAATTTCTCGACCTGTATTACCAGGGCGCGGACGTGCTGCGCACCGAGCAGGATTTCTACGACCTGACCTGGGCCTACCTGCAACGCTGCAAAGCGCAGAATGTGATTCATACCGAACCGTTCTTCGATCCGCAGACCCACACCGACCGTGGCATTGCGTTCGAAGTGGTACTGGCCGGAATCACCGGAGCGCTCAAAGACGGCAAGTCGCAACTGGGCGTCGACAGCGGTCTGATCCTCAGCTTCCTGCGCCACCTGAGCGAAGAAGAAGCCGAGAAAACCCTGACGCAGGCACTGCCTTTCCGCGACGCGTTCGTGGCGGTCGGTCTGGACAGCTCGGAAATGGGCCATCCGCCGAGCAAGTTCCAGCGCGTCTTTGATCGCGCCCGCAACGAAGGCTTCCTGACCGTGGCCCACGCTGGCGAAGAAGGCCCACCGGAATACATCTGGGAAGCGTTGGACCTGCTGAAGATCGAACGCATCGACCACGGCGTGCGCGCCATCGAAGACGAACGCTTGATGCAGCGCATCATCGACGAACAGATCCCGCTGACCGTCTGCCCGCTGTCCAACACCAAACTCTGCGTGTTCGACGACATGGCCCAGCACAACATCCTCGACATGCTCGAGCGTGGCGTTAAGGTCACGGTCAACTCGGACGACCCGGCGTACTTCGGCGGCTACGTCACCGAAAACTTCCACGCCCTGTACACCCATCTGGGCATGACCGAAGACCAGGCCAAACGCCTTGCGCAGAACAGCCTGGATGCACGGCTGGTGAAGCCGTAAATCCGGATTACTTCCTGCGTCCACAGCCTCGGCACTGATCGTGCCCATCGCTACGCGTGGGCATGCCTCCCGTGACGCTCCGCGTCACAAATGGCACAGACTGAGGATTCAGTGAGCCTAGCGCATGACGTGGATAACGCGGGAGCCTGGGCACACGTCTGCGCCACATTCGAGAGCGGACGCGGAGCGTCCTGGGAGGCATTCCCACGCAGAGCGTAGGAACGATCATCGTATTCCTCCAGGAGGACTTGTGTATAAGGATGCGCGCAGCCTTGGGGTTCAACGCCTCCCACGGTTCGGTGTTCGCTTCGCGCCTCATGCCGCCGATGCAATCTTGCTGATCTCCCGCTGCCCGCTCGATGACACCTGCAAGGTGCAGGATTCTTCGGTCGTGCGCAGCCAGCCCATCTGAATGAACAACTGCAGCAGCCCTGCGCCCAGCGCACCACCCAGGTGCGGGCTGCGTTCGCTCCAGTTGGCGCAGGCGCAAACGGTTTCGCGTTTGCGCTGGGCGAGCGCCGGAATGTAGATACCGCGTTCTGCGAATTTGGCGACGCCCTTGCTCGTGACTTCGATGCGCTTTTCCTGCTGCTCTATCCACCCGGCGCCTAGCAGACGCTGATAAAGCTCGGCCGCCATTTCGCCGCCCAAATGGTCGCAACAGATGCGCGCACGACGTAATGGCAAGGGAGGCATGGGCTGAGCCACACTTCGGCTGATCTGGTCGGCACTGACCAGCGATGCACTGGCCAGCGCCTCGACCGCCGCACCGACCTCGGGCGCCGCCAGGCGAAAGAAGCGCTTGCGACCCCGCGCCTCCTGCTTCAACAGACCGCCGCTGGCCAGACGCGCCAGATGCGCGCCAGCCGAAGAGGTCGAGAGACCCGCCAACAGTGCCAGCTCATCGGCGGGGCGAGCAGTACCATCCATCAAAGCCCAAATCATTGCGCTGCGCTTGGGGTCGGCCAGCAATGTCGCAATCTGGCTGATGCAAGGTGCATATTCCATGTGTTCACTCCCTGTTGAAACATTCATCTAGTGCGATGACATATTGACAGCAATCACGCCTCAGTAAAGTTGAACGCGCATCCAACTTGAAATGACAAGTATAAACTCTGCACCCCATAAGCCGATTGACTAAAACACTTGTAGTCCCGGCCGCAGTCATGCGCGGGAGAGTTACACTCGACCCTACCTGCACGATTGCGGGCCTCACACAAAGCCGCACACTGCCGAAAGACCGCCATATACAAGGGCTTCAGGCATACAGCTTGATCAGGCATATTTTATGCGAGCAAAGATCCAGACGAAAAAGCGGCAGATGGGGACGATAGGCATCGAATTGAAAAACGCAGAAAGCAAAAGAACTTTGCATAGTGGGACTGCATTTAAACATTATATTTTCCGAAGCTTCCGTAGGCTTATTCTTCTACCTTTGTAGCCCTGTAAACTCTGAACAGTTCTTATTGGCTTACAGCATGTTGCCTGCACCGCGTACGAAGCATTTCCAGAAGCAGATTGACCGGTTTGCTCAGTTGCGCACGATGCGCGCACAACAGATTCAAGGGCGCCAGTTCGCCCAACAAATGCGGCATTACTACCTGAAGGCGCCCGGCCCTGACGTCGGCGGCGACGTCCAGCCAGGACTTGTACGCCACACCCTCCCCGGCCACCGCCCAGCGACGCACCACATCAGCGTCGTCGCTGAACCGATTGCCCTTCACCGTCAGGCTTATTTCCCGCTTGCCGTCCTCGAAGGTCCATCGGTCATGAACCCGATCGCCGAGCATGTACAGCAGGCAGTTGTGCTGGGCCAGTTGTTCGATGTGCTGCGGCTCGCCATGACGCTTCAGGTAATCGGGAGCCGCGCACAGAACACGTCGATTACCCGGTAGAACCGGCAATGCAACCAGCGTCGAATCTTCCGGCTCGCCGTAACGTAGGGCGACGTCCACGGGCTGGCGGAACAGATCAGCGATGCGATCACCCAGCAGCAGCCGCACGGTGAGTTGCGGGTGTTGCTGCTGAAATGCATCCAGCCAGGGCAACAGCACATTACGCCCAAGATCCGAAGGCGCCGAGAGCTGCAAAACGCCTTCACAGCGATCCTGACTGCTGGCCAGCAAACGCTGCCCTTCCTCAAGGCTGCCCAGCGCAGCACGGGCATACTCGAGAAAGCCCTCACCTTCTGCTGTCAGGCGCAGGCTACGGGTCGAGCGCGCCAACAGGCGAGCGCCCACCTGCTGCTCGACCCGCTTGAGCGCCGCACTGGCCACGGCCGCCGACATGTCCATGACCCGCGCAGCCGCAGACAGGCTGCCCAGATCAGCGGCCCGAACGAACAATTGCAAGTCATCGAAACGCAGCATTAAAGCGCCTTATTATCAAAAATATATTGAAAGAGCCTGCCGTTGTAGCGGGTTTTATCTTTCCGGGAAATAGCCAATGATCCATTCATCACTTTCTCAACCGAGGACCCCGTCATGAAAGCCGTCGCTTATTACCAGTCGCAGCCCATCAGCCACCCTGAGTCCCTGCAAAACATCGAGCTGCCTGAGCCAGTTGCCGGAGCGCGGGACTTGCTGGTCGAGGTCAAGGCGATCTCCGTCAACCCGGTGGACACCAAGATCCGTCAGAACGTCTCGCCCGAGAACGGACAGGCCAAAGTGCTGGGCTGGGACGTTGCCGGTGTCGTCAAGGCCGTCGGCAGAGATGTCACGCTGTTCCAGCCGGGCGACAAGGTTTACTACGCAGGTTCGTTGATCCGTCCAGGCGCCAACAGCGAGCTGCACGTGGTGGATGAGCGCATCGTTGGCCACATGCCAAAATCGCTGAGCTTTGCTCACGCCGCAGCCCTGCCGCTCACGGCCATCACCGCCTGGGAGCTGCTGTTCGAGCGCCTGCAAATCGTGCAGGGCAAGGGCGAGAGCGGGCAGAGTCTGCTGATCGTCGGCGCAGCGGGTGGTGTGGGTTCGATCCTGACCCAGCTGGCGCGGCAGTTGACCGCGCTGAAAGTCATCGGCACCGCGTCACGCGCCGAGACCGAAAGCTGGGTACGTGAACTGGGTGCCCATGAGGTGCTGGATCACAGCAAGCCGCTGAGCGAAGAACTCAAGCGCGTCGGCATCCAGGCGGTCACGCACGTCGCCAGTCTGACTCAGACTGAACAGCACCTCGACCAACTGGTCGAAGCGCTCAAGCCTCAGGGCAAGCTGGGCCTGATCGACGACCCCAAGTCGCTGGATGTCTCCAAGCTCAAGCGCAAGAGCCTGTCGCTGCACTGGGAGTTCATGTACACCCGTTCGATGTTCGAAACCGACGACATCATCGAGCAGCACAACCTGCTCAATCGCGTGGCGGAACTGGTGGATGCCGGGACACTAAAGACCACGTTCGGCGAACACTTCGGCACCATCAATGCTGAAAACCTGCGCCGCGCCCACGCGCTGCTTGAAAGCGGCAAAGCCAAGGGCAAGATCGTGCTGGAAGGGTTCTGAAGCAACAGCGTTCGGCGTTGTGTCAGTCATCGCGACAGACACAACGCCTTACTTGATCAGGCTGACGCGACCTGCGCGTCACGCCTGGCCTGCAAGCGACGCGTGTACACCGAAGCACCGACCGACAGCACGCCGCACAGGCTGATGACCAGCGCCATCGGCGTCGCCGTGCCGTCATGCAGGACGCCCACCAGACTCGCGGCAGCCGCTGCGACGCTGAACTGCAGACAACCCAGCAAAGCCGATGCACTGCCCGCCCGCGCCCACTGGCCGTTCATGGCACAGGCCGATGCATTCGGAATGATGCAGCCCAGACTGGCAACACAGATGAACAACGGCACCAGCAGCGGCCAGAGCGCTTCGGTGCGCAACCCGGTAATACCGAGCAGCACCAGACCTGCAGCCAGATAAATCCATACCGTGCGTGTCAGCAGGAACGCCGGACCGGTCTTGCGCAAAATGCGTGCGTTGATCTGTGCAACCGCAATAAATCCCGCCGCGTTCATCCCGAACAGCCAGCCGTAGTGCTCGGCCGGAACTCCGTACAGCTTGATGAACACGAATGGCGAACCGGCCACATAAGCGAACATGCCCGCCATGGCGATGCCGCCCGTGAGCGCATGACCAATGAAGACCCGGTCGGTCAGCAGCCGTCCGTATTGCCGCAAGGCGCCACGCAGCGGCTGGCGGGGCGTGGTGGCAGGCATGCTCTCCGGTAGACCCAGCGCAACGGCCGTCAGGCACAACGCACTGAAGAGTGTCAGGCTAACGAAGATCGACTGCCAGCCAAAGGCATTGACCAGTATCCCGCCGAGCATCGGCGCCAGAATCGGTGCTAGGCCCATGACCAGCATCAGTTGCGAAAACACCTTGGCCGATTCGACGGCATTGCATTTGTCGCTGACGATCGCCCGGGACAAAACCATCCCCGCGCAGCCGCCCAGCGCCTGCACGAAGCGGGCAGCAATCAGCCATTCAAGACTTGGCGCAAAGGCACAGGCCACCGAGGCCAGCGTGAACAGGCTGACGCCCACCAGCATGGGCATGCGCCGCCCGAAACGATCGGCCACCGGCCCGTAGGCCAACTGGCCCAGCGACAGTCCGAGGAAATACGCTGCCAGGGTCAGCTGAACATGTTTTTCATCAGTGGCGAAGTACGACGCCATCGCCGGGAAGCCAGGCAGATAGAAGTCGATGGCCAACGGGCCAAAAGCGCTCAGTGCGCCAAGTATCAGGATTGTGCGTAAATTCATCGGGCTTCCATAGCGATGCAGAGCAGCCCGTCAGTTTAACCGGCTTACCCTGCAGAGGACGGAATGCGGGCAAATTAATTCAAGATTTTTCTGCTCGTTACTGCTCACATCTGTTGGTTTGAGCAAACCGTGTTACTGCATCTTCGACATCGCGCTATCGAGAAGCAAACACCAGACTGTAGGAGGCGGCTGCCAGCGATCTGCCGGGAACCGGCAGCAGAACGGACACACGCGGTGCGTCAGATGCAATCCGGGGACGCTGCGTAGCCCATCGCTGCCGTCGTAACCTCCGAGAGCTCCCACGCCCTCCGGGCAGAAGCAGATGTACGTGCATTCCAGTAACAAGGGTCAGGCCAGTTGCGCCTGATAACCCTCTTCGCCAATCAGCCTGATGATGTGTTCGGCACTCAGCGTGCTTTCTACCTTGACCTCTTTGCTGGCCAGTTCGACCTGCACCTCGGCGGTCGGATCGTCATGCTTGATGGCTTGGGTGACAGCCCGTACACAGTGCCCGCAGGTCATGCCCTGAACAGTGAACAATTGCATGTGATGCTCCTCTGAGAGTGGATGACAGGCATCTTCAACCTTGTCATCGTGGCAAGGTCAAGTTTTTGTATTGTCTGCCGGGCTGGCGTTCGGCGTTGTCGTGAGCCAAGCTCCATCATCGACGTTTCCATCAGGAGTATCAGCAATGCGCTGGTCAGCAGTCAGCCTCTTCAGCATTCTCGGTCTGGTCGCCGCCGCACCCGCCGTTCAGGCCGCCCAGGATTATGGCATTCTGATCATCTCGCGGGAGCGTCTGGAAGTGGCGACCTCCTGTGAGATCGGCATCTATATTCAGGATCAACTGGCCGGGCGACTGTTCCAGGAAGATTCGGTGTCTTTCAACCTGCCGGCCGGCCCGGTGTCTGTGCGCCTGCGCACCCTGCCTGGCAAGATCGTGGGCTGTGAACCCGGACTGGAAGCGCCGACCAACACCACTATCCAGATGCACGCCGGGGACATCCTCAAGTACCGCATCGCGACCAGCCTCAAAGGCATGTACCTCAAGAAAGCCGACCTCAACTATTGATTCGCGCTTGACCTTGCCCATGTGGCAAGGTTGATCCTTGCAGGCACACAGCCTCAGGGAGTGAAAGAGATGCAAGACACCCTCACCTTCGACCTGCCCATCAGCGGCATGACCTGCGCCAGTTGCGCAGGGCGGGTCGAGCGTGCCCTGGCCAAGGTGCCAGGAGTCAATAGCGTGACGGTCAACCTGGCCAACGAACGCGCCCACGTGCAGGCCCAGCCCCAGACCGATCCGCAAACCCTCATCAACGCAGTCAGCCACGCCGGCTACAGCGCGACCCTGTTGCAGGACGAGCGCGTCGAAGCCGACCGCAAGGCCGACACGCTGCATCGCGAACGCTGGGCGTTGCTGCTGGCGATTCTGCTCGCAGTGCCATTGGTCGTGCCAATGTTGCTGTCGCCGCTGGGCGTGCACTGGATGCTGCCCGCCTGGGCGCAGGCCGCGCTGGCCACACCGGCGCAGTTCATTCTCGGTGCGCGCTTTTACGTGGCCGCCTGGAAAGCCGTGAGGTCGGGCGCAGGCAACATGGATCTGCTGGTCGCCATCGGCACCAGCGCCGGTTATGGCCTGAGCCTCTATCAATGGCTGACCGCTGCGCCGGGCACCGCGCCGCACCTGTATTTCGAAGCCTCGGCCGTGGTCATCGCGCTGGTGCTGCTGGGCAAGTACCTGGAGAGCCGCGCCAAGCGCCAGACTGCCAGCGCAATTCGCGCCCTTGAAGCTCTGCGACCGGACCGGGCCTTGCGAGTAGTGGACGGCATTGAGCAGGAGGTCGCCATCAGCGAACTGCAGCTTGAGGATCGGGTGCTGGTCAAACCGGGAGAGCGTTTCCCGGTGGATGGCGATGTCATCGAAGGCCACAGCCACGCTGACGAAGCCCTGATCACTGGCGAAAGCCTGCCAGTGGCCAAAGAGCCCGGCGACCGGGTTACCGGCGGGGCCATCAATGGCGAAGGTCGGTTGCTGGTCAGGACCACGGCGCTGGGCTCGGAAACAGTCCTGGCACGCATCATTCGCCTGGTCGAAGACGCCCAGACCGGCAAGGCACCGATTCAGCGGCTGGTGGACCGGGTCAGCCAGGTATTCGTACCCGTCGTATTGCTGATCGCCTTTATCACCCTCGCGGGCTGGCTGTTGGCAGGCGCTTCGCTGGAAGTGGCGTTGATCAATGCTGTCACCGTGCTGGTGATCGCCTGCCCCTGTGCGCTGGGCCTGGCCACACCGACCGCGATCATGGCGGGCACCGGTGTCGCGGCGCGCCACGGCATTCTGATCAAGGACGCCGAGGCGCTGGAGCGTGCCCACGAGGTCACGGCCGTGGTCTTCGACAAGACCGGTACGCTGACCTCCGGTACGCCCCGGATCACCAACATGATTGCGCTGGAAGGCAATGAGGAACAGTTGCTGCAACGGGCGGGTGCCTTGCAGCGTGGCAGCGAGCATCCCTTGGCCAAAGCGGTACTGGATGTCTGTCACGAATGGCAGTTGAAGCTGGACGAGATCGAGAACAGTCACGCGCTGAGCGGACGGGGCATCGCCGGCACGGTTCAAGGTCACGAACTGGTGCTGGGCAATCGGCGTCTGCTGGAAGAAAGCGGCCTGCCGATGGGCGATCTGGCTGAATCGGCGCGCATCTGGGAGGCTGAAGGGCGGACGTTGTCCTGGCTGATCGAACGGGCACCCGATCCGCACGTCATCGGCCTGTTTGCGTTCGGGGACTCGCTCAAGCCGGGCACGAACGAGGCCGTGCGTGAGTTGAATGCACGCGGTATCACCAGCCACCTGCTGACCGGCGACAATCGCGGCAGCGCCCAAGTGGTCGCCAAAGCGCTGGGCATTCACGACGTGCACGCCGAAGTCCTGCCAGCCGACAAATCGGCAACCGTCATACAGCTGAAAAGCCATAATGTGGTGGCGATGGTCGGTGACGGCATCAACGATGCGCCCGCCCTGGCCGCCGCCGATATCGGCATTGCGATGGGCAGCGGCACTGACGTCGCCATGCAGGCGGCCGGTATTACGCTGATGCGCGGCGACCCGCGTCTTGTACCTGCCGCGCTGGACATCAGCCGTCGCACCTACGCCAAGATCAGGCAGAACCTGTTCTGGGCCTTTGTCTACAACTTGATCGGTATTCCCCTGGCAGCGTTCGGCTATCTCAACCCGGTGCTCGCCGGGGCGGCCATGGCGTTGTCCAGCGTGAGCGTGGTGAGCAATGCCCTGCTGCTCAAGACCTGGAAACCCAAAGACCCTGGAGACAAGTCATGAACATCGGCCAAGCGGCAAGCAAAAGCGGCCTCAGCGCCAAGATGATCCGTTATTACGAATCCATCGGCCTGCTGCAGGCGGCGCATCGCAGCGACAGCGGCTATCGGATTTACAGCCCGGAAGACCTGCACACCCTGGCCTTCATCAAGCGCTCGCGGGATCTGGGGTTTTCACTGGAAGAAGTCGGCAAGCTGCTGACCCTGTGGCAGGACCGCCAGCGCGCCAGCGCCGACGTCAAAGCCCTCGCCCGACAGCACATCATCGAGCTGAACCGCAAGATCGACGAACTGGCCGGACTGCGTGACACGCTTCAGGATCTGGTGGAACACTGCCAAGGCAACGACCGCCCCGACTGCCCGATCCTCAAGGACCTGGCGTCGGGCGGGTGTTGTTCATGAGGTGACGCGGAGCGTAGTCACTGATAGGTCGCTTCAGAAAAAGCATCGCCGGCAAGCCGCCTCCCACCGTCCGTGGTCGTAGCAAGACTCGGGTATAACGCGGAGCACAAGCATGGGCGTGATCGGCGCGCTTGAGATCACGCTGATCGTTCCTACGCTCTGCGTGGGAATGCCGCTCAGGACGCTCCGCGTCCGCTCTTGAATATGGCGCAGATGTGTGCCCAAGCTCCAACGTTACCCACGTCATGCGCTCGGCTCACTGAATCCGCAATCTGTGCCATTTGTGACGCGGAGCGTCACGGGAGGCATGCCCACGCGGAGCGATGGGCACGATCAGTGGTAAGGCGGATTTGTGTATAACGCCGCTCAGGACGCTCCGCGTCCGCCTTGAGGCTGACGCGGAATGCTCTGTCACTGCAACCAGGGCGGTGGCGGTTCTTCGGCGGATTTGCTCGGTGGAGCATCGTCGGCAGCGCGGGCGGCCTGGCGACGGGCTTCGTCAAGACGGGCAGCTTCGATTTCGCGCAGCACGCCACCTACATCGGCTTCGTCCTCCGGCTCGTCGAACTCACCGGTCAACACGGTCGCAGGCGATAACGTACCGGCCTCGTAATACGACCACATTTCCTTGGCGTACTTGGTCTTTCTGAGTTCCGGCGCAAAACGGCCGAAATACAGCGCCATGTTGCCAACGTCACGTTCAAGCATGCTGAACGCATGGTTGTTGCCCGCCGCATCCACCGCCTGCGGCAGGTCGATGATGACCGGGCCGCTGGGTGCCAGCAGCACGTTGAACTCGGAAAGGTCACCGTGCACCAGACCGGCACACAGCATCAGCACGATCTGTTCGATAAGGAACGCGTGGTATTCACGCGCCTGATCCGGTTCCAGTACCACATCGTTCAGACGCGGCGCGGCATCGCCGTACTCGTCGGCCACCAGTTCCATGAGCAGCACGCCTTCCAGGAAGTCATACGGCTTGGGCACTCGCACGCCCGCACTGGCCAGACGGAACAGAGCTGCCACTTCAGCGTTCTGCCACGCGTCTTCGGTTTCTTTACGGCCGAACTTCGAACCCTTGGCCATCGCCCGGGCCTGTCGGCTGTTGCGTACCTTGCGGCCTTCCTGATATTCGGCCGCCTGACGGAAACTGCGTTTGTTCGCCTCCTTGTAAACCTTGGCACACCGCAGCTCTTTGCCGCAGCGCACCACATAAACAGCTGCCTCTTTACCACTCATGAGTGGGCGCAGCACCTCGTCGACCAGACCGTCTTCGATCAGGGGTTCAATGCGTTTAGGAGTTTTCATCAGCTTTTATTGTGGGTCCTATGTGGCCAGATACGCGATTGTTGCCGTTATACGGCAATCCTCCGCCAGCGAGTAGAGGGAAAGTCTTTTGAATTGCGCGGATTATTGCCGAAAACTCACGCAATGCCCCGGTTTCAAGCACCTTTCATGCCGCGTGGCCCTGCAAAGATAATACGCAGCAAAACGTGTAATGCCTGAAATGGCAGTGCTATTTGAAAAGTTCGCCAGGCGTGTGACCGAACAACCCCTTGAAAGCGGCAATGAACGCGGAGGTCGAATCATAGCCACAGGCCAGTGCAGCACTGGTCACGCTGCTGCCCCCTTCCAGCGCATTCAGGGATGACAACAGCCGCGCCCGCTGACGCCAGCCCCGGAAACTCAGACCCGTTTCACGCTGAAACAGGCGCATCAGGGTTTTCTCCGAAGTGCCCAGGCGTTCAGCCCAGTCATGAAGGGAAATCACCTGATCAGGCGCTTCGATCAGCTCGTTGCACAACCCCAGCAGGCGAGCGTGGCGAGGCAGTGGCAAAGAGAAGCCGACCTCCGGCAGATCCGACAACTGGTCGAGCAGCACCTGGACCAGACGCGACTCAGGGCTGTCTTGCTCGGGATACGCCGCAGGCAACAGGCAGAAGCGCTTGATCAGCTCACGCGCCAGCGGCGTGACCTCCAGCACGCGACACCGCTCGGGTGCCCAGCACGAGTCTTCACGGCGGATGTACAGGCTGCGCATTTCGGCACGCATTGAGGTCACCACCTCATGCTCCAGACCTGCCGGAATCCACACGCCCCACTGCGGTGGCGCGAAGAAGCTGCCCTCGGCGGTATGCACGCCCAGAACGCCACTGATGGCATAGGAAAACTGCACCCACTCGTGATGGTGCGCCGGTGTCCAGGAACCCGCGCCCAGGCTTTCAGCACGCGCGTAAACAGGGCGCGGCAGATCATCCAGCGCCGGTATCTGTCGCTGCCCCTCAAGCGGGCGGCGGTCAATCTGTCCGTTGGAAGGCATGTTATGACCTTATGTCGCAAGACGGCTGTTGGCCGACAGAGTAGCCTGCGCACATTCCTGTTTACAAAAGTTACCCGAGCGTTCCATGCAATCACTCAAACACTTCAAGCGTGTCGCCACCGACTGGTTCCTCTGGGGCATGGTGCTGGCGACGGTGCTGGCGTACTTCTTCCCACGGTTTGGCGCGACTGGCGGCAGCATGCATGCCGAATACGTCATCAACATCGGTGTTTTCGTGGTGTTCTTCCTGCACGGGGTCAATCTGTCCAGCGAGCAGATCAAAAAGGGCCTGAGCAACTGGCGACTGCACGTGATGATTCAGGCGTTCACCTTCGTGGTGTTCCCGCTCATCTGGCTGGCCTGCGACAAGCTGCTGGGCTCGCATGTCCCGGCACTGTTGATGCTGGGTTTCTTCTACCTGTGCGCCCTGCCCTCGACCATTTCTTCATCCGTGGCCCTGACCGGCAGCGCAGGCGGTAACGTACCGGCGGCGATTCTCAACGCCAGCATGTCCAGCGTGCTGGGGATTTTCATCACGCCGTGGCTGGTCAGTCTGGTAGTCGGCAGCGGTGCGGGCGGGATCGACCTGAGTGACACGCTGCTCAACCTCAGCGCGCTGCTGTTGCTGCCACTGGTGCTGGGCCAGTTGCTGCGGCCGTTGCTGGGCAAATTCTTTGCGCGTCACAAGAAATACACCAACATCATCGACAAGCTGGTGATCCTGCTGCTGGTCTACGCCGCCTTCTGCAATTCAATGATTTCCGGGATGTGGCAGAGCCAGGGCAACAGCGTGATCCTGACCGCTTTTATCGGCACCGCCGTGCTGCTTGCAGTCATCCTGCTGATGACCACCCGCACTGCACGCCTGTTGAAGTTCGATCATGCGGACAAGGTCGCGGCGGTATTCTGCGCGACCAAAAAGTCGCTTGCCGCCGGTGCACCGATGGCTGCACTTATTTTCGGCAGCAATCCCGGGCTGGGTCTGATTCTGCTGCCGATCATGATCTACCACCCGATGCAGTTGATTGTCTGTTCGGTCATCGCCGAAAACTACGCCAACCGTCATCGCCAGCAATTGTCGGAAGCGGCGCTGGAGGAAGCGCGAGCCGCCTGAGGACGCGCTACATCAGCGCGTCGTCGTCGAGGGTCACGCGCGCGTAAAACACAATCGCGACAGTCGGGATCAGCGCGGAATAACCCGGCTTGAGTGCCGTGCTGAAGCGCGTAAACACCCGTTGAACCGGCGCCTGACGAATCGCTGCCAGCAACCCCTTCAATGAACCGGGCTGACGCTCGGGCGGTTCAAGGGTGGCGACTGCGCGGCTCGCCGATTCAACGGGCAGTTCCTCATTGCTCGCAGGCTTGAAGATTGACCCTACCGTAAGACGCTCGGCCAGGGTATCGACATGCCGGGCATACACGTCCCACGGCATGGCCTTGACGCTGGCGATCGGCATTTCAGCCAGCGGGTGCGCTTTGGTAAAGGCATGCCTGAAGAAAGTCCTGAGCAACAACTCTTCGACCTCAACCACAGTGGCGCACTGATGTAACGCCTCACCCAGATCGTATTGCCGCGCCAGCATGCCGAGCACGCGGGTATACGAGATGCCGCGACGGCGCGCCGCATTGACCACACAGTGCCCCGCAACCAGCTGGAATTCGCGGACGAAGGCATAGGTGCGATCTTCTTCCGAGTCCTTCAGATGCGTCCAGCGGCTCGTGCGCAGGTGCCTGATCGCCGCGTCCAGCAGATGATCCGGCGAACGGGCCAGCACGCTGTGCAGGTAGATGTCCTGCAGGACGGGGTCCTGATTCGTCAGTTGCAACGCGACATCGTCCAGATCCATGCCTTCGCAGCCGCTGAAACAGGTGGCGATCAGCACCTCCTGCAGACGGTTCCAGTAATGGTGGTGGCGATAGCCCTGCATGTAGACGTTTTCAAAGTGCTCGACCGGCCCGCGCCCCAGGCTCTTCTCGCCCAGATTGAGCAGCAGCACATGGTCTTCGCTGGACCAGGCGTTGATCAGCCGCCCGGAGATACGTCGTTTGATTACCCTGGCGTCGTCCGCCGAGACACGCACCGCCGCAGCCATGAGCAGCACATCGCCGATCACCAGGCCATGCTCGGGTGGCCGGTCCAGCCCCTTGAGCGCACTGATCAGCAGCCGTCCACCCAGCGAATGGCCGATCAGGTTGACCCGTGTCACCTCAGGGTGCTGTTCGAACAGGTAACGATCCAGCTGCGCCAGCAGTACCTTGCCCATGGCTTCGGCGCGGGAGCGGATGCGTGAAAAGTGATACGCGCGATCCCCCGCCAGCGCAGCGGCACCGGCCAGCGGATGAACACGGGCGGCAGCCACCAGCAGGCCGCGGGAGCGATTGTCCATTTGCGTGAAATGGCTCGACGGCCAGAACGCCAGAATATTCACACGCTGACGCAGCGCCGCCGGAATGCTGTTGGCCAGCAGGCGTCGGTCGTTGAGATCATGCCCCGACGAATAGCCATGGATGAAGATATTGGCAACGCTGCCAGAAGGTCTGGGCAGCGTCAGAAACTTGAAATGATTGTCCACGTTGTCCTGTTTCGCCTGACCGTGGCGCTCCCGTTCAATTTCTGACAATAAATCGCTTGGCGATCAGCATGATCAGCCGCAGGCAGAACGCCACACCGGTCAGCGAGATGACGACCTTGGCGACCAGAATGAAGTAGCTTTCGACGTCTTCGGAAATCAGACCGATCAACAGCCCCATGCCGCCAATCAACAGACCGATCAGCATCAGCCCGATGTAAGGACGTAGCCAGCGGGACCTGGAACCCTTGTCGAACAGGTAAAGCAAGGCACCCACCAGGATCAGGAGTACCGCCACGCCAATAATGAGTCCCATCCGTCACCCGTCCGTGCTGCAAAACCGTACGGGACCTGTCAGCCCCGCAGTCGTCGATTATGCCGACGACCCCGGTCTATTGCCATCGGCGTGATGACAGGTCTCTAGCGCTCCAGAATCGCCGTCACGCCCTGCCCGCCCGCTGCGCAGATGGAAATCAGTCCGCGCCCGCTGCCTGCGGCGTCCAGCAGTTTGGCCAGGTTGGCGACAATACGTCCGCCGGTCGCAGCGAAAGGGTGACCCGCAGCCAGCGAGCTGCCTTTGACGTTCATCCGGCTGCGATCAATGGAGCCCAGCGGCGCATCCAGTCCCAGGCGCGTCTTGCAGTAATCGGCGTCCTCCCAGGCCTTGAGCGTGCACAGCACCTGAGCGGCAAAGGCTTCGTGAATCTCGTAGTAATCGAAGTCCTGAAGCGTCAGACCGTTGCGTGCCAGCAGGCGCGGCACGGCGTAGACCGGCGCCATCAGCAGGCCTTCCTCGCCTTTGACGAAATCCACGGCTGCCGCTTCTCCATCACGCCAGTAAGCCAGTACCGGCAGGCCACGCTCCCTGGCCCATTCTTCGCTGGCCAGCAGTACCACCGAGGCGCCGTCGGTCAGTGGCGTGGAGTTGCCCGCTGTCAGGGTGCCTTTGGCGCTGCGTTCAAAGGCTGACTTGAGGCCCGCAAGCTTCTCAAGCGTCAGGTCGGGGCGCAGGTTGTTGTCGCGATTAAGCCCCAGATACGGGGTCATCAGGTCGTCCTGCCAGCCCTCGGCGTAGGCCGCAGCCATCTTTTGATGGCTTTCCAGAGCAAGCTGATCCTGAGGCGCGCGCTCGATACCCCAGTGCTGCGCCATCAGTTCGCAGTGCTGGCCCATCGACAGGCCGGTACGCGGCTCGCCATTGCGCGGCAGCTCCGGCTTGAGATTGTGCGGGCGCAACTGCATCAGCGCCTTGAGCTTGTCGCCCGTGCTCTTGCTGCGGTTGACCTGCAACAGAATGCTGCGCAGGTCCTCGTTGACCCCGATCGGTGCATCGGACGTGGTATCCACGCCACCCGCAATGCCGCATTCGATCTGCCCCAGGGCGATCTTGTTGGCCACCAGTAACGCTGCTTCAAGCCCGGTGCCGCAGGCCTGTTGAATATCGTAGGCCGGGGTTTGCGCCGACAGCCGGGAGCCCAGCACGCATTCGCGGGTCAGGTTGAAGTCACGGGAATGCTTGAGCACCGCACCGGCCACCACTTCGCCCATGCGCAGCCCGTGCAGATTGAAGCGCTCAATCAGGCCCTCCAGCGCTGCGGTGAGCATGTCCTGATTGCTGGCCGTGGCATACGGGCCGTTGGAACGGGCGAACGGAATGCGATTGCCACCGACGATGGCGACCCGGCGAGTCTGCGTCATGGAAAACTTCCTTTCTTCAAACGGATGGATGAACAGCGTAGATGAGCAAGAACAAACTTCGTTCGACTGTGGTCCATTCCTTTGAACCCCGACCCGAGGAGAGTGTTCCATGCCGTCAGATCGCTATATCGATTTCGCCAACTCCGACGTAGGCCGTCGCCTGGTGAAAGCCGTCGGTCTGCCGACTCCGACACGCCTGGAGCGTTGGCAGGCCGGACGCCTTCGGCCAATCGAAGGCACACTGCTGATCAGCGCAGGCCCGCTGGCCGATCAGGTTCGCGGGTTTGCCCATCGTCTGACCGACTCGCTGTACAGCTTTGGCAGTGACATGCCGGGCGCAACCGCCTGGGTTTCCAATCAGGGTCCAAGGCTCAAGGCCGTGGTATTTGATGCCAGTACGCTGTTGAGAACCGATCAGCTCAGACAACTGCGTGACTTCTTCCAGCCGCTGCTGCGCTGCCTGGACACCTGCGCTCATGTGGTGATCCTCACCCGGTCGCCGCAAGCGCTTGAAGATCCACTAGCGGCCAGCACCCAACAGGCGATAGAAGGCTTCAGCCGCTCATTGGGTAAGGAGCTGCGCAACGGTTCTACCGTAAAACTGCTGCAGGTGGATGAAGGCGCCGAGGATCAACTCGAAGGCGCGCTGCGCTTTTTTCTGACGCCCAAGAGCGCGTTCATCTCCGGCCAGTTTTTGCACCTGACACCTTGCACCTCGCAAGTGCAGGACTGGAGCCGTCCGCTGGCCGGGCGCAAGGCACTGGTGACCGGTGCTGCACGCGGCATTGGCGCATCGATCGCCGAAACCCTGACCCGTGACGGCGCT
>Ga0308164_10001462_pt1 | contig 27579 bp, 22 predicted proteins | sample PhyTR2_FD_201031 | JGI IMG/M metagenome (GOLD analysis project Ga0308164, IMG submission 201031) | Phyllosphere microbial communities from UC Gill Tract Community Farm, Albany, California, United States - DLSLT.R2 | ecosystem: Host-associated > Plants > Phyllosphere > Unclassified | place: USA... | reverse complement strand
GAGCCTTGCTGGTAATCGTAAATCTGAGCGGTTTTAAACCACACATCGTCCACGCCCATGGCCTGGGCTAACGCCTTGGCATCTTCAATCTGATGCTCGTTGGGCCGCACCACCAGAAATTGAAAGATGATGCGCGGCGTGTGGCTCTTTAGCTGCTTGCGCCATTTCACCACGTTGCGGGTGCCAGCCAGCACTTTTTCGAGCTTGCCGCCCACGCGGTACTGCTGGTACACTTCCTGGGTAGTACCGTCGAGCGAGATGATGAGGCGGTCCAAGCCACTCTCCACCGTGCGGCGGGCGTTGTCGTCGGTCAGGAAATGCGCGTTGGTACTGGTGGCCGTGTAAATGCCTTTCTGGCTGGCATACTGCACCAAATCCAGAAACTGCGGGTGCAGGTAGGGCTCGCCCTGAAAGTAAAAAATAAGGTACCACAGCCGGCTGCCCACCTCATCCATCGTTTTCTTGAAGAGTTCGGCCGGCAGCATCCCCGTGGGCCGCGTGAACGAGCGCAGCCCGCTAGGGCACTCGGGGCAGCGCAGGTTGCAGCTGGTGGTGGGCTCGAAGGACAGCGCCACCGGCAGGCCCCAGGCGCGGGCGCGGCCCGTCAGCCGGCTCAGCACGTAGGAGGTCACCACCTGCCCGGCGTTGAGCACACGGCCGGGCGTGGCCTTGCGCAAAAAAGAAACGGCGTCGCGAAGAGTTGAGCGCATAAGGCAAAGGTCGGCAGTAGCCGGCTAGCCCATGAGACACCCGAGCCGGGCCAGAAGTTTTCGGCTGGTCGCCAGCGGCCTTATTTAGCTGAGCTGGTCGCGGTGGGCAGCTGCGCCACGGCAGCGCTGTACACCCCGGCCCGGCCAAACGACTGGTTTATCTCGTCCACGGCCGCACGGCTGCTCAGGCGCTTAGGCTTAGGGTTGAGGATGGTGCCATCCTCGCCCAGCAGCAGGTAGGTAGGTACTTCCTGTAAATTATACGCCCTTGCCACCTCCGAGCGCAAGCCGCCGAGCGCCCGCACATGCACGCCAGGCAGCTTTTTTATCGTAACAAGCTGGCGCCAGGGCAATTCCATCTCGTCCAGCGCCACGTTGACAAAAACGATATTTTTGCCTTCGAAGCGCTTGGCCAGGTCCTGGGCGTAAGCCAGGTCGCGCAAACATAGGCCGTTGGTGGTTTTCCAGAAGTTGAGGTACACCAGCTTACCCTGAAAGCTACTCAGCCGCACCGAGTCGCCGGTTGCCGACAGCAGCCGGAAATCAGGCGCCGGTGCGCCAATGGCTAGGGTCTTGTGCTTGCCAAAGTCGTTGTCGAGCGCCGCTACGTAGCGCTTTTTGGTGTCCAGGGCGCGGAAATCGGCGAGCATGGCGGCCGACTGCCGCACGTGCCCGAAGCGAAACGACTCTTGCAGGATGCGGCCCAGCGTGAGCAGCTTCATCTGGCCGTTGAGGCGCTTGCTGGCCATGGCGTAGCAAAAAGGATAGAAGTCGGGGTCGGTGCGCAGGTGCTTCTGCTGCGCAGCCATATAGTGCACGTAGTTGAGCAAAAACTCCTGAAACTGCTCGTTGCCAATGGCCGTCTGGTCGTTCAGCAGGTTAGGGTCGCGCAGGTAGTCGTAGTAGCCCGGCGTCATGGTCAGGCGGCTCTCCGTGTTCACTACCTGCTCGCGCAGGTCCACAAACGTGAGGCGGTCGTTGGCGTTGGAATAAGTAATCTCTGCCTTGGCATAATTATAAAAATCGATGGTAAAAGACTGCCGGGCTGCTCGGTCTTCAAGGAAGTTGCGCTCGTGCTTAATGCGGTATTCGAGAAACGACACGAATGGCACTTCGTAAAGCTGAATGTTATCAGGCAGCACCTGAAAACCATCGTTTGACACGAACTGCTCGTCAAATTCGGCGAGGTACGAGTTGGCGTTGGCCATCTGCTGGCGGTGGCGCTGCGCGTCGGTCAGGTTGCCGCTATTGCGCAGCTTGGTGGCGAAGCCCGTGGGTACATCATTGGCCTTGAACTTTACTGTGCCGGGCAAATCCTCGGCTTTGAAGCGCACGTCGAGGTCAGTGCCCGGGTCCAGATAGAGGTCCGCAACAGCGTCGCCGTACACCAAATCGGCCTTCGTGGAGCCGGCTAGGTTAATGCTGAGCCGAAACTCACCCTTCTCATTCAGCCGCGCGTAGCTGATGCGCTCCTTGGTATCGAAGGGACTATCGTGGATGGAAACGGCCACGGTGTCGGTGGTGGGGTTCGCAACGCGGCCGGTCAGGATAGCCATGCCGGGTGCTTCGGCGGGCTTGCCAGCGGGTACCTGCGCCTGCGCACCCACCGCACAGGCCAAACTTACTACCCAGGTTAAAAGACACGTAAATGGTAGTTTCATAGTAATGATAGGACAGAAGCCAAGCGGCCCCAATAAGCTAGCAAAGCAAAAAGACCTAACGTGTGCGCCTGGTTGCTTTATCGGTAAAAGTCAATTCTGACACCGAAGATAAGGGACGCCAAGCACTCGAATAGCACAACTCCAGCGCAAAAATAAAATGCCCTGAAATTGTGCTATTAGCTATTTGATTCAGCCTAAAGTGCTGGTCTGAGCACCGCTGGTGCCCTAGCCACTACCTACCCAATTGTCTTATCCAAATAAGGCCTGCAATACCTCGTCGAGCCGGCTCACGGGTTGCACCCGCAAGTTGGCGCGGTCTTGGTCAGCTAGGTTTTTGCCGTTGAATTGCGACACGTACATTTCGCGGAAACCGAGCTTCTCGGCCTCCGCCAGGCGCTGGTCGAGGCGGGGCACGGCGCGCATCTCGCCGCTCAGGCCCACCTCGGCGGCCAGGCACACGTCGCCGGCAATGGGCAGGTCGTTGAGGCTGCTCACCACGGCGGCGCACACGGCGGCATCGAGCGCCGGGTCGTCGAGGCGCAAGCCGCCCGCGATGTTCAGAAACACGTCGTGCTGCCCTAGCCGCAGGCCGGCGCGCTTTTCCAGCACCGCCAGCAGCATTTGCAGGCGCTTGGCATCGAAGCCGGTGGCCGAGCGCTGCGGGGTGCCGTAAGTGGCGGGCGTCACGAGGGCCTGCACCTCCACCAGCAGCGGGCGGTTGCCCTCCAGCGTAGCCCCGATGGCCATGCCGCTCAGGCTCTCGGCGCGCTGCGAGAGCAGGATTTCGCTAGGGTTGCTCACCTGCCGCAGGCCCGAGCCCTGCATCTCGTAAATGCCTAGCTCAGAAGTGCTACCAAAGCGGTTTTTGGTGGTGCGCAGAATGCGGTAGCTCAAGTGGCGGTCGCCTTCAAATTGCAGCACCGTATCGACCATGTGCTCCAGGATTTTGGGGCCGGCAATGCTGCCATCTTTGGTAATGTGGCCGATGAGCAGCACCGGCGTGCCGGTTTCCTTGGCAAATTTCAGGAACTCGGCCGTGCACTCGCGCACCTGGCTCACCGAGCCGGCGCCGCTCTCCACGAGCGTCGAGTGCATGGTCTGGATGGAGTCGATAACCAGCAGGTTGGGCTCGACTTGGTCAATCTGCCGGAAGATGTTCTGCGTGTTCGTCTCCGTCAGGATATAGCAATTCTGGTGCTGGCCGTCGGCCAGGCGCTCGGCGCGCATCTTTATCTGGGCCTCGCTTTCCTCGCCGCTCACGTACAGGATGCGTAGCTTCTTCATCATCAAGGCAATCTGGAGCATGAGCGTGCTCTTGCCAATGCCCGGCTCGCCGCCGATAAGCACAATAGAGCCCGGTACCAGGCCGCCACCCAGCACGCGGTTCAGCTCGCCGTCGGGGGTGATGATGCGCGGCTCTTCTTCGTGGCGGATGTCGGCCAACGGGCGCGACTTGGCGGCTTTTTGCAGGTTGCCGCCGGGCACGGTGCTAGCGGGCTTCCACTGGCCGGTGGTGGTGGCGGCCGTTTCCTTCTGCACCACTTCCTCCACGTAGGTATTCCACTCGCCGCACGAGGGGCAGCGCCCTATCCATTTTGCCGACTGCGCCCCGCAGTTCTGACAGAAAAAAACCGTTCTTGCCTTGGCCATTCTTGCTAAAATTATTCGCAAGAATAAGGCTTGGCAAGGAGAAAAAGTTGCGCAGCGCAATAGCGCGAACCTTCCGCTTCGTGCGCGAGCGCAGCGAGCATCTCGCCCTAGAGCCGCCCGGCTCCGTCTGCTCGCTATGCTCGCGCACGAAGCGGAAGCTTCGCGTTACTGCGCTGGCTAGCCCTTCTTTTTGCCTGTGTAGGCCACGCGGTAAATCACGCCGTTGTCATCGTCGCCCATTAGCAGCGAGCCGTCGGGGGCCTGCACCAGGCCGCAGGGGCGGCCAAATTCCGACTTGTCATTATCTACCAAGAAGCCGGTGATGAAATCCTCGAACTTCTCGGGCTGGCCTTGGGCGTTAAAGTGCACCCGCACCAGCTTGTAGCCACTGGGCTGCGCCCGGTTCCAGGAGCCGTGCATGGTCACGAAGGCGTCGTTTTGGTACTCTTTCGGAAACTGCTGGCCTTTGTTGAAAACCAGGCCTAGCGGGGCCGAATGGGCCTTGTAAAGCAGCAGCGGACGCTCGTTCTTCTTATCGAAAACCTCGTAGCTTTCGCCGCTCTTGGGCTTGTTGGCGGGGTAGTGCTGGCCATCGGCGATGATGGACGGCCAGCCGTAGCCGGCGCCCGGCTTTATCTTATTGAACTCCTCCATCTGGCTTTCGTCGCCGAGCCAGTCGATGCCGTGGTCCATACCAAACAGCTCCTTGGTGAGCGGGTGCCAATCGAAGCCGATGGTGTTGCGCAGGCCATGGGCCACCACTTGGCGGCCCGAGCCGTCGGTGTTGATTTTGAGGATGGTAGCATTCTCAGGGTTGTCCTCGTCGCAGGCGTTGCAGGTGCTGCCTACCGAAAGGTAGAGGCTGCCATCGGGGCCGAAGTGCAGCACGCGGTTGGCGTGCTGGCCGGCGTCGGGCAGGTCGTGGTATAGCTCCTTCAACTCCGAAAGGCTGCCGTCGGGCAGCACATCGGCCACGTAGATTTCGCGGATGGCCGTGAAGTACAGCTTGTTGCCTTGCAAAGCCAGCCCGTGCAAATGCGGCTTTTGGGCCACCTGGCGCATCACCTCGGCTTTGCCATCGCGGTTGGCATCGCGCACCAGCGTCACGGTGCCTTTCACGCGGTTGGTCACGTACACGTCGCCGTTGGGGGCCACGGCCAGCATGCGCGGCATGTCGAGGCCCTCGGCAAACTTGCTGATGGTGAAGCCGGCCGGTACTTTCAGGGCCGCCACGCGGGCATCGGTGGCGGGCAGCTTGTTGGGCAGGTAGATGTTGCCCTGCATGTGGAAGGGCGTGGCGGGCGGCGGCACGTTTTGGGCCAGGGCGGGGCTAGCCGCGCAGAGGGTAGCCAGCGGCATCCAGCGGAAGAGGGAAGTCATAGGATAAGCTATTGAATAACTGTCCGATTCAACTGCCATTTCGCGGTTGGGGTTACACCGCACTAGTTAGTCTTCTTAGCCCCAAGCTGCTAGGCCAGCGCAAAGTTGACTTAATCCGAGGCCACTTACTCAGCCACCACCGTGCGCCGAATGCCCAGCTTTTTCATGCGGGCTTCCAGCGTTTTAGGGTTGATATCCAGCATAGTAGCCGCGCCTTGGGCGCCGCTCACGCGCCCGCCCGTGCGGCGCAGGGCTAGCAGAATATGGTCGCGTTCCTGCTCGCGCAGCGTTTTAAGCGGTGCGTGGTCATCGTCGGCCATAACGGCGGCGACGGGGCTAGCCAGCAACTCCGTTCCGGCCGGGCTAGGGGGCAGCGCCCGCAGCGTGGGCCCGGCTGCGAAGCCGCCAAATTCCAGCCACGCGCCCTGGCTCACGATAATGGCCTGCTCCAGCACGTGCTCCAGCTCCCGAATGTTGCCCGGCCAGGGGTAGGCCAGCAGCGCGGCCATATCAACGGTTCGGATGGGCCGCGGGGGCCTAGCAAAGCGCTTGCTGAGGCTGATTAAGTAGTGCTGCACCAGCGGCTCGATATCCTGCGGGCGCTCGCGCAAGGGGGCTAGCTGAATGGGAAACACGTTGAGCCGGTAGTAGAGGTCGGCCCGGAAGCGGCCGGCGCGGACCTCGTCTTCGAGCACGCGGTTGGTAGCGGCTAGCACGCGGGCATCGGTGCGCAGCACGCGGTTGCCGCCCAGGCGCTCAAACTCTTTTTCTTGCAGCACGCGCAGCAGCTTGGCTTGCAGGTCGAGGGGCAACTCGCCCACTTCATCCAGAAAAATGGTGCCGCCGTCGGCCAGCTCAAACTTGCCGATGCGGCGCTCCACGGCACCCGTAAATGCGCCTTTTTCGTGGCCAAACAACTCGCTCTCAATGAGCTGGGCCGGCAGGGCGGCGCAGTTTATTTTGACTAGGGCCCGGCCCTGGCGGGGAGAGGCCTGGTGCAAGGCTCTGGCCACCACCTCCTTACCCGTGCCGGTTTCGCCAGTGATGAGCACCGTGGCATCGGTGCCGGCCACCTGGGCAATGCGCTGGCGCACCTGCTGCAAGGCCGGGCTCACGCCGATAAGGCCATCGGCGGGCCGGTCGGTGTTGATTTCGTCAATCAAATACGTGCGCTCCTGCTCGACCTGGGCCTTCAACTCTTCGATTTGCTCGAAGGCGAAGAGGTTTTCGAGGGCTAGAGCAATCTGCGGCACTAAGGCCTGCACGGTGGCTAGGCTCTCGGGCGTGAAGCCCGCGGAGTTGGGCGAGGCCAGCAGCAGCACGGCCGCGCCGTCGGCCCGCTGCCAGATGGGCACGATGAGCATGGCCCGCACCTGGTGCTCGTCGTAGGCCGCGCGCATGGCCGGGTAGCGGATGGCCAGCTGCCGAAAATCGTCGCCGGTGTAGAGGCCTGCCGCTTGCAGCAGGCCGCCCACCTGCTGGTACATGGCGTTGATTTCGCCCTGGCGGCTGCCCTGGTGGCGGTCGGGGTCGAGGGCTAGTAGCCCGGCGCTGGGGTCGCTGTTGAGCCGGGCAAACTCGGCGAAGCCTTCGAACGACTCGCGTTGCCCTGCCCGCTGCACCCGAATGCCGAAGTAGTCGAACGGCACGGCCTGCGCCAACTCCTCGGCAATGGCCCGAAACAGTGGCTCGCGTTGCTTGATGCTGAGCAAGGCATTGGTGACGTTGAGCTGCAGCGTGCGCTGTTGCTCGCGGCGGGCAACTTCTTCAAAATCAAGTGAGTTGCGCACCGCTACGGCTACCAGTGACGTTATTTTTTCGAGCAGTTGCTCATCTGTCGGCGAGTAGGCAGGGGGGCGAATAGTGGAGAGGATGAGGAAGCCCGTGAGCTGGCCGTTGAGCCACATGGGTACCATTGTCATGTAGCGGATGCCCTGGCGCATAAGCCGCTGAAAGGGCTCAAAATCAGCGTACTGGCGCACGTAGCTAGCTAGTTCTATGTGCTGCACGCGCGGGTCGGCCACTAGTAGCTCGACCGGCGAGCCTGCAATGGGCGTGAAGACGCTCAGGCTGCTGGGTGCCGGCTCAGGCGGGCTGATGTTAGAGTAGTCCTTGAAAAATAGGCGCTTATTGAGCAATTCCTGGTCGAAGATGCTGATGCCCATCATTTCGAACGGAAATATCAGCCGCAGCTTGCGGGCGATAATCTGAAAAAGCTGGTCTTTGTCGCGAATGGTGGCAATGGCTTCATTGAGATGAAGCAGCAGCGACTCGTCTTGGCTATTCTGCACTGGCATACAATTCGGGATAATTCCTGATATGTTAGGAAACCCTAAAATAAGAATGATGTTTTGGTTCTTAAAAATAACCCTAGTTTTTTGTCAACTAGCAATGGATAAGGATTTTAGGAAAATTATCTCCCCTAATAACCACTTGGCACGGCATTCGGTAAGCAGTTGACACACTACTACGCCACCTGGCTTATGTTTTCTAGATATCAACTTGCCGGCTTTGCGGGGCTGACGCTGGCCGGCGCACTGCTGACCCAGCCGGCGCTGGCCCAAAATCAGCCCAGTGTTCCGGCCGCCAACCAGGCCATTGGCTTGGTAAGCGACTCGCTGACCCTCGGCAGCACCGTGCAGGCCGTGCTCGATGCTAACCCCGGCATCACCAACCTGACCGAGCTCGCCAACGCGGCCACCAGCCGCCTCTCGCAAACCCAGGCGGGGTTTCTGCCCCAGATAACGGGCTCGGCCACTTACACGCGCATCGACCCGGTTTCGCAGTTCCAGATAGCGCCGGGCAGCGAGTCGCTGGCTTTTGCGCCCAACAACAACTTCGACGCCCACCTGACGGCGCAGTACGAGCTCTACGACTTTGGCAAGCGCGCCGCCTCAACCAGCTTGTCGCGCTCGCAGGTGCAAACTGCCCAGGACAACGTGGTGGTGGCGCGCCGCGACTTGGCGTACAATGCGGCACAGGCGTACTATAACATCTTGTTTGCCCGCGAAAGCATTCGGGTGCAAGACCAGCAGATTGCCTCGCTGGTGGCGCACCGCAATGAGATGCAGAAGCGCGTGGACGCCGGCGTGAGCACCAAGTTTGACGTGACGACCACCGATGTGCGCATTACGCAAGCCCAAAATCAGAAGCTGGATTTGCAGAACCAGTTGCAAAACCAGCAGGTGCAGCTAGCCCGCCTGCTACACAAGCCCCAGCAGGCCGACATTCCGGTGCGCGGCCGCCTCAGCTACGAGCCGCAAGCGGTGAACCTGGAGGCCGAGCTGACCAAAGCTGCCACCAATCGGCCCGAAGCCAAGCTGGCTAAGGATGCCGAAATTAGCGCTGACCTGCAAAGCAAGCTCACCGCCAAGAGCAACCTGCCGGTGCTAGGGGTGGGCGTGCAGGCCGGCGGTAAAAACGGCTACCTCATCCCGGGCGTGCCGCCTGGCGAGGCGTTGCAGCGCATTCGCTTCAACACGGTAGGCGTGGCGCAGCTGAGCCTGCCCATCTACGACGGGGGCAAGAACCGCAAGCAGCGCGTGGAAGCCGCCGCTAACTACCGCGCCACCCAGGCCCGCACCCAGGATACGCAGGAGCAAATTCGGGCCGATGTGCGCCAGGCCGCCAACAACATGCAGTTCAGCCAGGCGCGCTACGAAAACGCCCAGCAGCAGGTGGCCCAGGCCACCGACGCCCTGGAGCGCGCCCGCGGCCGCTACCGCTACGGTGTGGGCCAGAACCTCGACGTGCTCGACGCCGAAACCCAGCTGGCCCAAGCCCGGCTGGCCCGCGCCCAGGCCATGTACAACTACACGTTGGGCCAGTACCAGCTGCGCCGTGCCACCGGCGAGCAGATTTGGCAATAAGCTGCTTAAATGTGAAAATTAATAAGAATGTGAGAATGTGAAAATGCGCTTAATAAGAGAAGCAGATTCCAAAAAGGATTTTCACATTTAGCACATTATCAAATATTTCACATCAAAATAAATGACGCTTTCCACCATCCTTTGTCCGCTTGACTTTTCGGCTGCTTCGGCGGCGCTGGTGGCCTATGCCGCCGCGCTGGCGGTGGGTAGCGGGGCCGAGCTGCGCCTGCTCTACGTGCAGGAGCCCGCCGTGCCGGTGCCCGCCAAGATGGAGGCTGAGCTATATGCCCACCGCGCGGCGGCTGAGGCCGCGGGGGCTAGCCGCGTATTTACCAACACGGCGCACGGCGAGGCGGCGCCCACCATTCTGGCCGAGGCCCAGCGCCACCACGCCGACCTCATCGTGATTGGGGCGCACGGCCAGACTGGCCTGAGCCGCTTTTTGATGGGCAACACCGCCGAGATGGTGGTGCGCACCGCCCCTTGCCCCACGCTGCTCGTCCGAGAATAACCCTTTGGCTGCCTGGCAGCCACATACTTACCTTTTCGGGGCTAGCCAGCCCCTGGCTACCAACCTTTAGTAATTTCTTCTCTTTATCTCCATGGCTACCCAAACTGACCTCCAAGACGCCCCTCCGACCGCCGTGGCCGAGCCGCTGGAACCCGAAAAGAAGCGTAATCCGCTCATCCTCATTATAGTGGCCCTGGTGCTGCTGGCCGGTGCTTACTACGGCTTCACGCGCTACCGCTTCTCGCAGGCCCACGAAAGCACCGACGATGCCGCCGTGGAAGGCGACGTGTACCCGGTTATCCCGCGCGTATCGGGCCCGGTGCTAAAAGTGTTTGTGAATGACAACCAGGTGGTGAAAAAAGGCGACACGCTCGTTACCATCGACCAGGCCGACTATGTGCAGCGCGTGAACGCCGCTCAGGCTGCCCTGCTAGCCGCCCAGGCCCAGGTAACGGCCGCCCGCGCCGGGGTGGGCTCCGCCCAGGCCGGGGTGGGTACCGCCCAGGCCAATGTGCGCACTGCCCAAACCACCATCGGCGTGAGCGCTGCCAACCGGACCCGCTTGCAGCAGGACTTGGCGCGCAGCACCAAGCTCCGCAATCAGGATATTATTCCGCAGAGTGAATACGACGCGGTAGCCGCTAACCTCAAGGCAACCAGCGCCCAGCAAAACACCGCCCAGGACCAGGTGAGCGTGGCCCGCAACCAGGTGACGGCTGCCCAGCAGCAGGTAGCGCAAGCCCAGCAGCAGGTAGCCGTGGCCCAGGCCGTGGTGAAGCAGCGCCAGTCGGACCTCGACAATGCCAAGCTGCAACTCAGCTACACCACGCTGCTAGCCCCGGCCAACGGCATCGTGAGCAAGAAAAGCGTGCAGCCCGGCCAGGTAGTAACCCCCGGCCAGCAGCTCATAGGCTTGGTGAGCAGCGGCAAAACCTGGGTGATTGCCAACTTCAAGGAAACCCAGCTCGAAAACATGAAAGTGGGCCAGCCCGTGAAGCTCGAAATCGACGCCTACCCCAACGAAGATTTCGACGGCCACATCGAGTCGCTGTCGGCCGCCACGGGCGCCCGCTTTGCCTTGCTGCCCCCCGATAACTCGACCGGCAACTTCGTGAAGGTGACCCAGCGCGTGCCCGTCAAAATTGTGCTCAACAAAGAAGACCCCGAGCACCCGCTGCGCGCTGGCATGAGCGTGAATGCCATTGTGGCGGTGAAATAATTGTTAGTTGACCGTGGCCAGCTGTCGGTGCTCAAGGAGCCGGCTAGCTGGCCACGCCGTCGCTGGACTGACAACTGACAACTAGCAACTACCACCTAATATGGAAACTGGATTTAAAAAGTGGATTATCGTCGTGACGGTGGTCTTCTGCTGTCTGCTGGAGCTCATTGATACCAGTATCGTGAACGTGGCCCTGACCCAGATGATGGGTAACCTCTCGGCCACGCAGCAGGAGGTGAGCTGGGTTATCGCCTCGTACGCCATTGCCAACGTGATTGTGATTCCGATGACCGGCTTTCTGGCCGAGCAGTTCGGGCGCCGCAACTACTACCTGGCCTCGGTCATTTTATTTACTATCGCCTCGATGGCCTGCGGGCAAAGTACCTCACTGCCCGAGCTGGTTATTTTCCGCTTCATTCAGGGCGTGGGCGGCGGCGCCCTCATGGCCACCTCGCAGGCCATTCTGATTGACACCTTCCCGCCCAAGCAGCTGCCGCTAGGGCAGGCCCTGTTCGGCATGGGCGTCATTATCGGGCCCACCATCGGGCCTACGCTAGGGGGCGTTATCGTGGATAGCTCGCTGGGCTGGCCCTGGATTTTTTACGTGAACGTGCCAGTGGGCATTCTGGCCAGCATCTTCACGCTGCTCTTCATCCGCGACCCCGAGCGCATTAAGAACGCCATTCCCCGGCCCCTGCGCGAAATCGACTGGGCGGGTATCAGCCTGCTGGTAATGGGCGTGGGCTCGTTGCAGTTTGTGCTGGAGCAGGGCGAAAGTAACGACTGGTTCGATGATAAATCCATCGTGCTGTTCACCATTCTGGCGGTTGTCGGCCTCGTCGGCTTCGTGTGGCGCGAGCTCACAGCCAAGGCGCCCATCGTAGACCTACGGGTGCTCGGCAAAAGCCGCAACCTGGCCGTTGGTGCCTTCCTCTCGTTTGTGCTGGGTTTCGGGCTGTTTGCCTCCGTGTTCGTGTTCCCTATTTTCACGCAGCGCATCCTGGGCTTCTCGGCCGAGCAAACCGGCTGGATACTGCTACCGGGCGCGCTGGCTTCGGGCTTCATGATGCCTATTGTGGGCCGTATGTTGATGGCAGGCATTCCGCAGAAAGCCATGCTGCCGGTGGGCTTCGCCATCTTCTTTGGCTTTACCTTCTGGATGGCTAGCCGTATTTCGCCTACGGCAGGTGAGCACGACTTTTTCTGGCCGCTCATTGTGCGGGGCGTGGGGCTGGGCCTGATTTTTATGCCCATCACTACCATGAGCCTAGCCGGCCTGCAAGGCCGCGACGCGGGCCAGGCCGCCGGCCTCACCGGCATGATTCGCCAACTCGGGGGCTCGTTTGGGGTGGCCATTGTGGGCACCTACCTCGAGCGCAGCATCCAGAACAACCGGGTGGCCCTGCTGCCCAGCATCTCGCTCTACAACCCCGAAACCGTGCAGCGCCTGCAAGCCTTTACCCAGGGCTTCCTGGCCAAGGGCTTCCCGCTGGCGCAGGCCCAGCAGCAAGCCTACGCCGCCCTCGAGGGCACGCTCATGAAGCAAGTATCGCTCATCACCTACACCCAGATTTTTTACGCCCTGGGCTTCTTCTTTCTCACCTGCGTGCCGCTTATTCTGCTGGTGAAGCGGGCCAAGACTGGCGAGAAAATCGACCTCAACGCGGCCCACTAAAAAGCGGCCCGCCTTTTGCACTACCTTTTATACGTGGCTTACTTAGGTGATGATTGCTAGGCATTAGGTTATAAAAAAGGGCTCCCGGCACTATGCCGGGAGCCCTTTTTGGGTAGTGCCACCGCGGGGCTAGCCTACTGATACTGCACGTAGAGCGGCACCGGGTTCAGCTCCGTCAGCACTTCCTTGGGCGTCATCAGGTGCGAGCCTTTGGGCTTGATGTCGTACTCGTAGAAGAGCTTAAAGCCAGTGTACTGCACGGGCTGCTTTTCGACGTAGGCCTTGTAGGAGTCTTTTTTCAGCGTGGGGTCGCCCCAGCCGTCCATGTCCATAATCACCTGCACGCGCGGGTCGAGCTTGATGTTTTTGTAGTTCGTGAGCATACCCTGCGTGAAGCGGTGCACCATCAGCATTTTGGGCGGCAGGTGGTTTTCGCTCACAATGCGCGCCAGGAAGTTGATGGCGTAGTTAACGTCCTTGGCGTCGTAAGTACCGATTTTCTTACCGGGGCGCACGCCCTTGGTTTTCATCGCAAACTCGGGGTCGATGCCCAGGTGAATGGTCGGGTCCTTCAGGTACTCCGTGAGTTTGGGCAACTCGTGCTCCAGGTCGCTGAGGCCCACCTGCACGTCCATAAACAGGATGGCGTTTTTCTCCTTGGCCCAGGCCCGGGTTTCCTCGATGGTGCTCTTCGAGTTCATAAGGCGGTACTTACCATCGGAGCCCGCCGCGCCCTGCGCCGTAATGGTGACGCTGTGCAGCGCCGGCATCACCGGAATGCTCGGGTCGGCAGCCTGCCACTCGGCCACCACTTTGTCAAATTTGCGCATCATCTGGACTTTGGGCTCACGGCCCAGAATACCCATGCCCTTCGAGCGAATGTTGCCATAGAAGGCCACGATGCGGTGCCCCGGCAGGATGGCGCCCGGCAATTGACCGGTTTTTTTGGCAATGCTATCGGCCCGCAGCGAGTCGCGGCGCATGGCCTGCGCCTTCAGCTTCACCGTATCGATGGGTGCCGGCTTATTTTCGGCCGTGAGGGTATCGGCATTGCCCGCGCTGGCTTCGCCCTGCCCCGAGCGGTTGCAGGCGGTGAGGCTCAGGCCAGCTAGCAGCCCCAGGCCCAGCGCACCGCGCCAAGCCAAATTAATACGTGAACGCACTACAGTTTAGATAGGTAAATGAGGGCGCAAGTTACGGCCCGAAGGCAAGCCGGCAAGTCAAGTAGGTGAAAGTGCCGTGAAGACCCGCTGCTAGCCCTGCGCCGGCCGCAGCTGCCGCTTATACAGCTGCACCACATTCTCCAGGCCCAGGTACAGGGCATCGGCCACCAGCGCGTGTCCGATGCTGACTTCCTGCAAGCCAGGCAGCTCCTGGGCTAGGTAGGCAAGGTTGTCGAGGTCGAGGTCGTGGCCGGCGTTCAGGCCCAGGCCGGCGGCCACGGCCGCCAGCGCGGTTTCGCGGTAGGGGTGCACGGCGGCGGCGCGGTCGGTGGGGTAGTGGCGGGCGTAGGCTTCGGTGTAAAGCTCGATGCGGTCGGTGCCGGTGCTGGCGGCGGCAGCCACCAGGCTAGGGTCGGGGTCGAGAAAAATACTGACCCTAGCGCCGTGGCTCTTCAGTTCGGCCACCACGTCGCGCAGAAAGTTCTGGTGCTTGCTAACGTCCCAGCCGGCGTTGGAGGTGATAGCGTCGGGCGCGTCGGGCACCAGCGTCACCTGCTCGGGGCGCACCTCGCGGCACAAAGCCAGGAAATCGGGCGTGGGGTTGCCTTCTACATTGAGCTCGGTGGCGACGATGCTTTTGAGGTCGCGCACATCCTGGTAGCGAATGTGGCGCTCGTCGGGGCGCGGGTGCACCGTAATGCCCTCGGCCCCGAAGCGCTCGATGTCGCGGGCGGCTTGCAGCAAGTCGGGGCGGGCGTGCAGGCCGCGGGCGTTGCGCAGGGTGGCAATCTTGTTGATGTTGACGCTTAACTTGACCACAGATTTAACGGATTTAACGGATTTCGTGGATACGCCCACCTGCGGTGGGCTGACTAGGGTGGTGGGGCGGCTTGTGGGTGGGCTAGCGGTGGGGAGTTGGTGCGCCCACCGCACGGGGCGGCTAGGGGCGGGGCGGTGGCGCAAGGTACATTTGCCGGGCGGCTGAGTGCCGCGCCTGTGGTACTTCTTCAACCAGCCAGCCTATGACTAGTTCGCTTCGCCTACCTGTGCGCTTAGGGCCGCTGCTGGCTTTTGGGCTATTGGCGGTTTTGGTTGTCGGTATCGAGCGCGCCATCACGTACCGGGTCGATTTCAGCCAGCGCCCACTGCTACCAATGGGCGTGGCGGCCGATATGCTGATTTTTTTGCCCGCCCTATTCTACGTGCTGGTGGTGCGGCCCTATCGCCTGCCCCTCAGCACTATACTAGGAGTGCTGGGGGTGTGCCTGTCTCTGGCAGCCTGGCTGATTCCGGGGCCGCAGTGGCGTGCCTTGCGCCTACTGCCTCTGCTGCCTGCGCTGCTCGAAGCCGCTACCCTGGGGCTAGCAGCAGCCAGGGCGCGGCGGCTCGTGCGGGCCTACCGAGCTGCTTATGCCCGCGACCCGCGCTTCTGGCCCAGCGTGCAGGAAGCCATCAGCTCGCTAGGGGCGGTGGGCCAGCTGCTGCTCACCGAACTCAACTTGCTGCGCTACGCGGGTTTGGGCTGGTGGGCTAGCCCCGAAGTTCCGGCCCGGGCCACGGCTTTTAGCAGCTACCGCGAGTCGGGTTTTGTGGCGCTAGTGGCCACGGCTGCGGCGATGGTGGTAGTCGAGGCCACCTGCGTGCATCTGCTGGCCCAGCACTGGTGCCCTGGCCTGGCGCCCTGGCTGCTGTTGCTGGATGCGTACAGCCTAGTATTCTTGCTAGGCCACGCCCAGGCCGTGCGCCTGCGGCCCGTGCTGCTCAGCCCCGACGAGCTGCGCCTGCGCATCGGGTTTGTATGGGAGTTGGCTGTGCCGCGTACCGCCCTCGTGGCCGTCGCAGTGCTGCGCGAAGCCCCCGCAGCGGGTACGGGCGTGCTCAGCCTAAGTAAGCTGCTCTTTGCTAGCCCCAATATGCTGCTGACCTTTGCCGAGCCGGTACTGGTGATTGGCCCCTACACTCTTCGCCGCCCGGCGCAGCGCATTGCCGTATATCTCGACCAACCCCAGCAATTTATTGCCGCTACCGGGCTTCAAACCTGATTTCTTACCCGCGCTAATCCGCTTTTCCCTACTCCTAATGCCTCTCAAAGAAACCATCGACGCCGGCATCAAACAAGCCATGCTGGCCAAAGACAAAGTGCGCCTCACGGCCCTACGTAGCATTAAATCGCAGATTCTGCTGGCCGAAACGGCCGAGGGCGCCAGCGCCACTGGCCTCAGCGCCGACCAGGAGCAGAAGCTGCTCATCAAGGCCGCCAAGCAGCGCCGCGACTCGGCCGCCACCTATAAGGAGCAGTTCCGCTCGGACCTTGAAGAAACCGAGTTGGCCGAGCTCGCTATTATCGAAGAGTTTTTGCCCCAGCAACTTTCCGAGGCCGACCTCGTGGAGAAGCTCGTTGGCATTATCCAGCGCGTGGGCGCCACCGGCCCCTCCGACCTGGGCAAGGTAATGGGCGTAGCCGCCCGCGAGCTAGCCGGCCAGGCCGACGGCAAGGCCATCTCCCAAACGGTAAGCAACCTGCTGAACAACACGAACTTCTAGTAGCCATAAAATTGGGATGAGGGATTGTCACGCCAGAAAATTCCTCATCCCGATTTTCCTTAACCAATGACTGGGCTCGACCTCCTGCTGCTGCTGCCGCTGGCCGTGGGCACCGTAAAAGGCTTCCGGCGCGGGCTAGTGCTGGAAGTGGTGTCGCTGCTGGCCTTTGTGCTAGGGGTGGTGGGCGGGCTGAGCCTGCTGAGCGCGGCCATTCCGGTGGTGCGCTCGTATTTGGGCGAGCTTTTTGGGCTGCTGCCGCTTGTGGCTTTCCTGCTGGTGCTGGTTCTTATTATGTGGGGGGGGCACCTAGTGGGTGGCGTAGTAAAAAAAGCCGTGCACCTCACCCCACTGGGGATGCTCGACAACCTGCTGGGCGCCGCCGCCGGGGGCCTCAAGTGGCTGCTGGGCCTGAGCCTGCTGCTGCACGGCACGGCCCTGGCGGGCCTGCCGCTGCTAGCGCCCGGCCTGGTGGCGGGCTCGGTGGTGCTGCCCTGGGTGCAGGCCGCCACGCCGCTAGCCTTGCAGCTTACGGCCTATGTGCTGCCCTTCAGCCACAACCTGCTGGCTAGGCTCAAAGTGGCGATGTAACGGATGGTATCTGTTGGCAGTTGGCTGGGTATTAACAATGAGAGCCGCCGGCTACCGTTACCGCACAATAAAAAATAACGCAGAATAAGCTTGACGCTTCTCCTTCTCGATAGCTTCGATTCCTTTACCCACACCCTGGCCGACTACTTGCGCCAGCTAGGGGCCGAGGTGCTGGTGCGCCGCAACGACGTGCCCCTGGCCGAGCTGCGGCAATTGCGTTTCCAAGGAATTGTGCTGTCGCCGGGGCCGGGCTCGCCCGCCACGGCGGGCAATCTGCTGGCCGTTATTGAGTCATATCACCAGCACCTGCCCATGTTGGGTGTGTGCCTGGGGCAGCAGGCGCTGGGTGAGTTTTTTGGGGCTAGCCTGCGCCGGGCGGTCCGGCCCTGGCACGGCAGGGTATCGGAGATAGAGCTAGTGGGCGATGACCCTTGGCTGGCCGGACTGCCCCGGCGCCAGCCCGTCACGCGCTACCACTCGCTGGCGCTGGATGCCAGCACCTTGCCCGCCAGCCTGCGACCGCTAGCTTTCACGGCCGATGCCGACCGCGAGTTGATGGCCCTGCGCCACACCACGCTGCCGCTCTACGGCGTGCAGTTTCACCCCGAGGCGCTGCTCACCACGCACGGCCTGCGCTGGCTGGCAAATTGGATGGCCTGTTGTAACATTGCATAGAGGGGGTTTTGAGTTTGGCCCCGGCAATGGGCTGCCTGTTTCTGAAGCAGCTAACGGCCAGCGGCTAACCCAAAAACCGAACAACGCTAAACAATATATTATGGAGCTTCGCCGCCAGCAGCAGCACGGGTTTGACTACGTCGACGAGGGCCAGGGGCCGGTGTTGCTGCTGCTGCACGGGCTTTTTGGCGCGCTCAGCAACTGGCACGATGTAGTGGAGGAGTTTTCGGCCGAGTACCGGGTCATTATCCCGGTGCTACCCGTCTACGACATGCCCTTGCTGCAAGCCACCGTGCCGGGCCTAGTGGCCTATGTGGAAAACTTTGTGGATAAGTTGCGGTTGCCCACCGATTTTACGTTGCTGGGCAATTCGCTAGGCGGTCACGTAGCGCTGGTGTACACGCTCAAAAATCCGGGCCGCGTGCGCCGGCTGGTACTCACGGGCAGCAGTGGCTTGTTTGAGGACGGGATGGGCGGCTCGTTCCCGAAGCGCGGCGACTACAACTTTGTGCGCGAGCGGGTAGGCTACACCTTCTACGACCCTGGCGTGGCCACCAAGGAGCTGGTCGATGAGGTATTTGCCGTTACCAACTCCAACGCCAAGTGCCTGCGCATGATTAGCATTGCGCGCTCGGCCCAGCACCATAACCTGGCCGGCGACCTGCACCGCATCGCGGTACCTACGCTGCTGGTTTGGGGCCTGAACGACACGATTACGCCGCCTTCCGTGGCCCACGACTTCGAGCGCCTGCTGCCGCAGGCCGAGCTGCGGTTTCTCGACCACTGCGGCCACGCCCCCATGATGGAGCGGCCGGCCGGCTTCAATCGCTACCTGGCGGGCTTTATGCAGCGCACCACGGCGCAGCTTTCGCCCGCGCTCGCCGTTGGCTCGGCCCGCTAGCTGCTATATTGGCCGAAGTCAGGCGCGTTTTTTGCCACGCCTCGGCAACCTTTCCCACCCGTTAGTAGTCCTATCCGTGCATCCCCGCGCAAGGCGTGGCGCTGGCCTGCCGTTGGCAGGCTAGCCCTGGCCCATCGGTGCTACGGCGCTGGCCGTGGCCGGTAGCTTGTCTCGGATTTGGCCGGTATTTCCGTTATTACCCGCTATTTAGCTTGTGTATCTATGCCTGCTCTACTCGCCGAAGACCTTCTCAACCAAATGATTCCGCCGCTGAAGGGCACCGACACGACCGCCAAGGCCGCCCGGTGGCTGGAAGAGTTTCATGTGAGCCAGCTACCCGTGGTGGCCGGCCGGCAGTACCGCGGCCTCATCACCGAGCACGACCTTGCCGACTACGAAAACCCCGATACCCAGCTGGCCGAGCTGCCGCTAGGGTATGCCAACGTGCACGTGCAGCACGACCAGCACTTTTACCGGGTGATGGAGCTGGCCATTGAGCAGAAAATCCAACTCATCCCCGTGCTCGACGAGCAGCAGGAATACGCGGGCGTGGTGACGGTGAGCGACGCGCTGGCCGCCTTTGGCCCGGTGCCCGGCGTGGCCGGCGAGGGTAGCATCTTGGTACTCACGATGGAGGAGCGCGACTACTCGCTCTCGCAAATCAGCCGCTACGTGGAGGAGAACAACGCCAAGATTCTCTCGGCCCACGTAATTGCCGACGAGCACGACCCGTACCGCATTCGTCTTACGCTGCGCCTCAATACCGATAACCTGGCGCGCATCACGGCCACGCTTGAGCGGTTTGGCTACGTAGTATCGGCGCAATTCAGCGGCACGCCCGCCGTAGGCGAAGACGAGCAGGACCGCTTCGACGCGCTGCTGCGCTACCTCAGCGTCTAACTTTGCGGGGTGAAGCACCGCGCCTGGCTTTTTTACGCTATTGCCGTGCGCCGGCTGCTGGTTTTCGCTTGGCTGTTGGCGTGGGGTAGCCCCGCCCGCGCCCAAACCCCGCTGCCCGCCGCCCCGCCCGATAGCCTGCGCGAACTGAGCCAGGACGCCCGCCCGCCCGCGCTAGCCCCCGTAGTAGCGCCCACCGATACGCTGGTGCGCGTGAGCGTGTGCCCCGGCGCCAGGGTGCGGGTATCGGCCATTCTGTTTGCGGGCAACAACCGCACCCGCGAGCGCACCCTGCGCGCCGAACTCGATTTTCACGAGGGCGACTCGCTGACCGTGGCCGACCTGGCCGGCCGCCTCGAAGCTAACCGCCGTCGGCTGTTCAATTTGCAGCTCTTTCACGCGGTGCTGGCGCAGGGCAGCTGCGGCGGCACGGGGCAGCTCACGGTGCTATTCAGCGTGCAGGAGCGCTGGTACATCTTGCCCACGCCCATCCTGTCGCTGGCCGATGACTTCAACCGCTGGCGCACGCGCACCGACCGCTGGCAGCGCATCGACTATGGCCTGCACGTGGTGGATAATAATTTTCGGGGCCGCGCCGAGCAGCTCACGGCCAACGTGCAGCTAGGCTTCAACCGCAAGTATGAGCTGTTTTACGAAGCGCCCGGGCTAGGGCGCCGCCGCCGGATAGGGGCGGGCTTCGGCATCTCGTACTACCAGAGCCGCAACCTCGATTACAATACCCTGGGTGACCGCCTGCGCAGCCTGCCCGAAGCCGAGGAAGATGCTTATCCCATCCAGCGCTTCTACGTGTCGGGAGGGTTGCGGCTGCGCCATACCGTGCAGCTCGTATCGGCCATCGACGTGTCGTACCACCGCGAGCAAATCAGCGAGCGCATTTACCAGCTCAACCCTGACTACTTGCTAGGCCAAGCGCAGCGCCACTATGTAGATGCGAGCTTCCTGACGACCTATAACCAGCGCAACACCTTCGCCTACCCGCTCACGGGGCAGTTTTTGCAGGCTAGCCTCACGCTGCGCCAGTTTGTGGGCGCCGAGCGTTCACCGGCCTACGCCGCGGCGCGGCTGCGCTACGCCCGCTATTTCAACTTGGGCCACGGCTTTTACTACGCCAGTGGGCTAGCGGGGCAGCTACGGCTGGGAGCCGACCGCCTTGCCTATGCCGATGCGCGCAGCTTGGGCTACGAGGCACTGGTGCGCGGCTACGATTTTTACGTAGTGGAGGGCCGCGCCTACGCCCTCACCCAGCAGGGCCTGAGCTTCCGGGCCTGGGCTCCGCCGCCGCTGCGTCTGCCTTTTTTCCACGACCCCAAAGTGAATACGTTGCCGCTAGCCCTCTACCTCAATGCCTTTGCCGATGCGGGCGTGGCCGGGGGCAGCGTGGGGCGCTACCAGTCGCCCACCAACCAACTGCCGGGCCAGCTGCTGGCATCGGCCGGGCTAGGCCTACATTTGGTTACCTACTACGACCGGGTTTTTTGCATTGAGCTTATTCGCACGCTCACCGTTTACCCTAGCACCGGCGTTTTTCTGCGCACTACCTTTCCCATTTGAGGTGGGCGCATATTAAGTTATTGTTATGAAAATTGCGATTCTGGGCAAACAATTCGACGAAGCAGTTGTGCCTTTTCTCCAAACGCTACTCGATGAGCTGGAAGCCCGCGGAGCCGAAGTGCTTATCGAAGCAGGCTTCCGCACCTACCTCGACGGCCATTTGCGGCTGCCGCCCGGCACCGGCAGCTTCCGGCGCGGCGATTCGCTGCGTGGCGTGCAGTTCGTGCTCAGCATCGGGGGCGACGGCACGCTTCTTGACACCGTCACGTACGTCGGGGCTCTTCAGATTCCGATACTCGGCATAAACACCGGCCGGCTAGGCTTCCTGGCGCCCATTAACCCTGACTATATTCCGCAAGCTATCGATGCGCTGTTCAAGGGCCACTTCACCCTCGAAGACCGCAGCCTGCTACGGGTAGAAACTGACCCCGATGTGTTCGGGGCCCTTAACTTTGGACTTAATGAATTTAGTATTCTGAAGCGTGACACCTCCGCCATGATTGTGGTGCACACCTACATCAACGGGGAATATTTAAATTCGTACTGGGCTGACGGCCTTGTGGTTTCTACGCCTACGGGCTCCACGGGCTATTCTTTGAGCTGCGGCGGACCGGTGATGTTACCGCAAACCAACAATTTTATCATTGCTCCCGTATGCCCCCACAATTTGAACGTTCGTCCACTTATTGTATCTGACCAAAGCATTATTTCTTTTGAGATAGAAGGCCGCGCCACTAGTTACTTACTCGCCCTTGATTCGCGCTCCGTGCCCGTTGAAGCGAGTGTGCAGATGGCCGTCCGGCGAGAAAATTTTAACGCTCGGCTAGTTAAGTTAAACCACGTTAATTTTTTAAGCACCTTGCGTAATAAACTTAACTGGGGCCTCGACCGCCGTAATCCAGTGACTGCACCGCAGTTGAAATAATGCTAGTTAACCATAAAAAAAGTAGGCTAAATTTTTTTAGTTCCCTTTAACTCTTACTTTTGTACTCGCTGCGAGTCACGTCCTTACCGGTGTGCCCGCGCCTTTTGCTCGCACAACTCCCTACTCTGCGCCTTATGACTAAGTTTTTCACGTATTCAACGGCCATGCTTGCCGGTCTAGCCCTGCTAGGCTCCACGCAAAAAGCCGATGCCCAACAGTTCAGCAAGCGTAAGCAGTACACCTCAATCGGGGTTAGCCTGAATGCGATGAACTATTTTGGCGACCTTAACCCGGCTACCAACTTTGCTTCAGTGCACGCTGGCGATACCCGGCCCAACTTTGGTTTGAACATTACGCACCGCTTCTTCCCGCGCGTGTCGGGTCGTTTTGCCGTTGCCTATGGTCGCATCACGGCTGAAGATATCGATAATGCAAACCGGAATGATACGAATGCTAAGTATCGCTATACTCGCAACGCAAACTTCCGTAGTGACATTTACGAAGCTTCGGCAGTTGTAATTGTCGACCTAATTGAGAACCGTAACAATTACCTCAAGCGCCCAGACTTTGTGCCATACTTGTTTGGTGGTATCGCTGGTTTTCATCACAGCCCAGAAGGCAAAGATGCTAACGGTAACTATGTTGACTTGCAGGCACTGAGAACGGAAGGTAAGGAGTACAGCAAATACCAGTTCTCGTTACCGTTTGGCGCTGGTGTGCGCTACCGTATCAACCGTAATCTGGACGCCTCGTTTGAAGTAGGTTTACGTAAGACCTTCACTGGCTACCTTGATGATGTAAGCGGTAATTACGCTAATTTGTCTGGCGCCAGCACAGAAACACAATATTTTGGCGGTTACAACGCTGGTACAAACGGCACTACGCCCGGTGGTATTACTAATACGACAACCGGTGTAGCTGCTGGTTTCTTACCTGGTGAAAAGCGTGGCCAAGGTAAAAACGACTGGTACGTAGTAACAGGCTTCTCGCTCAACTACATCCTGAACCCAAAAATCAAAAACCCGAAGTTCCGCTAGGCACCTGCTAGCGGGCTGGGCCATTACCTTACAGTCTGCTGCATGTTTGTTTCCCGGATTTTCTGCGCACTCCCCGCTAGCCTGCTGCTAGCGGGGAGTGCGTTTTTTTTCGCCACCCCCGTGCTCGCGCAGCACACCAGCGAGTTGGGTATTGGCGTAGGGGCCACCAATTACAAAGGGGAAATCTCGCCACAGTTGCAGTGGCAGAATAGCCGCCCGGCATTCACGGTGTTTTATCGCCGCGACATCTCAACCCCCGTCACGCTGCGCGCTGGCGTTACCGCCGGTTTCCTGCGAGCCAACGATGCCAACGTGGAAGGCGCTACTGGTGGCGTGCCCCCCTTGCAGAATTACCGGCAGCTTAGCCTGACAGGGGGCTTAGTAGAGGCATCTGGAGTGGTCGAGTATAATTTTCTCGACTATCACACTCGCAAAGACCAGCATCGTCTGCACTTGTCGCCCTACCTGTTTGCCGGGCTAGGGCTCTACTATGTCAATACTACGGTGCGCAGTGCCAACGTGGACTTGCAGCCCGACTTCGACCGCCAGGGTGCAAAGGTGGGGGTGGCTATTCCAGCGGGGGCTGGCCTAAAGGTGGCCCTCAACGAATACTTCAACCTAGGTGTGGAGATGGGCGTGCGCAAGACCTTTAGCGACCAACTAGACCATGCCGGTGACCAAACCCCCTTGCTGGTAAACAGCCACGACCAGGATTGGTATTACTATTCGGGGGTAAGCTTGTCCTATACCTTTTACAAAATTCTTTGCCCGCCGCCGTACAAAAATAACAAACGGCTCCTGAAATAAGGGATTGTAAGATAGGCGGCTTGGTAGATAATTCATTGACTTGCAATGAATTTAGTGCATCAGTTGCTATTGGCAGCCTAGCTGACCTGCACCCCGGCGGCGCCCGACTGCAACCCTTTGCGTAACTTGCGGCCTCTTATACGCAAACCGCAACGATGGCCGAACGGTCCGAAATTGACCTCTCTAATATTCCTGCCCACGTGGCTGTTATCATGGATGGTAACGGGCGCTGGGCCAAGCAGCGGGGAGGCCTGCGCGTCTTTGGGCACCAAAGCGCCATTACGGCCGTTCGTGACACTGTGGAGGAAGCCGCCGAGCTCGGCGTGCGCTACCTGACGCTCTACGCGTTTTCGACCGAAAACTGGAACCGCCCGGCTTTCGAAGTAACCGCCCTGATGCAGCTGTTGGTGCACACCATTCGGCAGGAAACGCCGACGCTGTTGAAAAATAGCGTAAAACTTCAGTCGATTGGTGAAATCAGCAACTTGCCCAAAAACTGCCAGCGCGAATTAGCCGAAGCAATTGAGCTAACCAAAGGTGGTACCCGCATGACGCTGGTACTGGCCCTGAGCTACAGCGGCCGCTGGGACTTGACCCAAGCGGCGCAACGGCTAGCCGTCGACGTAGCTGCCGGGCATTTACGGCCGGCCAACGTAACCGAAACCACGATAAACAATTACTTGGCTACGGCTGGCATGCCCGACCCCGAACTTCTTATCCGCACCAGCGGCGAGCAGCGCATTAGCAATTTTTTGCTATGGCAGCTCGCTTATACGGAACTTTATATTACCCCCGTTCTGTGGCCTGATTTCCGCCGCAGCCATTTCCGCGATGCCCTGCTAGCCTACCAGGGCCGCGAACGGCGCTTCGGCAAAACCAGCGAACAGCTGTCGGCCTCCTGATTTTATTAACTAGAATGATGCGTACCTACTTACGTAGTGGATTGTTGAGTGTACTACTGCTAGCCAGTGGGCTAGCGGCCCGGCCAGTGCACGCCCAGCAGGTGGCGACTGCCGGTGAGGAGCCGCGCAAGTACCAGCTAGGAGGCATCACGGTGAGCGGCGCCCGCTCGCTGGACCCCAATACGTTGATTAGCCTCTCGGGTTTGCGGATTGGGGACGTAATCAACGTGCCCGGCGATGACTTGGGCAAGGCCATTCGCAAAATCTGGGCGCAGGGGCTAGTAGCTGATATCTCGGTGAGCATTGCGCGTACGGAGGGCGATAAGCTGTTTCTGGATTTCAATGTGCGGGAGCGGCCGCGTTTGTCCCGCTTCACTTTCGAAGGCATCAGCAAGGGGCAGAGCACCGAGATTGAGAAGAAAATCAAGCTTATTCGGGGCAAAGTAGTGACCGACGCCCTGCTAGCTAACACCCGCACGCAGGTTCGCAAGTTCTACAACAATAAGGGTTTTCTAGATACCAAAGTTGTTATCCGGCAGGTAGCTGACTCGGCGCTGTCTAACAGCGTGGCGCTGAAGATTGACGTGGACAAAGGCCAGAAGGTCCGCATTCATGACATTGAGTTCGAGGGTAATACGGCTTTCAAGGACAGCAAATTAGCCAAGCAGTTCAAAAAAACAAAGGCCCGCAAGTCGTATAAAATTCTGACGCCGGGCAAGTTCCAGCGCTCCGATTTTGAAGACGATAAGAAAAAGCTGGTTGACTTTTACAACGACGAGGGCTACCGCGACGCGGCCGTCATCTCCGACACGATTGAGCGCGATGAAAAGGGCCTGATTGTGAAGCTGCGGGTAAACGAAGGCCGGAAATACTACTTCCGTAACATCACCTGGACCGGTAACTATCTGTACGACAGCAAGACGCTTTCGTCGGTGTTGGGTATCAAGCGGGGCAGCCCATTCAGCAAGGAGAGCCTAGACAAGCGCCTGCACTACAATCCCACGGGCCAAGACGTGGAGTCGCTCTACATGAACGACGGTTACCTGTTCTTCAACCTTGACCCGGTGGAAACGAAGGTAGAAGGCGACTCCATCGATATCGAGATGCGCATCTCGGAAGGCGTGCAGGCCAAGGTAAAGGACATCAACATTGCGGGCAATACCAAAACCAGCGACCACGTGCTGCGCCGTACGCTGCGCACGCTGCCCGGCGACAAGTTCAACCGTGAGCTTCTCATCCGTTCGCAGCGCGAGATTGCCACGCTAGGGTACTTCGACCCCGAGAAGATTGGCATTAACCCCGTGCCCAACCAAGCCGATGGCACCGTGGACATCAACTACACGGTGGTAGAAAAGCCTTCGGACCAGATTACGCTTTCGGGTGGCTGGGGTGGCTACGCCGGTTTTATTGGCACGGTGGGTCTGGTATTCAACAACTTCTCGCTGCGCAAGGCCGGCGACTTTCATAACTGGACGCCCGTGCCAGCCGGCGACGGCCAGCGCATTGCCCTGAACGTGCAGGCCAACGGCTTGCAGTACCAAGCATACTCGTTCAGCTTTACCGAGCCTTGGCTAGGGGGGCGCAAGCCCAACTCGCTTTCGTTCAGCCTGAACCGAAGCGTGTCGCGCTTTGGTATCACCCGCTTCGAAAGCGGCGCTGACCAGTTCATCAAGGTGAATAGCGCCACTATAGGTCTGGGCCGCCAGCTGCGCGTGCCGGATGACTACTTCTCGCTCAGCAACTCCCTGTCATTCAGTCAGTATCAACTGCAAAACTATCAGATTTTCCCTGATTTTACGACGGGCCGCGCCAACAACATCACGCTCAACACCACGCTCTCGCGCAATAGCATCGACAACCCCACGTATACCCGGCGGGGCTCGTCAATCAGCCTCAGCGTGAACCTGACGCCGCCGTACTCGGCCTTCAACGGGGCGCACCCCAACCAGTACGAGTGGGTAGAGTTTCACAAGTGGATGTTTGATGCCTCGTGGTTTACGCCCCTGGTAGGCAAGCTGGTGTTAAACACCCGCGCGCACTTTGGCTTTATTGGCACGTATAACAAAAACCGCGAACCAGGTCCATTCGAGCGCTTTAAGATGGGTGGCGCCGGCCTGGGCTACGGCGGCGGCGGCTCGTTCTTGGTGGGTACCGAATACATTGGCCTGCGGGGCTACGATGACCCCAACGGCGCCTTTGCTATTCCGACTGCCCAAGCGAACCGGAGTGGCGGTGTGGCCTACAACAAGTACGTGGCCGAAATTCGCTACCCCGTCAGCCTTAACCCAGCCGCTACGGTCTACGTGCTGGGCTTTGCCGAGGCCGGCAATGCAGTAGATGTGTACAGCCAGTATAACCCCTACAAGCTGTACCGTTCGGCGGGCTTCGGCGCCCGTATCTTCATGTCGGCCTTCGGCCTGCTAGGCTTCGACTACGGCCGGGCGTTCGACACGGTTACTCCGCCGCAGAATACGACTACCCAGCAGGATTTCAACCACTTCCACTTCATCATTGGCCAGCAGATTCGCTAGGCCTGCGATGGGCTGAACGTTTTGGCTAGCCCCCGTGGTTTAGCAACTGCCTAGCCGCTGGCGGCTTAGCTACTCAGACTAAAAGAACTGGCCCGGTCGTTGTACGGCCGCGTCGAAGCTGGTTTCGAACTGCGCACTTCTGTTTTCTGCATGACTCACGTTGCTCGTTTTGCGCTGGCGCTGTTGCTGCTGGTAGCCTGTGCCCCTGCCTGGGGCCAGAAATTCGGCTACATCGATACCGAGTTTATTATGGGCAAGATGCCGGAGTACGCCCAGGCGCAGGCCGAGCTCACCAAGCTTACCGACACCTGGCAGAAGGAAATCGAGTTTCAGAAAAAGGACCTTGATAAGCTTTACCGCAC
>Ga0308164_10001461_pt1 | contig 27589 bp, 27 predicted proteins | sample PhyTR2_FD_201031 | JGI IMG/M metagenome (GOLD analysis project Ga0308164, IMG submission 201031) | Phyllosphere microbial communities from UC Gill Tract Community Farm, Albany, California, United States - DLSLT.R2 | ecosystem: Host-associated > Plants > Phyllosphere > Unclassified | place: USA... | reverse complement strand
AACCGCGATGTATTTGCCAAGGCGTTCAAGAGCCAACCGGACGCATTGTCCGAGTTGCTGAACCCGGCGGCGGAGTAAAACCCGAATTGAACAGGCCCTGAATCATGGATTCAGGGCCTTTTTAATAACTGGTTATTGGTAAAGCAGGCGCTCGGCCAATTCATCCGCCACCCGTGCGGGCGAGCGTTTTTCGGCCTGGGCGTGGGCGAAGATTTCCGTGAGGCGTTTGCCGATGTTCGACAGGTGCGCGGTGATGGTCGGCAGTTCCGCCCCGCTGTGTTTGAGCGCGACGTAAATCAGGCCACCGGAGTTGATCACGTAATCGGGGGCATAGAGGATGCCGCGGCCTTCCAGTTGGTCGGCCACTTGCAGGTTGGTCAATTGCGCACTGGCGGAACCGGCAACGGCGGCGCAGCGCAGTTGGCCGACGCTCTGGCGATTGAATACGGCGCCCAGGCCGCAGGGTGCGAGGATGTCGCAGGGGGTGCTGAGCAAGGCATCGTTGGCGATGGGGTGCGCGCCCAGTTGCTCCATGGCCAATTGCACCTTGCCGTGGTCGATGTCGCTGACCAGCAGTTCGGCCCCGGCGGCGTGCAGTTGTTCGGCCAGGGCATAACCGACGTTGCCCAAGCCCTGGATCGCCACGCGCAAGCCCTCGAGGTTATCACTGCCCAGGCGTGCCATCGCGGTGGTACGGATACCGGCGAATACGCCCATGGCGGCATGCGGCGAAGGGTCGCCAGCGGCGCTGGTGCTGGTGACATAGCGGGTGTGTTGGGCGATGCAGTCCATGTCGGCCACTGAGGTGCCGCTGTCGGTGGCGGTGATGTAGCGACCGTCGAGTTGCTCGATACAGCGGCCGAAGGCTTCAAACAGCGCCGCGCGGTTTTCCACGTGGGCCGGGCGCAGGATCACCGCGGTGCCGCCGCCCACCGGCAAGCCCGCCAATGCGGCCTTGTAGCTCATGCCCTGGGCCAGGCGCGCGGCATCGGCCACGGCGCTTTCATCGTCGGGGTAGGACAGATAGCGACAGCCGCCGAGAGCAGGCCCCAGGCGGCTGTTATGGATGGCGATGACCGCCTTCAGCCCGGTGACCGGGTCGACGCTCAGGTGCAGCGATTCAAGGCGGGTGCTATGCATGAGAGCAAACATCGTCAAGCTCCCGAATCACTTTTGGTAGTGGGCCAAGTATAGGCTTGCGGCAGAAAACTGCCGGACCACGCTGGAATAAGACGCCCGTTTTCGAAACGCTTGTGACATAAGCGAGCAGGATATTTCCTAAGGCACTGGACGAACATTCCCAGCAAGGCTAAAACGGGAGCATCCGCCGGAGAATGCAATGAATCCCCGCAAAGCCTTTTTCGCCTGCCTGGAACGCTCCCCCCCCGCGCTGTTTGAAGCGGCGCTGTGGATAGCCGCCGAGCATGACCCGGCAGTGCAGCCGGTGCAGATCCTGCAGGCGTTGACGTTACTGCAACAACAGGTGCACCAGGGCATGCCCCTGCTGCCGGCGGACGAACTGGGGCAGCCGCTGTTGCGGCGCATGAATGACCTGGGGTTCGCCCAGGATGAATTCACCCCGCTGCGCCCCGCCGCCGCCCTGCTGGACAAGGTGTTGCAACGCAAACGCGGGCAGCCCTTGGCCATGGGGTTGATCGCCCTTGAGCTGGCGAGACGCCTGGACATCCCCCTGGTGGGCGTGAACTTCCCCGGCCACTTCCTACTGCGGGTGCCCGGCGCCGATCATCTGCTGGACCCGTGCGGCGGCCGGCGCCTGTACCCCAATGATTGCCGTGACCTGCTGCAACGCCAGTATGGGCCCAACCTCACATTGCAGGCCGACCACCTGCACACCGCCGATCCGCGTTCGATCCTGCAGCGGCTGTCACGCAACCTGCGGCAATTGCACCTTTCCAACGATGCCCCGCTCGCGGCACTGGTCGACGCCGAGCGTGTGCTGGAACTGGGCAATGCCAGCGCCGCCGACTACCTGGCACGGGCCAGCCTCTACCAGCGCCTTGACTGCCCGAATGCCGAGCGTTTTGACCTGGAACATGCGTTGATGCTCAGCGAAGACCCCATCCAACGCCTGCGCTTGACCGAGCGCCTCGGGCACCTGCCGCCCAATTCAGTCGTGCATTGAACCCCTGCTTTGCGGGGTCATTTCTCCTGCGGTGAACGCGGTTGTTGCGGCGAGCGCACTTGGATGATCAACAACGCTGCAATCACTGCCGGGATCGCACAGAAGAAGAAAATCTGCTCCACCGGGATATGCATCGCCAGCAGCATGCTGCCAAACAGCGGCCCGAGGATCGAGCCAAACCGCCCCACACCGAGCGCCCAGCCCGTACCGGTGGCGCGTACGTGTGCCGGGTAGAAGTTGCTGGCGAAGGCATTGAGGGTCAGTTGGCCCCCAATGATGCAAAACCCGGCCGCAAACACACAGGCCACCAGATAGCGTGGGTTGTCATGGTTGAGGCCGAGCAGGAGGGTGCACACCGCTGCGGCCGCAAGCACGCCGGCCAGCAGTCGCACTTTGTTTTTCAAGCGGTCGGCGAACCAGGCCATGCCGATGGCGCCCAAGGTGCCGGCAAACAGGAACATCGAGGTCACGAGATTGGCTTCTTTTAACGTCAGCCCACTCTCCAGCAGCAGCGAAGGCAACCAACTGATCATGAAGTACAGCAGGATCAGGCTGACAAAAAAGGTCGCCCAGATCAGCACGGTCGGCCGCGCGTAACCGTTGCGAAACAGCTCCACGACGGTCAGTTTACTGCCTTGCTCCTGCTGGTTTTCGGCCTGGGTCGCAGGCGGCGGTTGCCAGCCCGGTAGCATGCGTGACGTGACCTTCTGCAGCCGCGTATAAGGTGGCGCGTCACGCAGCAAGCGCGGCAGGGACTCCGGCAGCAACCACACCAGAAAAGGAAACAACAGCAGCGGCGTCACGCCCCCGGCCAGGAACACCGCCTGCCACCCAAAGCCTTCGATAAACCCCGCCGCCACAAACCCACCCGCCGCCCCACCGAACGAGAAGCCACAGGCCGCCAACGTCACCATCAACGTGCGCAGTCGCGGTGGGGAATAATCCGACATCAACGCCATGGCACTGGGCATGGCGCCGCCCATGCCGATGCCGCAGATAAACCTTGCGGCCATCAGGGTGGTCAGTGAGTTGGCAAACACCATCAGCACGGTGAGGCTGGCGTAGACCAGCACGCAGCCGAGCAGGATGCGTCGCACGCCAAAGCGATCGGCCAATGGCGTGACCAGCAGTGAACCCAACGTCAGGCCGAGCAGGTTGGCACTGAACACCGGACCAAACGCGGCTTTCTCCAGGCCCCAGTCCTTGGCCAGCGCCGGCACCACATAGCCCAGCACCTGGGCGTCGTAGCCATCGGTCACCAGCAGCAGCGCCAGCAACAGGAGGATCAACCACTGATAGCGCGACACCGGACGGGCGTCGAGTGCCGCGCGCAAGCTGGCAATCTGATTGTGCATCGCAAGGTACCTTTGTTTTTATTTTTAGGGTCAAGCACAGCCCGAAGGCACTGGCTTGCCAGCGATGGCGGGGGGTCAGACCATGATCGATCGACTCAACTACCGCCGTCGCCAGCAAGCCGGCGCCTACAGGGATCAAGGGGTGTCAGGTTGGTTGGCAGGGTGCGCCTGGATAAATGCCGGATGCTGCGCCGCCAACGCCGCCACCCGCCCAATACGCGCATACGCCGCCAACGGCACTTTGAAGCGCTCCGCGGCATACAGCTGCGGAATCAGGAATGCATCCGCCATCCCCGGTTGCTCACCAAAGCAAAAGCCCCGATCGCCTATCAGTTGCTCCACCGCGCCCAACCCCTGGCTGATCCAATGGCCGATCCACTCCAGCAGTTGCGCCTCGTCATGCCCCCATTGGCGCAACAGGTTCTGGGTGCTGGAGTTGTGCAGCGGATGAATATCGCAGCAGACAATCGACGCCACCGCACGCTCATGGGCCCGGGCCACCAAGTCGGTGGAAAGCAACGGCACCTGTGGATAACGTTCCTCCAGGTACTCAATGATCGCCAGCGACTGCATCAGCACCTCACCTTCATCGGTGCGCAAGGCCGGCACACGGCCTTGCGGGTTGATCGCCAGGTACGCCGGCTGGCGATTCGCACCGCCCGCCGGCACCAGCAGGTTGACCGGCACGGCGGTAAAATCCAGGCCCTTGAGTGCCAGGGCAATGCGTACCCGGTAGGACGCGGTGGAACGGTAGTAGGTGTAGAGTTCCATCACCCTGCCCTCCTAGCGCGCCGCGACCACGGTGCCACGGCATTCGCCAAAGCCGATGGAGGCAAATCCCTCGCGGCTGCAGCGGGCACGCAGGATGATTTCGTCGCCGTCTTCGAGGAACTTGCGCACTTCGCCAGACGGTAGCTCGACAGGCTTTTTACCGCCCTCGGTCATTTCCAACAGGCTGCCGAACTGACCGGCTTGCGGCCCCGACAGGGTCCCTGTACCGAACAGGTCACCCGCCTGCAGTTGGCAGCCGTTGACGCTGTGGTGCGCCACCAATTGCGCGGCCGTCCAGTACATATGCAGGCTATTGCTCAGGGCCAGGCGAAAAGCCGGTAGGTTCTGTTCGCGCATGGCCGCCGTGGTGAGCAGTACTTCCAGCTCGATATCCAGGGCGCCAGCAGCCTGGTCGCGTGGGTCCAGCAGGTACGGCAGCGGTTGCGGGTCACCTGCCGGTCGCGCCGGTTGCGCCGTGCGGAACGGTTCAAGCGCCTCGGCCGTCACTACCCACGGCGAAATGGTGGTAATGAAACTCTTCGACAGGAACGGCCCCAATGGCTGGTATTCCCAGGCCTGGATATCCCGCGCCGACCAGTCATTGAGCAGGCAGAAACCGGCGATATGCTCAGCCGCATCACCAATGGCAATCGAATCCCCCATCTCATTGCCCTGGCCGATCCAGACGCCCAGTTCCAATTCGTAGTCCAGGCGCGCGCACGGACCGAAGGTCGGCTCGGCCTGGCCGGCTGGCAAGGTCTGGCCTTTGGGGCGGCGCACGTCCGTGCCCGAGGTGCGGATGGTCGACGCACGGCCGTGGTAACCAATCGGCACGTACTTGTAGTTCGGCAGCAGGGGGTTATCAGGCCGGAACAGTTTGCCGACGTTTTGCGCGTGTTCGATGCCGACATAGAAGTCGGTGTAGTCATTGATTCGCGCCGGTACATGCATCTGGCAATCGGCAGCACGATGCAGCACTTGCGCTTCACGCACCTGCAGTTTGCTGCCTTCGGCCAACAACGCCAGCAGACGCTCGCGCAAGGCCACGCGCGGGCCGCGGCCCAGTTCAAAAAAAGCGTTCAGTTGACCACCGGCGGTCGCTTCGACGGCGCGACGGGCATCACCGTCAAACTCATCGATCGCGGCGTGCAGGTCCAGGATCGAGTCGCCAATCGCGACGCCAGCGCGCGGTGCGCAGCCATTGACGCTGAACACCCCCAGCGGCAGGTTTTGCAGGGGAAAATCGGTGTGACCATTCGCGGAGGCCACCCAGCTGCGGGTAAGTGTGGGCTGAGTCATGGGTTATCTCCGGTTCGGGTTGAAGGTGGCGGGCAACGAGGCCCAGCACGCGTCATAGGAAGGTTGCAGTTGTGGGCAGTCCAAGGCGAACTGGGTCGGGCGCAGCACTTGGCTGGTCTCGAACATGAAGGCCATGGTGTTATCGATCTTGTGCGGCGCCAGGTCCGCATTGATGGCCTTGGTGCAAGTCTCGCCGTCCGGGCCATGGGCACTCATGCAGCTGTGCAGCGACGCGCCACCGGGCAGGAAGCCTTCGGCCTTGGCGTCGTAGGCGCCCTGGATCAGGCCCATGTATTCGTTCATCAGGTTGCGGTGGAACCATGGCGGACGGAAGGTGTTCTCGGCCACCATCCAGCGCGGAGGAAAGATCACGAAGTCGAGATTGGCCAGGCCATGAGTGCTGGTGGGCGAGGTCAACACGGTGAAGATCGACGGGTCCGGGTGGTCGAAGCTTACGGTGCCAATGGTATTGAAGCGGCGCAGATCGTATTTGTACGGCACGTTGTTGCCGTGCCAGGCGACCACGTTGAGCGGGGAATGATCCAGCTCACAGGCCCAGAGCTCGCCGAGGAATTTCTGTACCAGCGTTGTCGATTGTTTCAAGTCTTCGTAGTGGGCAACCGGCGTAAGGAAATCGCGCGGGTTGGCCAGGCCATTGCTGCCGATCGGGCCCAGGTCCGGCAGTCGCAACGGCGCGCCGTGGTTTTCGGCAACATAACCGCGAGCTTGCGCATCCAGCAATTGGACACGGAATTTGAGCCCGCGTGGCAGCACGACGATTTCCAGCGGCTCGACTTCCAGCACCCCCAGTTCAGTCACGATACTCAAGCGACCCTGCTCGGGGACGATCAACAGTTCGCCATCGGCGTTGAAGAACACGCGCTCCATCGAGCGATTGGCGCGGTAGGTGTAGATGCTGATACCCGAGGGTTTATCGGACCCGGAATTAGCGACCATTCCTACCAGCCCATCGATAAAGTCCGTCGGCTCGCTCGGAATATCCATCGGATTCCAGCGCAAGCGATTGGGCGTCACGCCCCCCAACGGCCCCCCGGCCAACTGCCGCTCAAGCTTGCTGAACGCAGGGTGATTGGCCGACGGCTGGATGCGGTACAGCCAGGTACGCCGGGCTTCACTGCGCGCCATGGTGAACGCCGTGCCGGAGAACAGTTCGGTGTACAGGCCGTAGGGGGCTTTTTGCGGAGCGTTCTGGCCCACGGGCAATGCCCCGGGCAGGGCTTCGCTGGCGAATTCATTGCCGAAGCCCGACAGGTATTCGAGGTTCATGGATCGTCCTCTGAGCGGAAGTTGTTTTTATCGTAATCCAGTTACGCATAACGTAATTTGATCACTATCGACCGTCAAGCTATAAAGACGCCCATTCCCCCTCTCGGATTCTCGCTCCTCCATGGAAAAGCCCCGCGACACCGGTAAACAGAAAGTCCGCTCGGCCGAAGTGGGCACCGATATCCTCAAGGCCCTGGCCGAGCTGTCTCCGGCGACCTCGTTGTCGCGCCTGGCCGAGCACGTGCAGATGCCGGCCAGCAAGGTGCACCGCTACCTGCAAGCACTGATCGCCTCCGGGTTTGCCGAACAGAACACCGCCACCAACCACTATGGCCTGGGTCGCGAAGCGCTGCGCGTGGGCCTGGCGGCACTGGGCAGCATGGACGTGTTGAAAGTCGGCGCGATGCCCCTGGCGGAGCTGCGCGATGAATTGAATGAAACCTGCTTCCTGGCGGTGTGGGGTAACCAGGGCGCGACCGTGGTGCAGATCGAACCGGCGGTGCGTGCGGTGACCGTGGTGACGCAATTGGGCTCGGTGCTACCACTGCTCGGTTCGTCCACCGGACTGGTCTTCAGCGCCTTCCTGCCCTCGCGGGAAACCGTGGAGTTGCGCGAGCGCGAGATCCAGGCCGGCCTCGCCCATGCCCTGGCGGACGACCAGGCCTACGCCACCGTCTGCGAACAGATCCGCAGCCGTGGCCTGCACTTTGTGCATGGTTTGCTGATGCCCGGCGTCGATGCGTTGTCGGCGCCGGTGTTCAACGCCATCGGCCACGTGGCGGCGGTGATGACCGTGGTCGGCCCTACCTCGCTGTTCCACGCCGACGAGGACGGCCCGGCGGCGCAACGCTTACTGGCAGCGACCCGCGCAGTCAGTTGGCGCATGGGCTATCAGCCCTGAGCTAGTCGTGCCATTGGGTCAGCGCCAGCGCCACCCGGTTCTCCAGCGTCCGGATCGGCGCCGCGTTGCTCAGGTAATTGTTGCTGATCATTGAAAACACCAGGCGCCGGCCATCGGCGTCGGTGATGTAGCCGCTCAAGGAGGAAACGCCGGCCATGGAGCCGGTCTTGGCGTGCAGATTGTCTTGCGCCGCCGTGGCACGCAGGCGGTAGCGCAGGCTGCCGCCGCTCATGCGATCCGGGTTGCCGGCAATCGGCAAGGCGTTGTACCAAGCCTCGAACCAGGGCTGTTTGGCCGTCACCAGCAGCAGATCGGTAAGGCCCTGCGAAGACACCAGATTGCGCCGTGACAGGCCCGAGCCATCCACCTGGCTAAGCGTCATCGGGTCCAAACCCTGGCGCCGCATGAAGTCCGTCACTGCTGCCACGCCAGCCTGCGCCGTGCCCGCATTAGACGCTTTGCGCCCCATGGCCTTGAGCAAGGCTTCGGACATGTTGTTGTTCGAGAGTTTGAGCAGCGGCGTGATCAGCTCTTGCAGCGGCGCTGACTGATGTTCGGCCACCACGTTGGCTGTCGCAGGGCTTGCACCGCCAATCACCCGCCGGCCTAGCACCTGGATGCCCTGCTGCGCCAACGCCTGCTCAAACAGGTTGGCGACCAGTTGCGTCGGCTCCCACACACTCACCCATTGCCGGATTTGTTTGCCCGGCGCCAGTGCGCCCGTCAGTTGCAGCAGGTTGGTGCCATGCTGGCGGGTGATGCCATAGCTGTTGCCGGGGCCGCTGACAGCGCGGTTGTTCAGTTGCACGTAATCGGTGGAGGGGCTGACGACCACGCTCACCGGCTGGCCAGCCGTCACGGGCGCCTTCGCCGTGACCAGCAACGTACCTGCATCGAAATCCGTATCGGGTGACACGGTCAGCGCCGAAACCTGCGCGCCGTAGTAGGTGCTTTCATCGTCATGTGCCCAGTCCACGCCCAGCCGTTCGGCGTCGAACCACGTGTCGTCGAAGACTAGATCGCCCTGGACCTGACGCACGCCCTGCGCTGCCAGTTGTGCCGCCAATGCCTGATAGTCGGCCAATTGCGTGGTCGGATCGCCCAGGCCGCGCAGGTACAGGTTGCCGCTGAGGCGTTCGCCTTGCTGCGAACCGTTACTCAGCAGTTGGGTGGAGAAGCGGTAGTGCGGCCCCAACACGTCCATTGCCGCTGCGGTGGTCAGCAATTTGAGGTTGGATGCCGGGATTAGACGAGCCCGGGGGTTGTGCTGGTAGAGCGTGCTGCCGCTGCGGGCGTCAAGCACCGTCAGGGAGACGGTGGCACCGTTGAGGGCCGGGTCAGCCATCAAGTGTTCGATGATGGCTGGGGAGGAAGTCTGAGAAACACTCGCGCAACCTCCCAGCAAAAGGCTCAGGCCAACCAGCATGCCGCTGGTGTGTGTCCATTTTCCAAAATACATCAGTCGCGTTGTCCGCAAAGCTATCAGTGGCGGCAACGCTAACAGCTCCGTTCCCTTGTGGCGAGCAGGCTTGCCACAAGGGTGATGCCCCCCTTTTAGAATTCCAGGGTGCTCGACACCGACACCTGCCGCGCATCGCCCATGGACACGAACAACCGGCTGGCCGCCGAGGTGTAGTAGACGCGGTCGAACATGTTCTTCACGTTGAGCTGGAACTTGACCTTCTGCCCATCGATTTTGGTGTCGTAAGTGGCAAACGCATCCGCCACGGTATAACCCGGCAAGGTGAAATCATTGGCGGCGTCGCCCGCACGCTCGCCGACGTAACGCGCACCGGTCCCCACCCGCAACTGATCGCCACCGAAGATATTGCCAAAGTCATAGGCCACCGACAGCGAGCCGGTGTGCTTGGCGACGTTCTGCAATCGGTTGCCTTCCAGGGTCGGATCCTTGTCCTTGATGTCTTCGGCATCGGTGTAGGCATAGCTGCCGATCAGGCTCCACTTGTCGGTCAGTTGGCCGGTGGCGTCCAGTTCCAGGCCACGGGAGCGCACCTGGCCGGCGATGCTGTAAATGGTGTTCGCGCCGGAGCCGACCGACACCAGCACATTGCGCTTGTCGATGGTGAACAACGCCGCGCTGGCGGTGATGCGCCCTGGGATGTCGAGCTTGGCCCCCAGCTCCCAGGACTTGGACTCCTCGGGGGTGAGGTCGCCGGTCAAGGTGCTGCCGTCGGCCAGCGCGGCGATGGTGGAGTTGGGCTTGAACGACTCGGTGTAGCTGCCGTAGAACGACAGTTCATCGGTGTAGCGATACACCAGCCCGGCACGCGGCACCCAGGCCTGGCCGTTGCCGTTGGTGTTGGCCTTGAACGGTACGCCTTTGCCTGCGTACTGGTCATACATCTGGTAGCGCGCGCCGGCGACAAAGATCCACTGGTCATTCAGGTGGATTGCATCCTGGAAGAACAGCGAATCGCTGCGCAGCAGGTCGGTCTGGGCGCTGTCGGCAGCACTGACTTTGGTGCCTGCGACTTCATTGCCATACACCGGGTTCTGGTAGCTGAACGTGCCCCGTGAATCCTGGCGAATCAGGTCGGCACGGTAGATCTTGCGGTACTCGTCATCCAGGCCGAACACCAGGTCGTTCTGCAGGCCGAACACATTGACCTTGCCTTCCAGGCTCGCGGTGGCGAAGCGGTCGGTGGTGATCGCCCCCTTCGTACCGTCCATCTTGCGGGTCAGGGTGCCGTTGGTATTCACCGCACTGACACGCACTTGGCTGGCATCGTAGGTTTCGCGGTTCCAGCTATAGCCGAAGTGGGCTTTCCAGTTGTCGTTCAGGTCATGATCGGCTTCGAAACGGTACAGGTCGGAACGGCCTTCCATGTTGTTGAACGGTTCATCCAGCCGACGGGTGGACGGGATATCCAGCGGGTGGTTGGTCTTGGGATCAATGGCGGTACCACGGTCGAACGGCGTGAGAAACTCGCGATGCTCGTAGGCGAACGACACCTGGGTGGTGTCGCCATACCAGGCCAGCGACGGTGCGATCAGGCTTTCGCGGTGGGTGCCGAAGTTGCGCCAGTAGTCTTCGTCTTCATGGTCGACGATCAGCCGATAGGCCAGGCCGCTGTCACCAATCGGGCCGGTGGTGTCGAGGCTGCCGCCGCTGCCATTCTTGCCGTCACCGAAGGTGGAGCCGCGCACGGTCAGCGCGGTGGATTGAACCAGCTCAGGCTTTTTGCTGACGATGTTCACCACGCCGCCCGGGTCCTGGATGCCATACAGCAAGGAGGCGGGGCCCTTGAGGACTTCGACCCGCTCCGCCGTAGCGTTCAGCGCACGCCCCTGCACGATAGGCATGCCGTCGCGCATGATCGAGCCGTTACGGTTGTCGCCAAAACCGCGCAACATCACCGCGTCCTGGGTGCTGGCCAGTGTATTGGCCTGGGTGATGCCACTGATATTGCCCAGGGCATCGTCCAGGTTACGCGGGGTCTGGTCGCGCAGTACTTGGGCGGGCACGACGTTAACGGTTTGCGGGGTCTCCAGCAGCAGGCCATGGGAGCGCATCACCGAGCTGGTGGGCGGTGGCTGGTAGCTGGTGCTGTCCTGGGTTTGCTGGCCGACACCACTGATGGTGGTCGCGCCGAGATTGACCGCGCCTTCGGTGGGTACCGGCTCCAGGGCCAGGGTGCGGGCGTCGATCTGGCGGAAGGTAAAGCCGGTGCTGCCGAGCAACCGTTGCAGGGCCTGGGTCGCGCTCATCTGCCCGCTGACCGCCGGGGCGTTCAAGCCGTACGGCGCTTCATCGGTGTAGATCACGCTGATCCCGGTGACCCGGCTGAAATCGCTCAGTGCCTGGGGCAGCGGCTTGGCTGCCAGGGCAAAGTTGAACTGCGTGCTTTGCTGCTCCTGCGCCTGCGCCACGCCCAGAGGCAGCAACGCCAGCCCCGATACTGCCAATGCCGAGGCTCCCAGCCACTGTTTTACCCAACCGCCCGCAGTTTCAAGCACTACACGGTTGGGCGGTGGATTTACCTCACCTTTATTTGCAAATATTTTTCTTTATTGCGCCTGAATGCGAAACCCCATGCGTGGGAAATGCACATGCACGGTGCCAGCGCGTTCGTCGCTACGGCGCAGGATCAGCTCTTCACGCCCGACAAACAGCAGTTCACCGGCCACCGGGTCAGTGCCGTAGTCGGTCGCCGAAACAGTCACCGGCTGGCCAGCCTTGAAGCCGTTCAAGTCTTCGAACACTTCATCGGGCAAGGCGGCAGGTGTGGCGTTGCGGGCGACGTCCAAGGCTTGCTCGGCACTCATCTCACTGGCGGTGCCATGGCCAAAGCCCAGCACTCGGTCCAGCCACGCGGCGACAGTGGGATACGCGTCAACCAGTGGCGCGGTCACCGACGAGCCTTTGAGGAACCACAGCGGATGGGCCAGGGCAAAGTCGGCAATCGACGGCTCGCCGAACAGGAAATCCCCGGCCTGGTGCTGCAGCTGCTGTTCAATACGGCTGGCAATGGCCGGCCACTGATGCTTGGCCACCTCCAGTTGTACCCGGGTCGCGGTGCCGCCGCTGAACAATTGGGTACGGTCGGCCACCAGCACCTGGAGCATGTGCGGCGGCACCTTGGCGAACTTGACCGCCAGGGATTCCGGCTGGAACACCAGCGCCACCGCATGGGAAAACACCAGCGAATCGGCCCAGGCGGCGAAGCCTTGAGTAACCAGTTCCAGGCCCTGTGGATACAGCGCCGGCGACGACTTCTCCTGCTCCAGGCGGCGGGCGATCAACGCGGTATCGCAATAGATATCGGCGCCGACCTGCAGTACGGGTGTCTTGCGATAGCCACCGGTCAGGGCGGTCAGGTCGGGCTTGGGCATCACCGGTGAAATAAGCACCGAGCGCCAGGACAAGCCCTTGAAACCCAACAACAGGCGAGCTTTTTCAGCGAAGGGGGACTGCGGGTAATGGTGGAGGATCAACTCAGACATGCCAGGCTCCGCTCAATGGAATGAGCCGCTAGCTTAGCCTGCAAAATCACGCGTGGGGGCGATGGGAACCCATCAGTCAGATCAATGAGCCGCTTGCCGCCAGGCACTCCTTGGCGCTCTTCTTCAACTTCTTGATCAGGCGTTCCTGGCGCAGCGCCTCGCCCTTGCTCGCACATTGCTCGGTGTACACCAGCGCCACGGCCGGGCTGGAGAGAAAGAACCGTGCGCCCTTGCCGCTCTGGTGGGAGGCAAAGCGGCGCACCGGGTCATTACTGATGCCGCAATAGAGCGAACCATTGGCGGCACGCACCAGGTAGACAAACCAGGGCTTGGGTTCGGAAGGATCAGTCACGGGTCAATGTCGGCAAACCAGAAGAGCGCCAATCTTATCAACGACTGGCCTGGAATGCCTTCAGCCCTTTGAGCGCCTGGGCGCGCACGGCGTTTTTCAGCGCCGGCGACCAGCCCAGCAGCAGGCCCTTGAGACCCAACGCCTGGCGCGACCAACGCCACAGGTCGAAGTGGTCGTGATGCTCGCAGATCTTGCCGTCGCGAAACACGAACCGCGCACCGATATCATTGACCACCGTATTGCCGGTGGCGCTGAACAGGTACGTCGCCACCCAATGCGCGCTGCCCGTGGTTTCGTCGCTGCGCACATGGTCGAACGTCAGGGAGAAGTCTTTGGCCCGCGTGGTCAACATGCGCCACATATCCCCGGCATCGCGCCCGCGCAGTTCGCCAAACGCCGGGTCGCTGAACAGCACGTCGTCCGTGTAGCAGGCAGCCATGGCTTCGGCATCCAGGCGCTGGAACGCGCTGTAGAACTCGGTGATCAGGGCGTTATGGGCATCACTCATGGGCAGGCTCCGCTGGCGTCGAAAAGATAGCCGCACGATAAGCCGCCCACGTCGCCAATGCTACTGACATTCGCCGCGCAAATGACCGGTATCACGGCACCATGCCGCTGCTGCGGGCATAGGCGAACAAATCCACGTCGGTGGAAATGCACAGCCGGCTCATCGCTGTGCTTTTCTGCTTGCTGATGGTCGAGATACTGCGATTGACCCGCGCGGCAATCTGGCTGACGGTCAGGCCACTGGCGAGCATGCGCACAACCTCACGCTCCTTGCCGGACAACTGCGGCACCGCCTGTTGATCACCGGTGCCGGCTTCCACCAGTTGCACCCGCAGGCATTCACTGACAAAGGTCTGGCCCTCGCTGACCGCCTTGATGGCCTGGGGCAACTCCCTGGCCGAGGCACTCTTGGCCACGATCGCCCGGGCGCCGTGGGTGAAGGAAGCACGCAGGGTGGCGACGTTGGCAAACATGGTCACCAGGATCACCGGCATCGCCGGGTACTTGCGGTGCATCAGGCTCAACAGGCCGTAACCATCCGCCTGTTGGTTGCCCGGCATGGCAAAGTCGGTCACCAGCAGGTCGCAGGGCGTGCGGTCGAGCAAGGCGAGCAACTGATCGGGACCATCGGCCTCGCCGACCACCTTGCACTTTCCATTCGCTTCGATCACTACTTTTTGGCCGATACGCACAATTGGATGATCGTCAGCAATTATTACGCGAAGCATGAGGGACACCATGATGGCAAATTGACCTGCGCAAAAATAGCGCTGGTTCTGGATCGCAACAACCGTCAACAAAACCCGCTAATGGCGAATAGCCCCGCAATCGCTGCCGACGAGATTAAGGCCTACAAAACAAACAGAATGTACCGCCAGAAGCGCCCTACATTACAGGTCGTAAAATTCCTGCAAATAGGACCATGACGGTGAACTTCAGAGCGTCGACAGGTAGGCCAGGTAACGCACCAGATCCTGTCGCAGTCGCACCAAGGTACGGGCATGCATGGCTACGCCATCGCGGGTGACCGCCGAGATCAGCCGGATGCCACGTTTTTCCAGCGAGGTAACGCCCAGGAATGCAACGCTGCCGATCAGCCGGTGCAAGTGCTGGACGGTGGCCCCCTCATCGAGGCGGATCACTGCACTCGACAGCGCTCGCAAGTCTTGCCGTGCCTCATGCGTCAGGCTGCCCAGCATGCTTTCCAAGACCTCGCCACCTCCAAACATCTGCACCAGCACGGCACGCGTTGGCCAGCCTTCGCGCGTGAACTGGGCATGAACCTCACCCTCCGGCCTCGGCACGCACATGTCGGCCTGCGCCAGCCAGTACACCAGGACGTTGCGCAGTTGTATGAAGGTGAGGGGCTTGACCAGCCAGGCGTCCATGCCGGCTTCCAGGCACAGGCGGACCTCTTCCGGGCCCAGGTTGGAGGTCAAGCCGATGATGGGGACTCGCGTCGTCATGGCCTCACGTTCCTGCGCACGAACCCTGCGGGTCATGGCGTAGCCATCCATACCAGGCATCTGGCAGTCGGTCAGGATCAGGTCGAAGTGGTGCTCGTCCATGGCGGCGAGCGCGGCGCGACCGTCCCGACAGGCCTCATAGTCCAGGCCCAGCCGTTCCAGGATCCCGCCCATCAGCAGGCAATACGCCGGGTGGTCGTCGATCACCAACACCTTGAGCCGGCGCCAATAGGCGGGCGAGGTGGCCGGCGGCAGGGGTTCATGCCCACTGCCGTTGCCTGGGGGAATGCCCGATGACATGACGACCTCGACTTACCGTAATGAACGGGCGTGGATGGCACGCAAGGCGTGCAGGAAACAGCCCCGACCTGATCAACAGGACGCGGCATTCTGGATGATCTTTTTGAGTTTTTCATGACCGCGAAAGCGGACCGGAAAATAGTCGAATGGAGGGCTTCGGACCATACAACAACTACGAAAACTGCATAAATCCTACGTAATCAAAAGCCGGTTCCGACATCGCCGATCAACGACGTACGACTTCCGCTCACTGTCGTAATTGTTGTATTCCCCCGGCCCTTCACGCTGGATAAATTCGCCGCTGCCCAAAAAGGGCGCGGCCAGCCATTCCCGGTGGTCGCAAACACATGACGGTTACACACGACCCACAGTCAGCAATCCTTGCACCGGAACCCACGACATGAATAAGCCTCTCGCTGCACTCGCCCTCTTTCTCACGATCGCCCACCAGGGCTCGGCCGTTGCCGCAAGCTCAGTGGAGCTGATCGTCAAAGGCCTGATCACGCCGAGTGCCTGCACGCCGACCTTATCCGCCAACGGCATTGTCGATCACGGCAAGATCTCCGCCAAGGACCTCAATCAAGGCACCCCCACTGATCTGCCAGCCGTGACCTTGCAGATGAATGTGAACTGCGATGCACAGACCTTGTTTGGCTTGAACGGCAACGACAACCGGGCGTCCTCAGCCATCGTCGCGACGGGCTATGGTCTGGGCTTGATCGATAACACGCAGAAAATCGGCACCTACCACCTTGAGCTTGTGAACCCGGTTGCGGACAACGTCGCCGTCATACCCCTGGAGTCCAACAACGGCGGGCAAACCTGGAGCGCGATTGATGGTGAATATTGGTACAGCGGCAAACTGGCCGGTTTCGGCGGTGTTTCCGGTGACCGGTATGTACCCGTGCCTATTCAGGACCTGTCCACTGACTTGGCCGTGATGACCCAGATCGCGCCTGCGCAAGACTTGAACCTGAGCAATGAAGTGTCCCTCGACGGCTCCGCCACGATCGAAGTGAAGTACTTGTAAATCACCCTTTTTTGACCCGGCGCACCGCGCGCCCTCTCGGATTCTTTTGCCATGCCCCCCTGCTCCCGACCCTTTGCCCTCTCATTGCTGCTGACCGCCGGCTCACAGGTGTATGCCGCCAGCAGCGTCGACTTGACCGTCAAGGGAATAATCACGCCGACGGCCTGCACACCCAACTTGTCTGGCATGGGTGTTGTCGACTACGGAAAAATCTCCCTGTCGGACCTCCATCCCGACCTTCTAACCGAGTTACCGGCGACCAGCCTTCAAATGACCGTCACCTGCGAGGCCCACACACTGTTCGCCCTCAAAGGCATCGACAACAGTACCGGCTCGATTGACCCTTACAACTACTACGGCCTGGGCATGATTGGCGACAAAAACATCGGTAGCTATCACCTCATGCTCACCAACCCGATTGCCGACGGGTCCCCGGCTACCCACATCGCCTCAGCCGACGGCGACAGTTGGAAAAACAATGAAGACAACGTGTGGCCTGTGGTTTTCCTCGCAGCATTCAGTGATCAACCCGGTGGTCCATTGTGGGCGCCAAGCCCCATCCAGGCGCTGAGCACGGATCTCGTCATCAGCCCCCTTATCTCTCCGACCCGTAGACTGAATGTGCGCGATGAACTGCCATTCAACGGCTCTGCCACCCTCGAAGTGAAGTACCTGTAAGCCACCTTACCCCACAGGATGTGTCAACCATGATTCGTGCCCTGACCTGCTTTACCGCAACTGTGCTGATGGCTGGCACTCCTGGTGCTTTTGCCGCGAGCGCCACCGACTTGAGCGTCACCGGCGTGATTACACCCAGTTCCTGCGTTCCCAGCCTGTCCAGCGGCGGCATCGTCGACCACGGCAAACTGACCGTGAAGGACCTGGCCCCCGACCAGCCGACTCGCCTGGAGACCGCCAACCTGCAACTGGAGGTGACTTGCGAGGCAGAAACGCTGTTCACGCTGACTGCCATCGACAACCGCGCCGGCACCTCGGCCATCCACCCTGCCAGCCAGGGCCTGGGCAGGGTCAATGACGACCAGATGTTGGGCAGCGTCGCGTTCAGCGTCCTGGACGCAGTGGCCGACACGGTGCCGGTGCGCACCATCATGTCCAGCAACGGCGGGACCTCCTGGCGCCCTTCCACCTACCTGGGGCACGCAGGCCTGACTGCCTTTGCCAGCGCTGACGACCTCAACGCCCCGATCGCCCTGAAGGTGTTGACCGCCCGCTTGAGCGCGTTTACCACCCTGGTCAAGGCCACCGACCTGACCCTGGTGGATGAGGTGCCCATCGACGGTCATGCCACCCTGCAATTGAAGTACTGGTAAGCCCGACCGTGCGCTTTACCCCCAACAACCCAGGATTGATCCGAGCCATGAACACCCTGCACCGCACCCTTAGTTGCGCCCTGCTGTTGGGCGCGAGTACCAGCGCCATTGCGGCCTCGACTACCGACCTGACCGTACGGGGGTTGATCACGCCGAGTGCTTGTGCTCCCACACTGTCCGATGGAGGGGTTATCGATTACGGAAAGATAGCGGCAAAAGACTTGAAACAGACCGATATCACGTTTCTCGAACACATGGACTTGTCACTCGACATCCATTGCGAGGCGCCCACCGCGATGGCCTTGCAGTTCGTTGATAACCGATCGGGGACCAGCTCCAACCCGAGTTACCCAGGGCTGGGGTTGACCCCCGCCGGGGAGAAAATCGGCTTTCTTACCCCGTATCTGCAAGATCCGAGGGTGGATAACACCGCCGTCCAAATGAGTGAGTCGCAAGACCATGGAGCGACCTGGAAAAAAGCCTACACCTATACTCTACCAGGGCTATACGCGCCCAGCGCCCTGGCGGATGCCAGCCAGCCGATTCCCAGCACTCGATTCTCGGCAAGGTTAGGCGTCATCGCCGCCATCGAGGCTACCGACAGCCTGACGCTGACGAGCGAAGTCCCCTTCGAAGGCAACGTAACCCTTGAAGCCCGCTACCTGTAACACCCTGGCGCTGCTTGGCGCACGTCTTTGATACCGAACTCTTCCACAGTGATCCTACGTGATGAACACAACGATCCTCTCCTGCGCGCTCGTGCTGCTCGCCGTGAACCTGACGCCCGCCCTCGCAAGGTCCACCGTGGACTTGAGCGTGACCGGCCGAATCACGCCCCAGGCCTGCAGCGTGTCGCTGTCCGACAGCGGCCTGGTCGATTTCGGCAAGATCCCGGCACGGACCTTGAAGCCAACTGAATACACCCAACTGCCCAGCCAGCAAATGGGCCTGAGTATCAACTGCGAAGGCCCGACGCTGTTTGCCCTGGTGGGTATCGATAATCACCCGGGCTCGTCGCCGGCACCGCTGGTGTTCTACGGGTTGGGCATGAACATTCACGCGCCGTCGGAACGCCTGGGGTCAGTGGGCTTGGCGTTGCGTGGGCCGGTAGGCGACGGCGCGGCGCTGCGTGTCCTGACGTCGCCCGACAACGGCGGCACCTGGCACCCCGAGGCCAACGCCTACCCGGCGCAATACATTGGGTTCGCGCGCTCGGACGCCCTCCAGCCCGAGCCCATCAGGCAGTTGGTAGCCAGCCTGCGAGTGGAAACCGCCATCAGCCCGGCCAGTGGCCTGACGCTGAAGGAAGAAGTGCCTTTGCAAGGTTCGATCACCCTGGACCTCAAGTACCTGTAACCCTTATTGAATGAGTGCTCAGATGATGCAAGTTTCCCGGATACGCGCCGGTTGTGCCGGCTTCGCCCTGTGGTGCTGCGCCACCAGCGCGCTGGCCGACGGTATGGTGCCCGACACCTCGGTAGTCATCGTCCACGAAGCGGAGGGCGAAGCTGCCGTGTCGGTGACCAACACCGACAGCAAGCTGGCCCTGCTGCATGTGACCCTTGAAGACATCCCCGAAGACAAGGACACGCTGCTGTTCGTCACGCCCCCTCTCGCACGGGTGGAGCCCGGCAAGAGTCAGTTGGTGCGGTTCATCCTGCAATCGAAGGAGCCGCTGAAGACCCAACGCCTCAAGCGGGTGATTTTCGAGGGCATGCCCCAGAAACGATCCGGCGCCGAGGCCGGGCGCGCCCAAGTGGGCGTCACGGTGCGGCAGAACCTGCCGGTGATCCTGAACCCCAAGGGCCTGCCGCCCAACCGCACGCCGTGGCTGGGGTTGAGCTGGAAGCTGAAAAACGGCCGGCTGAGCGTGCACAACCCCACGCCTTACGTGGTACGCCTGGCCCAGGAACTGCGACTGCTACCCGGCAAAGGCGCGGCCATGCTGCCACGCACCTATGTGCTGCCGGGAGAGACCTTGACGGTCCCGGCGAAAGGGCCTGCCGCAACCGCGGTACGCCTGCAGCCGGCCACGGTGTATGGCTTTGCCGTCGCGCCTCATGATGCGCCGATCACACGTTGATCCAACGGCGTCCATGGACACTGCGACGCCTCTATAAAACGAAGTGGCCACTCCCTGAAGGCCACCGGGAAGACAGCCTGGCGCCAACGAAAGTCTAGCCACGGGCCTCCATCACAAGAGTGCATTTGTGTGAACACAGTCATGAATTACCGTGACGGCAACGCCGTGCCCGGCGCTTTACCACGCCTGTCACGCGCTCAGCTGCACATCATTGCCTGGGCCGCCCTTGGCCCTGCCCTATTGGCTGGCCCCGCCTGGGCCGATCCGGCAACGGGCACCTTCGACAACCAGACCCTGCACCAACGCGGCATCGACCCGGAGCTCGCCAGTTTGCTGCTGCAAGCACCGCGCTTTGCCAGCGGTCGCCACGCCGTCAACCTGTCGGTCAACGGCCTGCGCAGAGGGCGTGTCGACGCCACCTTCGACGACCACGGCACGCTGTGCTTCGACGCTGCATTGCTGGACGCGGCGCAATTGGAAACACCGCCTCGCAGCACGGGCGCCTGTCACGGGTTTATCGAGCAGTACCCGCAAACCATGATTGAGCCAGACCCGGCTAGCCTGAGCCTGTCCCTCGTGGTGCCCACCCAGGCGCTGCGTCCGGCGACTCGGGATTTTTCCGGCTACAGCACCGGCGGGTTTGCCGGCCTGCTCAACTACGACGTGACGGGGCTGCATAACCAGTACGGCGATGACACCAGCCGATTCGGCTCGGCCAATACCGAAGTCGGCTTCAATGCCGGCGACTGGATCGTGCGCAGTCGCCAAGTCCAGACCTGGCAAGACGGCGTCTCGCGCAGCACTCACCTGGACGCCTACGCCCAACGCACCTTCGCCCGCCAACAAGCGGTGTTGCAGGCGGGGCAGATCAATCTCTATAACCCAGTGCTGGCCGGGGCCCAGATCACCGGCGTACAAGTGCTGACCGAGCAGGGCCTGCAAGACCAGAATCAAGGTGCGACCATCGATGGCATCGCCAATGGGCCGGCCCAGGTGGAAGTACGCCAGAACGGTGCGCTGATCCACTCCACCGTGGTGCCGGCCGGCCCCTTTTCCCTGAGCAATGTGCCGCGCCTGAGCGGGCGCTCCGATGTGGAGGTGACCGTCAAGGAAACCTCCGGCGAAGAACGGCGCTTCACCGTCCCGGCTGCGATGCTCGGGCTGGGCTTGCCGGCGCCGGGCTATTCGGTGGCCGCCGGCCGGGTGCGCGATGCAGACGGAGGCGACGGCGCGCAACCCTGGGTGGTCAGCGCGGGATGGACCAGTGCACCTCACCCTCTGGTGTCACTGGGCAGCGGCGTACTGGCGGCGATGGATTACCGGTCGGTTGGCCTGAACCTGGGCTTCTTGCCCGCGCAGGACAGCCAATGGCAACTGGCAGTCATCGCCGCCGAGTCAACGCGCCGTGATCAGCAACGCGGCCTGCAGACCGACCTCTCATGGAGCCAACGACTGGGTGAACGCTGGGCCATCAGCGCCGCCAACTCCTGGCGAACCGAGGACTACCGCGACCTCAGCGAATCAACCTACCTCACGGACACGCGTGAACAACAGCGCTCACGCTACCGCGACCAGCAGAGTGCCACGGCCTCATGGTCCCATCCCCGGCTGGGCGCGTTCAGCGCCGGGGTTTCCCGCACCTCCTCGTTTGCCGGCGACAGCAGCAGCCGCGCGCTGGCCTCGTGGGGAACACAGGTGGGTGGCGTGTCCCTGTCGGCCACCGCCGAATGGCACATGGGCGGCCGCCGATACAACGATGACGCCGTTTACCTGAATATCAGCGTGCCCCTTGGCGAGCGCCGCCGTGGCCGGGCCTGGGTGCGTAATTCCGGCGGCGAGCACCGTATCGGGACGGGCGTCAACGAACAGATCAACGATCAACTGGCCTATCGGGTCGGGGTTGAACATGACAGCCGTGACCGCCAGGTGGAATCGTCGCTGGGGCTCTCGGCGCTGCCGTTCTACACCCAGCTGGACGTCAACTACACGCGCTCGGACGACGAGCGTTCCAGCTATCAGGGGGGCGCGCGTGGCGCGGTGGTATTGCACGGCGACGGCGTGACCTTCTCGCCGTACCCGGTGCGCGACACCTTCGCGTTGCTGTCGGTGGGGGACATGGCCGGCGTCAAGGTCAGCACGCCGAGCGGCCCTGTGTGGACCGACTGGCAAGGCCAGGCGGTGGTGCCGCAGGTCAGCGCCTATGGCCGTAGCCCGGTGGAAGTGCAAACCGGCTCGTTGCCGCGCAATGCCGACATCAGCAATGGCCTGGCCGTGGTCTCGGCGGGCCGTGGGGCGGTAGACCGGCTTGAGTTTGGCGTGGCGCTGACGCGTCGGGCCTTGCTGACCCTGGACAGGCCCATTCCGCGTGGGGCCACGGTGACCACCGCCGACGGCGAGTTCGTCACGCTGGTGCAAGAAAGCAACCACGTGTTCCTGCCCACGGTGCTTGACCTGCCCCCCTTGTGGATCAAGGCGCCAGGGCAGCCACGCTGCCGCTTGCACTTTGAATTGCCAAAGAAGGCCGACCCGCAGGTGTATTTCGAAACCGCCACGGCCCGATGCCCACTGCCTTGAGGAAACCTGCCATGAACCTTGATTACCTGCTGCCCGCGATAGCGCTCGTGCTGTTCGGCATCGGCCCTGCACAGGCGCAGGAAGAATGCCGCCTGGACCTCAGCGAGCCACGCCTGGATTTCGGCCTGATGAACCGCGCCGTACTGGTGACGCCTGCGCCCGAGCGTTTACTCGGCGAGCGACGTGTCGGCCTGACCCTCACCTGCTCGCAACCTGTGGCGATGAGCCTGTTTTACCGAGGCCTGGCCGCCGGTGCCGAACGGTTTCGTTTCACCGACCAGGGCAGCTACCAGTTACAGGTCCAGGACGCGCTGCTGGATGGCCATGCCGTGAACCTGGGCTTGATTGCCGGTCACGGGCTAGCACCGAGTACCCACGGTTCAAGCCTGACCTGGCGAGCCGACCATGGCATCGTGCCGTTGCACAACGGCCAGCCCGCGCTCGGTCGCCGCTTTTCCGTACAGATGGTGGCCAATGCCTGGGCCGAGGACGGCGCCGCCCGTGTTCGCGATGCCGTGACCTGGCAGGCCTCTGGGTGGGTCGATGCGCCCGCCTCCGGTCGCTCCCGGGAGCTGCAATTGCTCGCGCGTTTCGCGCCAGCGGCGTGCACGCCCAGCCTGTCCAATGGCGGCACGGTGGACTTTGGCAAGGTGTCGGCCAAGGCACTGAACCCCGACAAGGAGACGCACCTGCCGGACAAGCAATTGGCCCTGACAGTGAACTGCGACGGACCGACTCATTTTGCCTTGCTCATGCAAGACAATCGCCTGGGCTCGGCAACCGGCGGCACCGATGAGACAGCCTACGGGCTGGGCCTGGACGCACGCGCGCAAAAGATCGGCCGCTACTCGGTAAACGTCGACCCGGCGCAGGCCAGCGCCGATAACCTGCAACAGCTATATCGCACCGAGTCCACCACGGCGGGCGCTGCCTGGAGCAGCGCCAATGCCAACCCACTGCCCCTGGCTGGCCGCAGCTACCTGGGCTTTACCGACAGTGCCGGCAGCATCCTTGGCCCCACAGCGTTGCAGAAGGTATCCGCGCTGCTGACGCTGAAGACAGTCATCGCCCCGCTCCAGCAGTTGGACCTGAGCAGCGAGATCAGACTCGACGGCTCCGCCACCCTGGAAATCATTTACCTCTAACCCGCGTACCGGAGCCCCACAATGAAACCGTCACTGATGTTCCTGACCCTTGCCCTGAGCCCGCTGGCGATGGCCGACTCCACGGTCGAGCTGAACGTCAAAGGCCTGATCACCCCGGTGGCCTGCACCCCAACCTTGTCCGCCGGGGGCTTGGTCGACTTCGGCAAGATTTCCCAACAAGACCTCAACCTCACGACAGGTACGCGGCTGCCGGCCAAATCCCTGAACCTGAGCGTCGATTGCAATGGCCCGGTGCGCTACGCCCTGCGCATGCGCGATAACCGTGACGGCACCGCCCACGTCAACAGCGAGATCTATTACGGGATGGGCCTGGACAACAGCGGCAACAAGATCGGTGTGTATTCGGTCAGTTTCGATCCGAAGCAAACCGTGGCAGACACGCTGCCAGACCTTTATGGCACCGAGTCCACCACCGGCGGCGTAGCGTGGCGCAAGTCCAACCGCAACCCGATCGACATCGGCGCCAGAAGCCTGCTGGGGTTTACCGACCTTGAAGGCAGCACGGCCGGCCCCTCTGCGATCCAGACACTGACCAGCACGCTGACCCTCGAAGCGGTGGTCAATGCCAAGCAGAACCTGGACCTGAGCACCGATATCCCCTTGGACGGCTCGGGCACTCTGGAGGTGGTCTACCTCTAGACCTTCTCGCTGCACACCCCGACGTACAACGCACGGCCTGCGCCCAGCCCGGCGACGATCGCGCCCAGGCCAATCACCGCGAAGACCCAGCCCACAGCCGCCCAACTGCCGGTCCAGTCGTGAATCAGGCCAACCGCAAACGGGCCAAGGGAAGCCAGCGTATAGCCAAACCCCTGGGCCATGCTCGACAGGTTGGCGGCAACGTGGGCGTCACGCGAACGCAACACGATCAAGGTCAGCGCCAGGCTGAACGTACCGCCCTGGCCCAGGCCCAGCAGGATTGCCCACCCCCACAGCCCATCGAGCGGTGCGTACAGGCAACCGAACAACCCCCCCAGGGTCAGCAGCATCACCACGACGATGGCCAGGCGCTGGTCCTTGCCGCGGGTGGCCAGCCACGGTGCCGCAAGCGAACTGGCCAATTGCACGATGATCGAGCCCGACAGCGCCAGCCCGGCTTCAGTGGCACTCAAGCCACGACCGATGAGGATCGACGGCAGCCAGCCAAAGACGATGTAGGCCAGGGACGATTGCAGGCCCATGTACACCGTGACCTGCCACGCCAAGGGGTCACGCAGCAAACCCTTCACCCGATAGGCGACTTGATGCGCGCCGTGTTTGTGCCCCACTTGCGGCAACCAGACCAACGCCGCCACCAACGCCGGCACCAGCCAGAACCCCAGGCCGATGTTCCAGCTGTCGCCAAAGTAATCACTCAACGGCACCGTGGAGCCCGCCGCCAGCGCTGCCCCCAGGCACAACGCCATGGTGTAGACGCCGGTCATGGCGCCGGCCTGCCTGGCGAAATCACGCTTGACGATACCCGGTAGCAGCACGCCGATGATGCCAATGCTCGCACCCGCGATCAGGCTGCCGGCAAACAAACCAACCTCACCGAACGAGCTGCGCAGGATGATCCCGGCAGCCAGCGTCAGCAAAATCCCCAACACCACGCGCTCGGCGCCGAAGCGCCGGGCCAGGATCGGTGCCATCGGCGCGAACAGGCCCAGGCACAGCACCGGCAAGGTGGTCAGCAAGCCGGCTTTGGCCGCTGACAACCCAAGGCTGTGTGAAACCTCGGCCAGCAGCGGCGACATGCTCGACAGTGCCGGGCGCAAGTTCAACGCCACCAGGATCAGGCCCAGCAACAACAGCCAGGGGCGGCTGACCACCGGGTGACTGTGCTGCACCACCTCGTCGTCGGCTTCGGCGTCGATCAAGAGTTCTTCGAGTTCGGTCGTGCGTTTGGCTTCAAGGTTCATTGATCAACTGCCGGCAGACGGATTTGGCGCGCTCGGGGTCTTGGTGTTCCACCGCGTCGAGCAGGGCGACGTGCAAGTCAAACACGGCCTGGCGGCGCGGTGAGATATTCAGGGTCTGGCGCAACTGTGCGCCAACGATGGCGGAGAAATACTGGTACAGCTCGCTCAAGGCAGGGTTGTGCGCGGCGTCGACCAAGTGTTTGTGAAACACCAGGTCAGCGCTGATATAGGCCTCCAGGTCACCGTGATACAGCTCGGCGCTGGCGTCCAGTGCGCTGCGCAACGCTTTGAGGTCTTGCTGGGTGCGGCGCACTGCAGCCAGCCCGATGGCCTCCACCTCCAGTATCTGCCGCGTCTCCTGCGCCTGCTCCAGGGTGCAATGGGACAGCGCCCGCATCGCTCCAAGCGGATCGGTCATCGAGCGCAGGTAACTGCCATCGCCCTGACGGATCTCGATCAACCCGGAAAACGCCAATACGCGCATGGCCTCGCGCACGGTATTGCGGCTGATACCCAGCTCGGCGGACAGCTCAGGCTCAGTGGGCAGGCGCTCACCGATGGCCCATCGGCCTTCGGTGATGCGTAGCCGTAACTGCTCCAGGGCTTGGTCGACCAGGGAGCGTTTGATCAAGGGGGCGATGTCTGTCATGGCTCAGCGCTTTCGTCCAATCATAGGATGAATTTTCCTACAGCCTATTCGGACTCGACTACAAAGGCAACGCACTAGGGTTCTTAGGCAGGCAAAGGAGCAGTATTTTCGATTGGTAAAATTACCCTCTGAGGGTAATTATGGATTCAGGTGTCTTATGGAAAAGTACACACCTCATTACGATTTGGCGGTGATAAAGCTGGATGTGAGGCGGCTTGGAAGAAGAGCGTTTACACATACAGCACAAAGGTGCGGCAGGGAACTTCACTTCAGCGTCGGTGAGATGCAGGAGGCCATCTATGGGTTACAACACTGGATGTTGTACAAATCGATGACCACCTATAGCGATCATCGGGTCTGGCAGGACGTTTACTGCACTCATTCAAAAGAAAGGGATATCTACATAAAGGTCACTTACTCCCCGGACAGTGCCCCGCCGGTGATCTCTTTCAAGGAGAAAAACCCATGAAGGTAAAAAATTGCTACATCTGTGGCGCCCCCGACGCGTTGCATTATTTTGAGGGGCGCAGCGAAACCATCAAAGTCAAAGGCATGGAGCGCCGGGTGGACAACCTTTCAGGTTGGGAATGTCACGTATGCGCAGACGGCTTTTGGGATCCTGATACCGACAGTGCTGACCGTTATGGAGAGGCAGGTGATGAGCTTGTCCTCGCAGCCAGAAAGATGATCGGCGCCGAGATCAAACGCACCCGTCGCAAACTCCACCTTACGCAAAAAGAAGCGGTGGAATTGCTGTCCGGTGGCGGCCACAACGCATTCTCTCGCTACGAACGTGGCGAGTTGCTTGCTCCCAAACCGTTGGTGGTGCTGATGCGGCTACTGGATCGTCACCCGCACCTGCTTGCTGACGCAAAAGTCCTGGCAGAAGGCGCGGATATGCGCGGCGCCTTTACCTACACCGTGCACAACGACACTGAAACACTCAAGGCCTCCTAGCTCCCCAAAAAATAAACCCGGCACCAGGCCGGGTTTATCGTTTCAAGCATCGATCAGTGCAAGATCTGGCTCAGGAACAATTTGGTCCGATCATTCTGCGGGTTGTCGAAGAAGTCATTCGGCGCCGCCTGTTCCACGATCTCGCCCTTGTCCATGAAGATCACGCGGTTGGCCACGGTACGGGCGAAGCCCATCTCGTGGGTTACGCACAACATGGTCATGCCGTCTTCGGCCAGGCCGATCATGGTGTCCAATACCTCTTTCACCATTTCAGGATCGAGTGCCGAGGTCGGCTCATCGAACAGCATGATTTTCGGCTTCATGCACAGGGCACGGGCGATCGCCACGCGCTGTTGCTGGCCGCCAGACAATTGCCCCGGAAACTTGTGGGCCTGCTCCGGGATGCGCACACGCTCCAGATAGTGCATGGCGATTTCCTCGGCCTTGCGCTTGGGCATCTTGCGCACCCACATCGGTGCCAACGTGCAGTTCTGCAGGATGGTCAGGTGCGGGAACAGGTTGAAGTGCTGGAACACCATGCCGACTTCACGG
>Ga0308164_10001457_pt1 | contig 27641 bp, 41 predicted proteins | sample PhyTR2_FD_201031 | JGI IMG/M metagenome (GOLD analysis project Ga0308164, IMG submission 201031) | Phyllosphere microbial communities from UC Gill Tract Community Farm, Albany, California, United States - DLSLT.R2 | ecosystem: Host-associated > Plants > Phyllosphere > Unclassified | place: USA... | reverse complement strand
CAACGGTTATTTCTGGGCTTCGTGTGTTGTACGAGGCCAAAGAGACCAGCAAGCGCCGCATCCTGCTGGAGTCGCTGATCTGTGGTGGGCTGAGCCTGTCCGCGAGCAGCGTCATCGAGTGGATGGAATGGCCGTCGAGCTTGTCCGTTGCCGCCGGCGGTGCGATCGGCTTTGTCGGTGTGACCGTCATCCGCGAAATGATCGTGAAGTTTCTCGGTCGCAAGGCGGACAGCCTATGAACCTGCTCAAAAGCATTGCCGCTGCACTGATCATCGCCTTGGTGGCCGCATTGCTCATTGCCATTCAGCAGTACCGCGTGATTGCGCTGGAAGGGCAGGTGACGGTGCAGACACGGGCGGCGAAGGATGCAACCGAGGCCAACACCGAAAGCCTGAAGACCATCACCACACTCCAGGCTGAAGCCAAACGCAACGCCAACTACCTGGCCGATCTGCAGCAGCGCCTCAAGGCCAGCGAAGACAAGGCCCGCCAAGCGAGGAAGGACTTTGAAAACCTCAAGCGTAAGAGCCCGGCTGTTCGCAAGTGGGCTGATCAGCCTTTGCCTGACGGCCTGCGCGGTCAGCCCGCAGCCAGCGCCGGGAAGGACATCGGCGGTAAGGCTGGAAGCGCCGGAAATGGTGCCGTGCGAACGGGTCAGCGACAGCGATGACAACCTGGCGCTGAACGGCGACCTTTGGGCGCTGAAGGATCGGGCCATCAACCTGCTTGATACCTGCGCTGATCAAGTTGATGCGCAGATCAAGCGCAGCCAGAGCAGATAGCTGGAGGTATGCGTGAGCAGATCTCGTCAGCCCTATACACCCTGCAAGCTATATGTGGACGGTGCCGATTGCATCGCGGTCGGTGACTTCATCACCACGGCCGCTGGTTCGGCGTACTTGGTGCAGACGCTGCGGGTGAGCCGCGCCCGGCCTGAGCGCAAGCACATGGAATGCCTGCGCTGGCCCATCGCCGAAGTGCCGGCTGATGCCCGGTGCTACCAACTGACCTGGTACAAACGCTAGGAGGTGCGAGATGGCCTGTAGAGGTTGTGCCCTGAGGCGTCAGCACATGAGCAAAGCCGCCAAGTTGGCGTACCGCCGATTGACGGGGCTGATGTCGCCCGAGATGCCTACCGAGGATGTGAAGCATGCCACCCCGAACGATGAAACCGTGCGCCGCCTCGGGCTGCCAGGTGTTGAGCCGTAACCCGAAATACTGTGACGAGCACGCTCATCTGGCCAAGCCGTGGGGAACGCGTCAGGGCTCAGGTCGTGGTGGCCGACCATGGCGCAGGCTTCGCGAGCAGGTGCTGAAGCGTGACAAGTACCTGTGCCGCTGTGCCGAATGCACCGGCCTGGGTCGTATAAGGCCTGCCGACGAGGTGGACCACATACTCGCCCTGGCGCATGGCGGTACGGATAGCATGAGCAACCTGCGGGCCATCAACCATGTCTGCCACCTGGCGAAAACTCAGGTGGAAAGCCGAGCGGCCCGGCTGGATCGGTGAAGCACGCCATTGCCCCGACCGTTCGTCGGCTATGCACCGTCATGGGGCGGGGGAGGGTCAAAACCCCAGGACCTACGGATGCGGACACCGCCTGCCCGTCGTTTTTCTACACCCGCGAAATTAAAAATTCAGGAGTTGCGCGATGGGAGGCACCGCCACGGTCGCCGGCCGTGGTCGCAAACCCAAGCCGACGGCCAAAAAAGAGCTGGCTGGAAACCCTGGCAAGCGTGCGCTGAACAAGGCAGAGCCTCAGTTCTCGCAGATCACCAATGTCGATCCACCGGACTGGCTTAGCGATCGCGCGGCGACCATGTGGAAAATGATTGTGCCCGAGCTTCTACGCGAGAACGTTGTGGCGCTCACCGATCTGCACAACGTAGAAGCGTTCTGCGTAGCCTATGACAACTGGCGCATGGCACAAGAGTCGATCCAGTCATCTGGCATCGTTGTTACAGGCGCCACGGGCGGACCGATGAAGAACCCGGCTTTGACCGCTGCCAACGAGACGATGCGGCAGATGGTCACGTTCGGATCGATGCTCGGCCTTGACCCCGCCAGCCGAACCCGCCTCATCGGTGGCAACAAGGAGAAAGAAACCAACGCATTCGCTGACCTATTGAGATCCTGAATGGCCAAGTCCGCCCACCCCAACGTCGATAAAGCGATGGTGTGGGCCAGGTCTCTATTGCGCGGCAAGGTGCCGGCCTGCCGGTTCATTCACCTCGCGGTACAGCGTCACTTCGACGACCTGGCGGCGAGCAGAAAGCGGTCCTTCAAGTACAAGTTCGACCCGGCCAAAGCAGAAAAGAAGCTGAAGCTGATCCAGCTTTTGCCGCACACCAAGGGCGAGTGGGCGTTCAAGCGTCAGCTGATCACGCTCGAGCCTTGGCAGATGTTCGGTATGGCCGTGACCTTCGGGTGGGTCAAGAAAAAGGGCGGTCATCGCAGGTTTCGTGAGAGCTACTGGGAAGTGCCCAGGAAAAACGGCAAGTCGGTGATTGCCGCTGGCGTGGGCATCAGCATGTTTGTCGCTGATGGCGAATTCGGCGCCGAGGTCTATTCAGGGGCGACTACCGAGAAGCAGGCGTGGGAGGTGTTCAGGCCAGCAAAGCTGATGGTGAGCAAATCACCCATGCTGATCAAGGCAGCAGGCATCGAGGTCAACGCCTCGAACATGAACATTCCGTCGGACTTCAGTCGCTTCGAGCCTTTGATCGGCGACCCAGGTGACGGCGCTTCGCCCAGTTGCGCGATCGTCGACGAGTACCACGAGCACCGCACCGCTGCCCAGTACGACACCATGCTCACTGGTATGGGCGCCCGGCGGCAGCCGCTGATGTTTATCATCACAACTTCCGGCGCCGATATCGAAGGCCCATGCTACGACAAGCGCCGTCAGGTCATCGAAATGCTCGAGGGAACGGTCCCTGACGATGAGCTGTTCGGCTACATCTGGACACTGGACGAAGGCGACGATTGGACCGACCCCAAGATGCTGGCTAAGGCCAATCCCAATCACGGGGTTTCGGTGTTCCAGGAGTACCTGGAAAGCCAGCAGGCAAGGGCCATTCGCTCTGCTCGGTTCACCAACACCTTCAAGACGAAGCACCTCAATCTGTGGGTGAGCGCCAAATCCGGCTTTTACAACATGGCCAAGTGGAAGGCGTGTGAAGACACATCGCTGACCCTGGACCAGTTCGAAGGACAAGAGTGGATTGGCGCGTTCGACCTGGCGCGCAAGCTTGATATGAACTCAAGGGCGCGTCTGTTCTGGCGTGTCATCGATGGCCGGATCCACTACTACAGCATCGCTCCCAAGTTCTGGGTGCCCGAAGACACCGTTTTCAACAGCGACAACAAGCGCATGTCCGAACGGTTTCAGGCTTGGATCAATTCTCGGCATTTGGACGTTACGCCGGGGGCCGAGATCGATTACCGCGAAATCCTGGAAGACACCAAGGATGCCAATCATCAGGCGCCGTTGCGGGAATCGCCCATTGACCCGCATGGCGCTACCGGGCTGAGCCACGATCTGGATGACGAGGGGTTCTGCCCCATCACCATCATCCAGAACTACACCAACATGTCAGACCCCATGAAAGAGCTCGAGGCTGCCATTGAGGCTGGCCGGTTCCACCATGACGGCAATCCGATCATGACCTGGTGTATCGGCAATGTGATCGGCAAGCACCTGCCGGGCAACGATGACGTGGTACGGCCCATCAAGCAAGGCGATGACAACAAAATCGATGGCGCGGTTGCGCTGATCATGGCTGTCGGTCGAGCAATGGCGCAGGTCGTGGTGAGCGATGGCGGCATTGACCGATTTATGGATTCAATCCGGGACCCTATATTCGAATGAACACAGCATCGATCATTTACCTGCTGACCGCAGTACTGGGCTTCGGCTTCGCGGTGACAGGCGTTTACGTCCTGTTGGGGGTGGGGTGGGCGTTTCTTGCCGCTGCTGTCTCGTGCTTTGTGGCAGCAGCGTTCATTCGCAAGGGGCTGACCAGTGGCTAAATCCCTGAAGTCTGTCCTGAGCAGCGCTGTCATGGCCCCCCGGTCTTCGATTATTGATTGGGTAGGCCGCTCGATTTCCGGAGGGGCTTCCGGTATCTGGTCACAGACCGTGGGCAGTACATCCGCCAACGGCAAGACCGTGACGATCAACAAGGCCATGCGTCTCGCCGCCTGCTGGTCGTGTGTGCGCCTGATCTCCGAAACAATAGCGACCCTGCCACTTGGCCTGTACCGGCGGATGCCTGATGGTGGCCGAGAGGTAGCCAGTGACAACGATTTGCACTGGATCCTGAACACCAACCCCAACAGCCGCATGACCGCCGTGCAGTTCTGGGAAGCGGTAGTGGCCTCAATGCTGCTGAAGGGGAACGCGTTCGTCGAGATCATCCGCATCAACGGTCGAATCGTCGCGCTTGAGTTCTTGCTGCCTAACCGCGTGGAGATGGACGTAGCCGATAACGGCGAGCTCATTTACCGGTACCGGGAAAAGACCGGTCGGCCGCGTGACATTGCCGGCAGCGACATGATGCACATCCCGGCATTCTCCCTGGATGGGCAGGTTGGGCTATCACCCATCGCCTATGGCGCCGATGTGTTTGGGGCGGCAATGTCAGCCGAGGACGTGGCCAGCGCCACTTTCAAGAACGGCATGCATCAGACTGTAGCCTTCGAAGTGGATCAGGTGCTCAACAAACAGCAACGCGATGACTTCCGGGATTATGTCCGGCGCATCAGCGGCGCAATGAATGCTGGCAAGTCACCGGTTCTGGAGAAGGGCGTAAGTGCCAAGGTAATTGGCATCAACCCCATTGATGCTCAGCTGCTGGAATCGCGAGAGTACAGCGCCGAGGAAATCTGTCGTTTCTACATGGTGGATCCGACCTTGGTCGGCTACAGCGACAAAGCATCGAACTGGGGTACCGGGCTTGAGCAAAAGCTGCTTCGTTTTCTGACCTTCACACTGCGCAGTTACATGCGCCGCATCGAGGAGGCGATCAGTCGAAAGCTTCTGACGCCTGCGCAGCGCCGGCAGATTTACCCGGAGTTTTCCATCGAAGGCTTGATGCGCGCTGACAGCGCGGCACGGGCCACGCTGTACTCAGGCATGGTCCAGAACGGCATTTACACGCGTGACGAATGCCGGATGAAGGAGAACCTACCCAGGATGGGTGGCAATGCCGGAGTACTCACCGTGCAAACCAACCTTTCCCCGATCGATCAACTCGGGCGGGGCGATGACGGGCAGGCCGCAAGGGCTGCTCTGCAGAACTGGCTCGACCAGCCGGCCAACTCGAAGGAATAAATCATGCAACCCAAATCGAAGGCTGGCAGTTTCAACTGCGAGCTGAGCCCGCGCGCGCTCGACAAATGGAACCCGGCCATCAAGGCGGCCGTAGAGTCCACCGGCGACACCATCACCATCTACGGCGTGATCGGCGAGGACTGGTATGGCGACGGTGTGACTGTCTCCCGCATCGATGCTGCCCTGCGCTCCATCGGCGACAAGGCTGTCACCGTCTACATCAACTCGCCCGGCGGCGACATGTTCGAAGGCCTGGCCATCTACAACCGTCTGCGCGAGCACAGCCAGGAAGTCACCACCAAGGTGCTCGGCCTGGCCGCCTCAGCGGCATCGGTCATCTACATGGCCGGCGCCAAGCGGGAGGTCGCCAGCAGCGCCTTCCTGATGATCCACAACTGCTGGACGCTGGCTGTAGGCAACCGGCATGGCCTGCGCGACATCGCCGATACCATGGAAGAGTTCGACGCCGCTATGGCCGACCTCTACGCCGAGGGCAGCGGCCAGCCGGTTACCGACGTCGCCGAAATGATGGACGACGAGACCTTCATCCGCGGCAAGCGCGTCCTGGAGCTGGGCTTCGCCACCGGCCTGCTGTCTTCCTACGAGATCACCGAACGCCAGGATGAGCAGACTCAGCAGAGCAACGCCCTCAAAGCGATGGACGTAGCCCTGGCGAAGGCGGGCATGACCCGCAGCGAACGGCGTGAGCTTTTCGCCACTTTCAAGTCCAGCACGCCGCGCGCTGCTGGCGAGGGCAAGCGCAGCGCTGCCCCGACCGATAAGCCTCGCGCTGTCGAGCTGGACCTGGCACCCCTACCAAAACTCTCTTTCTGTGTCCCTGCATGAGGCTTCACACCATGATGAAATTTCGTCTGTCCCCGGCATTCTTGATGGCTGTGCTGTCCATCGCTGCCATGATCCCGATGACTTTCGGCGCTACACCGGAGGCCTTCTTCGGCTCGTTGTTTCTGGTGGGCCTATCCACTGCGCTCGTCAAACGCGGTACCTCTCACTACCGTGGCTGGAATGCTCAAATGGGTAAAATCGGTGAAGATGACATCGAGGCCCAGTACAAGCAGACCCAGGCCAATCTCAAGGACATCGGCGACCAGCTCAAGGCGCATGCCGAGCAGGCACAGAAGAATGTCGATCGCCATGAAGGCTTGAGTCGCGAAACCTCGGCGAAGATCGACGAGTTGCTGATGAAGCAAGGCGAGCTGCAGGCTCGTGTGCTCGAAGCCGAGCAAAAGCTGGTCAATGCCAACCGCGACAACCAGCACAACGAAGCGCCCAAGTCTGCGGGCGAGCTGTTCGTTGCCAGCGAGCAGATGGAAGGAGTCAACTCCTCGTTCCGCGGCTCGCGTCGTGTGTCGGTGCCCCGCGCCGCGATCACCACCACCTCGGCCGGCGGCCTGGCTCCCTCCGAGCGCAGCGACGTCGTCGCGCTGCCGGGTCTGCGCCGCGCTACCATCCGTGACCTGGTTGCCCCCGGTCAGACTGAGGCGGGCTCCTACGAGTATGTCCGCGAGACCGGCTTCACCAACAGCGCAGCAATTGTTGCCGAAGGCGGCGCCAAACCGTACTCCGACATCACCACTGCTCTGATCACCGCACCGGTGCGCACCATCGCCCACTTGTTCAAGGCCTCGCGCCAGATCCTGGACGATGCCAAGGCGCTGCAGAGCTACATCGATGCTCGAGCCCGCTACGGTCTGCTCCTGGCCGAAGAGTCGCAGCTGCTGTACGGCAGCGGTGCAGGTGCAAGCCTGCAAGGCTTGGTGCCGGTAGCTTCCCAGTATGCTGCGCCCGGTGGCGTGGTCGTGACCGGTGAGCAACGCATTGATCGACTGCGCCTGGCGCTGCTGCAGGCCGAGTTGGCCGAGTTCCCCTCGGACGGCATCGTGCTCAACCCGATCGACTGGGCCTTGATCGAGATGATCAAGGACAACGTGGGCCGCTACATCATCGGTCAGCCACAGGAAGGCACTGCTGCACGCCTTTGGAACCGCCCGGTGGTTGGTACCCAGGCGATGAAGCAGAACGACTTCCTGGTAGGCGCCTTCAAGCTGGGCGCGCAGATCCTGGACCGCATGGAAATTGAAGTGTTGATCTCCACCGAGAACGACAAGGACTTCGAGAACAACATGGTGACCCTGCGCGCTGAAGAGCGCCTGGCCTTCGCCATCTACCGTACCGAAGCCTTCGTGACCGGTAAGCTCGCTGCTGCGGCTTAAACTTTCCACCCCCGAACGAAGGGCAGCACCGCTGCCCTTCAGAGGTGAGCCATGTCTGAATTACTGATCAAACCGCTGCGTGCCTATGAGGACCGCGGCATCATTCGTGACGCCGACAATAAGCCGTATGCGGCCCCTGTCTGGCTGGCCAAGGAACTTCAGCAATTGAAACTGTGCGAGATCGTTGGCGAAGTGGGCGTCGAGAAAGGCAAAGCTGCAGGTGATGGCAAGGAGCTTGGCTTCAAACTCCAGAAGAAAGGCCAGAAGTGGATCATCGTGGATGCAGAAGCTGCACAGGTCGGTGAGTTCATCGGCAGGCGCGAAGAAGCTGAAGTCGAATTGGCGAAGCTGCTGGCTGCTACTCCGCCTGCAACTGCTGTCACAAGTACTGCTGACAGCCCTCCGCCTGAAGCGGAACCGCCGGCCGATCAGCCACCGGTTGCCGAGCCGCCTGTAACGCCGCCCCAGGAGTAAGCAATGTCCGTGATCAACATCGAGACGGCCGTTGAGCATCTGCGGGCCGAGGATGACGATCGCGCCTTGATACAGGGACTGCTGGATGCTTCCGAGGGTGTGGCCAGTGCTTATATGGCACGGTCGATTTACATCAGCCAAGATGCACTGAATGCCGCTCGAGTGTTGGCACCCACGCTGAGAGGCCAGGCGCGTGCAAGCCACGCAGTGGCCATTGGTTCAGTGGAGCTGGTTCAGGACTTCGAGACCCGTGAATCAATCCTTTCGGACGCCGATCACGTGCTCAACGAGTCGCTGAACATGGCAGACGCTATGGTCCGCGGCGTAGTGCTGAACAAAACCATCGAAGCGGCCTGCCTGCTGATACTGGGGCACCTCTACACAGACCGCGAGGATGTCATCGCCGGTTCGGCCACAGGCAGTGCCATGGAACTGCCGATGGGTTCCAAGTACTTGCTAGCGCCCTATCGCGCACAGATGGGGGTCTGATGGCACTTAAAGAACCTGGCGCTGGAGAATTGAACCGGCGCATTACCCTACGGCGCCGTGACGACTTGCCGGCGCCGGATGGCGGTCTTTCGTCGCTATTTTCGGACGAAAGAAAGCGCTGGGCGCGCATTGAGCCTGTCGGTACCGCGATCTACAGCGGCAGTGTTCAGGCCGATAACAAGATCACTCATCGGATCACCGTGCGCTACTTGGGGGTTGTCCCCATTGATTTCGAGGTGCTGCATGCCGGCGTAGTTTACCGGGTGAAGCGCGCTACAGACCTCAATGGCCGGCATCGCTTTACTGTGCTGGAAGTGGAAGAGTTGGGGCTGCAACAGGCCGGGGGAGGGTTGTATGGCTAGACCTGCCGCGTACATGCACTTTGGCGATTTCGACAGCTACGGCAAGCTCGATTTCGATAAGAAGGAAATCCGCAAGGCCATGCGCAAGGCTGGCGTGCTGGTACGGGCGAAGGGCCGCAAGCTGGTCAGCAAGCGGTCCGTGTCGGAGAAGGGCCAGTACCCAGGCATGCGCAAGGGCACGCTGCGCCGGTCGATCACCTACCGGGTCAGCCGCGCCGGCTTCCTGGTGAAGATCGAGCCGCAAAAGACCGCCGACATGAAAGGCTTCTACCCGGCCTATCTCTGGTATGGCGTGCGGCGCAACGCCAAACTCGGCAAGTCCCATCGCAAGCAGGAAGCAACCGGCCCGTGGCGGATCGAGCCGCGCGAGAACTACATGGTCGATGCGCTCAACAGCAGCAAGGGCGCCGTGCGCTCCATCCTCAAGCAGGCCTTTGCTGACGCACTGCGCTGATCAACGAGACAACCGATGAAAATCACCCCTGTGGTTCTGCACCTGCGGCAGCGCTGCCCGATCTTCGTTGGCCGCGTGGCGGGCGGCATCGACTTTGATGCGGTAAAGGCCAGTCAGCAGGTTGACCGGCCGGGTGCCTTTGTCATTGCCACCGGTGATGACGCGACCGAGAACGACCTGGAGAACGCCATTCGGCAGGACATCACCGATGCCTTCGATGTGGTGGTCATCCTCGACACCCGCGACAGCCGCGGTCAGTTGGCGGTGGACGTGTTGCATGACATTCGCGCTGAACTGTGGCGGGCCCTGGTGGGCTGGAGTCCGGGCACGGAGTACGAGCCCATCACCTACGACGGCGGCGAGTTGGTTCAGATCGACCGGGCGCTGGTGATCTACCGCTACTCGTTCGTGACCGCTTTCCAACTTGGGCGTAACGCTGAAACGGATCCGGCCGAAACCTGGCACGAACTGGAACTCGACGGCTTGCCCATGCTGCAGGGCATGGACATCAACGTGGACTGCATCGACCCAGCAGACCCAAACCTGAAGTACCCCGGCCCGGATGGGCGCATCGAAATTCAACTCAAAGAGGAACTGCCATGAACCGCATCACTGTGGTGCCGGCCAAGGGGCGCGCGGTGCCCGATCCGGAAACCGGGGAACTGCTGCTGCCCGAGGGCCGTGAAGTGCCCGATGACGCCTACTGGCGCCGCCGTCTTGCTGATGGCGACGTTGTGATCCCCAACCCGCCCGCCAAAGAGGCCTCGACCAAATGAGCGTAGGATTCCAACAGATCCCCGCGGACATCCGCGTGCCGCTGTTCTATGCGGAAATGGACAACTCGAACGCCAATAGTGCCTCCAGCGCGCTGCGCCGCTTGATCGTGGGCCAGGTGAACGATCTGTCCACAGCCGAGGAAATCGGCAAGCTGGTGCTTGTATCGAGCCTGGCCCAGGCTAAAACCATCGGCGGCCAAGGCTCGATGTTGGCGGCCATGTACGACACCTGGCGCCAGAACGATCTGGTGGGCGAGATCTGGTGCCTGCCGGTCAAGGCCACCGCCGGCGCTGCGGCCTTGGGCAAGGTGACCGTCACCGGTACTGCCACCGAGACCGGCCTGATCAGCCTGTATGTGGCCGGCGTCCGCATCCAGGCAACGGTACCCTCTGGCGCCACTCCTGCGGTTGCTGCAGCGGCGCTGGCCACCAGAATCAACGCCACTGCTGATCTGCCTGTCACCGCCGTGGCGGCGGCTGGTGTGGTTACGCTGACCTGCAAGTGGCTGGGAGACTCCGGCAACGACATCGGCCTGAGTTTGAACCGCCTGGGCAAGAGCAACGGCGAGTTTACCCCTGCAGGTCTCACCGTTGTGGCTGCTTCGATGTCCGGTGGCGCTGGTACGCCTGACGCTACGGCTGCGCTGGCGGCGCTTGGCGATGCGCCCTTCGAGTTCATCTGCGTGCCTTGGGCCGACACCACCACCTTGGAGGCCTGGAAGATCGCGATGGGTGATGCCAGTGGCCGCTGGTCCTGGGCCAAGCAGCTTTATGGCCATGTCTACAGCGCGTTGCGCGGCACGCTCGGCACGCTGGTCGCGGCTGGCCAGCCTCGCAACGATCAGCACATGACCATCTTCGGTTTCGAAGCGGGTGTGCCGCAACCGTTCTGGCGTGTGGCGGCCGCCGGTGCTGCCCGCCAGGCGGTGTTCATCTCGGCCGATGCCAGTCGCCCAACTCAAACCGGACCATTGGTAGGGATCGACCCGGCGCCTGAGGGGGCACGCTTCACCCTGACTGAGTTCAATTCGCTGCTGCAGTACGGTATTGCCACCTTGTTCTATGAAGGCGGCTATGTGCGCATCCAGCGCGCTATCACCACCTACCAGAAAAACGCCTACGGCCAGGCCGATGATTCGTACCTGGACAGCGAGACGATGCACCAGAGCGCGTACATCGTGCGCCGGCTCAAGGGCATCATCACGAGCAAGTACGGTCGCCACAAGCTGGCGAGCGACGGTACCCAGTTCGGCGATGGCCAGCCGATCGTCACGCCCAACGTGATTCGCGGCGAGCTGATCAGCGAATACGGCAATCTGGAGCGCGATGGCCATGTCGAAAACTCGGCGCTGTTCGCTCAGTACCTGATCGTTGAGCGCGACAGCCGAAGCCCAACCCGGATCAACGTGCTGTACCCGCCGGACTACGTGAACGGTCTGCGCATCTTCGCGCTGCTCAACCAGTTCCGCCTGCAGTACACCACTGAGGCGGCGTAACGCTGTCCCATCATCCAGGCCCGCCGCGTGCGGGCTTTTTCATTTGGAGGCCCACCCATGGGGCAGAAAGTTGCTGGTACCTGCTACGTCAAGGTTGACGGTACGCAGTTGACCCTCAAGGGCGGCGTGGAAGCGCCGCTCATGGACAAGACCCGGGAAACGGTAGTGCCCGGCTTTTTCAAGGAAGAGGACAAAGCCCCCTGGCTCAAGTTCTCGGCGGTGCACACCGCAAACTTCCCGCTCAAGGCATTGGCTGAGGGCATCAACATGACCATCACCGCCGAGTTCAAGAACGGCAAGGTCTACACGCTTTCCGGCGCCTACCTGGTTGATCAGCCAAGTTCGAACGGCGAGGAAGGCACCATTGAACTGCAATTCGACGGCGTGAAAGGGGTATGGCTGTGATGGATGAAAAACAAGAAGTGGCGGTGATGAACCTGAACAAACCGATTCCCCTCAGCGCGCCCATCATCGCTCACGGTGAAGAGCTCACAGAGCTGACCTTGCGTCGTCCTACGACCCTGGAAGCGCGGGCTATCAAGGCGCTGCCCTACAAGATCGACGCGGACGAAGCCGTGAGCCTGGACCTGGACGTGGCAGCAAAGTACATCGCCGTGTGCGCCGCGGTGCCGCCTTCGTCCGTCAACCAGCTAGACCTGGCTGACCTCAACAGCCTGGCCTGGGTGGTGGCTGGTTTTTTCATGAGCCCGGCATCGAAGCCCTCGACCACCTGATCGCGCTTGTCTACGACCTGGCCTACTTCTGGAAGGTTGACCCTGAACAGATGATGGCCAGGCCGCTGGATATCTTTCTCGAATCGCTGGCCCAGGCCCAGCGGATCAACCGCGCTATGCCGGAGGAATAATGGCCGATCAATTTCAGCTCAAGGCGCTGATCACCGGCGTCGACAAGCTGTCGCCAACGCTGGCCGGTATCCGCAAAAACGTCTCCAGATTCCGCAAAGGACTGCAGAACACCGGCCTGGGCAACCTGAGTTTTAAGGATGTGATCGCCGGCGGTGCGCTGGCCGCGCCGTTTGTGATGGGAACAAGGGCGGCGATCCAGTTTGAATCTGCCATGGCCGACGTGCGCAAGGTGGTCAATTTCGACGCGCCGAGTCAGTTCAAGGAAATGGGCGACGACATCACAAAGATGTCGGAACGGCTGCCGATGGCTGCCAATGATATCGCCAAGATCGTGGCGGCGGGCGGTCAGTCGGGCATCGCTCGGGGCGAACTGCTCGGATTTGCGGAAGATGCCGTGAAGATGGGTATCGCCTTTGACCAGACGGCTGAGCAGAGCGGCGACATGATGGCCAAGTGGCGGACGTCGTTCAAAATGACACAGGCCGAGGTGGTGGGGCTCGCTGACAAGATCAACTATCTGGGCAATACGGGGCCAGCAAACACCAAGCAGATTTCCGATATCGTCACCCGGGTTGGCCCTCTGGGCGAAGTGGCCGGGGTTGCGTCGGGCCAAATAGCGGCCATGGGCGCAACGATGGCCGGTGTGGGTGTCGAGCAGGAAGTCGCTGCGACTGGCATAAAGAACTTCATGCTGGCGCTGACCAAGGGCAGCGCGGCGACGAAATCTCAGGCCACAGCCTTCCAGGCGCTTCGCTTGGATTCGAAGGCGGTAGCCGCCGGCATGCAGAAGGATGCTCAAGCCACAATGGTCGGTGTGCTCAAACGCATAGCCGCTGTGGATGCCACCAAGCGGCCGGCGCTGCTCAGTAACCTTTTTGGTACGGAGTCGATCGGCGCGATTGCGCCACTACTGACAAATCTCGGATTGCTCGAAAGCAACCTGAGGAAGACAGGCGATGCCGAACAATACGCCGGGTCGATGGAAGCAGAGTACGCATCGCGATCGGCGACCACCGAAAACACGCTGACGCTTATGCGCAACGCGGTGAACCGCGCAGGTATTGCCCTGGGCAACGCGTTCCTTCCAGCGCTCAACGCCGTAGTGACCGCCGTACAACCCCTCATCAGTCGCGTTTCAGATTTTATTCAGGCCAATCCTGCATTGGTCCGAGGGCTGGCCGTGGCCGGCGTTGCCTTCACGGCTGTGCGCGTGGCCGTGTTGGGCGCCATGGTGGCCACGCGCCTACTCGGACTCGCCTTTGCTGCCACTCCGATCGGTATTGCAGCGGTTGCCATTGCCGCAGCGGCAGGGCTGATCGTCGCGAACTGGGACAGGCTGGCGCCTTACTTCGAACAGTTGTGGCAAAGAATTCAGAGCCCGGCCATGGCGGTGTGGGGCTGGATGAAAGAGGCCTTCAGTTGGACGCCGCTGGGGTTGATCATCGATAACTGGCAGCCGATCGGCACGTTCTTCTCGGCGCTGTGGGATCTGATCAAAGCGTACTCGGTGCCGTTCTCTGATTTCTTGAAAACTCTGTTCGACTGGTCGCCGGTTGGCCTGATCATCAAGCACTGGGAACCCATCGTCGGCGTGTTCAAAGGCATATGGGACCGGGTAAAGCCGTTCCTTGAACCCATCATGAAGTTCCTCAACCTGGGCAATGCGCCGGATATCGGTGTGAACCTGACCGCGAAAGTCGGTGAGCTTGCGGCAGCGCAGAACCAGCTCAATGCCGGCGCTGGCGGCGGCACTGGTGCGTTCCTACGTTCCGACGCTGTTCGCGCGGCCGCCATCCGGCAGGAGCAAATGAAGCGGGTGGCAGGTGTTGGCTCGAACGAGTGGTTGCTTAGGACCCACACCGGCCCATTGCCAGGCGCTTTCGTGAAGAGGGACTCGGCCAACGATGCCATTGCAGGGTCTACAGGGTCAGCGCAGGAGGCGCGCCGTCTGGCTGCAGCGGTAAGCCAAGCTGCTACACCTCTTGCGGCGCCCCGGGGTTTGGCGCCTGTCTCATCACTGACCGTGCCATCGGCATCGGCATCGGCGTCGAGTGGTGTTTTGCCTGCGCCGGGAAGCCTGCTCACGAGGGGCGGGGGTGCCACAAAACTCAACGGCGAATTGGTAATTCGCCTCGAGGGCGACACCCGCGGCGTACGTCCGCAACCTGCCACAACCGACCAACCGGGTCTCAAGGTCAGCACCAACGTCGGCTACCGATCCCTCTCAGGAGCACAATAGATGGCCGATACGTGGCGCGAGCAGTTGCTGCCAGCGTCGTTTCGGGGTGAGACGTTCCTCATCGAGGACACGTCTGTGCCCGTGGGGCGCAAGGTTCAGCTGCACGAATACCCCAAGCGTGACGAGGCGTACGCCGAGCAAATGGGCAAGGTCGCCCGTGTGCATAAGGTCAGGGCCTACATCATCGGCGCCGACTGTTTCCAGCGGCGCGACAAGCTGCTGAAGGCACTTGAAACCGAGGGGGAGGGCACGCTAGTTCATCCTTGGCTCGGGCAGTTGTTAGTGGTGCCGGGCGCATGCGAAATGGCCCACAGCCGCCGCGAAGGCGGCATGGTCACTTTCGACCTGACGTTCTATCCCGGCAACGCACAAACCAACCCGTCGGTGCGTGCTAACACTGCACGCATGGCGGCGCAGACATCGGCCACTCACTGGAGTGCAGCGGTCGGTCGGTACAAGGCAGCCATGGCCAAGGTGGACTCCTCTCGGATCAACCTGATCGGCTTGCAGAATCGACTCACCGGAGTCTTCGGTGTCATCGCCGGGCAATTTTCCCCTTTGGGCAACACCGTGGGAACTGCAAGGTCCTTGGCCCAGATGCTGACCAACTCACCCGGCGCGCTGTCGAGCCTGTTCAGTGGGTATTTCAGCGACCTGGGCCAGTCCTCGGCGAAGCGCTCGAGCGTTACCTCTTCGAGCAGCACCGGTTCGTCATCGGGCAGCAGTGGTAGCGATTCGGCCAGTTCGGCGTCAGTAGCCAACGCCACGAGCACGACCAGCGCCGGGGCCTCGATGTTCAATAGCTACACCGATGCGGTGGCCACAGTGTCCAGGCAGGCAGAAGCCGCAGCGAGCATTGATACGGTAGCAGTCGGCAGTGGCGCGGACACCACGGCGGCAGCGCAGGCGCTGGCCAACCTGGTGCAGGACGCGGTGCTGGTCCAGGCCACGGCCACGGCCGCGCAGATGCCGGTGGTAACGCCCCCGGCGGCGGAGCAGATCACCGCTTCCCTGCAGCAGCAGGTCGTGGAACCTGTCGAGCGGGCTGAGGTGCCGGTGGCGGATGAAGTCATTGCGGCGCGCGATGCGCTGGATGCTGTCTTCTGGCAAGCCGCGCTCAAGGCGGACGCCACTTACTACCCGGCAATCAATGCCTCGCGACAGCAGGTGGTTCGACACCTGACGCAGGTAGCTGCTTCCGGTGTGCAGCTCGTCAATGTCACCCCAACCGAAACCACGCCCGCGGTGGTGCTGGCCTACCGGCGATTCGGCGATGCCACCCGCGAGGGCGAGATCGTCCAGCGCAACAAGATCAACCACCCAGGCTTCGTGCCCGCCGTACCCATTCAGGTAGCCAGGGAGTAACCGCATGTCCGACCCGAAGACGGCCGTGACCCTGACCGTCGACGGGCTGGATTATTCCGGCTGGACCTCGGTCGAGATCAGCGCGGGCCTTGAGCGTCAGGCGCGCAGTTTCAACATTGGCATCACCTGGAAGTGGCCAGGCCAGAACGTGTTGCGCCCGGTCAAGCAGGGCGCCCGCTGTGAAGTGCGCATCGGCAGCGACCTGGTCGTGACCGGCTGGGTCGATGCGACGCCGATCAGCTACGACCATGAGACGGTCACCACATCCATTGCCGGCCGCTCATCCACTGGCGATCTGATCGACTGCGGCGCGATTAACCAGCCCGGCCAGTGGAAGGGGCAGAGCGTGCAGGCCATCGTTCAGGCGCTGGCCAGCCCATACGGGCTGACAGTCAAGAGCGAAATTGCGGCGACCAGCGGCTTGACTGACCACACCATCGAGCCGGGCGAGACGGCGTTCGAATCCATAGACCGTCTGCTCACCCTCTACCGGGTGTTCAGCACTGACAACGCCCAGGGCAATGTCGTCCTTGCTCAGGTTGGCAGCGCTGGGCGCTCGGCCGAATCCCTCGAACTGGGCCTCAACATACTCAGCGCTGATGCGGCTTTGGACTTTACGCGAGTGTTCTCCGAATACCGCGTGGTCGGACAGCGTTCGGTGAGTGATGACGAAATTGCCCAGGCAGCCACCGAGGTCAACAGCTCCGTCACCGATCCACGCATGACCCGCAAGCGGGTCAAGGTCATTCACGAAAGCGGACAGCTGAACGAAAAATTGGCTGCCGACCGGGCGAATTGGGAGCGCGGCACGGCGGTGGGCAAGGCGCTCGAGACAACCTATGAGGTGCAGGGGTGGCGGCAGGGCAACGGTGCGCTGTGGTTACCCAACACCATCGTGCGCGTGGTGGATCCAGTGATCGGCTACGACCGCGACATGCTCATCGCCGAGGTGACCTACACGCTCAACGATCAAGGGACGATCTGCCGTCTTCGCGTCGGCCCGCTTGAGGGTTATCTGCAAGAGCCCGACGACCCGCATAAGAAGCGCAAGGCGAAGAAAACCGACGCCGTCGAATACCTCCTACCTGCGGACTACCAAGACAAATGAGCCGACTGATGAACATGCTGACGCGCGGCGTGGTGGCCTTGGCCAACTCTGCCGGCAAGATACAGCGCCTGCAGATGCGTTTGACCCACGGTGAACTTAAGGACGGCATGGAACACCTGGAGCCCTATGGCTTTACCAGCTGCCCTCACGAAGGGGCCGAGGGGCTGGCCGCTTTTCTGGGCGGCGACCGCTCCCATGGGGTAGTCGTCGTCGTTACAGATCGTCGCCATCGTTTTCAAAACTTGAAGTCGGGCGAGGTGGCCATCTTCACCGATGAGGGGGACTTCATCCATCTGAAGCGGGGCAGGGTGATTGATATCGAGACCCACACCCTCAACATCCGCGCGGCCACCGCGGTCAATTTCGATACGCCCCTGATCACCCAAACCGGGAAGATCGTCAGCCAGGGCGATCAGGTCGCCGGCGGCGTCAGTCAGATCAATCACCCACACGCTGGCGTTAAACAGGGTACCGACCAGAGCGGCCTACCCGTGCCTGGCGGTGCGGCATGAGCGTGCTCATCAATGACGACGTAGAGGTCAGCCTACGCCGCGCAGTGGAGATCAGCCTGTTCACCTGGCGGCGGGCCAATGCCTCGGACCAGTTGGAGGACGATGAGCGCTACGGCTGGTGGGGTGACAGTTTTCCGCTGGTCGCCAATGACCGCATCGGCTCGCGTCTATGGCTGCTACGGCGCCGCAAGCTGACCACTGAAACCATCGGCGCTGCCGTGACGTATGCGCAGGAGGCGTTGAAGTGGCTGCTCGATGACGGCCATGTTACCAACGTACGGGTACTCACTGAGCGCTCCGGCAATTCACGTTTGAACTTGGGCGTAACTCTCACGCTACCGGTGGGCGAAACCCTCGACATTTACCCCAACGAACATTGGCAGGTGCTCTATGCCGTTTGAAACTCCGACCCTGCCCGTGCTGATCAATCGTACCGCTGCCGACCTAGCCAGCGATGCATTGCGCCAATCGGACGCGCAAGTGCTGGCCCGCGCTGTCAGCGGCGCCGCCTACGGACTCTATGGGTACCTCGACTGGATCGCCAAGCAGATCCTGCCTGACACCGCCGACGCCACCACGCTCGAGCGCCAGGCCCTGCTCCGACTTGAAACGCCTCGCATCGCTGCCAAGAGTGCTACCGGTACGGCGAGCTTCCAGGCGTCGGCAGGCTCGATTCTGGATGCCAACCTGGTCGTCCAGGCCAGTGATGGTCGCCAGTATCGGGTGATGACGGCGGTCAACCCGGTGTCGGGTACCAACACCGCAAAGCTCGAGGCGGTAGACGGTGGGGCGCTGGGCAATGCACCCGCCGGCCTGGCGCTCAAATTGGTACAGCCGGTGGCGGGAATTGATGAGACGTTCACGGTGCTGGCCCCAGGTATCACTGGGGGCAGCAATCAGGAATCGGTCGAGTCCCTGCGCAGCCGCGTTATCCGCAGCTACCGAGTAATCCCGCACGGCGGCAACGCCGAAGACTATGTGACGTGGGCGCTGGAATGCGCGGGCGTAACGCGTGCATGGGTCGTCAGAAACTACATGGGCCCCGGCACGGTAGGCGTGTTCTTTGTGCGCGACGGTGACGCCTCGATCATCCCCGATGCCAACGAGGTGGCGACAGTCAAGGCATACATCAGCGCCAGAGCGCCTGTCACTGCTGAGGTGTTCGTCTTGGCGCCTGTGCTCAAGGCGGTCAACTACACACTCAAGATCACCCCTGATACGACGGTCGTCCGGGCTGCCGTGGCAGCTGAGCTGGCCGACCTGCACGAACGGGAGGCCGGTCTAGGCGAGGCCTTGCTGATCAGTCACATCCGAGAAGCCATCAGCAGCGCTGAAGGCGAGATGGATAATCTGGTTTCCAGTCCGGCGGCTGACGTCACCGCCAAGGCGAACGAGCTGCTCACCGTGGGAGCCTTCACATGGCTGTGAGGACGGCTGATCAGTACCTGTCCCAGCTCGGTGCGCTGCTGCCGCAAGGGCCTGCGTGGGATATGGAACGAATGCCTGAGCTTGCTCTGGTGCTGCGCGGGATCGCCCAGGAGATGGCTCGCATCGATGCGCGCGCTGAGGCGTTGAGCGCCGAGATGGATCCTGCGCTGGTCTTCGAGCTGGTTCCCGATTGGGAGTCGGTGATGAATCTGCCGGACGAATGCCTGGGCAACTCGCCGGCGTTCGCTGATCGCCAGCTCGGCGTTCAGCAACGCCTCATTGCAGTAGGCGGGCAGAGCGCCTCGTTTTTTATCGCCATCGCCAAAGGCCAGGGCTACCCCAACGCTACGTTGACCGAACTCCGGACACCGCGGTTCGGACGTTCGCGAATGGGCTCCGGTCATTTCGGTACCTGGAGTGCCCAGTTCATGTGGACGCTGAACACCGGCGGCCGCCAGACGCTGGGTCGTCGCTTTGGCGTCAGCTACTGGGGCGAGCGCTTCGGCGCCAACCCCGGCAGCGCCCTGGAATGCCTGATCAGGCGAGCGGCTCCGGCCCACACCGTCGTGTACATCAATTACAGCTGAGGAAAAAACGTGGATTACCCAAAAAGTGTGCCCAGTGTCGGGTTGGTGGGTGGGAAGTTTGTCGATGAAAACCAAGCGACCGGCGTCGTTGGCTCGCTCATTCCATCGCAGTGGGGCAACGCCGTCACCGATGAATTGTTGGCGGTTATAAGGGCCGCGGGGATTGCTCCGAATGAGGCCAATAATGGCCAGCTGTTGGCTGCACTGCAGGACATGCTGCGAAAATCGGCAGGCCGCCTGCTGCGCACCAGCGTCTATACCTTGATCGGCGGCGTGCAGATGGTGTCGGTCAATGGTTCGGCCTTCACTGCAGTCGGCGCAGGGAGCTGCACTTCGCTGGCGGACACCAAGGCTATCGATTATGAGGTAATGGCGGGCGGGGCGGCAGGTGCAGGCTGTGCAGCCGCGGGCAACAACCAGATCTCGGTGGCAGGGGGCGGTAGCGGCGGAACCTATGCGCGTGGCTATTTGCCCACGAACGCTGCATTCGTGCTTGCTGTAAGCGTGGGGGCTGGCGGCATAGGCGTAGCTGCGGCCCCTGGACAGCCAGGAGGATCTTCATCACTGGGTTCGCTTGTCACCTGTCCAGGCGGTACCAGCTCTGCTACAGGCAGCACCCTTGCCCCCGGTACGACGCCGTTTATTGCTGGAGGCACGCCCCAGCCCCCAGCGCCCAGTGGTTCGTTTCTCTTCGCTGTCCGGGGAGGCCAAGGCGAATACGGCGCCTTCTTCTCTTCGGGCGGTTTCTTTTCCGGACCTGGCGGGGGTTCTTTCTACGGCCCCGGCGCGCCTCCGGTCAGCTTCTATGCCAACGGCAGTCCGGCCGTCAATCACGGGGCAGGCGGCTCTGGCTCGTTGACCACCGCCAACAATGGGGCATCCATCGGGGGCAATGGCCGGGAAGGCATTATTACCATTCGGGAATACGCATGATGAAAACCTACGCACGCGTCGAAAACGGCATCGTTCAGGAGATCATCCTCCCTGCTACCTATGATGAGGATGATCCCGCCGACCCACCGACTTACAAGGCGGGTGATGAGATTCCGATCGAGCTTCGCTACGCGAGCGAGTTTGTCGCGACGCTGGTGGACGTCACCCGGCTGGATCCGATGCCAAGTTGGTACTGGACCTATGACGGCAATGCTTTTCTGCCCTACCAGCCCCCTCAGCCGACCGCTGCAGAGATTCTTAAGGCTAACACTCAAACCCGCGATGCACTGCTGACTCAAGCTTCAAGGGCGATTGCGCCACTTCAATATGCAGTCGATTTGGAGGATGCCACTGACGCTGATTTGGCGCTGCTGAAGAAGTGGAAACAGTACAGCGTGGCGGTGAACCGGGTGGATCTGAAAAAGCCTGATCCGGCTTGGCCTAAAACACCGGCCTAACCCACCGAAACGCTCAATGCTCGCCCAGTGCGGGCTTTTTTCCGTCTGCAGAACACAAGATGAGCCAGCCTCGGCGATCGCTCACCGAGGCCTTGTCAGTTTTGCCCAAGCTTGAACTTTATGTTCTCCAAAGGGCGCCACGAAAAAGAAGGGGGCGGTGAATAGCACCCAGGCTGGTTTGGTGGCGTGGCATCACAGCGAACGGTGTAGCCCTTGCTACCGATCTCGCGGTTACCTTCCCCAGTACCTCTCTCGCTGTACGCAGCGCAGCCACCAAGCGTCGCCAGTACCAGCAGTGTAAATACCTTCTTCATTTCTGACTCCCTTCATAAAGCGCATAGCTTAGCGCTGATACACGCCTGACCACCATACCCGCCATCGAGCGGGTTTTTTTCGCCTGGAGAAAAGCATGAAGATCTCACCGAAGGGCATCGCCCTGATCAAATCCTCCGAAGGGCTGCGGCTCAAGGCCTACCCCGATCCCGGCACCGGCGGCGTGCCCTGGACGATCGGTTACGGCAGCACGTCGGGCGTCACCCGAAACATAGTCATCACCGAAGCGCAGGCCGAGCAAATGCTGGCGGAAGATCTGATGCGGTTCGAGCGCATCGTGGAGCGCTTGGTGCGCGTGCCGGTTAACCAAGGCCAGTTCGATGCGCTGGTGTCGTTCACCTACAACGTCGGGGAGGGCAACTTCACCAACTCGACGCTGCTGCGCAAGCTGAATACCGGTGACACCGCTGGTGCCGCCGAGCAGTTCTCGCGCTGGGTCCATGCAGGCGGGAAGGCGCTGCCGGGCCTGGTAACGCGCCGCGCCGCTGAGCGGGCGTTGTTTCTGGGTACCGCGTGACCTGAACAGCACTACACAACAATCACGCGCTCCACTGCGCGGCTTTCCAAAGGTGACCACCGTGGCTGCATACACCGTTCAAAAAACCTTCCCCTGGCGTTGGTCAAATGCGCCTGTCGTGATAGCTGCTGTAGTCAAGACCGGCACGGTTATCGTCGAGAAGCCGGCCGGAGATACGTGGATTCCGGCCTTCACATTCACGGAAACCGGCTGCCAAGCCTTATGGCTTGGGCGCGGCTTGTTCCGCATCACTCCCACTGGAAACGCTGTCTACGAGACCGACGAGCAATGACGGTCACGGCGGGCAATGGAGTCATTGCAGGGGTTGGCCTCAAGGCCTCGATTCAAGGGGTAATTGCCAGTAGCGAAGAGCGACTCGGGCTGCAGCTGATCCAGAACTACAAGTTCGCGACCGACCTAGCCGGATGGTCGGCTGATCCCGCCTATGTTCGAAAGACGGAAGCGGGCTTCGCCGGCGGCGATCCGTTTGTCGAGTACAACGGCGTGTCAGGCAATTTCGACAACTTCACCACCTCGAACGATGCCAGTTCGGGGATGCTGGTGGAGCCGTCCACGACCTACATCGTCAGCGGTACCCGAACCGCCAGCTTTACCGGGAACTATCCCCAGGTGCAGATCAATACCGGTGCGGATGACGGCGCTGGTCATGCCTTCCCTGGCACGACGCTGGCGTCTATGCGGTTCACGGCAGCTGCGGCCGAAACTCGTTGGTCACTGCAGTTGACCACCGGCAGCGATACGAAAAGGGTCTGGATCCGATTCCAGGGCCTGGGTGGTGTCGGCAGGTTGAGACTGATGAGGCTCAACCTAACGAAGGATGCCACCGTCCAGCCATACCGAGATTATTTCCAAAATGGGAAGTGATGAAATCACCATGCTCAGAGGTGTCGCATGCCGCTTGCGCAAAGACTGATTGGATACGGAATTATCGCGCTGTTGCTGGTAGGGCTGTGCGGCGCTGCGCTGTACGCCGCCTACAGCCACGGCGTGACGGTGACTAACGCCGCGCGGGACGCCGAGTGGTCGCGAGCGGTGGCCGCCCAGAAGACCGAACGTGCGCAGGCGGTGCAGGCTGTGCGCGACGAAGAGCAACGCCTCCAACGTGAGGCCAACCAGGTAGGAACTGATGCGAGAGAAAAGAACGCTGCTGCCGATGCTGATGGCCGCGGCCTTGACGCTGCTGGCGACCGGCTGCACGTTCAGGCCGGAAAGCTTGCCGCCAGCGCTGGCGCCTGCTCCCGCGATACCGGCTCTGCCGATCGAGGCGCGTCAGCCACCCGCGCCGCCCTGGTGCTCTCCCAACTGCTCGAGCGCGCTGATGCGAGAGCGGGAGATTTGGCAAAGGCTTATGACCGAGCCCGAATAGCCGGGCAGGCCTGCGAGCGGGCCTACGATTTGGTCAGCGGTGCCCAGTCTGCACGACAAATAGATCACTGAGCGCCCTGTGCGTTGCCGATGATCCACATCAGATCCCACCAGGGAAATACGCCTTGAACTTGAATCAGCTTGCAAGTTGGGCCATGCACGAACGGCTTTGCCGAATCCTGTAGCGACTGTCCCTGTTCGCATTTCCTGCAACGGATATGAGGGAAGGGATCGTCGTGCACGGACCAGATCTCCGCCCAGGTATCGACATCACTGAGCTTAGGTGTAGGGCTTAGCGATTCAAACGTATCCACGTACACCTCTATTGTCGTATCTCAATGATAGCTGTCAGCGGCGTTCCGGGCAGTAGGATTGCAAAGTCGAGCTGATTGGTGCCAGAATGCTGTTCATCTGTACAGTATCCAGGCCATGACATGGACAGCCCATCTAAATCTAAGAACCTTGAGATCTCTTTTGACGACCTCCTCTGCATCCATTGGAATACCCCGAAGCCATTTGCACAGAACGCCAATAGGGAAAGTCCCGGGTCGGACGTTCAAATCTTGCACCTAGGGGTGTGCTAGTGCTTAGTGCCCCTGGAAATCAAGATTTTGAGTTCATTCCAGGGGGTTTTGCTTAGCTCACGGGAGGGGCAGGCATCGGAATGATGCAAGTCTTCATCCCCATCCTCCTCCATCTGCGCTGAGCCACATTTGCGACAGCATAGTGAGTCGCCATTCAATTTCCATGCATGGTGCCAATCTAACAACTTAGACGCTGTCATTATCGCGCTCCTCAGCATGACGTAACCGGTTGAGGAATAGGGGGGACCGACAGTTCTCGCTGTGCGACGAACGGTCTGTATTTAGGCCAATTGACGAGGGCATGCGGGGATGCATCGGAGGCCCCAGGGGATAAGCAACATTCAGATTCAGTGAAACCCTATGAGATAGGCTATAAGCTTTCCATCCGACCCTAGGAGAATGTTCAATGGAAGTGAAATTGGTAACACTGTTAGGTGCTGATGTCCCGGAATCAATGAGAGAGAAGGGCCTGTCTACTGCTTACCAAGTGACAAGCTATGATGGGGCGGTCACTGTTTTTGAAACCGGATCGGAGGCCGCTCAGTACGCCAGTCGCATTCACAAGCAGCACCGATTTGCACAAGGCCTTGACGATGAGAGGGACAACTGATCCTGGTACCCGCGGCGACGAAAGCTAGGCTGTGACTAGCGACGCTTGTGCATATGGTCAACTATCCATCTTAAATCCTGCCAAGGATAGTGGCGTGAGTCGCTTGGAGTAGCACAGTCATCCCTATGCGGAAAAGGCCTCAAGGCATTTTGGAATAGTTGATGCGCACCACAACTCCTGCATCGGAGATGTTGCACAGGCTCATCGTACACTTCCCATATCCCCAACCACGTATTCAAATCATCGTGGTCAGGGTGTCGTTTCAGCCAGTCCAGTGGTTCCATCTGCTTCTCCCGCTTCCCCATCCGAGCATAGTCTGCTTTGTGGTGCTTCGCCGGGACCTTGCATAGGCAAAGACGGAAAGGGATCTGACACCGCCACTGTTTCGCGAAAAGGATAGGGATTCTCGGCGGACTGCCGCGCGGCCATCTGCATCCCGCGCATCCGATTGCCGAGCGCTGATAGCTCGACGTGGGCGGCGGAGAGGTCGCGCTTGTACGATGCCAGCAGATGCAGCGCCTGGTCGCGCTCGCGCGCAGTGACGGCGTGGATGTCGACCAGCTTCAGGATATTCGCCCGGGCCTGGCGCAGGTCGGCGGCCACCTGCTCATACTCTGCCTGGACCAGTTCGGCCTGTTGCTTCCATACCTGCGCTTCGGTGGGTATGCCAAGGCATCCGAACTCTTCATCTTCGATTTCCATACTACTACTCGCCAATACTGTATGCGTGTACAGTAGTCGAGGTGTCTCGTGTTGCTCAAGGGCGGATCGATAAATGGTGCACGAGCGTGGACTAGGCCGATTCAGAATCGACAAATGCAATTAATTGTGATCGCGCCTCATCTCGGCCCACTCGATCAATGCCTGGATTGACGGCCCGAGTGCATGGCCGATCTGGGTGAGCTGGTACTCCACCCGGGGTGGCACTTGCGGGTAGACCGTGCGCAGCACGATGCCATCCTTTTCTAACTGCTTTAGCTGTTGAATCAGCATCTTCTGATTTATTCCCTCGATCAGCTTCTCTAGATCAGAGAAACGAAGCGCACCTTTGGCTGCGAAAAGCTGGCACAAGATGATGATTTTCCATTTCCCTTCCAGCACGCGAAGAGTCTCAGTCGTTGCTTCGGCCCAATTCAACCGATTCTGCGGATCGCCGCAATCCCAATCCCAATCCCGTTCCATTTCTTTCTCGAAGGTGTGTTACCCACCTTTTGGTAGGTACTTACCATTATTACATCAGCCACCTAGAATCGGTGCAAGCAAACGATTACTGAGGCTTAACTATGAAAATCGGCATCATTGGAACGGGTAACATCGGCGGCACCATCGCTCGTAAGCTAAGAGCTGCTGGCCATGAGATTCGCGTGGCAAATTCTGGAGGTGTCAACGGCGTTCGTGCATTCGCCGAAGAAATCGGAGCGGAGCCTGTAGACATTCGGGGCGCAGTGGACGGCGCGGATGTGGTAGTACTTTCGATACCTCTGCCAGCATTGCGCGCACTCCCTTCTGATCTGTTTACCTCCGTACCCGATAGCATCCCCGTTGTGGATACCAGCAACTACTACCCTGGTTTGCGTGACCCGCGCATTGGTGAAATTGATCAAGGGATGACGGAAAGCGTCTGGGTGATGAAGCAGATTGGGCGACCGGTAATCAAGGCTTTCAACAATGTGCTCGCCTACACATTGGCAGAGTTGGGCGTTCCGGACGGTACACCAGGTCGTTTGGCAGCGGCGGTAGCGGGTGACGATGAGAAAGCCAAAGAAACAGTGATGAGCCTGGTAGATCAGGTAGGTTTCGATCCAGTGGACGCAGGCTCGCTTGAGGAGTCCTGGAGGCAACAACCGTCAACACCAGGCTATTGCTGTGATTACGATGATGAGACTATGCGGAGGGCTTTATCAGCAGCTATCAGGGGGCAGGCAGCCGCTAAACGAGATCAATTGCCTGAGCATTTCAAGTGGCTCGGGCCGAACCCGACCCATGGCGACGTGGTAGCCATGAATCGATCACTCAATCCACTCGACTAAGGTTTTATGCTAAGCATGGACCGTCATTCGTCATGAGCCCGAGAACACCCAGTGTGTCTGCGGGTGCCAGCTTCAGCGCATCGGCGAAGATGTCAGTGAGAAGCTGGATTACACACCGGGCGTGTTTACCGTTGAGCAGCATGTACGTGGAAAGTGGGCTTGCCGCCGCACCGAACACCGCCACCACGCGGGCCAACGCAGTTTCGGTGCCAGCGCGCATGTCCATCGGCTCGGTGGCGACCCAGATAGCATCGATGCGGATCATTGCGAGAGGCCTCGGATGAAGCGTGCGCAGCCGTCTGGGTCGGATACGGGCCATTTGACCGTGATGCATTTGTCGCCCAGCGGCAATGCGATAGACACCGCTTCATCAGCGTGCCGTTTAGGCATCGGTTGCAGCGGTACAAACGCCGGAAGTGGCTCGACGGGTTTCTCACGGGATATCGGCAGCCACTTGCGAATCACGTTGGCATTGATGCCGTGGCTGATGGCGACGCTGGAAACTGAGACGCTGGGTTGCAGGCATTCCTGTACGACCTGGGCCTCGAAGGGTTTGGGGTAGGAGCTTCGTTGGCGCATTGAAATCCTAGCGATTAGAGTGATCGCGTCCGCTTAACAATAGGCGGACACCATCGCCCTTAATTACGGATTTCTGAATGTGTATTCGCTGGCCGCTTACATGGATGGCGCCGAACGGGTTCGTTCTGAGCGGCTTGGAGGAAGAGGGAGGTTGCCTCTATACACAGTCTTGGTGGTGCCGGAATTTGGGGTATAGGTGGGCAGAACGCCCGGGAGGGAAGGCGGAAATATTCCGTGGGACAATTATGGGACACCAAATGTCCCAAATGGGCATTAGTGTTGATGCATGGCTATGCATCCAAAGCCAATGAGCACGGGGGTAAAAGGGGTTTTGCTCAGTCAGGACGCAAGAAAAAAACGGATTGCAAATCCGCCTACGCCGGTTCGATTCCGACCTCGGCCTCCATCATTGAGAACCCCGCAGATTAACGTCTGCGGGGTTTTTCTTTGTGCGACCGAAAAAGCTTGTGTACCCGAACTGCACG
>Ga0308164_10001456_pt1 | contig 27644 bp, 18 predicted proteins | sample PhyTR2_FD_201031 | JGI IMG/M metagenome (GOLD analysis project Ga0308164, IMG submission 201031) | Phyllosphere microbial communities from UC Gill Tract Community Farm, Albany, California, United States - DLSLT.R2 | ecosystem: Host-associated > Plants > Phyllosphere > Unclassified | place: USA... | reverse complement strand
GGCACCATGCAGGCTGACGAAATCTGCGCTCGCGGGCACTTTTCCGAAGCAGCCAATCATCGACCGCCCTCCAGATCCAGCATGTGCATCCTCACTTGGTCCGCCCATCGGTTGCGTTAAGCGCGCTTAGCGCCTTGACGTTGGCCAGGTCGGTCAGCTTCACGCCGCCATAGTTGCGTACCACCAGACTGACCGGCCCTTTGGCCGTGTTCCAGCTGAATCGCTGCTGGATGCCGTCAAGGTCAGCGACGCGTGCGCTGTCGTTCATGCGCAGCAGGCCCCAGCGGCCGGTGTAGTCGAACACGGTAATGCGTTCGCCGGACAGGGTGACTACATCCAGGCGTGCGCCTGGCGCTGTGGTAGTGCCAGGCCACGAGAAGCGGCTCCAGCTGGTCTTGCCGTTGCGGTAGTGCTGCTCCTGGCCATCCAGCGTGAAGATGATATCGGTGAAGTAGGCCGACGGCTCAAGCATGATCTCGAAACCGTTGTCGCGGTCCGAGAGGCTGGCGATGACTTCGCCCAGAGAACTGGCCTTGTCGATGTTGCTGACCATTTTCGGGTTGACCAGCGGCGCCGCCTTGGCACCGCTGCCCATGCCGAGCCCTTCGCCATCGGACAGATTGCCGATTTCATTGCGTTTGAAGTTGGGCAGCAGGCCCGACTCCGGGTCGACGAAACGCTGCAGGTCTTTCACCGAGGCCTCGTTGCGGCTGTCCGCAGCAATCGGGTACCGGTGAGCCATGACCTGTTCCCAAGGCTTGGCGACCTGTTTGGCCCAGGCTTTGGCGATCTGTTCGCCAGCCGGATCACGCAGCGTTTCCCAGGCGAACTGAATCGGCAGGCTGAACAGGCTTTGCAGCGAAGTGGAAAGCCCGCCCTGGCTGGTATCGACCGTGGTTTCAACGTAGTTACGCACGTTGGTGACTTCGCTCGGCTGCCCTTCGAGGGTTTCGCTGATCAACTGCTTGCTGCTCTTGCCGACATCCTGCGAGCGCTGGATGTTGTTCATTCGCACTTTGAGCTTGCGCAGTGCTGCCAGGTAGCGATCCATGATGGTGCTGTCGGCGCCTTCGGCATTCTGTGTGGCGAAAACCCGCGATACAGGCTCGAAGCGCTTGGCCAGACTGCCGTCATCCACCGCAGGCAGCGGCGAGACCAGTACGCTGGCCGCTGCTTCCTTGTTGTCGAAGATGCCGGTGACCTTGCCCCAGAAGCCATCGTCGCGCTTGACCCCGGTCTGTTGCGCCTCGCGAACAGCAGGGACGTCCCATTGCGTGTTGTCGTTGACGGCGGCGAGCAGCAGCTTGACCGGCGAATTGCGCACGTCACTGAGCAATGACAACTGCTGCGTGGCGTTGGCCATGTCGCTGAAGCGACGCACGCCCACGCTGTCGATCATGGTGTACCAGACCTGCGTGTAGTCACGCTTGTAACGGGACATGAACTCACGGACGAAGTTGGCTTTCTGCACCACGCTGTCGCCGCCTTCACCGTCGAGCACCCAGTCCGATTCGTTACGCAGATTGCCGGACACCAGCTTGATCAGCTCCGGCTTCACGAACTCTTCCCAGCCCTGACGGGTGAAAATCGCAGGCACGGCTTCCGAACCGTACAGCAACTGACGACCCGGCATCGGCACCAGATCATTCAGGCCGATAGCGGGAAACTGACGGCTGGACTCCAGTTGCAGGCGCAGGTATTCACGGTCCACCAGCGAACTGGAGATCATGAAAAACTTCAGGCTCTTGCGGGTCTCGTCGATCAACTGCTCATTGCGTGGCATGGCCGGCGCGTCGCCGTTCTTGAGCAACTGTACGTAGACCGGCGAGTTGTCCTCGATGACGTCGTCGCTGATCGGATTGGCCTCGCTGGAAATATCCGCCCAGGCCACCGGCAACGCCGCGTTGACGAACTCGGTTTCCGGGTGCGTGGTCGGCTGAGTCAGAATCAGATAAAGCTTGAGAGCGTTGTATGACTCGATGATGGATGCCACCTGCCGTTCATCGAGTCGTCCGAGCATCTCCTCCGACAGCGACAAACCGCCCGTGGTGGCCGACAACTCGGCCGCATCGTTTGCGGTGGCCGGGTTACGCAGTGCGGCGATGGCCTCGCTGCGTGTCTGGCTGGCCGTGTTTCTCGCGGCGCCGGTCAGGCGATTGGTCACGTCGCCGGTGCTGCGCGGAATGCTGCTCAGGCTGGTCGGACGGCCTGCAGCGACGTTGCGAGCGCCACGGTCCAGCAGTTTCCGGCCTTGCGCACGCGCCTTGCCGGTTTTGCTGTCGGAACCGGCGGGAGCGGCCCCGAAGCCATACTGCGGGTCCATGGTTTTGGCGAACTCGTTGAATTCACGCATCTGCAATTGCAGTTTCAGCGTGATCGGCTCCAGCGCCTGGGTGCGCAGTTGCTGCAAGTAAGCGGTCTGGGTGGCGAAGTAGATATCGTCGCCACGGTACAGGCCGCCGCTGAGTTGCAGCGGTACGCCCTTGGTGCGGTATTTCTCGATGGTTGCCAGCTGATTGCGCAGCAGCTCCAGGCCCTGGCCCGAGGCAAGGCGTTGTGCCCGGTCCGGGGACTGCTCCAGTTCGCGCAACTGCTGGCTGATGTTGGCCAGCCACTCGCGGTTTTTCTGGAACGACAGGGCCTGCCAGCCGATGAAGGCCAGCCCGGCGAACAGCGCCGCAGCGATGACGATCGGGCCAATCGAGCGGTCGCGGCCATGCCGTGACTGGTACAGGGTCAGGTCACGGTCAGGGAAAATGACGCGGCGGAAGGTATCGGTGATGAAGTAACTGCGATCACTGATTTTCCGGTGTTCTTCTTCCTCTTCCTCCACTGCACCGTATGGCTTCGCCGGCCGCAGGACGAACGACTCTGACAGCTCGTCTTCATACACCGGTGTCAGCTGCTTGTCGGTTTGCAGGGCGCTGGTGAAATACAGGCCGCGCAGCAACAACTGAGTACCGTTGACGTTACTGCGCGCGAAATGCTGCAGGAACTGCTCGAGGATCGTCGACAGCTCGGCAAAGTAGTTGGGGAAGTTCAGCAGGGCGCTGTTGGCATCGGCACCCAGCGCGATAATCTGTGCATCGACGTGGCGACTGACATGCGCCTGCAAGTTCGCCAGCTTACGATCGAGCACCGTGCGCAGGCTTTCGGTGTTGATCTCGTTCAGCCCGAACGTCATGCCCAGCGGCTGCTGGCGCTCGTTCAGGTCCATGCCGTCGAAGGCCTGGTTGAAGCCGGGCAGTTGGTCGGTCTTGGTCAGCATCAGGTAGATCGGTGGATTGGCGTCCAGGCAATCGGTGTATTCCTCGATGCGCGTGACCAGGCGCGCACCCATTTCGTTTCGTTCGGCGGAAGAGGCGGCCAACAGCTCCGGCAGGCTGACCACCAGTACCAGACCATTGACGGCGGCCTTGCTGCGCTGCTTTTTGAGCATGCGCAGGAACGCCGCGAATTCGCTGGCGGACTGATCGTCGCGAAGGTAGCGGCCAGCGGTGTCGATCATCACGGCTTCAGGGCTGAAGTACCAATCGCAGTGCTGGGTGCCGCTTTCCGTGTCATTGGCGCTGCTGGCAATGCTGGCGGACAGGCCGGAGCGGGTCAGCAACGAGGTCTTGCCCGCTGCGGACATGCCGATGACCAGATACCAGGGCAGATCGTAGAGCGCCGAGGAGCCGCCACCACCTGCCGAACGATCGGTGCGCAGCATGGCAATGGCATGCTTGAGGCGGTCGCGCAGCACCTGCTGATCACGGAACTCGCCGGTGGACTTCAGCGAGCGGTCAACTTCGATCTGAACCAGATTCTCGAGGTTGTGTTCGGTGCGAATCCGCCGGTATTGGCGCAGTACGATCAGCAGCAGGTAGAAGGCGCTGATGATCGCCATCGCTTCGAGCGTGTAGCCTTGCAGCCAACTGATCCTTGGGGCGAAAAACCAGCAGACAGCCAGGCTGATCAGCCACAGTATCGGGACCAGGAACCAGAAACTTTTTAACAGGCGCAGTAATGTCTTCATGTCTTCCTGACTCGGTTACCTGATCGGGACTCAAGCATTGAACAGTTGGCTGATTTGTTCGGCCAACGCGGCCACGTCTTTGCCCAGCAACCAGTCAAGCGTCAGATAGACACCCAGGCATACGAGGGCGATGAGCACCAGGTAAAGCCATACCGGAACTTCATGGCGAAGCATTTGCGACACCTGGTCAGGCAGTGCCCAGTCAGGCGACAGCGCCTTTGGCGTCTTGCGGTAGCGTGCGATGTCCTGGCCCAGCGTGTTGGCCAGGTAGCGCAACTGGTCCTTCTGACCCAGCCCGAATTTGCCCTCGAAACCCAGTGCCAGGCACAGGTGATACACCTCAAGCACATCCAGGTTCTTTTTCACGTCGGCGCGCAGCAGTTCGATTTTCTCGAAGAAGCCTTCGCCCGCCAGGTGAACCCCGAAATAACGGAACTGCAACGGCTCCATTTCGAAGTGGCGACGCATGTCGTTGTCACCCGAACGCAGCACGCTCTCATCGAGGAATGCGCACAGTGCGTACTGGGCGTCCTTGACCTGTTCGACACTGTAATTGGCGCTGCGCGCCTGACGCTCCAGGTTGGCGAAAAAGGTATCGACACTGGATTCGAAGGCAGTGACCGAGATCGCCTGGCGGCCGCGACGGACAATCAGCGCCATGGTGATGAAGTCACGTACCAGGTCTTTGAGCGTAGGTTTTTCGGTTGCGGCCGTAGCGGCACCTTGCATCACGGCTTCAGTCATTTAAGCACCGCCAACAGTTCGAGCTTGAGATTGGTAAACGCGCTGGGCGCGTAGAAGGAAATGGCCTGGGCCTCCATCATGCGTTCATACACGCGGCCATGCGGCTCGATGGAGAAGTAATGGTTGTCCAGGCGCACCGGAATGGCGTTTGGCAGACGCGTCGAGTGGTTCAGCGTGACGCCCGGCATGGCGCTGTTGACCACCACTTCGATGTCTTCCGGCGAACCGACCTTGAACGCACGTGGCACCAGTTCCAGCAGGCTGGAGCCAGGCATGTCGGCATGCACCGAGATGTAAAAATCGGCTTCGGTAAGGCGGGGGTCCAGCAACTGGCCCTGCCAGTACGAAGGCCGGACCTGACTCAGGTTGATGACAATGCACTGGTTCGGGATCACGTTTTCAAGCAGCAGACGAACCAGTTCGTCGAGCTTGACCAACGAGGCCGCCGGGTCCTGATGATCGTAATCGGGGATGTCGGTGAGCTGAGTGTCCAGCGAGAAGGTCAGCAAACCACCCGCCAGTTCCGCCAGAAACAAATACAGACGCTCCGGGTGCAGGCGTGGATGCGCCAGCAGGTGAGCCAGTTGCGGGTAGGCGCGGTTGACCGTATTCAGCAGCCAGAACAAGGTGACGTCGCTGGAGCCGAACTCGGCGATCTGGTCAGCCCGCTCGCGGCGGCGGCCTGAAAGCGCCTTGCTCTTGGCTTGCAGCACGCTGATCAAACGTCTGCCGAGACCGACCAGCGTCTCGTGGGTGCCCACGTGCAGCGTCGGGTGCACAAAATGCGCATCCAGGTTGAAGCCGCCGATGCTGTTGCGTGCCAGTCGGGCAATCGGGCAGTAGCTGTAGCCATCCAGACTGTCGCCATCGACCAGCATCACCACGTTCAGGCGCAGGCTGGTGATTTCGTTTTCCAGATCGCCTTCGTTGAGGTCCGGCAGGGTGTCGAACTGTTTGCGAAAACGTCGCGCGCTCTTCTGTTCCTGGCCGTCTTCAACGTAATTCAGGCCAAAGGGCTCAGGCAGTTTGAGCGCCGCGTAGACCTTGATTTCTCCGCCTTTGATCAGGTTTTTCAGGTCGCGGGCGGCGGGCAGCGGGTCGTGCTGCGGCGCGTCGTAAAGGCTGCCGTCCGGGAACACCAGCTTCAGACGCTTCAGTTGCAGGGAGCCTGTCGCCAGCGCCTCGACGTCGACTTCCAGCGTTTGCACGCCCCAGTGAAAGGGCGTGGAGCGCAGCGTCGACTCAGCAAGCTGATGTTGATGAAACTCATCCTGATATTGGAAATGTTGCGGCAAAAGGAACATGCCTTCCGACCACATCACGCGGCTTTGTTTACTCATTTGGCGCCTTCCAACAGAGAATTGAATTGTGAGTCTGCTGCCTTTTTGGCAGCACTGCCGGCCGAGTCCTGAACCTGCTGGACAGCTGCGTCCTGCGCGCGCTCGGTCATACTTTTACTGGCGGGTTGTTCGGGAATCGAATTGGATTTGTTGAACTGCTCTTCAGTCTTGAGTTTGTTCAGCACGTCCACGCCACGCACCGCGAGGATGTAGTTGTTATCCACCAGCACACGCACGCCGTCGGACGAGAACCAGATACCGTCCTTGCGCAGCGTGTTGGCGTCGAACGCGACCTTCCAGCGGCTGTCGACGTCGGTGCGGAAGAACGCCGCGATGCCCACATACGAGGCATTCGGGTTCAGCGGCCACTGATCGGTCTGGCCCATGCCAGGCAACAGAATCAGCTCCCGGCTTTCGACCAGGGTGTTGCCCAGAGCCTTTTGCGGATCATCCCAGAGGGTGTCGGCGTTGATCGACTCGAAGCGCTCCAGAGAGGACAGCTGATAAACGCGCACCACCACCGAGAGCGGTTTACCGTACTCGTCAGGGTTGAGCTGGTTGCCGCCGTCAGTGGTCAGGATGACCTTTTCGTTGTCACCGAACATCATGTCGCCAGCCCAGGTGTCATCCATGCGCTTGGCGACGCGGTCTGTCACGCCGCAGGCGGACAGAGCCATCATCATTGCCAGAACAGCCAGGCACCTTGCCAAGGCTGGCTTCGAGGAACAATTGCCTTGAAGTCTTTTATTCATCACGTCTTACCTATGGGGTGATCGATCAGGTCAGGGTGTAAGCGAAGTCGCCATCGCTGCCCAGGTCGATGGTCAGGCTCTGAATCGGCTTGTCCTGCGCCATCCGCTCCAGCACCCGCTGAGCGAGCTCCGGCATGAGGGTCTTGGACAGGATGTTGTCGATATTGCGTGCGCCACTGTCGACTTCCGTGCAGCGCGACGCGATAGCCTTGATCAGCGCTTCGTCGTAACGCAGCACCGCCTGATGATTGCGCTCGAAACGCTTGCGGATGCGCTCCAGCTTCAGGCCGACGATGCGTTCCAGAATCGCGTCCTGCACCGGGTAATACGGCACGATGGTCAGGCGCCCCAGGAAGGCCGGTTTGAATACCTGATTCAACTCGTCGCGCAGGCCTTCCACGATGTCATCGGGGGTCGGCTTCTGCTCGGTGTTCAGGCACCACTGCATGATGCGGTCAGTACCGGTGTTGGAGGTGAGGATGATCACGGTATTGCGGAAGTTGATCTCGCGACCTTCGCCATCGTCCAGCACGCCCTTGTCGAAGACCTGGAAAAACAGCTCGAGCACATCCGGGTGGGCTTTCTCCACCTCGTCGAGCAGTACCACGCTGTAAGGCTTGCGGCGCACGGCTTCAGTGAGCACGCCACCTTCGCCATAACCGACGTAGCCAGGCGGTGAGCCTTTCAGGCTGGAGACGGTGTGTGCTTCCTGGTATTCGGACATGTTGATGGTAATGACGTTACGTTCGCCGCCATACAGCGTGTCAGCCAGGGCCAGTGCCGTTTCGGTCTTGCCGACACCGCTCGGGCCCAACAGCAGGAACACACCGATCGGCTTGTTCGGGTCTTCCATGCGGGCACGGGAAATCTTGATGCGCTTACCGATCTCTTCGAGTGCATGGTCTTGACCCAGCACGCGTTCGCCCAGCAGCGCGGGCAGGCTTTGCACGGTGTCGATTTCGTCGCGCAGCATCTTGCCCAGCGGAATGCCGGTCCAGCCGGAAATCACTTCGCCAATCGTGCCGCCATCGACCAGTGCATGGACCAGCGGTTGCTCACCTTGCACGCTGGCCAGTTCGGCGCGTACGGCGGCAATCTGCCCGGCATCAGGCTCGCCGCTTTCCGGAACGCTGAGTGCGCCAAGCTTCTCGACCAGTTCCAGCTCGCGTTTCCACTGTTGCTCCAGCGACTCGCGGGTCTCCTGTTCGGCTTTCAGCTCTTCGTGCAGGGACGTCAGACGGCGAGCGTGGTCGCTGCCCTTGGCGGTTTCCTGCTCCAGTACGGCGATTTCCGCGTTCAGGTTGTCGATGTGACGCTTGCAGTCTTCCAGCGCTCCCGGCTGTGCCGATTGGCCCAGGGCAACGCGTGCGCAAGCGGTGTCGAGCACGCTGACGGCTTTGTCCGGCAGTTGGCGGCCGGTGATGTAGCGGTTGGACAGGCGTACGGCCTGCACCAGCGCTTCGTCCATCACGGTGACCTTGTGGTGCTCCTGCATCTTCGCCAGCAGCCCGCGAAGCATGTGGATGGCCTTGTCTTCGTCAGGCTCTTCGACTTTCACGACCTGGAAGCGTCGAGCCAGTGCGGCATCTTTCTCGAAATACTTTTTGTACTCGGCCCAGGTGGTGGCGGCGATGGTGCGCAGCTCGCCACGCGCCAAGGCAGGCTTGAGCAGGTTGGCGGCATCGTTCTGCCCGGCTTGCCCGCCCGAACCGATCAGCGTGTGGGCTTCATCGATAAACAGAATGATCGGGTGCAGGCTGCGTTTGGTTTCTTCGATGACCGACTTGAGGCGGTTCTCGAACTCGCCCTTGACCCCGGCACCGGCCTGCAACAGGCCCAGATCCAGCGTGTGAATGGCGACGCCCTTGAGCACCGACGGCACGTCGCCCTGCACGATGCGCAGCGCCAGGCCTTCCACCACGGCTGTTTTACCGACGCCGGCTTCACCGGTCAGGATCGGGTTGTTCTGGCGGCGGCGGGTCAGGATGTCGACCATCTGCCGCACTTCGAATTCGCGTCCCAGCACCGGGTCAATCCGGCCATCGCGAGCGCTCTGGGTCAGGTTGACGGTGTACTGGTCCAGGGCTGGCGTCTTGCCGTTGCCTTTGGTGGTGGCGCCCGTGCTGGCGTCGGCGTTCGCCAGTGGCTTGCTCAGCTTGGTCTCGGGGCTGCCCTCGACCAGTGCGCTCATGTTCAGGCGCAGGTCGTCAGCGTTGATCTTCTCCAGCTCCGGCGCCGAGCCGATGACCACGCGACGCAGTGCATCGTCATCCAGCAAGGCCTGCACAAGATGGCCGGTACGGATCTGTGACTGACCGAACTCGATCGATGCCAGCACCCAGGCCTGCTCGATCATGCGCGTGATGTGCGGCGAGAGTGCAGGCGTCCGCGTGTTGCCTTTCTTGAACGTCCCCAGCGCAGTGACCAACTGTGCCTGCAGGCGATCAGGCACCACATCGTAGTGGCGCAGGATCACTGGCAGATCGTTGTCGTTGTTATCGAGCAATTGCAGCAGCAAGTGCTCGACTTCAACGTCGTAATGGTTCTCCGACAGGCACAGCGCAGCAGCGCTTTCAGTGGCAGTGCGGCTCGTTTCGTTCAGCTTGGCGAACAGGGACTTCAGGTTCACAGGGAGACCCCATCAAAAGGAATATGGAAAACGGCGCAACGGGAAGGCTCCACGTCGACACCGGGGCGTTTGAGCCAGCCAAGCCAGCCCAGCGATACATTGCCTTGGCGACCCAGACGGGCCACGGGTACAGCTTCGCGCTTGAGCTTCGGCGCAATCTGGAAGTCCAGTTCGGCACCGATGTAAAAACGCACCAGTTCAACAAGCTTCTGGTAATCCTCGGTGCCCGGCTGAAAACGCTGGTAATCGGCCAGTTCCAGAGGACCCATTTCGATACGTACACACGACTGGTAATCCCAGACGCGATTGCCGGCCACAGCGCTTTGCCCCAGCACTGCATTCTTACGGCCCAACTGCGTGCACTGGCTGCTGTCGAGCTTCAGCCAGCGTCCGGCGAATTGCTGGATCTTGAACGGCAGCGAGAAGTAAAAACTCAGCATGACCTCAAGGTTCAGGGCGTTGCGCGGCTTTTGGGCGAACATCCCCGAGAAGTAGCTGAACAGTTCGCGGCGCAGCGGAGACTCGCCCTTGTCGAACTTCTGCTTCAGGCCTTCTGGACCGAACCCCACCAGGTTGAGCAGATAACGGTCGAAGTTCGAGGTGCCGTTGCGCTCGTACTCGATGTAAAACTTGTACTTCTGCCACGCCTCGTAAAACAGCGTGGTCATGCGATGCGAAAAAATATCCAGAAACGCATGTGCAGCGTCGTCTCGATACTGAATATGTCGGTCGATCAATAGCTCTGTGTACGGGCGCGGCAGCACGCCCGAAGGACCGACCAGGCCCATGAACGTGACCTGCACTTCGGACAGCGGCAAACCTGCCGCCGAGAGCTTGCCTTCGCGTTCGAACTGCAGGTCGCTGACTTCACTGGCCGGGAAGTTCAGCGACAGCTGCGAACGAAAGCGCAGAGGATCTTCGTGTGGCCTGGTTTCCAGGTCCATACGCCCGTTCCTGCTGTAGTGCAGGCGAAGCAAACGCACCAACTGGAAAAATTCGAATCGGTGCGGCTCAGCCCTTGCCTGGTCGATCAGACCAGGGGTTGATCGCCTGTTCGCGGGGGCCATTGGACCACTCTCTTTTCGCGCTGCAAGGTGCGAAGGGTTAATTGGGTAAAGCTGTTCATCGAGCAGTACTGACCAAAGAAGTGATCAAGCACCATGCCGAACAGGAACACGCCACTGCCGGTGTACTGGCTTTCATCGAACTTCAGCGTGATGCCGACGCCGCGCACGAAGTTCGGCCGCGGATGGCCGATGCGTGCCACGACCGGCTCGCTGCTCACCGAAACGATCCCGTTGATCTGCTTGCGGATCGCCGACACGTTGCGGTAGTTGTAAAGCGACAGCAGCTCCAGCAGCACCTCGCGTCCCTTGGAAACCAGCGACATGTGGTTGAGTGACAGGTGCGAAATAAGCCGCCAGATCACGCCGTTGCCCAGCGGCACGCGCACCGTCGCCGTCGGCTTGCGCAGGCAGCGGATGTCCTTGATCACCGAGTTCGACGGAATGTTGAAATCGCCGCGCTCGCCGCCAAAAGGCAGCATCAATGGCAGGTCGCGATTGCTGCACGTCAGACGGATACTGAGCGTGTCATTGTTGGAATCGATCAGTTCCAGATCCCGATCCACGACCCGGATGAACATGTTCGAGCCATCGCTTTGCCGGCTCTGCGTAGGGCGGCGCCGAGCGATCCAGAAACTCTGCCCCGGGCCTTGATCGCCACGTGGTTCGAAGAACGGATGGCAGGTGCCGACCTGGTCATTGCCATTGATCTTCTTCACCCGCCGCACGCGATCGATCGAAACCACTTCGGCGGAGCTTTGCAGGCGCACATCCGGCGTGACAGCGTATTCATGCTGGACGTGGGTCAGCTTGATCGGCTCGGCCTGCTGGCGGAACAGGTTGATGATCGGCGTGCAGTTGAGCTTGAAATTGTTGCGGCTGACGTTCTGCGTCAGGCGCGCCAGACGGTCCGTCAGGTCGTAGTCGGAAAAGTAGAAATTGATCTCCACTTTGGCGATCTCTTTGCCCGCCAGAATGCGCGCAAAGCCCGACAGGTCGAAGAACATGAACTTGTCCGGGAAGGTGAAGTACTCGTGCAGCAACCGGTAACCCAGAAACGAGCGCTCCGAGTAATCCACCAGCCCTTCATCCAGACCGTAACCGACAGATTTCAAGGCACCGGCTGGCAGCACCACTTCGCGAGTGCGGCCTTCGTCTTCGAAGGTCAGCGTGGCCTTGGCCAGGTTGTTGAACAGCAGCTCATACAGTTGGTGCATGAGCGTGCTTTCGCCATCGAGGAAGAAGCGCAGGCTGTCCATCTCCATCTTGCCGAACAACACGTCGGAGGTGGCCGTCAGACCAATGCGCAGACGCGCAATCAGGTCTGCGCTGTGGCCGTTGAACGCCGAGCGTTCCATTTCGATGAACGACGCGCTCTGCACGGCAATCGGCCATAACTCGACCGGGTAGCACGTCCGGAACTTGCACACGATGCCATCCACCGGATTGGCATGCAGTTCGGTGTGTCGTGCCACACGATAGGACTCGGTGACCTTTTCCTGCTTGCCCATGTTGAACTCGACGATGGACATCGACGGGGTAGGGCGCAGGTAATGCGGGTACAGCACCTCGAGGAACGACTCGACGATTTCCGGAAACTCATCATCGAGTTTCTTGTGCACGCGCGCCGACAGGAACGAGAACGCCTCGATCAGGCGCTCGGTATGCGGGTCCTCGCAGTTGTCGCCCTCAATCAGCAGTCGCGAAGCGATCTTCGGATATTGAGCGGCAAATTCCTGGCCCAGAAAGCGCAGGTGCGAGAGTTCCTTCTCGTAATAGGGCAGCAGATCGTCGAGCATCAGTTGAGGTTCTGCACTTTGTATTCCTGAGTGTTGACCTGCAGCACGGCGTCAAAAGAAACCTGACGCGAAATGTCCTGCAGACGCAGTACTGCGTCCACACGAAAAGTCAGCATGCGTTGGCCGGTCTGTTGTGCAAGCAACTGGACTTTCACGCTGCGAAAGCGTCGGTCGCCCACCGAGATGGCCTTTTCCAGCTGGCGCTGGATCAAAAGACGATCCTGTGGGTCGAGCACGCTTCTACTGGTGAAGTCGGGCATACCGTAGTCGAGGATGGTGCCGCTCAGATTGGCGAAACCTTCCAGCTCGTTAGCGACCAGAGACTGGCGAGTGTTCACCAGAATCTCCAGGTCACGAACGATGCTGGCCTTGTAATCGGCCAGCGAGCTCAACCGTTGCGATGACGATTCCACGGATTGATGTGGACGATCGTCGAGCAATCGATCCAGCAATGAAGGCAACAGCTTGTGTTGACTACTCATGTTGCCTCCCTGGCTAAGTGTTGGATCAGCCGCGAGTCGATTGCGGCAATTCGGCGACCAGACGCAGCGATGCCGTCAGTTCATCCAGTTGGTAATGCGGACGCAGGTAAGTCACGGCCTTGTAGACGCCAGGCTTGCCAGGAACTTCGAACACTTCGGCACGCGCTTCGCGCAGCGGGAACTTGGCCTTGGCTTCCTGGCTGGCGGTGTCATCCAGCAACACGTAGCTGGACAGCCACTTGTTGAGGAACAGCTCGACATCCTTGCGCGATGCAAAACTGCCGATCTTGTCGCGCATGATCGCTTTCATGTAGTGAGCGATACGCGAGGTCGCGAAGATGTATTGCAGTTGCGCCGACAGACGCGCGTTGGCGTTGGCAATGTCGGTGTTGTACTGCTTCTGCTTCTGGGTCGACTGGGTGCCGAAGAACGCGGCGTAGTCGGTACCTTTGCAGTGCACCAGCGGAATGAAGCCGAGGTCCGACAGCTCCTTTTCGCGACGGTCGGTGATGGCGATTTCAGTCGGGCATTTGAGCGCGATTTCACCGTCATCGGTCTTGAAGGTGTGCGTCGGCAAGCCTTCGACCAGACCACCGCCTTCCACACCACGGATCGCCACGCACCAGCCGTAGCGGGAGAACGCATCGGTCACACGGGTGCCCAGCGCGTAGGCAGCGTTCATCCACAGGTATTTGTTGTGGTCACGGCCATCGACGCTTTCGACGAAGTTGAATTCTTCGACGGGCGTGGTATCCGGGCCATACGGTAGACGACCCAGCACGTGCGGCAGGGTCAGACCGACATAGCGGGAGTCTTCAGAAGCGCGGAACGACTTCCACTTGGCGTATTCGACCGTGTCGAAGATCTTCGCCAGGTCGCGAGGGCCGGCCATGTCGGTGAACGAGTCCCAGCCGAACAGCTCGGCCGATGCCGCCGAGATGAACGGCGCGTGGGCGGCGGCTGCCACGTGAGAGATCTCTTCCAGCAGGTACATGTCTTCCGGGTTGCGGTTGAACTCGTAGTCACCCAGCAACATGCCGAACGGTGCACCACCGAAGGTGCCGTACTCTTCTTCGTAGATCTTCTTGAACAGTGCGCTCTGGTCGAATTCGGACGACGCCTTGAGGTCTCGCACGAGGTCTTTTTTCGACGCGTTGAGCAGGTGAATCTTCAGCGTGGTGCTGGTCTCGGTCTGATCAACCTGATATTTCAGGCCGCGCCAGGACGCTTCCAGTTGCTGGAACTCACGGGCGTGCATGATTTCGTTCATTTGCTCGGAGAGCATCGAATCGATCTCGGCGATGCGCGCGTCGAGCACGGCAATCAGGTCCTTGCTTGGCGTCATTTCGCCTTCAAGTACCTGGGCCACCAGTTCGCCGATCAGATCGCGGGTACGGGTGCGCTCGGTTTCGGAGCGTGCAACGCGGCTTTCGGAAATGATGCTGTCGAGCAGGGAAGATTGCGGGGCGAAGTTTTCAACTTCAACCAGAGCGCTGTCCTGCTGAGTCACGGGTTGCTTATCGGTCATCGTCAGGCTCCTCCTTACTCTTTGCTGTCGGTGGCAGGAACGGCGGCTTCACGGCCGAACTCCTTGCCCAGGGTTTTCAGCTTTTCAGTGTTCTGCAACACGTCCATCAGCAGCTCTTCAAGCTTGTCGTTGCCACCCATCTTGTTACGCAGGTCAGCCAGCTTGTTGCGCACTTCCAGCAGCTTGCGCAGCGGCTCGACCTGACGCACGACGTTCTGCGGCTCGAAGTCTTCCAGCGCATTGAAGTTCAGCTCGACACCGAGTTGGGTGCCGTCTTTTGCCAGGGTGTTGTCGACGCGATACGCCAGGCGCGGCTTGATGCCTTTCAGGACGCCATTGAAATTGTCGCGGTCGATGAAGATGAACTTGCGATCCTTGAGCTTGGGCAGCGGCTCCAGCGGGTTGCCGGAGAAATCGCCCAGAACGCCTACAACGAATGGCAGCTCTTTCTTTTCCTGAGCATCGCCGATGTCCACGTCGTAAGTGATATGGACCCGAGGCGCGCGAACGCGGTCAAGTTTGTGCTGGGTACTTTCCTTCTTCGCCATCGTCATCTCCTGTGCGAGCAACTCGCTGCAAGTCGTTTGCGTACCGGGCCTGTGGCAGGCCGGGCGCGATTAGAGTCCTTCAATCGTCAGCAGCAGACGCTGACGGATTTCATCGTTCATTTCCAGAATGTTTTCGTGTCCGACCAATTCTTCGAAACTGGTATTGCCTGCGATCTGCGTGCTGTTGCGAATCACCGATTCATCCGGCAATTCTGAGCGCACCGGTGAGCTGATCACGCAGAACGGCAGGTCGCCGAAGTCTTTCAATCGCTCGAAACTGACCGGGAAGCGCAGCCCTTCGAACAGCCTGCTCATGCCCGGCGACTTGCTCAGGCAATAGAACAGCACCAGATAATGCACAACGTAGCGATACAGCTCGGCGCTGCTGCGATTCGGGTCTTTGATGACCTTGCGAAACTGCGCCAGATCGAACGAGTTGAAGCCCACCACCCAACGCACCGGACTGGTGATGCGAATGGTCTGCCCGCTTTGTGACAACACCATGTCGTATTCGAGCGGGAACAGCTCGGGCGTCGTGCTGATCAGGTTCAGGGGCACTTCCAGTTCATTGACCAGCTTGAACGGCTCTGCCGAAGCAATGCGGTCATAGAGCTCCTTGAGCTCTTTGAAATGGTGCTGAGTCTCGCGGCCGCTGCTGCGCTGCGCACCCTGCAGGTATTCACCGAAGAATGTCTGCGGGCGTATCAACAGCGCAAGGGTCGACAGATAGTCGGACGCCTGCACCTTGAGCGCGTCGGAGATAGCGCGCGTCTGCTTGCGCAGCTTTATCAATGCTTCTATATCGAACGTCTGAGTCATCGGTACATCGTCCTTGAACCCTTCACGACCGTTTCCCGGATCAGACCGGGGACGGGGAAAAGTTGCGAATTTCTCGACTGCACACCTGCTCATGAAGTGGTTTTGCCATGTGTGTCACTGCGAGACACACCGCCACAATGAGGGAGGAGTTCGTGCTGGCATATAGATGTCGTCTAGCCAGCAGTGTGGTCTATGGCACTATTTTTAGTAGGAAAGTTCCTACAGACGGTGGATATTTTCTCGGTTTCGTTACAGTAAGCAATGATGACTATGAGCCATCATTGTATTGAATTTCACCCATAATGTAACTGTAAGTGTTGATTTCAAAGGGCTTTGGGGTGGTATTTGGATCCGATCAGGGGGGTAAATTAAGCTTAGAAAGATGAACTTATTTGCAGGTTTTCCAAGCTCTGAAGAGGGTAAATGTACGGACTCGCCTTACAGGCGTTTTTTCTGGATGGGGAATGATGGCACTGCGAGCGCTGAGGCGCACGAATCCAGGTGGGTCGACACAGGTCAGGCGGGTAGCTTTGTTACATCATTTTGCAAATCAGGGTATAACGCCGCCAGCGCCCTCACGCTTGTACTCGAGCAACGGCAGGGCGCATGCACGCAGACGCCAAAGGCGTTTTGCCTGACGGACCTAGTGCGCGCTAAGGACAGCCAGCGGCGACGCACCTCTATGAGCCTTGCCTCATGAAAATCTACAAGCTCATTGCTGTACTCATCCTGCTCCCTCTGGGCCTGAACCTCATCGGTGTCTGGCAGTTGCAGCGCAGTGTCGAAAACACCGAGCGCCTGACCGAGATCCAGGCCGACCTTGCGCATGCCCGTCCCTATTTCGAAAGGCTTGCCAGGTCGCCCGACGCCCTCACCCGAACGATGGATATGGACGGAGAAAACATCACCCTCAAGGAGGCTCTGTCGCGTCTCCATGAGGCAGAGCAGGGCCTCGATTTCGTAGTGGTGCTGGGCAGTGTCACTATTTGGCTGGCACGCGCCGTCATCGCGCTGTGCCTGCTGGCGGCTCTGGTCGGCGGCATCGGGCTGGCAGGGCTCAACTGGGCCGGCGCACGCGCACGTCAATCCCGCGAGCGATTGCTGCACACCTTCAGCAGGGTAAGGCGGATTCTGCCGTTCGTCCTGGTGGGGCACATTGTTGCCATGGGCGCGGCGGTGTCTGCAATCCTCTGTTTCGAAGCCCTGGGCCTGTGGCATGTGGGGCGCATGTCCGCGGGCGAACTCAAGCTGATCATCGTCGTGCTGATGCTGGTCGCTGCGTGCCTGTATTCGATCTGGCGGATGGGCAAGCAGTTGGGCGTCATGCTGCACATGTTCGAGCCCACCGCGATGCAGGTTCTGGGGCAGCAGGTCACGCCTGAAGAGGCACCGGTGCTCTGGGCCTATGTTCGCGATCTGGCCGAACGGCTTGGCGCGCTGTCACCTGATCACATCGTGCTGGGCATGACCGAAGGCTTCTACGTCACCTCGAGCGATGTTTCCCTTCTGCCGTCCGACGCCGTGCTCAAGGGGCGAACTCTGCATGTGCCGATCCTGTACCTGGGGCTGATCGATGCCGCTGAAACGAGTGCAGTGATTGGTCACGAACTGGCGCATTTCGCTGGTGAAGACACCGAGTACAGCCTGCGCTTTCTGCCGATCTACGACGGCATCGGTCGCAGCCTGGGGGTGATCGCTGAAAACATGATGGTCAGCGGGTGGCTACAGCGCACCATTCTGCGTCCGGCGTTCATGCTGGGCGTGTATTTCATGGAAAGCTTCGATCACGCGGTCAATCACTGGAGCCGCGTGCGCGAGCTGGCCGCCGATGCTGCGGGGGCGAGGCTGGCTGGCAACGCGTCGGCTGCCTCGGCGCTGGTGCGCATCTCGGCCATCGATCCGCTTTTGCAGGAGCGGATCTACACGCATATTACGCGGGCCACCAACCCAAGGCGCGGAGAGGTGTTTACCAAGGATCTGCCGAACAGCGTGCTGCACGAGCTGGCCGGCAAGACATTCACGCTGCCTGACGAAGAAATGGCCGTCCAGCTGCCGCATCCCTCGGATACGCACCCGTCAAACGGCGAACGTATCGCCGCGCTGCAGGTTGCTGCCGACGAGGCGATCCGCAGCGGCACCCGGCCGGTAGTGGCGGCCCAGGCGCGCGCCGCGATGGACCATTACTTCGTTAATCCCCAGGCACTGCGCACCCGTCTTACCGAGGACTTCATCAAGCATCATGTGACAAATGATGCTGAGGTGGTGACCGAACTGCGTGCCCGCGCGAAAACGGTAAGCGGTGATGTCGTTCTGCATGAGGGCGCTCGCCTGCGGGGGCTGTTGCTAACACTATTCCTCGCCCCTCTGCTGGGGCTGGGTATTTATCTGATAGCCGAAGCGCTGTCATTTCCCCAGGGGCTGACCGAGAAGCGCAACTCTATGCTGATAGCGGGCGGCATCTTGGCGGCGTTCATGCTGACGCTGCTGCCATTTGCGCTGCGCATGTGTCTGCGTGCTGACAAGACCGCTCTGCTGCTCACGCCCGATCACTTTGTCTTCGCAAACCTGAAGTCCCCCGTCCCGATCCAGCACATCGCTGATTTTGAGCTGAATGTGGCCTATGGCACGTTTCTGACCCTGCATCTGCAAGACGATGCGCCTTTACCCGAGCGAGTCTCACGTTCGTTTTCTGCGCCGAATGCAAAAGTGTTCAGGAAAAAACGCCGGGTACTTCTGGCGCTGGCGCGGTTCAGCCGGGACGGCAAAAAGCTCAAGCCAGACGAGCTTGGTGAGTTGATTGCGGATTACGTCAATGCGGGTACTGCACGACACTTGCTGCAAGAGCGCTTCGAGCAGGGTAAGCGTTAAGCGGTTGGCTGTGAGCGGGGCGGCGTACGGCGCAAAGCTTTTCTGCAGGCAACAAAAAACCCGCCGAAGCGGGTTTTTCCAAGACCATCCCGACTTCCTGTCGGACGCCTCCGAGGCGATGGTCGATCATCCTTGATCCGGGTGAACTCCTGTTCACCCCTTGATGGATCCAATACTACGGAGCGCGAGCCGGGCCGGAAATAGCCAAGTTCCTCCAGCGCGTGTAAGCCTTTCGCTATACCTCATGGGCTCAGCTTCGGACGGGCCTTTGAAGACCAGGAAATCTGGCGTCAGGAAAATCTTGAGGTGGTTTGACTTCTGGAGGAAAAAATCGCAGGCAATAAAAAACCCGCCGAAGCGGGTTTGTACCAAGACCATTCCAACTCCCTGTCGGCTGCCTTCCCGGCGATGGTCGATCGTCCCTGATCCTGGCGAACTCCTTGTTCGCCAGTTGTTGGATCCAATCTTACGGCTCTGACGGCAGGTGCAAAATAGCCATTCGCTTCATTGCGTGTAAGCCTTTAGCTATACATGTGTCCGTTTTTGCGGATTCTCAGATGCTCGGCCATGCAGCGGGAAAGTAGAAAACACCGTTGAAACTGCTGTGCCAGAAGCGCGCAGCCCTGTTTTCAAGGTGAGAAATTTGTGGTCACCTCACAATAGCGCTGCTGGGCGTTTTTACTGTCCTCGTCGCGGTTTCTTGCCGCGCGTTTGGTCCACTCTTGGCACTGTTCTCTGAAGTTGACCGCTGCCGCCTTGCGACACTCGCGCCGTTCGAATGAACGAATAGCGAAGTTTTCGCAGACGCTGTCGCCATCGATCGTGTTGCCGTAAATCCGCCACTGCGCGCGGTAGCGGTTTCTGCCGTCCGCTTCGCGTATGGAGGCTGTCGCGACGCTGTAAGGCTTGGAAGAACGCGTGGAGTTGCGTGAAGCATTGGCCTTGAAATCGGCCATGTAGTCGGCAGACACCATGCCTGTTGCCGATTCTGCCTGAGCGGGGCGAGGAACCTGGCCGAATCGACAGTTCGCCACCGCTTCATCGATGACGTTGCCGTTTTTCATGCAGTCATCCAAGGGCTGCACGGGGGCGGGCGGCGCCACAGTGGCCGCGATCGGCACAAGCTCTGCGGTTTTTCGAATCTGCGCGGGCGCAGGATCGGCTGCGGCTACGGATTGCGCCTCGGCCTCGACTGTCTCGGGTTCAGGTACGGACTGCACAACAGGCGGTACTGCCAGCGCTTTGGGACCTCTCGCATGTGAGGTGATCAGTCCGGCGACGCAGGCTGCAGCAATAAGGCACGCCAGCCACAGGCCATAAGGGCGTGAGCGGCGAGGCGTATCGACGCGCTTGCGGCGTGGATGCGAGCCCAGCACCACATCGACCTGACCGGGCACGAGGCGCTGAATGCGGATGATCCCGTCGTCCTCGGGTTGCTGTAGGGAATCCATTCCTGCTCCTGATCAAGCGATGTTCGGTGGTGATATTACAATGATATCGGCCGGTGGGTAGAGTTTCTGCAACGCTTTGGTGCTATGTGCATCAGGCCTGGCGCGTTAAGGTTGAGGCCGTTTTTTGACTGATGGATGGAACGCGAATGCACCAGCGTCTCGAACAGGTATTCGGCTACACACAGTTCCGGCCGGGGCAGGAGGCTGCCATCAGTGCGGTACTGGCCGGACGCTCGGCTGCGGCGATCTTTCCGACAGGTTCGGGCAAGTCGCTATGTTACCAATTGCCTGCCCTGATGTTGCCGCATTTGACGCTGGTGGTGTCGCCGTTGCTGGCGCTGATTCAGGATCAGCTTGCCTTCCTGCACCGCCACGGTATCTCGGCGGCGAGCATTGATTCGGCGCAGAGCCGCGACGAGATCGCTGATGTGATGGCGCGTGCACGCTCCGGCGAGCTGAAGATTCTGATGATCTCGGTCGAGCGCCTGAAGAACGAGCGTTTCCGCAATTTCATCGCTCAAGTACCGATTTCCTTGCTGGTGGTCGACGAAGCGCACTGCATCTCGGAGTGGGGGCATAACTTCCGCCCCGACTACCTGAAACTGCCGGACTACCAGCGCGAATTCAACATCCCTCAGACATTGCTGCTGACCGCCACGGCGACCCCGCAAGTCATCATCGACATGCAGGACAAATTCGCCATCGCCCCCGAGGATGTCATCACCACCGGTTTCTACCGCGCCAACCTGCACCTGTGGGTCAAGCCGGTCAGTGGCCGTGACAAAAGACGCCTGCTGGTGGAGTGGCTCAACGAGCGTCTCGGGCAGCCGACCATCGTTTACGTGACCCTGCAAAAGACAGCCGAACACATCGCCGCTCACCTGGAACAGCATGACCTGCCCGCCAGCGCCTACCATGCCGGGCTGCCCAATGATCAGCGCGAGTCGATCCAGAAGCAGTTCATGGGCGGCCATCTGAACTGCATCGTGGCGACCATCGCGTTCGGGATGGGCATCGACAAGAGCGACATTCGCAACGTGGTGCATTTCGACCTGCCCAAATCCATCGAGAACTACAGCCAGGAAATCGGTCGGGCCGGGCGTGATGGTGCTGCTTCGGATTGTCTGGTGCTGGCCAACCGCGACAGCCTCAACGTGCTGGAGAACTTCGTGTACGGCGATACGCCGGAGCGCGAGGGGATTGCTCGTGTGCTGGAGGATCTGCTTGGGGCGCGTCATGACGGGCAGTGGGAATTTCTGCTCGGGCCGCTCGCCGACCTCAGCAATATTCGTCAATTGCCGCTGAAGACCCTGCTGGTGCAACTGGAACTGCGCGGGATCATTGCGCCGCGCTACGCGTATTTTGCCGAGTACCGCTTCAAGTTTCTGCTTCAGCCGCAAGACCTGATGGCGCGTTTCGAGGGGGAGCGACGCGAGTTCGTTCAAGCCCTGATCGACACTTCACACCGAGCAAGGACCTGGGCCACCGTCGATTTCGAGGCGATGTACCAGCAATACGGCGCCGAGCGCGGGCGGGTGGTCAAGGCGCTGGATTACTTTCAGGAAAAAGGCTGGATCGAGCTTGAAAGCAAACAGATGACCGAGGTTTACAACCTGTTGCGCAGCGACTTTGATGCACAGGCCTTGAGCATCGAATTGCACGATTATTTCGCTCATCACGAAGCCACTGAAGTTGCGCGCATTCACACCATGCTGGATGTGTTTGCCAGTGACCAGTGCCTGACCCATCGGCTGGCGCGGTACTTCGGTGATCACAATGCGCCGGAGCGCTGTGGGCATTGCTCGGTCTGCCTTGGCGAAGTCGCCCACCTGCCCGAACCACCCGCGTTGGAGCCCCTGGCGAATCGGGACTTTCAGCACCTGTGCAGCGAGTTTATCCACAAGCACCAGGACTATACCGGCCAGCGGCCCAGCGCTGACTGCCTGACGCGTTTTCTGTGTGGCATCAGCGTGCCGCTGTTCACCAAGCTCAAAGCCCGCGCCACCACCGGGTTTGCGGTGCTGGAGGACTATCCGTACGCACAGGTCAGGACGTGGGTGCAGGCCATGGCTGGCAACTGACTACACGTACAAAGTGATCTGACCAAGGGGACGATGCTCTGCATCCAGTCCTGAACCTGCATTGCGACAGACAAGTGAAAACCGGCCGCTAAAGAGCGGCCGGTTTTTTGTGCTTCAGCAACTGACGGTGGTATCAGTCACGATGACGGCGATGGCCGTGGTGCTTCGGGCGATGGCCATGATCACGGCCACCACGATAACGACGATCATCGCTGCGGCTTTCGTTGCCCATGTAGTTGCCGAGTGCAGCACCGCCGCCGCCACCTACCGCCGAGCCGACCAGGCTGCCGGTGTTGCCGCCGACGCTGCGACCCAGCACGTTACCGCCCGCAGCGCCCAGACCGCCGCCAATGGCTGCTTCTGTACGGTTGCGACGGTCTGCGCCTACAGCGCCACCGGCTGCGCCGCCGACACCTGCGCCAATTGCTGAACCAGTGCTGCCGCCGATCTGCTGACCGACGACCGAACCGAGTACCCCACCCAATGCTCCGCCTACGCCTGACTCAAGGTTGCCTGCAGACGCCGCACCGCTGATCAAGGTAAGAGACAACAACAGTATCGAGGAATACTTCATGTATGGAATCTCATAGGGATGACGGCGCGATCTTGGTGTCAAGTGAAGAATGTAGCAATGCAATTCCGACGAGTAACACGATTGCCACACAAACTGCTAAGTTATTGTTTTGGCTAAGGAACTTAAGTCGGAAATGAGAGTCTGAGGTTACTTGCGAAAGGCCCGTTTCCAGAGAAACGGGCCTTTTTTGTGGGCGTCTTTCAGGGACGTTAGAGGATGCGTGCCGACTCTGCAGAGCGCTCGAGGCGGATGGCAACGAACTTCGAGGTCGGCGTGCTGCTGCCATCGCCCACGCTTTCCAGCGGCACCAGCGGGTTGACCTCTGGGTAGTAGGCGGCAGCCTGACCGGCCGGAATATCGAATGGCAGCAACGTGAAGCCTTTGACGCGGCGCTCGCGGTTATCGCTCCAGATCGAAATCAGGTCCGCCTTCTGCCCCGGCTGGAAGCCCAGACGGATGATGTCGGCTTCGTTGACGAACAGCACGTCACGCTGACCTTTGACGCCGCGATAGCGGTCGTCCAGGCCATAGATGGTGGTGTTGTACTGATCGTGCGAGCGCATCGACTGCATGATCAGGTCCGGGATCTGCCCGGTTGAACTGACGTGTTCATTGATCAGAGTCAGCGGCAGCGCATTGGACTTGAAGTTGGCGCGGGTCGACGCAGTGTTCCAGCGACGTGCGCCAGCAGCGTTACCCAGGTAGAAGCCGCCCGGGTGCTTGACGCGCTCGTTGAAATCCTTGAAGCCGGGGATGGTGTCGGCGATCAGGTCGCGAATACGGTTGTAGTCCTCGACCAGCCACAACCAGTCCACAGGCGCCTTGCCCAGCGTAGCGTTGGCGATACCGGCGATGATCGCAGGCTCGGAACGCATTTGCTTCGAGGACGGCTTCAACTGGCCGTTGGAGGCGTGAACCATGCTGAACGAATCTTCCACGGTGACGGCTTGTGGGCCGTTGGCCTGGATGTCGATGTCGGTACGGCCGAAGCACGGCAGGATCAGCGCGTCCTTGCCGTGGAACAGGTGACTGCGGTTCAGCTTGGTGCTGATCTGTACGGTCAGGTCGCAATTGCTGAGGGCTTCGGCAGTGCGATGGCTGTCCGGGGTGGCCTGAGCGAAGTTGCCGCCCAGCGCGATGAACACCTTGGCGCGACCTTCGGCCATGGCGTGAATGGCTTCGACGACGTTGTGACCATTTTCGCGGGGTACTTTGAACTGGAAGCGTTTTTCCAAGGCATCGAGCAGGAACACCGGTGGGCGCTCGTTGATGCCCATGGTGCGGTCACCCTGCACGTTACTGTGACCGCGCACCGGGCACAGGCCGGCACCCGGACGACCGATGTTGCCGCGCAGCAGCATCAGGTTGGCGATTTCCTGGATGGTCGGCACCGAGTGACGGTGCTGGGTAATCCCCATCGCCCAGCACATGATTACGTTCTTGCCTTTGGCGTACATGCGTGCCGATTGCTCGATGTCGCTCAGCGGCAGGCCGGATTGCTCGACGATCGAGTCCCAGGACGTGTCATCGATGGCGGCCAAGTATTCGAGCACGCCTTCGGTGTGTTCGTTGAGGAACGCGTGGTCGAACACCGACGGTGCGTTGTTGGCTTGCGCCTCGCGCTCCCATTGCAGCAGGAACTTGGCCATGCCGCGCAACAGCGCCATGTCGCCACCCAGGGCAGGGCGGAAGTAAGCGGTGTTGGTCGGGCGGTCGCCGTTGGTGAGCATTTCGACCGGGTGTTGCGGATGCTGGAAACGCTCCAGGCCACGCTCTTTGAGCGGGTTAACGCACACCACCTGGGCGCCGCGCTGTACCGCTTCGCGCAATGGCTCGAGCATGCGCGGGTGGTTGGTGCCGGGGTTCTGACCGAGGACGAAGATGGCATCGGCGTGTTCGAAATCCTCGAACGTCACGGTGCCCTTGCCGACGCCGACGCTTTGCGACAGCGCTACGCCACTGGCCTCGTGGCACATGTTCGAGCAGTCAGGGAAGTTGTTGGTGCCATAAGCGCGCACGAACAACTGATACAGGTACGCCGCTTCGTTGCTGGCGCGGCCGGAGGTGTAGAACTCGGCCATGTTCGGGCTGGGCAGGTTCTTCAGGTGCTTGGCGATCAGCGCAAACGCGTTGTCCCAGCTGATCGGCTTGTAACGGTCGGTTTCCGCGTCATAGCTCATCGGCTCGGTCAGGCGGCCCTGATACTCGAGCCAGTAATCGCTCTGCTCCATCAACGAGCTGACGCTGTAGCGGGCGAAAAAGGCCGGGTCGACACGACGCTTGGTCGCTTCCCAGTTCACCGCCTTGGCGCCGTTCTCGCAGAACTTGACCATGCCGCTTTCCGGCGAATCACCCCACGCACAGCCCGGGCAGTCGAAACCGCCGTTCTGGTTGGTCTTGAGCATCATGCGCAGGTTCTTCAGCGCGTTGTCACTGCCCAGCCAGTGTTGCGTCACGCTGATCAGTGCGCCCCAGCCGCCTGCCGCACCTTTGTACGGCTTGTAGCGGGGGGTTGGTGTCTTGTCGGCTTGATGATGAGTGCTCACGCTTGAATCTCCATCGCAGGGCTATAGACCCGCGGCGCACTTTTCTGCGGCAGGTGAATTAGATTGAGGTTGTGACGGCGGGCCCATTGCAGGGCCAGGCCGGTGGGCGAAGACAGGCTGACCAGGGTCTGGATGCCGGCGCGCAATACTTTCTGAATCAGTTCCAGGCTGCAGCGGCTGGTCACGATGGCGACGCCGCCTGCCAAGGGGATGTCCTGACGGATCAATGCGCCGATCAGCTTGTCCAGCGCGTTGTGGCGGCCAATGTCTTCACGTCCCAGCAACAGCTGGCCGTTACCGTCCATGAACACCGCCGCATGTACGGCGCCGCAATGGCGGCCGAGCGGCTGGAACTCGCCGATGCGCTGACGCAGGCCTTCCAGCCATTCGATCGGGGGCAGGGGCGCGCCGGGCAGCGCCTTCAGGTCAGGCAGTGCCTGCTCGACGGCTTCAACGCCACACAGTCCGCAACCGCTGGTGCCAGCCAGTTGCCGACGCTGCTGCTTGAGTTCCCAGAACGCGCGGCTGGCGATCTCGACCTCGGCCTGCATCGCCGAGCCGCAACCACTGATTTTGAAGTCGTAGATTTCGTCATGCGAGGCAATGATGCCGCTGCCCAGGCTGAAGCCGACGATAAAGTCTTCCAGATCAGTAGGGCTGACCAGCATGACCGCCTGGCTGATGCCGTTGTAGGCAATCGCCAGCGCCACTTCTTCAGCAAGTTCGTTACGTGCAGAGTCCTTGCCCTCGAGATTCGAGTAGCTGTAAGACTGGCTTGCTTCGGGGGCTGGCGTAGCAAAGGACGCCGAGCTGACCTTGCGCGTAACGGGCATGGGCTGAAATACCGGCAGAATGACATCTGCAAGACTAGGCCCGTTATTGGAAATCGTCTAATCGCTAGTGCTGATGTCCCGATAGATGACGTCGATCAACGCTCTAGCGCGGTATTTCTGCTACCAGTGCAAAGCAGGCTTCAGCCAGTGCCGAACGTGGCGCACTGCGGCGCATGATCAGCCCCAGCCGGGCCAAAGTCCGGGAGTCGGCAATCGGATGCAGGCGCAAATGTTCGGTGAGCGTTTCCAGACCGCCATCCAGCGGCATGATCGCGCAGCAAAAACCGCCATGTACGGCTTGCAGCAACTGATGAACGGCATCGGTTTGTATCAGCGGATTGGGTTGCAGGCCGCGGCTATGGAAGTTGTGATCGATCGACTGCCGAAAATGCATGCCGCTGGTCAGCATGCCCAGTGGCAGCTCGACCAGATCGGCCCAGCTCAAGGGATCGTCGCCAAACGTGAAGTGCCGACGGTCGTACAGCAGGCCCATGCGCGTGTCGTCCAGGGTCAGCGAATCGAAACGCTCATTGTCCAGACGTTCCAGGTACGAGACGCCCAGATCGATACGATTGCTTGCCAGTTGCTCCAGCACTTGCTCGGAGCTGAGTGACGACAGCTCGAAGCGCAGATTGGGGTGCAGCTGGTGCAGCCGGTGCAGCAATGGCAGCGGATCGAAGCTCGACAGCGGAACCACGCCCAGGCGCAACGTCCCGACCAGATGACCGCGGCAGGCGGCCGCTTCAGCCTGCAGACCGTCGTAGGCAGCCAGTACCGTGCGTGCCCAGGCCAATACGCGTTCGCCTGGTGCGGTAAAGCCTTCGAAGCGTTGGCCGCGATTGACCAGTGGCAAGCCAAGCTCTTCTTCCAGATTGCGCAGGCGCATCGACAGCGTCGGCTGGGTGATGTTGCAGCGCGCAGCCGCCTGGCCGAAGTGCCTCGTCTCGTCGAGGGCGATCAGAAATTTAAGTTGCTTGATGTCCATGTTCACTCCGATGAGCCGTCCAGACAGCCGATTCTACGCGCTCAGGCTGAATGATCGAGCACGCCCTTGATCAACTCCCGATAGTCGTCCACTGCGGCGAACTCTTCGGTGTCTTTCGGGCCTTTTTGGCTGTTGGGTTGGCTGACGGCCAGCAAATGGGCTACACCGAAGTGTCGAGCGCTGCGCAGGATCGGCAGGGTGTCGTCGATAAACAGACTGCGTGCCGGGTCGAAGGCTGTTTCGGCCTTCAGAGCGTCCCAGAAATGCTGGCTTTCCTTGGGAAAACCGTAATCGTGAGAGCTGATCAGGCGTTCGAAATAAGGCGCCAGCTCGATTCGCTCCATCTTCAGCGACAACGAATCACGGTGCGCATTGGTGATCATGATCACTCGCTTGCCGGCCTTTTGCAGGGCCGCGAGAAAGGTCTCGGCGTCTGGGCGCAGCGCAATCATGTGGGCGATTTCGCGTTTCAGGTCGCGGACCGACAGGTTAAGCTCGGCGCTCCAGAAATCCAGGCAGTACCAGTTGAGCGTGCCCGCGTTGTTTTCGAACAGCGGTTTCAATTCCAGCCAGGCCATGGCGA
>Ga0308164_10001455_pt1 | contig 27666 bp, 24 predicted proteins | sample PhyTR2_FD_201031 | JGI IMG/M metagenome (GOLD analysis project Ga0308164, IMG submission 201031) | Phyllosphere microbial communities from UC Gill Tract Community Farm, Albany, California, United States - DLSLT.R2 | ecosystem: Host-associated > Plants > Phyllosphere > Unclassified | place: USA... | reverse complement strand
CGCGTCGGCAGCGCCACGGTGAAGCACGAGCCCTGGCCCGGCTGGCTCTCCACGCCGATGTCGCCGCCGTGGGCGCGCACGATCTCGCGCGTGATGTAGAGCCCCAGGCCGAGGCCGGCGGCGTGCTTGCGGCTGTCGTCGGTGCGCTCGAACTGCTCGAAGATGCGCGCCTGGTCCTGCGGCGCGATGCCGATGCCGCGATCGCGCACGGTCATGCGGGCGCGATCCGCGCCCAGGCCCGTCACCTCGATCGCCACGGGCCGGCCGCCCCCATAACGCAGGGCGTTGGTCAGGAGATTGGTGAGCACCTGCTCGATGCGGAACTCGTCCCAGACGCCGGGCACCTCGGCGGGCGCGTGCAGGTCGAGCGTCGAGCCGACCGCCTCGCCCTGGTTGGCCAGGCTCTCGACCACGCGGCGCGCCATCGCGGCCAGGTCGAAGGGCTTGGGCCGGATCGACAGCGCGCCCTGGCGCAGCCGCGTGACGTCGAGCATGTCGTCGATCAGGCGCACCATGTTCTGGATCTGGCGCTGGTCGCGCTCGATCATGGCCGGCAGGTTCTCGGGCGCGAAGGGCGCGAGGTTGCCGCGCGCGAGGTGCATCTTGCGCACCTGCGTCTCCAGGTAGAGCGTGTTGAGCGGGGTGCGCAGCTCGTGCGAGACCATCGACATGAAGTCGTCGCGCATGCGCACGGCGCGCTGGAGTTCGGCTTGGGTCGCCTGCAGCTGCTGCACCAGCGCGTCCTGCTCGCGGTGGGAGGCGGCCAGCGCCTCCATCTCGTGGCGCAGCGCCTTGCGGTGGCGGTGCAGGTCGACGAAGACGCTGACCTTGCTGCGCACCACCTGCGCATCGAGCGGCTTCTGCAGGAAGTCCACCGCGCCGCTCTCGTAGCCGCGGAACGCATAGTTGAGCTCGCGCCCGGCGGCGCTGACGAAGATGATCGGGATGTGGCGCGTGCGCTCGGTGCTGCGCATCATCTCGGCCAGCTCGAAGCCGTTCATGACGGGCATCTGCACGTCGAGGATGGCGATCGCGAACTCGTGGTCGAGCATCAGCGCCAGCGCGTCGTCGGCGGAGGTGGCCTGGAAGACGCGGCGTTCCGGGCCGCGCACGAGCGCTTCGAGCGCGAGCAGGTTGTCGGGCAGGTCGTCGACGATCAGCAGTTTGCTCTCGACATCAATCGGCATGAAATGGGTCCAGTTGCACGAGCAGATCGCGCAGGCCGCGAAGCGGCAGCACGGCATCCGGCGCGTGGCGGCCGAGGGCCGCACGGGGCATGGTATCGACCTCGGCATCCGCGGGGTCTTGCACGGCGGTGAAGCCGCCGGCCTGGTGGATGCGCAGCAGGCCTTCGGCGCCATCCTGGTTGGCGCCGGTCAGCAGGAAGCCCGCGAGCGCGCCGCCATAGGCATCGGCAGCGGATTCCATCAGCACGTCGATCGACGGGCGCGACCACAGCACCGGCGGCTCGCAGCTCAGCGAGAAGAAACGTTCGCGCTCGATCGACAGGTGATAGCTCGACGGCGCGAAATACACCGTGGCGGGCTCGACCGGCGCCTTGTCGGCGGCCTCGAGCACCCGCACGTCCAGGCGCTGGGCGAACACCCGCGCCAGCAGGCTCTCGCGATGCTCGGGCAGGTGCACCACCACCACCACCGGCAGCCGCCACGAGGCCGGCAGGCCACCCAGCAGCGTCAGCAAGGCCTCGACGCCGCCGGCCGAGGCGCCGATGACCACCGCTTCGACGCGCCGGCGCGCCAGTGCGGCGCGCGGCGGCAGCCTGGGGACCACCGCGTCGGTCATGACGCCTTGCGGTAGATGCGCTCGGCCCGCGCGAGCGGGTCGAAGCGGGCGGCATAGCCGGAGAAGTCGATGCTCTCCTTGGAACCCAGGCCGAGGAAGCCGCGGTGGCACAGCGATTCGTGGAACAGCCCCAGCGCCCGGTCCTGCAGCGTGCGGTTGAAATAGATCAGCACGTTGCGGCACGACACCAGCTGCGTCTCGGCGAACACGCTGTCGGTGGCCAGGCTGTGGTCGGCGAAGATCACGTCGGCGCACAGCGAGGGGTCGAAGCGGGCCGCGTCGTAGGCGGCGGTGTAGTAGTCGGAGAACGCCCGCCGTCCGCCCGACTGCTGGTAGTTGGTGGTGTAGCCGCGCACCGCCTCCAGCGGGAAGATGCCCTGGCGCGCCTTCTCCAGCGAGACCGGATTGATGTCGGTGGCGTAGATCTGCGCGCGCTGCAGCAGGCCTTCCTCGCGCAGCATGATGGCCATGGAGTAGGCCTCCTCGCCGGTGCTGCAGCCGGCGATCCAGATCTTGATCGACGGATAGGTCTCCAGCACCGGCAGCACCTGCCGGCGCAGCGCCAGGAAGTAGGCCGGATCGCGGAACATCTCGCTGACCGGGATGGTCAGGAACTGCAGCAGCTGCGCGAACACCGCCGGGTCGCGCAGCACGCGGTCCTGCAGCTCGGAGATGCTGGCGAGGCCGAACTGGGTCAGCGCGTGCGCCACGCGCCGCTTCTGGGAGGCGCCGGTGTAGTCGCGGAAGTCGTAGCTGTAGCGCAGGTAGATCGCCTCCATCAGCAGCCGCAGCTCGATCTCGCCGGCCGACGGGGGGGTCGCGGGTCGCGTCACAGGCGCTCCAGGCGCGGCATCCAGACGCGCATCAGCGAGAACAGGCGGTCGAGATCGACCGGCTTGGCGAGGTAGTCGCTGGCGCCGGCGGCCAGGCACTGCTCCTGGTCGTCCTTCATCGCCTTGGCGGTGATCGTGATCACCGGCAGCTTGGCGAAGCGCGGGTCCTGGCGCAGGCGGCGCGTGGCCTCCAGGCCGTCCATCTCCGGCATCATGACGTCCATCAGCACCAGGTCGATGTCGGCCACGCGGTCGAGTTTCTCCAGCGCCTCGCGGCCGTTGCGGCCGATCTCCACGATGGCGCCGCGCTGCTCCAGGGCGCTGGTGAGCGCGAAGATGTTGCGCACGTCGTCGTCCACCAGCAGCACGCGCCGGCCCTCGAAGACGCGATCGCGCCCGCGCGCGGTGCGCAGCATGGTGCGCCGCTCGCTGGTCATGTCGGCCTCCACCTTGTGCAGGAACAGCGTCACCTCGTCGAGCAGGCGCTCCGGCGAGCGCGCGCCCTTGATGATGATGGAGCGCGAATAGCGCATCAGCTCGGCCTCCTCGTCGCGCGTGAGGTTGCGCCCGGTGTAGACGATCACCGGCGGGAAGGAACAGATGTCCTCGCTCGACATGCGCTTGAGCAGGTCGCTGCCCTGCATGTCGGGCAGGCGCAGGTCCGTGATCATGACGTCGAAGACGCGCTCGTGCAGCAGCGCCATGGCTTCCTCGCCCGATTCGACGGCCGTGATGGCGACGTCGTCGTCGCCGATCAGCCGCGTCACGGCCTCGCGCTGGAGGGCGTCGTCCTCGACCAGCAGGACCGACTTGAGCTTCTGCGTCAGCTTCTCCTCGAACTTGTCGAACACCTGGCGCAGCTGCTCGCGCGAGGCCGGCTTCATGGCGTAGCCGATCGCGCCCATGTGCAGCGCGGTCTCGACGTGGTCGGTGCCGGAGATCACGTGGACCGGGATGTGGCGCGTGCGCGGCTCGTCCTTCAGGCGCTGCAGCACGCTCAGGCCGGGCGCGTCGGGCAGGCGCATGTCGAGCAGGACGGCATCGGGCAGGAACTGCACGGCCAGGTCGAAGCCGTCGTGCGCGCCGTGCGCCACCAGGCAGCGGTAGCCGAGCTCGTGCGCGAGGTCGTAGAGGATGTGGGCGAACTGCGGCTCGTCCTCGATCACCAGCACGCGCCGGCCGTCGGTGCGCGTCGACAGCCGGTCGTCGGCGAAGGGCAGGGCGGGGGCCGCCGTCCCCCGCGCCGGGGCCGCGTCGCCGGCATCCGCGGGCGGCGGCATCGCGGACGCGCTCGCCGGGGCGGCGCGCGGCGGGAGCGAGGGCGCCGGGCGCGCCAGGGCGCCGGCGTTCGCGACGCCATAGGCCACCGGCATCGCGACCGGGGCGGCGCCGCCCGCCGCCGGTGCCGCAGCCGCCGCCTGCGGCGCGGCGGCCGGCAGGCTCAGCGTGAAGGTGCTGCCCGCGCCGGGCGCGCTGCGCACGCCGAGCGTGCCGCCGAGCAGCCGCGTGAGGTCGCGCGAGATCGACAGGCCCAGGCCGGTGCCGCCATAGCGCCGGCTGGTCGTGCCATCGGCCTGGCGGAAGGCCTCGAAGATGATCTCCTGCTGGTCGGGCGCGATGCCGATGCCCGAGTCGGTGATGGCGAAGGCCGCGCCACCCCCGGGCAGGCCCGAGACCTGCAGCGTGACCGATCCGCTCTCCGTGAACTTGATCGCGTTGGCCAGCAGGTTCTTCAGGATCTGCTCGACCCGGTGGCGGTCGGTCAGCAGCGTGGCCGGCGCGTCCGGCGCCATCTCGACCCGGAAGTCCAGCTGCTTCTGGTTGGCCAGCGGCGTGAAGGTCATCGACAGGCCGTCCGCCAGCGTCGCCAGCGGCATCGTCTCGGTGACGATGTCGAGCTTGCCGGACTCGACCTTGGCGATGTCGAGGATGTCGTTGATGAGCTCCAGCAGGTCGTTGCCCGACGAATGGATCGATTGCGCGAAGCGCACCTGCTCGGGCGTCAGGTTGCCCTGCGGGTTGTCGACCAGCAGCTTCGACAGGATGAGCGCGCTGTTGAGCGGCGTGCGCAACTCGTGCGACATGTTGGCCAGGAACTCCGACTTGTAGCGGCTCGCGCGCTGCAGTTCGCGCGCGCGGTCCTCCAGGTCGGCCTGCACGCGGCGCAGGGCGGCGTTGCGCAGGTCGAGCGCCTCGGTGCGCTCGGCCAGCTGGTCGTTGGTCTGCTCCAGTTCGGCCTGCTGGTTCTCCAGCGTCGCCTGCGACTCGCGCAGGGCGCGCGACTGCTCCTCCAGCTCCTCGTTGGAGGTGCGCAGCTCCTCCTGCTGGACCTGCAGTTCCTCGTTGAGCTGCTGGGTCTCGGCCAGCACTTCCTGGAGCTGCTCGCGGTAGCGCGCGGCGGCGATGGCGTTGGCGATGTCGTCGGCCACCAGTTCCAGCAATTGCGTCGCGCGCTCGTCGGGCGTCGCCAGCAGACCCAGCTCGACGACGCCGTTGACATGCCCGTCGGCCGCCACCGGCAGCAGCACCAGCGCCGCCGGCGTCATGCTGCCCAGGCCGGAATTGACCTTGAGGTAGTCGGCCGAGAGCGGCTCGGCGCGCATCAGCCGCCCACCCGTGGCCGCCTGCCCGACCAGGCCCTGGTTGGCACCGAGGCGCTGGGACGCGGCTTCGGCCTCGCGCGAGAAGCCATAGCTCGCGACGCGGTCCAGGTTGCCCGCGTGGTCCCGCACATACACCGCGCCGACCGTGCTGTCGATGTGCCGGGCGAAGAAGTCGAGCACCTGCGCGCCGACGTCGCGCAGCCCCAGCTCGCCCACCAGGCGGCCGGCGAGTTCGGTCTGGCGGCTGCGCACCCAGGCCTGCTCGGCCAGCTGGTTCGCCGCCGCCTCCTGGCGGGCCAGCGTCCGGCCATAGTCCTGCGACAGCTGCAGCAGCTGGCGCCGGCCGAAATACGCCAGCAGGCCGGTGGCCGTCAGCGTGAACAGCAGGAACAGGCCGATGACCGCGATGCTGGTGTTGTTGGCCTGCTGGTTGCGCTCGAAGCGCAGCGACTGCTCGACCCGCATGACGTCGGCATAGTCGGTGCGCATGGCGTCGGTCAGGCGCTTGCCCTGGCCGCGGCGCATGGCGCTGAGGTAGTCGCCGCCGCTGCGGCGCAGGGCGATGACCTCGCTGGCGTACTGGTTCCAGGCCGCCTGCAGCGTCGCGATGCGGTCGATGCGCTCGGCCTGCGCGGGGTTGTCCTTGACCAGCTCGCGCACCATGGCCAGGCTCTTGGCGATCTGCGGCTGGGCGCTGTCGTAGGGCGACAGGAAGCTCTCCTCGCCGGTGATGACATAGCCGCGCATGCCGGTCTCCAGGTCCACGCTCAGGCGCTGCGCCTCGCTCACGTTGTGCGTGACGCGATCGGTGTGCTCGACCCAGCCGATGACCGACAGCAGGTAGACGATCAGCGAGACGAACAGCACCGCGCCGAACAGGCCGCCCAGCAGCGGCAGCTTGACATTGCGCGACAGCAGACGTTCGAAGGCGCGCGGATCGATGACGGGGTCGGTCTTGTTCATGGATGCATGGCGCGTGACGGCAAAAACCGCCGAGTCTGCCAGGGAGCGAACGCGTGGGCCTGTCGGAAGAGAACGCGAGGTGCGCCACGGCGCCACGGAGCGGCACCGGCCCCGCGCCGCCGGACGCGGGGGGAGGGGGCCGAGGCGCTCAGATCGGCGCCCGGGACAGGAACTCCTCGATCAGCCGGGCGACCCGCAGGGGCTGGTCGTGGTGCAGCATGTGGCCGGCATCCGCCACCACCTCGACGCGCGCATCGGGGACCGAGGCCAGGCGCGCGCGGTATTCGGCGCGCGTGTAGCGGCCCTTCCAGCGCGCGAAGCTGTCGTCGGCCGCCTCCACGGCCAGCACCGGCGCGGCGATGCACGCATACAGCGCGACGGCCTCGTCGGCGCGATAGATGTGGGCATTGACCACCTTGTGGGCGGCATCGCCCAGGATGGCCCAGCGCGCGCCATCGCCCGTCCCGTCGCTGGCGCCGTCGGCGACCGGTGCCGCCCAGTGGCGCGCCAGCCAGCGCGCCTTGTCCGGCGCGATCCGGGGATTGGTCTTCATCAGGCGCCGCGCCACGCCCTCGGGGCCGTCGTAGGTCTGCAGCGCCATCTCGCCGCGATGCAGGCGCTTCTGCTGGTCGATCCAGTCGGCATAGCGCGCGGGCGCCTCGGTCGGCGCCAGGGCCGGCATCCCGAAGCCCTCCAGGTTCACCAGCCGCCGGATGCGGGCCGGGCGCACGCCGGCGTACTGCATCGCCAGGTTGCCGCCCATGCTGTGGCCCACCAGGTCGACCGGTGTCGCGCCCGCGTAGTGGTCGAGCAGCCATTCGAGATCGGCCAGGTAGTCGGGCATCCAGTAGCCGTCGACCGGGCCGCCCGGGCTCCCGGGCGTGCGGCCGAAGCCGCGCCAGTCCGGCGCGACGACGAAACGCGACGTCGCCAGCTGGTCCACCACGAACTGCCACGAGGCCGAGACATCCATCCAGCCATGCAGCAGCACCAGCGGCGGCTGGTCGGCCGACGGCTCGCCCCAGAGCCGGACGTGATAGGGGAGGCCGCGCACGGGCACGGTCTCGCTGCGGGAGGCATGGCGGGGTTCGTACATGACGCAGATGATAGGAAGATGGCAGGAGGGCCGTTGCGCGTGCGGGCGCGAGGGTTCGGAGCGTGGAGCGTCGAGCGTGGAGCGCGTTAGAGTGTTTCTCCTGTTCCTCTTCCATCGCGGCCGCGCCCGGTCACGGCCGCCACCACCATGCAACGCATCCAACTCGGGCAGAGCGATCTGCACGTCAGTCCCATCTGCCTCGGCACCATGACCTTCGGCGAGCAGGTCGACGAGGCCACCGCCCACGCCATCCTCGACCGCGCGCTCGAGCACGGCATCGACTTCATCGACACCGCCGAGATGTACGCCGTGCCCGCGCGCGAGGCCACCTACGGCGCCACCGAAACCATCATCGGCCGCTGGTTCGCCAGCCGTCCCGATGCGCGGCGCCGGCTCACCCTGGCCACCAAGGTCGCCGGGCCGTCGCGCGGCATGCCGTGGGTGCGCTCCGGCGCGGGCATGACCGCCGCCGACATCGTCGCCTCGTGCGAGGCCAGCCTGCGCCGCCTGCAGACCGATGTCATCGACCTCTACCAGATCCACTGGCCCGAGCGCCACGTGCCGGCCTTCGGCACGCTCTACTACGACCCGGCCAAGGAGACCTCCGCCACGCCGATCCACGAGCAGCTCGAAGCGCTCGGCGGCCTGGTCAAGGCCGGCAAGGTGCGCCACATCGGCCTGTCCAACGAGACGCCCTATGGCGTGCACGAGTTCGTTCGCCTGGCCGAGCAGCACGGCCTGCCGCGCGTGGCGTCGGTGCAGAACGTGTACTGCCTGATCAGCCGTGCGCTGGAGAACGGGCTGGACGAGACGATGCACCGCCTGGGCGTCTCGCTGCTGGCGTATTCGCCGCTCGGCTTCGGCCTGCTGACGGGCAAGTACGACGCCAGCGGCATCGACGGGCCCGACGCGCCCAGGGGCGCGCGCATCGCCAGCTACGAGTCGGTGCGCAAGCAGCGCTGGGGCCGGCCCGACGCGCTGGCGGCGGCGCGGCGCTACAACCGGCTCGCGCGCGAGCACGGCCTGACGCCGACGCAGCTGGCGCTGGCGTTCTGCTACACCAAGTGGCAGGTGGCCAGCACCATCATCGGGGTGACGTCGGTGGCGCAGCTCGACGAGGACGTGGCCGCGTGGGGCACCTCGCTGTCGGCGGACCTGCTGGCGGAGATCGACCGCATCCGCTGGGAGCTGCGCGACCCGGCCAACTGAGCCCGGCGCCGGCATCGAAGCCGGTGCGCGGGTCGGCCCTCAGCGCTCCGGCTCCAGGCTCTTGAGCCAGCGCCAGAGCGTGGAGCGGCTGACGCCCAGGCGGCGGGCCGCCTCGTGGCGACGGCCGCCCGCCGCCGCCATGGCGGCCTGGACCTGCTCGGCCATGCTGGGCTCGGCGGGGCCGGACGTCGCCGGCGATGAGCCGTCGGCGGCCGGCGCGTCGAAGATCTCCGGGCAGATGTGCCGCAGGTCGGCATCGGCATCGGCGGCGTCGCCCGCGTCGGTCTGCAGCAGGGTCACGCCGATGCGCTCGACGATGTTCTCGAGCTCGCGGATGTTGCCGGGCCACGCGTAGCGCTGGAGATCGGGCAGCAGCGGGGCCAGGGCGCGGGCCGCGCTCGCGCCGCAGCGATGGCGCGCGAGGCAGCGCGACAGCAGCACGCCCGCCAGCAATGCGATGTCCTCGTGGCGCTCGCGCAGCGGCGGCACCGGCAGGCGCAGGATGTTGATGCGGTAGTAGAGGTCGCGCCGGAAGCGGCCCTCGTGGATCATCCGGTCCAGCGGCTGGTGGGTGGCGACGATCACGCGCACGTCGACCGGGATCGAGGCGGTGGCGCCCAGGCGGGTGATCTCGCGCTCCTGCAGCACGCGCAGCAGGCGCGACTGCAGGGCCAACGGCATGTCGCCGATCTCGTCGAGGAACAGCGTGCCGGTGTGCGCGGTCTCGAACAGGCCGCGCTTGCCGCCGCGCCGCGCGCCGGTGAACGCGCCTTCCTCGTAGCCGAACAGTTCGCTCTCCAGCAGGGTCTCCGGGAAGGCCGCGCAGTTCACCGCCACGAAGGGCTGGCCGGCGCGGTCGCTCTCGTTGTGGATGGCCTGCGCGAACAGTTCCTTGCCGACGCCGCTCTCGCCGGAGATCAGCACGGTGAGGTCGGTGCGCGCGAACCGGCGCGCCGATGCGATGGCCTTCAGGAAGCAGGGGCTCTCGCCCACCATGCTGGTGAAGCTGTGGCGCGCCGTGCTCTGTCGGCGGCGCTGCTGGATGCGCAGGCTGGTGTCGGCCTCGTGGATGACGCGGGCGTCGTACAGCGTGAGCGCGGCGCCGACGATCTCGCCGCGCTCGCGGATCGGCGTGCGATGCATGATCCAGTCGCTCTGGGCGAACTGCCGCACGGCCGCCCGCTCCTGGGTCCCGGTCTCCAAGGTCGACTGCAGCGACAGCTGCGGCTCGATCTCCTCCAGGAACTGGCCCAGCAGATCGGGCTGGCGGCGCTTGAGCAGCCGCTCCATCGGCGGGTTGACGGCGATGATCCGGTGGTCGCCGTCGACGGCCAGCACGGCCTCCTGCAGGTTGCCCAGCACGCTGTTGAGCTGCTCGTAGCGGCCCGCCTCCAGCCGGGTCACGCGCGCGAGCTCGATGGCGTCCTCGAAGCCCCGGCGGATGCTGCTCAGCGAATAGGCCAGGATGCCGTGCAGCCCGGCTTCCTCGGCCAGCTCGACCACCAGGCTCGAACCGACGATGACCCGGAAGCCGCCCTCGCGCAGCTGCTCGAACTTCTGCCGCGCGTCGTCGGGCGTCTGGTAGGCGTACTGCGCGATCTCGATGTTCAGCAGGTCCTTGATCGACTCCAGCTCCGGGATGGTCTCGCCATACATGACCAGGCCCACCCGGTCGGAGGACCGCCGCGCCTTGATCAGCGCCTGCAGGATGTCGAAGCCGGTCAGCTGGATCGTCGCCACCGGGATGGAGACGCCGGCGCGCAGGATGCTGGCGTTCGAGCCGGCGCTGACGATGGCGTCGACCTGGCCCCGGCGCCACCGGTCCTGCGCCACCGCCACCGCGTGGTGGAAGGTGGCGTCGATGACCTCGATCCGCGCGCGGTGCGCGTACTCCGCCATCACCGGCACGGCCAGCTCCCGGATGTGCCGGTAGCTCACGAAGCACAGGCGCGGCAGGATCGGAAGGCGGGGGCGGATGGTCATCGGGAACGGTGGGGGCACGGTCGATCGCCGGGTTCGTGGATGGCGCGTGCGACCGGATTATCGAAGCGATGGTCCGCGCCGGGGCTCGGGCCCATCCCGCAGGGCCGGGTCGCGCCGTGCCGCGTCATTCGAGCCGGATGTCCGCTTCCCTCACGACCCGGCCCCAGCGGGTGTGGTCGGCGGCGATCTGGCGCGCGAATTCCTCCGGGGTGTTGCCCACCGGCTCGAAGCCGCCCTTGAGGTAGCGCTCCCGGATCTCGGGCAGCTGCAGCACGGCGGCGATGTCCTTCTGCAGCCGCTCGACGATGGGCTGGGGCGTCCGGGCCGGGGCCAGGATGCCGTACCAGGAGGTGACGTCGACATCGGGCACGCCGGCTTCCGCCAGGGTCGGGACGTCCGGCAGGATCGCCGCCCGCCGGGCGCCGGTGACGGCGATGGCGGTCAGGCGGCCGTCGCGGATGAAGGGCGCCAGCGTCGGCACCACGGTGATGATCATCGGCAGCTGCCCGCTCGCCACGTCGACGACGGCCTGGCCGCCGCCCTTGTACGGGATGTGCTTGGCCTTCATGCCCGAGCGCAGGGCCAGCAGTTCGCCGGCCAGGTGGGTCGTGGTGCCGGCGCCCGCCGAGCCGAACTCCAGCCCGCCGGGCCGGTGCTTCGAGATCTCGATCAGGTCCTTGACCGTCTTCGCGTTGAGCGACGGATGCACCGCGATCACCAAGGCCGCGTCGTTGAGCTTGGTGACCGGCGCGAAATCGACCGCGGTGTCGAACGGCGCCTTGATCAGGTGGGGCGCGACCACCAGCGAGCCGTCGAAGCCCATCAGGAGCGTGTAGCCGTCCGGCGCGGCGCTGGTGACGACCTGGGCGCCGATGTAGCCCGAGGCGCCGGGCCGGTTCTCGATGATCACCTGCGTGCCCAGGCGCTCGCCCAGCCGCTCGACGATGGAGCGGACCACCGCGTCGCCGCCGCCGCCCGGCGCGAACGGCACCACGATGCGGATCGGCCGGTGGGGGTAGGCGGCGCCCTGCGCCCACGCGGGCGCCGTCGCGCCGAGCAGCGAGGCGGCCAGCGCGGCGCCGAAGGTTCTGCGGTCGGTCATGGGGATGTCTCCGTTTGGGTGGTGGGGAGGTGGGGCGCGGCCCGTGCGCTCAGCGGTCCCAGACCTCGTCGGGGACGGGCAGTCCGGCCAGGTCCTCGGCGGTCAGCGGCCGGTCGGCGACGACGCCATGGCTCTCCAGCATCAGGATCAGCTGCCGGGTGTGCTGCGCCGCGTGCCAGGCCGTGCGCTCCAGCACGTCGTGCATGGTCCGCCGCCCGTAGTAGGTGGGAACGGTGTAGCGCAGCGTGCGGTCGCTCTCCTGCGCCCACCAGGCCAGGATGCGGTCGCGCACCTTCAGGCCCCAGGAGGCGATGTCGGCGGCATCCCAGTCCTGCGGCGGCAGGTCGTTGAAGCCCTCGAACATCAGGTCGATCTGCTGGGCCGCCTGCAGGCCCATCTCGGCGACGCGGAAGACGTGGAAGGCGGTGCTCGCCGGCGTGCGCTTGCGGTTGCGGAACTCCTCCCGGAGGGCGCCGGGCGGGAACTGCCGCACGTAGCGCGCCGCCGCGTCCAGCACCAGTTCGAGCTTGCCGACGAGGGCCTCGGGCGGCAGCGCATCCATCAGCCGGGTCTTGAGGTCGAGGAACTTCACCACGTCGCCGAACGACTGGCAGAGCGTGTACCTGTCGCCCAGGGCGACCACCGGCACGCTGCGCGCGCCCAGGGCACGCAGCTGCGCCATGCCCTCGGGGTCGTTGTGGACGTCGATCGATTCGAAGTCGATGCCCTGCTTGGTCAGGAATTCCTTGGTGCGCAGGCACGACGAGCAGCCGGGCTGCCAGAAGACCTTGATGCGGGCGGGCGCGGACGTGGTCATGCGGTGGGTCCTTTCATGGGGTGTGGGAAAGTCAGGTCGTCGAGGCGCCGATGGCCGCCAGGGCCGCTTCCGCGCACTGCATGTCCTGCGAGTAGTGGCCGCCGCTCAGACCGATGGCGCCGACGACCTGGCCGTTCTCCTTGATCGGGAAACCGCCGCCGAAGATCACGAAGCGCGGCGTGTGCACGATGCCGTGCAGCAGCGGGGCGTCGTCCTTGATGTAGTCGTGCCACAGGTGGGTCGGCAGGCCGGTCGCCGACGAGGTGTAGGCCTTGTCCTGGGCGATCTGCAGCGAGATCAGCGAGGCGCCGTCCATCCGCAGGAAGGCCTTGAGCTGGCCCGACCCGTCGGTCACGGCGATGCTCATGGCGAGCTTCAACGCCGCCGCCTTGGCGGTGGCGCCCTGGATGGCGGCGAGCGCGGTCTGCGCGTCGATGGTCGAAATCTGGATGCTGGACATGACGGTCGTCGAACCTCGTGGATGGGTGGTGGGTGGGTGGGTGGGGCGCGATGCGGCGGCCGTTCAGATCGCGTGGCCGAGCTCGTGCCCGTCGGCCGTCGCGGCCAGCACGTTGCGGGCGGTGCGCGCGTCGCCGACCAGGCGCACGTCGAAGCCCCGGGCACGCAGCGGGGCGGCGAGCGACACATCGGGAACGCGCGGCGTGGAGAACGACAGGAAGGCCGTGTCGGCGATGGTGGCGCGGCGATCGCTGTGGATGTCGCGGTATTCGAGCGCTCCCGACTCGAAGCTCTCGCTCCACACCGGCTCGGACGAGGCGACGACCTCGATCGGCAGGTGCGAGAAGCGGCGCAGGATGCCCTGGCGCGCCACGACCGATACCTCGCGCGTGATGCCCTCGCGCGGCGTCAGCACCACGGTGCGTTCGAACAGGCGACCCAGCAGCTCGATGCCGGCATAGGTGCCCTCGGTGTGGTCCATGTCGTAGACCACGGCGGTGCCGGGCTGGCGGGCCCGATGGCGTACCAGCTCCCACAGGGCGGCCTGGAAATCGGGCACCAGCCGCAGCTGCGCGATGTCGGGCGGGATCCACTGCGGGACGTACATCTCGGCGCCCGTCGCCAGCACCACGATGTCGGGGGCCCAGGCGGCGACGGCGTCGGCATCGGCCTCGGCGCCCAGCACGAAGCGCACGCCCCACTTCTGGGCCTGCACGAACTGGTAGTCGTACACGCTGGTGATGGTCTCCCCGCCGGGCAGCCGCGCGCGCAGGCGCGCCTTGCCGCCGACCTCCGACGCGCGACCCAGCACGATGACCTCGTGGCCGCGCCCCGCCGCCACCCAGGCGGCCTCCAGCCCCGCGACGCCGGTGCCCACCACGACCACGCGCCGCGGATGGGCCGTGCGCCGGGGCCGGAAATCGACCTCGTGCTCCATCGCCACCCTCGGGTTGTTGATGCAGGCCAGGGGCAGGTTGTGCGTGATGATGGTGTCCCAGCACGTGTTGCAGGAGACGCAGTAGCGGATGTCGTTGGTGCGCCCCGCGACCGCCTTGGGCAGCCAGGCCGGATCGGCCAGCAGGGTGCGTCCCAGGCCGATGAGCTCGGCCTCGCCGCGCTGCAGGATGCCTTCGGCCTCGGCCGGATCGGTGATGCGGCCGAGCGCCATCAAGGGCACGCCGTTGACCGACGACTTGAGTTCGCGCAGCAGGTCGAGGTAGGGGACGGCCGGACCGAAGCGGTCGGGCACGTGCATCTCGAGCGACTTCGCATGCGCGCCCTGGGCGAAGCAGACATAACTGGCCTCCTTCGATCGCGTCAGCAGTCCGGCGACGATGGCCGCCTCCGCCGGGCCGATGCTGCCCGGCACGCCATCGTCGCCCGGCAGCTTCAGGCCGATGATGAAGTCGGAGCCGCAGAGCGCGCGGATCGCGCCGACCAGCTCCGCCACGAAGCGCACGCGGTTCTCCCAGCTGCCGCCATAGTCGTCCTCCCGGATGTTGGCCCAGGGCGAGAAGAACTGGTGGAACAGGTGCCCGTGGGCGCAGGACAGCTCGACGCCGCTGAAGCCGCAGTGCCGCAGCCGCTGCGACGACAGCGCGAACTCCTCGATCAGGCCCCGGATCTCGCCCGGCTCGAGCGCATGCGGCATCGACCAGCTGAGGTCGTCGGGCAGGCGCGACGGACCGATGGCCGTGAACGTGCGGCCGACCTCGTGGCGTGCCCGGCCGCCATCCTGGATCTGCCCCAGCAGGCGGCAGTCGTGGCTCTCGACGGCATCGGCCCAGCGCTTGAAGTCGTCCAGCTGGGTGTCGTCGTAGATGCGGGGGCGGCTCCACGCGGTCTGCCGCCGGGCCATGGAGATCGGCTCGGTGACGATGAGCGCCGCGCCGCCCTCGGCCCGGTTGGCGTAGTAGCGCACGAGGCGCTCGGTCGTCCGTCCGTCCTTGGCCATGTAGGTGCTCATGGAGGTGTGGGCCACGCGGTTGCGCAGGCGCCGGCCCGAGAGGGTGAGGGGCGCCAGCAGGGCCGACGTCGGGGTCGCTTCCATGGATGGGGTTCCGCAGTGGAGGGCAGGAGGGAAGGGCGGAGGCGGGCGGGGCCTACTTCAGGCGCCCGGTCCGGGTGTAGAAATCGCGTTCGAGCCGGACCAGCTCGCCGAGCTGCCGGGTGAGCTTCTCCGGCGTGTCGAGCGCCGTGTTGCCCACGGTGCCGAGCTTGCGGAATTCCTCCTGCAGCTCGGGGTCCTGCGCGGCGGCGGTGAAGCCGGCCGTCAGGTAGGCCTTGCGATCGGCCGGCACGCCCCTGGGCACCGCCACCCAGCGCGTCGCCATCCAGACGACGTCGCTGCGACCCAGGCTCTCGTTGAGCGTCGGCGCCTGGGCCAGGAAGGGCGAGCGCTCCTGGCTCGAGACCGCCACCGGCACCAGCTTGCGGCTGTCCAGGAAGCTGCGGATCTCGCCATAGAAGCCCAGCGCGATGTCGACGTTGTTGCCCAGCAGCGCCGTCATGGAGGGCGCCCCGCCCTGGAACGGCACCTTCAGGAACTTGGCTCCCGAGACCTGCTCGACCTGCTCGACCAGGTACTCGAAGATGGTGCCCGGCAGGATGCTGACGCGGATCGTGCCCGGCTTGGCCTTCGCCAGCTCGACCAGGTCCTTGAACGAGCGATCCTTGTGGGGGCCGTCCGCCGACACCACCAGGCTGATGCCCTCGCTGTTGAGGAAGGCGATCGGTTCGAGCTTCTCGTGGCTCCAGCGGCCCTGGGCGCGCAGCATCGAGTCGGCGAAGATCAGGTTGGCGATGACCGCGACGGTGTAGCCATCGGCGGCGGCCTGGTTGGCCAGCCAGGTGTGGCCCACCAGTCCGCCGCCGCCGGTGCGGTTGTTGACGATGGCCTGGGCGCCCGTGTATTTCTCGAAGTACCTGGCCGCCAGCCGGGCATTGATGTCCATGCCACCGCCCGCGGGGTAGACCACGTTCACCTCGATCGGCTCGCTCGGATAGTCCTTGGGCTTGAGCCGGGCGATGCGCGCCTTCGCATCCGGGGACTGCGCCTCGGCGGACGGCCAGCCACCGAGCGTCAGCACGGCCGCCATGCCGGCGGCCACCACCGTGCGGCGGCTGGGGAGGGATGAATTCATGGGTCAGGTCTCCTTGAGTTGGGGATGCGCGAGGGGCGCGGGGCGCTGGCGCCGGGTCAGCCTGCCGATCGCCACGGCCCCCACCAGCAGCGCCGACAGGGCGAGCAGGCCGACGGTGAGCGGGCGGTCGACGAAGATTCCGAAGCCGTCGGGCGACATCACCAGCGACTGCCGCAGCGACTGCTCCAGCAGGGGCGCCAGCACCAGCGCCAGGACCAGCGGCGACATCTCGTAGCGGAACTTGCGCAGCACATAGCCCACCACGCCGAAGGCCAGCATCACCCACAGGTCGAAGAAGTTCTTGTTGGTCGAGTAGGTGCCCACCACCGCCAGCAGCAGGATCACCGGGAACAGGATGGCGTAGGGCACGCGCAGCAGCTGCACCCACAGGCCCACCAGCGGCAGGTTCAGCACCAGCAGCATCACGTTGCCGACGTACATGCTGGCGATCACGCCCCAGAAGACATCGGCGTGCTCGGTCATCATGGACGGCCCCGGCTGCACGCCCTGGATCACCAGCGCGCCCATCAGCAGGGCGGTCACCGCGTTGCCCGGCAGGCCCAGCGTGAGCAGCGGGATCATGCCGCTGGCCACGGCGGAGTTGTTGGCCGACTCGGGCCCGGCCACGCCTTCGATGGCGCCGTGGCCGAAGCGCCCCGGATCGCTGGCCAGGCGCCGCTCGAGCGCATAGGACATGAACGACGCCGTCACCGGTCCGCCGCCCGGCACCACGCCCAGCAGGAAGCCCAGGCCGCTGCCCCGCAGGATCGGCTTCCAGGACATCCGCCAGTCCTCGACCGTCGGCAGGATGTTGCGGATGCGCGTGGCGACGATCTCGTTGCGCGCGAGCTGCTCGATGTTGATCAGCACCTCCGACACGCCGAACAGGCCGATCACCACCGCCACCAGCTCGATGCCGCCGGCGAGGTCGGTCGAGCCGAAGGTCAGGCGCTCGGTGCCATTGACGCTGTCCAGGCCGATCGAGGCGAAGACGAAGCCCAGCGCGATCATCATCACGCCCTTGATGGCCGAGCCCTCGATCATCAGCACGGTGCAGACCAGCCCCAGCAGCATGAGCGCGCAGTACTCCGGCGGCCCGAAGCGCAGCGCCACGCCGGCCAGCAGGGGCGAGAAGAAGGTCAGCGCGACCAGGCTGAGCGTGCCGGCGATGAAGGAGCCGATGGCGGCCATGCCCAGCGCGGCGCCGGCCCGGCCCCGCCTGGCCATCTGGTGGCCGTCGAGGCAGGTGACCACCGAGGCCGCCTCGCCCGGGATGTTGACCAGGATCGAGGTGGTCGAGCCGCCGTACATGGCGCCATAGAACATCGCCGCCAGCATGGCGATCGACGCCACGGGAGAGAGGGTGAAGGTCACCGGCATCAGCAGCGAGAGCGCCGCCAGCGGGCCGATGCCGGGCAGCACGCCGATGAGGGTGCCCACCAGGCTGCCGATGAAGCAGTAGTAGAGGTTGGCCGGCGTCATGATGACGCTCAGGCCGCCCAGGAGTCCCTGCAGCGCCTCCATCTCAGAAGCCCCAGGGGCCGCGCGGCATCGACATGCCCAGCAGCCGCGTGAAGACGACATGGACGGCCGCCGTGGCGGCGAGCCCGATGCCGATGGCGAACCACCAGCTGCGCTTCTCGATCAGCCGCGTGAGCACCGGCATCATCAGCGCCGAGGCCGTGATGAAGCCGGCGAAGCGGACCAGCAGCACCAGTGCGACCAGCCCGGCGACGAGCGCGCAGACCCGCGCCCACGCGCCGCGCTCGGCCCAGAACGGTTCCGCGTCCGCGGTGTCCGGATCATTCGAGGCACGACGTGCCGGCGCCATCGCGCGCCGCACGACCAGCAGCCCCGCGCAGGCGGCGATGAGCGCGCCCGCCACCAGCGGGACGAAACCCGAGTCGGGGCCGTTCGCGCTCCAGGCGCCCAGTCGCCAGGCCTGGACGCACAGCGCCACGCCGACCACGATCCAGACGACGTCCAGCACCGGTTCCAGGCTCGCGATGCGGATCGCGCCGGATCGTGCCGGAGGCAGCGGGGCATCCGGGCGGGAGGCCGGCGAAGGGGCCGGCGCGAAGGGCGCGCGCGTTGCCGCGGCCGTCGCCCGCGAGGCTTCTGCAGTCATGGATGTCTCCTCTCGCCAGCTGTGTGGTGCCGGTCTCATGGCCTGCGAACGCATGAGTTGTGCCAACTCCCGCAAGCGTCGCGACGGCCCGCTCCACGAGGGGGAAGCCATTGCCGCTACGCTCGACGCGTCTCGATCCGGGTCGCATGCACGTCGCGCGGGCATGCGCGGCCCGCTTCATTGAGACGTCGCTGAAACAGGGATTACCCGACGGTGCCGATCAGGCCCGATCGGTCGGACCCGTCGATCCGACGCATGCGCCCAACGACAGGAGAAACAGGAGGAGGAAGCCATGGCGGCCCGCAGAACCCACGTATCGGAAACCCCGGCGACCCGCCTGCTGCGCGCCAGCGGCATCGCCTTCACCGAGCACCCGTACGACTACCTCGACCATGGCGGCGCCCGCCACAGCGCCGCGGTGCTCGGCCTCGATCCCTCCATGGTCGTCAAGACACTGGTCATGCAGGACCAGGATGCCCGGCCCCTGCTGGTCCTGATGCATGGCGACCGCACGGTCTCCACCCGGAACCTGGCGCGCCAGATCGGCGCCAAGTCGATCGAGCCATGCCGGCCGGAGGTCGCCAACCGCCACAGCGGCTACCTGGTGGGCGGCACCTCGCCCTTCGGCACCCGACGCGACATGCCGGTGTTCATCGAGTCGACCATCCTCGAATTGCCACGGATCGTCATCAACGGCGGGCGGCGCGGCTACCTGGTCGGTATCGATCCGCGGGTGTGCGTGACGTTGCTGGGGGCGCGTCCCGTGCAATGCGCGCTGGCAGAATAGCCCGCTCGACGACGACGGCGCATCGCCGCGAGCGCGGCGCAGCCCCTCCCCGGAGATCCACTTGAGCTTTCACCTTCCCTCGTTCATCGCCATCGTCCTGTCGTACCTGCTGGGCTCGCTCTCCTTCGCCGTCATCGTGAGCCGCTCGCTCGGCATGGAGGATCCGCGCAGCTATGGCAGCGGCAATCCCGGCGCCACCAACGTCCTGCGTTCGGGACGCAAGGGCGCGGCATTGGCGACCCTGCTGCTCGACGCCCTCAAGGGCTGGGTGCCGGTGTTCATCATCCGCCTGGTCGGGCCCGACCTGGGCATGGGTCCGGGCACCGCCGCGCTGGCCGGACTGGCGGCATTCCTCGGCCATCTCTATCCGGTGTTCTTCGGCTTCCGGGGCGGCAAGGGCGTGGCGACGGCGGCCGGCGCGCTGTTCGGCATCGACTGGCTGCTGGGCCTCGCCACCGGCACCACCTGGGCCATCGTCGCGTTCTTCTTCCGCTATTCGTCGCTGGCGTCGATCGTCTCGGCCTTCTTCGCGCCGGCCTTCTACCTGGTCGTCGGCGGCACCATCGCCTGGGTCCCGGACCGCACCGTGCTGATCAGCCTGGTCGTCATGAGCCTGCTGCTGATCTGGCGCCATCGCGAGAACATCCGGCGCCTGGCGGCGGGTAGCGAGTCGAAGCTCGGCAGCAAGAAGAAATCGTCCTCCGCCTGAACATCCTCCGCCCGGGTCCCGGCGACGGGGCCGGCGACCGCATCGGTCCGACCCGGTGCGCATCCTTTCCATTCCACCTTCCACACATCGAGGAGCCTCACACCATGGGCGACATCCAACGCTTCCACGTCGGCGCACGACTCAGCGAGACCGCCGTGCACAACGGCACCGTCTACCTCGCCGGCCAGGTCGCCGACGACACCACCGAGGACCTGCGCGGCCAGACCGCCCAGGTGCTGGCGATGGTCGACCGCCTGCTGGCCGAGGCGGGCAGCGACAAGACCTGCATCCTGTCGACGCAGATCTTCCTCACCGACATCGGCCAGATCGGCGTCATGAACGAGGTCTGGGATGCCTGGGTGCCAGCCGGCCACACGCCGCCGCGCGCCACCGTGCAGGCGGCACTGGCCAACCCGGCCTACCTCATCGAGATCGTGGTGACCGCCGCGCAACGCTGAAGGCGGGCGCCAGCGGGCCGCCCCGGTCGGCTCAGTAGCGCTTCTCCAGCACCATCTGGTCGCTGTCGCGCCGCATCGAGAAGCGGCCGATGAAGCTGTTGCCCAGCAGCACGTAGGGCATCGGCTGCGGCGCGACGATGGCCTCGACGCCGGCGACCTCGACGTCGCCCACGCGCACCGCGTCGAGCGTCACCCGCCAGCCCTGCACGATGCCGTTGGCCGTGTGGATGCGCACCGGCGCGCCGGCCTGGTAGTCGAGCCCGATGCGCCCGGCATCGGCCGCCGACAGGGCGATGGTGGTCGCGCCGGTGTCGAGCATGAAGCGCACGGCGCGGCCGTTGATGCTGCCATCGGCCATGAAATGCCCGCCGCTGCCCGCCGGCAGCACGATGCGCGTGCCGCCGCCACCCGGGGCCCGCGCTGTGCCGCCGATGCTGACCGGGGTGTCCATGCGCAGGGTGGCACGGCGGCCGTCGGCGGTCTCGACCACCGCCTGGCCGTCCTGCAGCGACACCAGCCGCACGTCGCGATGGCGCTCGCCGACCGCCAGGGTCTTGGGTGGAGCGCCGTCGACGATCAGGATGGCGCGCTGGCCGATGGTGCCGGTCAGGGTGACGGACGAGGCGGCATCGGCGGCGCCAGCGGCCATCAGCAGGCCGGTCGCCAGCAGACCGGCGGCCAGGAGGGCGCCGACCTTCTTCTTCTTCTTCTTCTCGTTGTCGTTCTTCGCGCTGCGCATCGGTGATGGGCGTGGAAGAGCGAGAGCGGGCGCGCGGGACGGCGGAGGGACGGACGAGGAGTGACGGTGCCCGCTCAGTCGCGGAAGTTGTCGAAGCTCAGCGGCATGTCGGGCACGTCCTTCTTGATGAGCGCCATGGCGGCCTGCAGGTCGTCGCGCTTGGCGCCGGTGACGCGCACGGCATCGCCCTGGATGGCGGCCTGGACCTTGAGCTTGCTGTCCTTGATGAGGCGCTGGATCTTCTTGGAGGTCTCGGTCTCGATGCCGCTCTTGACCTTGATGACCTGCTTGACCTTGTCGCCGCCGATCTTTTGGACGTCGCCCTTGTCCAGGAAACGCACGTCGACGCTGCGCTTGGTCAGCTTGGCGCGCAGGATGTCCTCGACCTGCACGAGCTGGAATTCGGCGTCGCCGATCATCGTGATCTCCTTGTCCTTGAGTTCGACGGAGGCGGAGGTGCCCTTGAAGTCGAAACGGGTGGCGATCTCCTTGGCCGTGTTCTCGACGGCGTTCTTGACTTCGGGGAGATTGGGTTCGCAGACGGTGTCGAAAGACGGCATGACGGATCCTCGGGAAGCACGGGGTGAATGCGACAATTCTCCCATGATCGTGGAGTCCAACGTCCCCCTGCAGCCCTACAACAGCTTCGGCATCGTGGCGCGCGCCCAGCGCCTGGCGCGCATCGCCTCGGAGGCCGACGTGCTGGCGCTGCAGGCCGATGCGCAATGGCGCGAGACGCCGAAATTCGTGCTCGGCGGCGGCAGCAACATCGTGTTGACGGGCGATGTCAAGCCGCTCGTGCTGAAGGTCGAGATCATGGGCCGGCGGCTGGTGGCGGAGACCCCGCGCGCCTGGATCGTCGAGGCCGGCGCCGGCGAGAACTGGCACGACACGGTGCGCTGGACGATCGAGAACGGCTTTCCCGGACTGGAGAACCTGGCGATGATCCCCGGCACGGTCGGCGGCTCGCCGGTGCAGAACATCGGCGCCTACGGGGTCGAACTGCAGGACCGCTTCGACTCGCTCGATGCCATCGATCTCGAGACCGGTCGCGTCTTCACGCTCGACGCGGCGCAGTGCGCCTTCGGCTATCGCGATTCGGTCTTCAAGCACGTGGCCGGCGGCCCCAACGACTTCGGCCTGGCCGGGCGGGCGCTGATCACGCGGGTGCGCTTCCGGCTACCCCGGCCATGGAAGGCGGTCGTGGGTTATTTCGATCTCGAACGCAAGATGGAGGAAGCGGGCAATTTCACGCCGGATGCCCTGGAGATCTTCGAATGGATCTGCCAGATCCGCCGCGCCAAGCTGCCCGACTGGCGGGTGCTGGGCAACGCCGGCAGCTTCTTCAAGAATCCGACCGTGACCTCCGAGCAGTGCGCCGACATCATCGCGCGCGACCCGAAGATCGTGCACTACCCGATGGCCGATGGCAGCGTCAAGCTGGCCGCCGGCTGGCTGATCGATGCCTGCGGCTGGAAGGGCAAGTCGGTCGGCAATGCCGGCGTCTACGAGCGCCAGGCGCTGGTGCTGGTCAACCGCGGCGGCCCGGAGAGCCCGGTGACGGGCGGCGAGGTGATGACGTTGGCCAAGGCGATCCAGACCAGCGTCTACGAGCGCTTCGGCATCCGGCTGGAGCCCGAGCCGGTGGTGGTCTAGGCCCGCCCCCGGGCTTCGCGCACTTCGTGTCGCTTCGCCAACTCCTGTCGGGGGCGACCCCGGTGGCCCGGCGCAGCCGACTCCATGGTGGTCCCGGAAATAAGGAAGCCACCGCGACGCGGTGGCTTCTTCGTCGGGGACGGCAACGGACCTATTCGGCCTTGTCGTCGTTGGACAGGCGGGGCAGGGCGGCGCCGGCGCTCTGGGACAGCAGACCGGTACGGGTGTAGATGCCCAGCTTGTCGCGGGTGTCGACGATGTCGAGGTTGCGCATGGTGAGCTGGCCGATGCGGTCGGCCGGCGAGAAGGGCGCGTCCTCGACCTTCTCCATGCTCAGGCGCTCGGGCTTGTAGGTCAGGTTGGACGACACCGTGTTCAGGATCGAGTAGTCGTTGCCGCGCCGCAGCTCGACCGTGACCTCGCCCGTCACGGCGCGCGCCACCCAGCGCTGGGCCGCCTCGCGCAGCATGATGGCCTGCGGGTCGAACCAGCGGCCCTGGTAGAGCAGCCGTCCGAGCTTGCGGCCGCTGTCGCGGTACTGCTCGATCGTGTCCTCGTTGTGGATGCCGGTGACCAGGCGCTCGTAGGCGATGAACAGCAGCGCCAGGCCGGGAGCCTCGTAGATGCCGCGGCTCTTGGCCTCGATGATGCGGTTCTCGATCTGGTCGCTCATGCCCAGGCCATGGCGCCCGCCGATGCGGTTGGCCTCCAGGATCAGCGAGACGAGGTCGGGGTATTCGGTGCCGTTCAGGGCGACCGGACGGCCTTCCTCGAAGCGCACGGTGACGGTCTCGCGCTGGATCGCCACGTCGTCCTTCCAGAAGGCGACGCCCATGATCGGATTGACGATCTGCATGCCGGTGGCGAGATCCTCCAGGTCCTTGGCCTCGTGCGTGGCGCCCAGCATGTTGGAGTCGGTCGAGTAGGCCTTCTCGGCCGACATCTTGTAGCCGAAGCCGGCCGCCGTCATGAACGCCGACATCTCGGCGCGACCGCCCAGCTCGTCGATGAACAGCTGGTCGAGCCAGGGCTTGTAGATCTTCAGCGCCGGGTTGGTGAGCAGGCCATAGCGGTAGAAGCGCTCGATGTCGTTGCCCTTGAAGGTGCTGCCGTCGCCCCAGATGTGGACGTCGTCCTCCTTCATGGCCGAGACCAGCATGGTGCCGGTCACGGCGCGGCCGAGCGGGGTGGTGTTGAAGTAGGTCACGCCCGCGGTGGTGACGTGGAAGGCGCCGGCCTGCAGCGCGGCGAGGCCTTCGGCGGCGAGCTGGCTGCGGCAGTCGATCAGCCGGGCGCGCTCGGCGCCGTACTGCATGGCCTTGCGCGGGATCTCTTCGTAGTCGGGCTCGTCGGGCTGGCCGAGGTTGGCGGTGTAGGCATAGGGGATCGCGCCCTTCTGCTTCATCCAGTGCAGCGCGGCGCTGGTGTCCAGGCCCCCGGAGAAGGCGATGCCGACCTTCTGGCCGGCGGGTACGTTTTGCAGGATCGTCGACATGCGAATGGAACTCCGGATTCAGCCGAAATGGCAGATGTAGCTGTAAGGCTCGCCCGCGACGCGGATCTGGAACGAGGAATCACCGGGCACGCTGAACTTGTCGCCGGCGCCGGCGCCGATCCATTCGGTGCTGCCCGCGAGCAGGTACTCGCAGCGGCCCGACGTGCCTTCCATGATCTCGGGCGCGCCGGTGTTGAAGGTGAGGGTGGACGGCAGGATCACGCCGACCGATTTCTTGCTGCCGTCGGCGAGCGTCAGGCTGTGGCTGACGCACTTGCCGTCGAAATACACGTTGGCCTTCGTGGCGACGGCCGTGCAGGCCAGGGATTCGTTGATCGTCATAGCAGGGTGCCCGGCCGTGGTGCGAGGAGTCGTTTCCGGCGGAAGGAAAGCATGTTTCGCACCAGCGCATCCGTTCGATGGCGGGAGGATGTGGAAGGAGCGGAATTCTAGGCCGGCGCGCGCGTCCCGCCCGCGCCGACCGGCCCGCGCGCTCAGCGCCGCCAGCCGCCGTGGCGATGGCCGCCGCCCCAGCCGCGCGAGTAGCCCAGGTTCAGCGAGATGCCCACCGGCGAGTAGAAGGGCGAACCGTAGCCATAGCCGTAGCCGCCATAACCGCCATAGCCGTAGCCCGGCTGCACGTAGACCGGACGCGGGACGTAGACCGGCGGGGCGGCGTAGACCGGCGGGACGGCATACACCGGCGGGGCGTAGTAGGCGGCCGGCGCGGGGGCGGGACTGGTCGAGACCACCATGCCCGGCTCCGGCACCACCCGGTCCCAGGGCGAGCGGCTGTCGACGGTCTCGGTCGAGGCCGTGGTCGATGGCGATTCGCCCACCGGCAGCGTGGCGACGCCATAGGCATTGACTTCCACCGCCACGGTCGGACCGGGATAGGTGGCGCTCCGCATGGAATAGGAGCGCCCGTCGTATTCGTAGGTGACGTTGTAGGCCGGGCGGCCGTCGGACCCGGTGATCTGGTTGACCGAGGTCACCCGGGCCTGGACCTGCCGGGAGGAGGGCGACGACGGGCCGGACGAGGACGACGAATAGGAGGAGGGATAGGGCGGCTGGGTCTGCACCTGGGTCTGGGCCGACGCCATGCCGGCGGCCAGCGTCGAGCCCAGCAGGAGGCCGAGGGCGGCCCGGGTTGTCTTCGTCTTGCGCACTTGCATGTCGATCTCCTTGGAAACGGATGTCGGAGCGATGGCTCCCGTGGATCGGTTGGAGGGGATTGCCTCGTCCGGGTTCAATGCGGCGCGCATCCGGTCAGGCGAGCATCGCCTCCCAGCGCGCGGCATCGAAGCCGGTGGTGGTCGCGCGGCCGGTCCCCCAGTCGACCACCGGCCGCCTGACGAGGCTCGGATGGGCCAGCAGCACCGGACGCGCCGCGTCCGCGTCGATCAGGCCATCGCGCACGGCCGCGTCGAGGCGCCGCCAGGTCGTGCCGCGGCGGTTGACCAGCGCTTCCCAGCCCGGCGCCTGGAGCCAGCGGTCGAGTTCGGCTTCGGGCACGCCTTGCCGGCCCAGATCGTGGAAGCGGTAGGCCACGCCGCGTTCGTCGAGCCAGGCCCGGGCACGGCGCACGGTGTCGCAATTCGGCAGGCCGTAGAGGGTCGTCGTCATCGCGCCATCATGCCGGGGTGTCAGGTGGGCGACAATGCCCGGCTCCATGAAAACCCTCGCCGACTGGCTCGCTTATGTCGAGCAACTGCATGCCAAGCCGATCGACATGGGCCTCGAGCGCATACGCGCGGTGGCGCAGACCCTCGGCCTGGCCTTCGACTGCCCGGTGGTCACCGTCGCCGGCACCAACGGCAAGGGCTCGACCTGCGCCATGCTCGAATCCATCCTCTCCAACGCGGGCTACCGGACGGCGGTCTTCACGTCGCCGCATCTGGTGCGCTTCGAGGAGCGGCTGCGACTGGCGGGCGAGGCGATCGATGGCGACCGCCTGCTGACGCACTTCGAGGCCGTCGAGCGGGCGCGCGGCGCCACCACGCTGACCTACTTCGAATTCACCACGCTGGCCATCCTGCACGCCATGGCCGAGGCCCGGCCCGACGTCGCGATCCTGGAGGTCGGTCTCGGCGGTCGCCTCGATGCCGTCAACATCATCGACGCCGACTGCGCCATCATCACCAGCATCGACCTCGACCACATGGAGCTCCTGGGTCCCGACCGGGAGCGCATCGGCTTCGAGAAGGCCGGCATCCTGCGCGCCGGCCGCCCGGCCATCGTGAGCGATCCGGTGCCGCCGCAGAGCGTGGTCGACCACGCCCGGGCCATCGGCGCCGACCTGTGGCGCTTCGGCCACGACTTCAACGTCTCCGGCGACAAGCAGCAATGGGGCTGGAGCGGCCGCGGCCGGCGCTACAGCGGCCTGGCCTATCCGGCGCTGCGGGGCGCCAACCAGCTGATCAACGCGGCCGGCGTGCTGGCGGCATTGGAGGCCCTGCGGCCGGTCCTGCCGATCACGGCCCAGGCCGTGCGTACCGGGCTGGCGCTGGTCGAGCTGCCCGGGCGCTTCCAGATCGTGCCGGGCGAGCCGATGCTGGTGCTGGACGTGGCGCACAACGCGCACGCGGTCGCGGCGCTGGCGGAGAACCTCGACGCCATGGGCTTCTATCCGACCACCCATGCCGTCTTCGGCGTGATGGCGGACAAGGACCTCGCGCCGATCCTGGCGCGCATCGGTCCCCTGATCGACCGCTGGTACTTCACCGATCTGCCGACGCCGCGCGCGGCCCGCGCGGCCGATCTCATGGCGACGTGGCAGGCCCAGAACACCCGCGCCGACGCGACCGCCAGCGTGCACGCCGCACCCCTGCCGGCGCTCGCCGCGGCCCTGGAAGCGTCGAGCCCGGCTGATAGAATCGTGGTCTTCGGATCGTTCTTCACGGTAGGGGGCGTGCTGGAGAACGGCACACCCCGCCTGCAGGCCAAGCACCTGCTGCCCGGCTCCTGATCGGCCTGATGGCACGGCGCTCTGTTTCTTCCCACGCTGCTCATCAGGAATCGAATTTCATGGCGTTTTTCAAGTTTCGCTCCCGTGGCCCGCAGGCCAACGAGGGGCGCAACACAAGCGCTGCCGCCGCGCCGGCGGAGAGCGTCGAATCCATGCGCCGCCGCGCGCGTCACCGGCTGCTCGGTGCCGCCATCCTGCTGCTGGTCGGCGTGATCGGCTTCCCATTGCTGTTCGACACCCAGCCACGGCCGATCGCGGTCGACATCCCGATCGAGATCCCGGACCGCAACAAGGTCGCGCCCCTGCCGCAGCCGCCTTCGACCGCCAAGGCCCAGGCTCCGGCGGCGAATGGCGAGGGCCGCGTCGCCCAGGCACCGTCGTCCAGCGCCATGATCACCGAGTCCGCCGATGGCACCGAGCTGCCGGCCGACCGGCCCGTGACCCGGGCGCCGGCGGCGACCTCCGTGCCGGTGCCGCCGCCGGCCCCGGCCGCCAGGCCCGACACCACGCACAAGGCCGAGGCGAAACCCGAGGTCAAGCCCGAATCCAAGCCCAAGCCGAAGACCGAGACGCGTCCGGAGACCGTCGCCAAGCCCGCGCCGGCGCCCAAGCCGGCCACGCCCGACGATGGTGCCCGCGCCCGCGCGCTGCTCGACGGCCAGGGTGCCGCCGCGGCGCGCCAGGCCGCCGCGCCGGCACCGGCACCGGCACCGGC
>Ga0308164_10001454_pt1 | contig 27677 bp, 26 predicted proteins | sample PhyTR2_FD_201031 | JGI IMG/M metagenome (GOLD analysis project Ga0308164, IMG submission 201031) | Phyllosphere microbial communities from UC Gill Tract Community Farm, Albany, California, United States - DLSLT.R2 | ecosystem: Host-associated > Plants > Phyllosphere > Unclassified | place: USA... | reverse complement strand
TCCTCACCATGCGACTCCAGGGAAAAACCGCTCTCGTCACCGCCGCCGGCCAGGGCATCGGACGCGCCACCGCGCTCGCCATGGCGGCCGAGGGCGCCCAGGTCTGGGCGACCGATGTCAATGCCGCACTGCTCGAGAGCTATGCCGGCACGCCCGGCATCCGGACCGCGGTGCTCGACGTGCTCGACCGCGCCGCCATCGATGCCCTGGTGGCATCCATGCCCCGGGTCGACGTGCTGTTCAACTGCGCCGGCGTGGTGCATGGCGGCACCGCGCTGGAGGCCACCGACGACGACCTCGACTTCGCCTTCCACCTCAACGTGCGGGCGCAGTTCTGGACCATCCGCGCGGTGCTGCCGCGCATGCTGGAGGCCGGTGGCGGCAGCATCGTCAACATGGCCAGCGTGTGCTCCAGCATCAAGGGCCTGCCCAACCGCTGCGTCTATGGCACCACCAAGGCGGCGGTGCTCGGCCTGACCAAGAGCGTCGCGGCCGACTACGTGGGCCGCAACGTGCGCTGCAATGCCGTGTGTCCCGGCACGGTCGACACGCCCTCGCTCGCCGGCCGCATCAATGCCAGCGCCGATCCGGTGGAGGCCCGCAAGGCCTTCATCGCGCGCCAGCCGCTCGGCCGCCTGGCGCAGGCGCACGAGATCGCGCCGCTGGTGGTGTTCCTCGCCAGCGAGGACGCGGCCTTCGTCACCGGCCAGGCCTATTCGGTGGATGGCGGCATCACGATCTGATCCGCTAGGCTCGCGGGCTTCTTCCACTGAACCCAAGGAACCCTGATGAAACTCGTGCGTTACGGCAGACCCGGCAAGGAGAAGCCCGGCCTCGTCGACGAGACCGGCCAGTTGCGCGACCTGAGCGCCGTCGTGGCCGACATCGGCCCCGACCAGCTCGGCGACGCCGCCCTGGCCAGGCTGCGCCGGCTCAAGGTCGACAAGCTGCCGCCGGTGCGCGGCAAGCCGCGCCTGGGCAGCCCGGTCGCCGGCGTCGGCAAGTTCATCGCCATCGGCCTGAACTACGCCGATCACGCCGCCGAGTCGAACCTGCCGATCCCGACCGAGCCGATCGTGTTCATGAAGGCCACCACCTGCATCCAGGGTCCGAACGATCCCGTGATGCTGCCCAAGGGCTCGGTCAAGAGCGACTGGGAGGTCGAGCTGGGCGTGGTCATCGGCGCCCGGGCGCGCTACGTGTCGCAGAAGGACGCCCTGAACTTCGTCGCCGGCTACTGCACCGTCAACGACGTGAGCGAGCGCGAGTACCAGATCGAGCGCGGCGGCACCTGGGACAAGGGCAAGGGCTGCGACACCTTCGGCCCGCTCGGACCCTGGCTGGTCACGCGCGACGAGGTCCCCAACCCGCAGCGCCTGTCGATGTGGCTCGACCTCAACGGCCAGCGCATGCAGACCGGCAGCACCCGCACCATGATCTTCGGCGTCGCCAAGCTCGTGAGCTACGTGAGCCAGTTCATGACGCTGATGCCGGGCGACGTCATCACCACCGGCACGCCCCCGGGCGTCGGCCTGGGCATGAAGCCGCCGCTCTACCTGAAGAAGGGCGACGTCATGACCCTGGGCATCGAGGGCCTGGGCGAGCAGCGTCAGGACGTGGTGCCCTTCAAGCTCTGAGCCCGGCCCTGCGCGACGCGGGGCGACGGGAATCTCCGCTTGCGGGGGATGCATCGGTTCCGGCAAAATAGAACGACCGTTCTTTTTGTCGACGACCGATCCATCCCCCGCCCGGAGGCCCGCCATGCCCGTCGCTGCCCACGCTTCTCCCCACGCCTCCAGCCCTTCCTCCACCGCCGTCGCGCGGGCGCCGCAGAAGGGCCGCCAGACCAAGTCCGCCATCGTCGACGCCGCCCTGGCGCTGGCGGCGCAGATCGGCCTCGAGGGCCTGTCGATCGGCGCCATCGCCGAAGTGATGCAGATGAGCAAGTCGGGCGTCTTCGCGCATTTCGGCTCGCGCGAGGAGCTCCAGCTGTCGGTGGTGCGCGAATACCACCAGCGCTTCGAGCAGGAGGTCTTCTATCCCGCCCTCCAGGCGCCGCGCGGACTGCCGCGCCTGCGCGCGATGTTCGCCAACTGGATGCGGCGCACTTCCACCGAGATCGACTCGGGCTGCATCTACATCAGTGGCGCGGTCGAGTTCGACGACCGTCCCGGCCCCGTGCGCGACGCCCTGGCCGATTCCGTGAACATCTGGCTGGCCGCCATGACCCGTGCCGTGGTGCTGGCGCGCGAGGCCGGCCACCTGCGCGCCGATGCCGACGAGCAGCAGGTCGCCTTCGAGATCCACGCCCTGATCCTGGCGCTCCACTACGAGGCGCGGTTCCTGCGCTCGCCGGGCTCGCTGGCGCGCGCCGAGGCGGGCTTCGACAACATCCTGGCGCGCCACGCCGTGCCGCCGGCCGCCGCCTGAGGCCACGGCCTCTGCCGTGCGCCTGCCTCTGCGCTTTCCATTCTTCCGCCTTTCCCCCAGACCCTTCCACGGAGCTCACCGATGCCTCTCTACACGCCACCCCTGCGCGACATGCAGTTCGTCCTGCACGAAGTCCTCGACGTCGCCAGCGAGTTCCGCGCCATGCCCGACCATGCCGAGACCGACGCCGACACGATCAACGCCGTGCTGGAGGAGGCCGGCCGGTTCGCCGCCGAGGTGGCCTTCCCGCTCAATGCCGTCGGCGACGCCGAGGGTTGCGTGCTCGACCGTGCGACGCACGAGGTGAAGACCCCCCAGGGCTTCAAGGAGGCCTACGCGCAATATGTCGAGGGTGGCTGGGCGGCGCTGTCGTGCGATCCGCGGTATGGCGGGCAGGGCCTGCCGCTGGTGCTCAACCAGTGCCTCTACGAGATGCTCAACAGCGCCAACCAGGCCTGGACCATGTATCCGGGCCTCTCGCACGGGGCCTATGCCGCGCTGGCCGCGCATGGCACCGAAGCGCAGAAGAAGACCTACCTGCCCAAGCTGGTGAGCGGCGAATGGACCGGCACCATGTGCCTGACCGAGCCCCAGTGCGGCACCGACCTGGGCCTGCTGCGCACCCGCGCCGAACCGCAGCCCGACGGCAGCTACCGCCTCACGGGCAACAAGATCTTCATCTCCGCCGGCGAGCACGACATGGCGGCCAACATCATCCACCTGGTGCTGGCCCGCCTGCCTGACGCGCCGCGCGGCAGCAAGGGCATCAGCCTGTTCGCCGTGCCCAAGTACCACGTCGCCGACGACGGCACGCTCGGCGCGCGCAACCCGATCCATTGCGGCGGGCTGGAGCACAAGATGGGCATCCATGGCAACGCCACGGCGCAGATCGTCATGGAAGGCGCCACCGGCACGCTGGTGGGCGAGCCCCACAAGGGCCTGCAGGCGATGTTCGTGATGATGAACGCGGCCCGCCTGGGCGTGGGCAACCAGTCGCTCGGCCTGACCGAGGTGGCCTACCAGAACGCCCTGGCCTATGCCCGCGACCGGCTGCAGATGCGCTCGCTCTCGGGCGTCAAGGCCAAGGACAAGGAAGCCGATCCGATCATCGTCCACCCCGACGTGCGCCGCATGCTGCTGACCGCCAAGGCCTATGCCGAAGGCGGCCGCGCGCTGCAGATCTTCTGCACGCTGCTGCTGGACAAGGAGCACCACCACCCCGACGAGCGCGTGCGCAAGGAGAGCGGCGAACTCGTCGCCCTGCTGACGCCGATCGTCAAGGCCTTCATCACCGACAACGGCCACGTCGCCACCAATGCCTGCCTGCAGGTCTTCGGCGGCCATGGCTACATCCGCGAGTGGGGCATGGAGCAGTTCGCGCGCGACAACCGCATCAACATGATCTACGAGGGCACCAACGCCATCCAGTCGCTCGACCTGCTGGGCCGCAAGATCCTCGGCAACAACGGCGCGACGCTGAAGAAGTTCGGCAAGCTGGTGGCCCGCCTGGTGGAGGAGGAGGGCGTGAACGAGCAGATGGCCGAGTTCATCAATCCCATCGCGGCGCTGGGCGACCAGCTGGTGAAGTTCACCACCGAGATCGGCTTCAAGGGCTCGCAGAACGCCGACGAGGTCGGCGCCGCGGCGGTCGACTACCTGCGCGTGGCCGGCCACTTCGTCTTCGGCTACCTGTTCGCCCGCATGGCGCAGGTCGCGCTGCGCGAGATCGAGGCCGGCAGCACCGATGCGTTCTACGTCGCCAAGCTGCAGACCGCGCGCTTCTACTTCGCCCGCCTGTTCCCCGAGACCGCGACCCTGATGCGCACCGCGCGCGCCGGCAGCCGCTCGCTGATGGACACCGACGAGGCCCTGGCATGACGGGCCCGCGCCACTCCTGGCGCGCCGCCGCGCTGATGCTGGTCCTCGCGCTGCCGGGCGCGATGGCGTTCGCGCAGGCCACGCCGGTCGGGCTCTGGCACAGCGTGGACGACAAGACCGGCGAGGTGAAGGGCGAGATCCGCATCGTCGAGCGGGACGGCGCGCTCAGCGGCCGGCTGCAGCGCTCGCTGCGCAAGGACACCGCGCCGGACGCGACCTGCGAGGCCTGCACCGACGACCGCAAGGGCCGGCCGATCGCCGGCCTGGAGATCATCCGCGGCGGCCGCCAGGCCGACGGCCAGCCCTTCTGGGACGGCGGCCGCATCCTCGACCCCGAGAACGGCAAGGAATACAACGCCCGCTTCACCCCCGTCGACGGTGGTCGCCGCCTGGAGGTGCGCGGCTACATCGGCCCGTTCTGGCGCACGCAGACCTGGACGCGCCAGCCATGACGCCGGTCCCCGTGGCCGCCGCCGCTCCCACCCTCCCATCCCCGAGTTCCGCCATGTCCAGATTTCAAGTGAAGAAGGTCGCCGTGCTCGGCGCCGGCGTGATGGGCGCGCAGATTGCCGCCCACCTCGTCAACGTGCGCGTGCCGGTGGTGCTGTTCGATCTCGCCGCCAAGGAAGGCCCGAGGAACGGCATCGTCACGCGCGCCATCGAGGCCCTGAAGAAGCAGAAGCCGGCGCCATTGGGCGATGTCGCCGATGCCGCGCTGATCGAGGTCGCCAACTACGACGACGACCTGGCGCGGCTGGGCGAATGCGATCTCGTCATCGAGGCCATCGCCGAGCGCATGGACTGGAAGCTCGACCTCTACCGCCGGATCGCGCCCCACGTCGCGCCGCACGCATTGCTGGCCTCCAACACCTCCGGCCTGTCGGTGACGACGCTGAGCGAGGCCCTGCCCGAAGGCCTGCGGCCGCGCTTCTGCGGCATCCACTTCTTCAATCCGCCGCGCTACATGTTCCTGGTCGAGCTGATCGACACGCCGGCCACCGGCGCCGGCGTGCTCGACCGGCTGGAGGAGTTCGTCACCACCACGCTCGGCAAGGGCGTGGTGCGCGCGCACGACACGCCCAACTTCATCGCCAACCGCGTCGGCATCGCCGGCCTGCTGGCGACATTGAAGGAGGCCAAGACCTACGGACTCACGCCCGACGTCGTCGACGACCTGACCGGCAAGAAGCTCGGCCGCGCCGGCTCGGGCACCTTCCGCACGGCCGACGTGGTGGGCCTGGACACCATGGCCCATGTCATCCGGACATTGCAGGACCAGCTCGACGAGACGAGCGATCCGTTCTACGGCAGCTTCGCCACGCCGCCGGTGCTCGCGACGCTGCTGGAGCGCGGCTTCCTGGGCCAGAAGACCCAGGCCGGTTTCTACAGGAAGGCCGGGCGCGACATCCTGCGCTTCGATGCCGCCGCCGACGGCGGCCGGGGCGACTACGTGCCCGCCGGCGCCAAGGCCGACGAGGTCTATGCCCGCATGCTCAAGAAGCCCGCTGGCGAGCGGCTGCGCCTGCTGCGCGAGTCCAAGGGTCCGCAGGGGCGCTTCCTGTGGGCCATCCTGCGCGACGGCTTCCACTACGCCGCCGTGCATCTGGCGACCATCGCCGAGAGCGCGCGCGATGTCGACTTCGCCCTGCGCTGGGGCTTCGGCATGAAGCAGGGGCCGTTCGAGCTCTGGCAGGAGGCCGGCTGGGCGCAGGTCGCGCGCTGGGTGCAGGAGGACATCGATGCCGGCGAGGCCCTGAGCCGCGCGCCGCTGCCGGCCTGGGTGTTCGAGGGTCCGGTGGCCGAGGCCGGTGGCGTGCACACGCCCGCGGGCTCCTGGAGCGCCGCCGAGCAGCGCTTCGTGCCACAGCGCCGCCTGCCGGTGCATGCGCGCCAGCTGTTCCCCGAGAGCGTGCTCGGCGCCGCCGCGCCCGGTGCCGCCGAGTCCGGCACCACGATCAGCGAGGACGGCGACGTGCGGCTGTGGACGCTCGACGGCGAGGTGCTCATCGCCAGCATCCAGTCGAAGATGCATGCCATCAGCCCCGATGTTGCCGAGGCGCTGGGCGCCGCCGTCGAGCGGGCCGAGGCCGGGTACCGGGGCCTGGTGATCTGGTCGCCGGACGAGCTGTTCTCGGTCGGCGCCGACCTGCAGGCGATGCTGCCGGCCTTCGTGGTGGCCGGCGTCGGCGCGGTCGAGGGCGCCGAGGAGGAACTGCAGAACGTGATGCTGCGGATCCGCTATGCCGCCGTGCCGGTGGTCGCGGCGGTGCGCGGCCTGGCGCTGGGCGGCGGCTGCGAGCTGGCGCTGCACGCGGCACGGCGCGTGGCGGCGATGGAGAGCTACATGGGGCTGGTCGAGGTCGGGGTCGGCCTGGTGCCGGGCGCCGGCGGACTCACCCACATCGCCCGCCGCGCGGCCGAGAACGCCGCCGCGTCGACCGGCACCGACCTGCTGCCCTTCCTCACCGAAGGCTTCACCGCCGCCGCGATGGCCAAGGTCGGCACCGGCGCGCTGGACTCGAAGCGGCTGGGCTACCTGATGGAGGGCGATGTCATCGTGGCCCACAAGGACGAGCTGCTCCATGTCGCGCTGCAGCAGGCCCGGGCGATGGCCGATGCCGGCTGGCGCGCGCCGCCACGGCGCCGCTTTCGCGTCGCCGGGCGCAGCGGCGCGGCCACCATCCGCGGCCAGCTGGTGAACCTGCGCGACGGCGGCTTCGCCAGCGCGCACGACTTCCACATCGCCAGCCTGATCGCCGAGGTGGTGACCGGCGGCGACGTCGACGCCGGTTCGCTGGTCACCGAGGAATACCTCATGGCGCTGGAGCGCAAGGCCTTCTGCTCGCTCATCGTCCACCCGAAGACGCAGGAACGGATCATGGGCATGCTCGGGACCGGCAAGCCGGTGCGGAATTGAATGAACATCAGGAGCCTCCCCATGAAACAACTCCAGGACGCCTATGTCGTCGCCGCCACGCGCACGCCGATCGGCAGGTCGCATCGCGGCTTCTTCCGCAACACCCGGCCGGACGACCTGCTGGCCACCACGCTGCGCGCCGCGCTGGCGGCGGTGCCGACGCTCGATCCGGCCGCCATCGAGGACATCGTCTGCGGCTGCGCCATCCCGGAGGCGCAGCAGGGCCTCAACGTGGCGCGCATCGCCGCCGTGCTGGCCGGGCTGCCGACCAGCGTCGGCGGCATCACGGTCAACCGCTTCTGCGCCTCCGGCCTGTCGGCGGTGCAGATGGCGGCCGACCGCATCCGGGTCGGCGAGGCCGACGTGATGATCGCCGCCGGCGTCGAGAGCATGAGCCTGGTGCCGATGATGGGCAACGCGCCATCGCTGTCGCCGGCGATCTTCGAGCGCGAGGGCGACGTCGGCATCGCCTATGGCATGGGACTCACGGCCGAGAAGGTGGCGCGGCGCTGGAAGGTCTCGCGCGAGGACCAGGATGCCTTCGCGCTCGCGTCCCACCAGAAGGCGCTGGCGGCCCAGCGGGCCGGCGAGTTCGCCGACGAGATCACGCCGATCGAGGTGACCGACCGCGCGCCGGACCTCGACAGCGGTGAGGCGGTCGCCACCACGCGCACCGTCGATCTCGACGAGGGCGCCCGGCCCGACACCAGCCTCGAAGGGCTGGCGCGCCTGCGCACCGTGTTCGCCGCGCGCGGCACGGTCACGGCCGGCAACAGCTCGCAGACCTCCGACGGCGCCGGCGCGCTGATCCTGGCCAGCGAGGCCGCCGTGCGGCGCTTCGGTCTGGTGCCGCTGGCGCGTTTCGCCGGCTTCGCCAGCCGGGGCGTGCCGCCGGAGGTCATGGGCATCGGCCCGGTCGAGGCGATCCCCGCCGCCCTGCGCCATGCCGGCCTGAAGCACGAGGACCTCGACTGGATCGAGCTCAACGAGGCGTTCGCGGCGCAGTCGCTGGCGGTCATCCGCACGCTGGGCCTGGATCCGGCGAAGGTCAATCCGATGGGCGGCGCGATCGCGCTCGGGCACCCGCTGGGCGCGACCGGGGCTATCCGTTCGGCGACAGTGGTTCATGCGCTGCGGCGCAAGAATCTGAAGTACGGCATGGTCACGATGTGCGTGGGCATGGGACAGGGCGCCGCCGGAGTCTTCGAGCGGGTCTGACGACCCGACCCGGGTCCTCGCGCACTGCGTGTCGCGACGCCTTCCCCCTTCCAGGGGGCCATGCCGGACGCTTCACAGATTGGAAGTCGAGGAGACGACGAATGACGCAGCAGCCACAGCATCCGTTCGACCGGGCCCTCGTGCTCGACCACAGCGACCTGCGCGCCGGGCTGTTCACGGGCACGACGAGCCCGGACTACTGGAACATGATCGGGCCGTTCGGCGGCACGACGGCGGCGGTGGCGTTGCAGGCGGTGCTGCGGCATCCGGACCTGCTGGGCACGCCGATCGCGCTGACCGTCAACTACGCCGCCGCGCTGGAGGCGGGCGCCTTCGACGTGCAGGCCACGCCGGCGCGCACCAACCGCTCGACCCAGCACTGGACGGTGCAGATCACCCAGGCCGGCGCGGAGGGCGCGCCGCACGTGACCACCACGGCCACGGTGGTGACGGCGGCGCGGCGCGAGACCTGGGGCACGACCGACCTGGCGATGCCCGAGGTGCCCGCACCGGAGGCCGTCGAGCGCGTCACGATCGGCCCCAGGGGCGTCGCCTGGATCGGGCAGTACGAGATGCGACCGGTGAGCGGCGGCATCCCGGCGCGCTGGGATGGCGGCGGCGAGCACAGCGAGACGCGCCTGTGGGTGCGCGACGCGACGCCGCGGCCGCTCGACTTCCCGGCGCTCGCCGCCATGAGCGACCTGTTCTATCCACGCGTCTGGCTGCGCCGCGCGACGCCGGTGCCGGCCGGCACGGTGTCGATCACCACCTACTTCCACGTCGGGATGGACGAACTGGCCGAGGTCGGCACCGGCCACCTGTTCGCGCGCGCCACCGGCCAGCAGTTCAGGAATGGCTTCTTCGACCAGACCGCGCAGCTCTGGAGCCGGGCCGGCGTGCTGCTGGCGACCAGCAGCCAGATCGTCTACTTCAAGGAGTAGGGCGGGGGTGACGGCCATGCGGGCAGCCCCGAGCCACGGTCCCGAACGCACCGATGCCACCGGAAGTGGCGGACGTGATCCAATCTTTCCTCCTTCCGTCCGAAAGCGATCCGATCCCATGAGCGACATCCTCGTCCACACCGAAGCCGGCGTGCTGACCCTGACCCTCAACCGGGTCGACAAGAAGAACTCCCTCACCGCCGCCATGTATGCCGCGCTCGCCGACGCGCTGGACGCCGCCGCCGGCGATGCGGCCGTGCGCGTGGTGCTGATCCAGGGCGATCCGGCGATCTTCAGCGCCGGCAACGACATCGGCGACTTCCTGCGCGCCTCGGCCGCCGGACCCGCGGGTGACGCGGAGGGCGCGGACGAAGCCGCCATCGCGCTGGACGAGCCGGTGTTCCGCTTCCTGCGCGGCCTGGCGGGCTTTCCCAAGCCCGTCGTGGCCGCCGTCTGCGGCCCGGCGGTCGGCATCGGCACCACGCTGCTGCTGCATTGCGACCTGGTCTATGCCGGCGACAACGCGGCCTTCTCGATGCCCTTCGTCAACCTCGGCCTCTGCCCCGAGGCCGGCTCGAGCCTGCTGGTGCCGCAGATGCTCGGCCACCATCGCGCCGCCGAGGCCTTGCTGCTGGGCGAGCCCTTCATGGCCGAGGCGGCGCTGGAGGTCGGACTGGTCAACCGCGTCGTGCCGCCGATGGAGGCCAACACGATCGCGCAGACGCAGGCCCGCCGGCTGGCCGCCAAGCCGCTGGCCGCCCTGGTCGAGACCAAGCGGCTGCTGAAGAAGTCGAACCAGGCGGTGGTGCTCGAACGCATCGAGGAGGAAGCGCGCAGCTTCCGCCGCCTGATGAGGGGACCGGCCGCGCGCGAGGCGTTCGCGGCCTTCATGGACAAGCGCAAGCCGGATTTCGCGGGGCTGTGAGGACGGCCGTCGGCGCGAGGCCGACGTCCGGCGAGATCCGTCCCGGCCGGGCTCGCGGTCGCCCGTAGACTCCGGCCCGTGCCTTTCCTTCCATCCTCCCTTCCTCCCTTCCGTCCGTCGACCCCCGCTGCCACCGGGTCGAACCGCCGCCGTGCCCTGGGCCTGCTGGCCGGTGGGCTGGCCGCGCCCGCCGTGGTCCGCGCCGCTGCGCCGGCGGCCCCGCTGCGCATCGGCGTGATCGCCTCCTGGTCGGGCCCGTATGCCGACTATGGCCGGCAGTTCGATGCCGGCATGGCCGTGTGGCTGGGCGCCCATGGCAACCGCATCGCCGGCCGACCGGTCGAACTGCTGCGGCGCGACGTCCCCGGCAGCGCGCCCGACCTGGCGCGCCGCCATGCCCAGGAGCTGGTGGTGCGCGAGCGCGTCGAATTGCTCACCGGCCTCGACTTCAGTCCGAACGCCTTCGCCGTCGGCGCCATCGCCGCGCAGGCCCGGGTGCCGGCCATCGTCATGAACGCGGCATCGTCGGGGCTGACGGCGCGCTCGCCATTCCTGGTGCGCGTGTCGTTCACGGTGGCGCAGGTGTCCGCGCCGATGGCGCAGTGGGCCCTGCGCGAGAGGATCGCCAGCGTCTGCACGGTGGTGGCCGACTATGCGTCGGGCGTCGACGCGGAGAGCGCGTTCACCGGCGCCTTCACGGCCGGCGGCGGGCAGATCGCGGCCAGCCTGCGCGTGCCGCTCGCGACGCTGGATTTCTCGGCCTACCTGCAGCGCGTGCGCGACCTCAAGCCCCAGGCGGTGTTCTTCTTCTTCCCCTCCGGCCAGCTGCCCACCGCCTTCCTGCGCGCCTGGAAGGAGCGCGGCATGGCCGACTCGGGCATCCGCCTGCTCGCCACCGGCGAGGCCACTGACGACAACTACCTCGACGGCATCGGCGAGCTGGCCGCCGGGCTGGTGACCAGCCACCACTACTCCTACGCCCACGAGTCGGAGGCCAACCGGCGGTTCGTGCAGGGCTTCGAGACGCTCTATGGCTCGCGCCTGCGGCCGGGCTACTTCGCCGTCGCCGCGCACGACGCGCTGGCCGCCGCCGACGCCGCCTATGCGCGCGCGGGCGCCACGGCGCGCGGCGAGGCGCTGGTCGACGGCTTCAAGGGCCTGAGGCTGGAGAGCCCGCGCGGCCCGATCGCCATCGACGCCGGGACGCGCGACATCGTGCAGACGGTCTACATCCGCCGCACCGCCAAGCGCGCGAGCGACGGGCGCTGGGTGAACGTCGAGCTCGCGCCCCGCTCCTGAGGACCGGCGCCGTCCCGGGAGGGGCGGGCGCTAGTCGCGCGGGATCGGCCGCGGCCGGCCGTGGTCGTCGATGGCGACATAGGTGAAGGTGGCCTCGGTGACCTTGATGTAGGCGCCCTGGGCGATGGCGCGTTCGGCGAACACCTCGACGCTCACCGTGATCGAGGTGCGGCCGATGCGCAGCAGCTTGGAATAGAACGACAGGATGTCGCCCAGGCGCACCGGCTGCTTGAAGACGAACTCGTTGACCGCGACCGTCGCCATGCGGCCGCGCGCGTGGCGCACCGGGATGACCGAGGCGGCCATGTCGCAATGCGCCATCACCCAGCCGCCGAAGATGTCGCCATTGACGTTGCAGTCCTTGGGCATGGGGATCACCTTGAGCACCAGCTCCATGTCGAGCGGCAGGCTCTGGACGGTGGCGTCGCGGCCGGCGGCGGAACCGGATGGCGGGGTCATCGGGGAGGAGGCGGGCGGTGGCGGGGAGGACATGGGCACAATCCGGAGCAAACAACACCCACGATTGTCCCCCCATGCGCCGCAGCGGCGAGGCGCCTTCGGCCGCCTCCTCAACCTCCCACCCCTCGTCCCACCACCACCACGCCGGCGGCCTGGAACCGGCGCGCGCCGATCGCTCCGACGTGGCGACATTGCGCCGGCTGCTGCCCTACCTGTGGCCCTACAAGTGGCGGGTGGCGGCGGCGCTGGCCTTCATGATCGGCGCCAAGGTCGCCAACGTGAGCGTGCCGGTGCTGCTCAAGCACCTGGTCGACGCCATGACGCCCAGGCCGGACATGGCGCAGGCACTGCTGGTGGTGCCGCTCGGACTGCTGGTGGCCTATGGCCTGCTGCGCTTCTCGACCTCGCTGTTCGGCGAGCTGCGCGAACTGGTGTTCGCCAAGGCGACCGAGGGCGCGTCGCGGCGCATCTCGCTGGAGGTGTTCCAGCACCTGCATGCGCTGAGCCTGCGCTTCCACCTGGAGCGCCAGACCGGCGGCATGACGCGCGACATCGAGCGCGGCACGCGCGGGGTGCATTCGCTGATCTCGATGTCGCTCTACAGCATCGTGCCGACCCTCATCGAGCTGGCGCTGGTGCTGACCATCCTGGGCGTGAAGTTCGACATCCTGTTCGTCGTCATCACCGGCGTCGCGCTGGTGCTCTACATCGGCTTCACGGTCACCGTGACCGAATGGCGCACGCAGTTCAGGAAGACCATGAACGAGCTCGACTCGGTGGCGCAGAGCCGCGCCGTCGACTCGCTGCTGAACTACGAGACGGTCAAGTACTTCAACAACGAGGCCTTCGAGGCCGGCCGCTACGACGCCAGCCTCGACCGCTACCGAAAGGCGGCCATCAAGAGCCAGCGCACGCTGTCGATGCTCAACACCGGCCAGCAGCTGCTCATCGCCGTCAGCCTGGTGCTGATGCTGTGGCGGGCGACCTCGGGCGTGGTGGAGGGGCGCATGACGCTGGGCGACCTGGTGATGGTCAACGCCTTCATGATCCAGCTCTACATCCCGCTGAATTTCCTCGGCGTCATCTATCGCGAGATCAAGCAGAGCCTGACCGACCTCGACAAGATGTTCGTGCTGCTGGAGAAGGAGCGCGAGGTGCGCGACGCCCCGGGCGCGCAGCCCCTGGTCCTGCGCTCCCTGGCGACGGGCGCCGCCGGCGCCGCGACCACGGCCGGGAACGGGGACGCGGGCGGAGCCGTCGACGCCACCGTCCGCTTCGAGGATGTCAGCTTCGCCTACGACCCCGCCCGTCCGATCCTGAAGCACGTCAGCTTCGAGATCCCGGCGGGCAAGACGGTGGCCGTGGTCGGCCCCTCGGGCTCGGGCAAGTCGACCCTGGCGCGCCTGCTCTACCGCTTCTACGACGTGCAGCAGGGCCGCATCACCATCGGCGGCCAGGATGTCCGCGCGGTCACGCAGGCCAGCGTGCGCGCGGCCATCGGCATCGTGCCGCAGGACACGGTGCTGTTCAACGACACGGTCGAATACAACATCGCCTATGGCCGGCCCGGCGCCTCGCACGACGAGGTGGTGGCGGCGGCGCAGGCCGCGCGCATCCACGACTTCATCGCCGCCACGCCGGGTGGCTACCAGACGACGGTGGGCGAGCGCGGGCTCAAGCTGTCGGGCGGCGAGAAGCAGCGCGTGGCCATCGCGCGCACCCTGCTGAAGAACCCGCCGATCGTGATCTTCGACGAGGCCACCTCGGCGCTCGACTCGGCCAACGAGCGCGCCATCCAGGCCGAGCTCAGGAGCGCGGCGCAGGACAAGACCACGCTGGTCATCGCGCACCGGTTGTCCACCGTGGTGGAGGCGCACGAGATCCTGGTGCTGGAGGGCGGCGTGATCGTCGAGCGCGGCACGCACGCCCAGTTGCTGGCCGGGCCGTCGCGCTATGCCCAGATGTGGAACCTGCAGAAGGTCGAGGCCGGGCAGGTTCTGTGAACGCAGATTCATCGATCGAGAGGAGCTTGGAACGCATGACGACGAAGATCCCGATGCTGGGACTCATCAGCCTGAACGACGACCACCGCGCGTGGATCGAGGACCGCTACGACTTCACCTACGCGCCCGATGCGGCCGGGCGCGGCGCGGCCGTCGCCGCGCGGGGCGCGGACTGCCGCGCCGTGCTGACCAATGGCGCCACCGGCCTCACCGCCGCGGAGATCGCGGCGCTGCCGGCGCTCGAGCTGGTCTGCACGCTCGGCGCGGGCTACGAGAACGTCGCGCTCGACGCCACCCGCGCGCGCGGCATCGTCGTGGCGACCGGCGCGGGCACCAACGAGGACTGCGTCGCCGACCACGCGCTGGGTCTCCTGATCGCCGCCGTGCGCGGCATCGGCCGGCTCGACGCGCAATGCCGCGCCGGCGTCTGGCGCGACCACATCCCGCTGCCGCCGCAGCTCTCCGGCCGCCGGCTGGGCATCCTCGGCCTGGGCGCCATCGGCCACAAGATCGCCCGCCGCGCCGCCGCCTTCGACCTGGAGATCGGCTATCACAACCGCCGGCCGGTGGCCGATGTCGCGCATCGCCACTTCGACAGCCTGGTGGCGCTCGCGCAGTGGGCCGACTTCCTGGTCGTCGCCACGCCCGGCGGCGCCGGCACCCGGCATCTGGTGGACGCCACCGTCATCGAGGCGCTGGGCGAGCGCGGCGTGGTGGTGAACATCGCGCGCGGCAGCGTGATCGACACCACGGCGCTGGCCGCGGCGCTGGCGGCCGGCCGCCTGGCCGGCGCCGGCCTCGACGTCTACGAGAGCGAACCGCGTCCGCCCGAGGCGCTGCTCGGATTCGACAACGTGATCCTCACGCCGCACGTCGCGGGCTGGTCGCCCGAGGCGATGGCGGCCTCGGTGCGGCGCGTGCTGGCCAATGCCGACGGGCACTTCGACGGCCGTGGCGCGGTCTCGGTGGTCGGTTGAGGTGCCGATAATCCGCCGCCATGGAAACCAAGTGGCTCGAGGATTTCGTCAGCCTGGCTGAAACGCGCAGTTTCAGCCGCTCCGCGCAATTGCGCCATGTCACGCAGCCGGCGTTCTCGCGCCGCATCCAGGCGCTCGAGGGCTGGGCCGGCACCGACCTGGTCGACCGCAGCTCGTACCCGACGCGCCTGACGCCCGCCGGCCAGACGCTCTACAGCCAGGCCATCGAGATGCTGCAGGGCCTGCAGAGCACGCGCGCCATGCTGCGCGGGCACTCGGCGACCTCGCACGACGTCATCGAGTTCGCGGTGCCCCACACGCTGGCGCTGAACTTCTTCCCGGCCTGGGTCAGCACCCTGCGCGAGCACTTCGGGCCGATCCGCAGCCGCCTGCTGGCGCTCAACGTGCACGACGCCATGCTGCGCCTGATCGAGGGTGGCTGCGACCTGCTGATCGCCTACCAGCATCCGTCGCAGCCATTGCAGCTCGACGCCGGACGCTACGAGACGGTGCGCCTGGGCAGCGAGGTCGTCGCGCCCTGGGTCAAGCCCGACGCGAGCGGCCTGCCGCGCTATCGCCTGCCGGGTCGCCCGGGCCAGCCGCTGCCCTACCTGGGCTATGCCCCCGGCGCCTACCTGGGGGGCGTGGTCGACCAGCTCATCAAGGATTCCGACATCCCGATCCATCTCGACCGCGTCTACGAGACCGACATGTCCGAGGGCCTGAAGGCGATGGCCCTCGAGGGCCACGGGATCGCCTTCCTGCCGCAGAACGCGGTGCGCAAGGAGGTCCGCCAGCGCACCCTGGTGAGCGCGCTGCCGCCGGAGATCGGCAGCCTGGAGGCGACGATGGAGATCCGCGCCTACCGCGCGCGGCCGATCGCCGCGAGCCCGAAAACCGCGCGTGGCGCCGCGCGCGGCAACGACATGCGGATTGCGCATGGGAGCGGCGCCGTCATGCCGATCTCGCATGGTCACCGCGCGGTGGACGCGCTGTGGGGGCATCTGCTGGCCACGCAGCCGCCGGCCACGCCCTGAGTCGCTCGGAAAGCCGCTTTCGCGGCCTCGACGGCGTGGAATCGACGTTCCGGGCACAAAGACTGCTTAGCACGGAAAGGTCATGGAGGAAGATCCGAATGCACCCTTCGGGCGCATGAGGAGGCGACATCGGCGATCCTGGGGTGCCGTTCACGCACCAAGGAGGCGCATGAAGGGCCATTCCGAGGGCTCTCACGGGTATTCCCGCAGATTCCGATGTCTAGAATTCCATTGCATGTCCGTCTCATCCACTCAGGAGTTTTCCGTATGAAGAAGCAATTACTGGCATTGGCCATCGCGGCGCTCGCCACCGGCGGCGCCCTGGCCCAGGCCAACGACACGCTCGCCAAGATCAAGGCATCGGGCGTGATCACCGAAGGTGTGCGCGAATCCTCCGGCCTGTCCTACACGCTGGGCAATGGCCAATACACCGGCTTCCACTACGACGTCTGCGCCAACATCATCAAGGACCTGGAGAAGGTCGTCGGCAAGAAGCTCGAGACCAAGTACCAGCCGGTGACCTCGCAGAACCGCGTGCCGCTGGTGCAGAACGGCACCGTCGACCTCGAGTGCGGCTCGACCACCAACAACGCCACCCGCGGCAAGGACGTGGCCTTCGCCGTCACGACCTACGTCGAGGAGGTGCGCATCGCCGTCAAGGCCAACTCCGGCATCGCCGGCATCAAGGACCTCAACGGCAAGACCGTCGCCACCACCACCGGCACGACCTCGGTGCAGACGCTGCGCAAGAACGAGCGCGCCGGCGGCATCGACTTCAAGGAGCTGTATGGCAAGGACCACTCCGACAGCTTCCTGCTGCTCGAATCCGGTCGCGCCGATGCCTTCGTGATGGACGGCTCGATCCTGGCCTCGAACATCGCCAAGTCCAAGGCCCCGTCCGAGTACAAGATCGTCGGCGAGGTGCTCAGCGTCGAACCCATCGCGATCATGATGCGCAAGGACGACGCCGCCTTCAAGAAGGCCGTGGACGACAGCATCAAGGCCCAGATCAAGAATGGCGAACTCGCCAAGCTCTGGGACAAGTGGTTCCTGAAGCCGGTCCCGCCGGCCAACGTGACGATCAACCTGCCGTTGTCGGATGCGACCAAGAACGCCTGGGCCAATCCCAACGACAAGCCGATGGAAGACTACGCCGCCAAGAAGTGATGCGCGCGCCGAAGCCTTGACGCCACGCCCGCCGCCCCCCGGCGGGCGTTTGCTTTGAGCCGGCGCCGCCCGGACAACGAACGACAACAACGACGACGCGAAGGAGTATCCCGATGGGATCGAACTGGGATTGGCAGGTCTTCTTGCAGGACCCGGGCGGGAAGTACCCGACCTATTGGGAGTGGATGCTCTCGGCCTGGGGCTGGACGGTGTCGGTCGCGCTGCTGGCGCTGATCGTCGCCCTGGTGCTGGGTTCGCTGGTGGGCATCATCCGCACGCTGCCCGACAGCCCGTGGCTGGTGCGCCTGGGCAATGCCTGGGTGGAGCTGTTCCGCAACATCCCGCTGCTGGTCCAGATCTTCCTCTGGTATCACGTCATCCCGGCGGTGGTCCCGTTCATGAAGGGCGTGCCGAGCATGGTGCTGGTGGTCCTGGCACTGGGCTTCTTCACCTCCGCGCGGATCGCCGAGCAGGTGCGCTCGGGCATCCAGGCGCTGCCCAAGGGCCAGCGCTACGCGGGCATGGCGGTGGGTTTCACCACGCCGCAGTACTACCGCTATGTCATCCTGCCGATGGCCTACCGCATCATCATTCCGCCGCTCACCAGCGAGACGATGAACATCTTCAAGAACTCGTCGGTCGCCTTCGCCGTGTCGGTGCCCGAGCTCACGATGTTCTTCATCCAGTCGAGCGAGGAGACCTCGCGGCCGATCGAGATGTTCCTGGGCGTCACGGCGCTCTACGTGATCTCGGCCTTCGCGATCAACCGGCTCATGGCCTTCATCGAGAAGCGCTCGCGCGTGCCGGGCTTCATCGTCTCGGCCTCGGGCGGGGGCCACTGACATGATGAATCTCGATTTCTCGTTCTACAGCTGGGACGTCGTCAGCAAGTTCGTGCTGAACGGCCTGTACTTCAGCGTCATCCTCACCGTCGTCGCCACGCTCGGCGGCATCCTCTTCGGCACGCTGCTCGCGCTGATGCGCCTGTCGGGCAAGAAGTGGCTCGACGTGCCGGCCGCCATCTATGTCAACGGCATGCGCAGCATCCCGCTGGTGATGGTGATCCTGGGCTTCTTCCTGCTGGTGCCGTTCGCCATCGGCCGGCCGATCGGCGCCGAGGGCTCGGCGGTGATCACCTTCATCGCCTTCGAGGCCGCCTACTTCAGCGAGATCATGCGCGCGGGCATCCAGTCGATCCCGCGCGGCCAGGTCAACGCGGGCCTGGCGGTGGGCATGACCTACGGCCAGAACATGAAGCTGGTCGTGCTGCCGCAGGCGTTCCGCAACATGCTGCCGGTGCTGCTGACGCAGACCATCATCCTGTTCCAGGACACCTCGCTGGTCTACGCCATCGGCGCCTACGACCTGCTCAAGGGCATCGAGACGGCCGGCAAGAACTACGGCCGCCCGATCGAGGCCTATCTGCTCGCGGCGGTCGTCTATTTCGTCATGTGCTACGTGCTGTCGTACTTCGTGAAGCGGCTCCACAAGCGCATCGCCATCATCCGGTGAACAGGCATACCCCCAGTCTTCGCGCACTTCGTGTCGCTGCGCCGACCCCCTTGCAGGGGGCAGCACCGGAGGCCCGGCGGAGCCGGTTCCTCGGTGCTTGGCGCAGGGCAGTGCAGGGGGGGTGCGGGCCACAAGTCTCAGGTAAAGACAGGAGTTTTGAAAAATGATCGAAATCAAGAACGTTTCCAAGTGGTACGGCCCGGTGCAGGTGCTCAACGACTGCTCGGTGAGCATCGGCAAGGGTGACGTGGTGGTGGTGTGCGGGCCCTCGGGCTCGGGCAAGTCCACGCTCATCAAGACGGTGAACGCGCTCGAGCCCTTCCAGAAGGGCGAGATCACGGTCAACGGCATCGCCCTGCACGACCCCAAGACCAACCTGCCCAAGCTGCGCTCCAAGGTCGGCATGGTGTTCCAGCATTTCGAGCTGTTCCCGCACCTGTCGGTGACGGAGAACCTGACGATCGCGCAGATCAAGGTGCTCGGCCGCAAGCCCGACGAAGCCAAGACGCGCGGCCTGAAGATGCTCGACCGCGTGGGCCTGATGGCGCACAAGGACAAGTTCCCCGGCCAGCTCTCCGGCGGCCAGCAGCAGCGCGTGGCGATCGCCCGCGCGCTGTCGATGGACCCGATCGTGATGCTGTTCGACGAGCCGACCTCGGCGCTCGACCCGGAGATGGTCGGCGAGGTGCTCGACGTCATGGTGAGCCTGGCCAAGGAAGGCATGACCATGATGTGCGTGACCCACGAGATGGGCTTCGCGCGCAAGGTCGCCAGCCGCGTGATCTTCATCGACGTCGGCGGGCGCATCCTGGAGGACTGCTCGAAGGACGAGTTCTTCAGCCATCCCGAGAACCGTCAGCCGCGCACCAAGGAATTCCTCAACAAGATCCTGCAGCACTAGGCTGCGCATCCCTGGACCGCCGGGTGCGGGTGGTCCTGTTCCCTTCGTTCTCCCACGCTGGCACGCATCATGCTGGAAGCCATGGATTGTGCACAATCGTCAAGCGAATGTGCACATCGATGGCGCATGACCGACTTCCAGGTTCCTGCGTCGTTCTTCCATCCTGGCTCGTCCTCCCGGAGAACCGCATGTCCGCATCCATCCCCCGTGTCCTGTCGTCCGGCCGTCGCGCCGCGCTCCTCTCGGTCCTGTCGCTGGCGCTCGCCGGCGGCGCCGGCGCGGCGCTCGCGCAGGATGCCGCCACCTATCCCGACAAGCCGGTCCGCATCGTCGTGCCCTTCCCGCCGGGCGGCGCGGCCGACATCTACGCGCGGATGGTGGCGCAGAAGCTGTCGGATGCCTGGGGCCAGCGGCAGCCGGTGGTGATCGACAACAAGCCCGGCGCCGGCGGCGTGATCGGCACCGACGCGGCGGCCAAGGCGCCGGCCGATGGCAGCACGCTGCTCATGGTCACCATCGGCCACGCGGTCAATCCCTCCATGTATGCCAGGCTGCCCTACGACACCCGGGCCGACCTGGTGCCGGTCGGCGTGGTGGCGCAGGTGCCCAGCGTCGTGGTGGCGAGCCCGTCGCTCAGGGGCAGGACGCTGGCCGAGGTGCTCGACATGGCGCGCGCGCGGCCCGAAGCGCTCCAGTACGCCTCCTCCGGCGTCGGCACCACCAGCCACGTCGGCGCGGCGCTGCTCGAATCGATGACGGGCACGCACATGATCCACGTGCCCTACAAGGGCGCGGCCCCGGCCCTGCAGGACGTGATGGGCGACCGCGTCGCGCTGTCGGTGGACATCATCACCTCGTCGCTGCCCCTGGTGCAGGGCGGCAAGCTGGTGCCGCTGGCGGTCACCAGCGCCAGGCGCTCGCCCAAGCTGCCGGACGTGCCGACCGTGGCCGAGGCCGGCGTGCCGGGCTACGAGTTCGTGTCCTGGTACATGCTGCTGGCGCCCGCGAAGACGCCCCGGCCGGTGCTGGAGAAGCTCAACACCGAATTGCGCCGCATGGTCGCGCTGCCCGATTTCAAGGGCCGCGTCGAGGACACCGGCGGCGAGGTGGCGAGCATGACGCTCAAGCAGTCGAGCGACTATCTCGATGCCGAATTCGCGCGCTGGACGAAGGTGGTCAAGGAACGCGGCATCAGGGCCGATTGAGCCGATCCGGGCGATCGAGCGATTCACAGAGGAGACCCGACATGCGAGATTTCATCGGCTACGGCCGCGATCTGCCCGATGTGCGCTGGCCCGGGGGCGCCGGGCTGGCCGTGTCCTTCGTGCTCAATTTCGAGGAGGGCGCCGAGTTCTCGGTGGCCGATGGCGATCCGCGCAACGAGGGCGTGTACGAGGTGATCGACCCGCGCACCGGCTGGGATCCGTGCATCGACAGTCACTTCGAGTACGGCACCCGCACCGCCTGGTGGCGCATCGCCGATGCCTTCGGCCGCCATCGGGCGCCATTCACCCTCAGCAGCTGCGGCCGCGCCGTCGAGCGCAATCCCTGGCTGGCGCGCGACGCCATCGAGCGCGGGCACGAGGTCTCGGCGCACGGCCATCGCTGGCAGAGCCACGCCGGCATGGGCCGCGACGAGGAGGCCGCCGTGATCGACGCCGCGGTGCGCGCCATCACCGAGGCCACCGGCGAGCGCCCGGTCGGCTGGCACACGCGCTCGGCCTGCACGCCCAACACCCGCTCCCTGCTGGTGGAGCGCGGCTTCCTCTACGACAGCGATGCCTACAACGACGACACGCCCTACGTGGTGCCGGTCGACGGCCGGTCCCACCTGGTGCTGCCCTATGCCTTCGACACCAACGACATGCAGTTCCAGCACACCCAGCGCTTCGACACGGCGGCGAGCTTCGCCGAGTACGTCTGCGATGCCGCCGACTGGCTCGCCGACGAGGCCCGCACGGGGCCGCGCATGCTGTCGGTCGGCCTGCACCTGCGCATGATCGGCCGCCCCGGGCGCATGAAGGCGCTGGAGCGGATCCTGCGCCACCTGCGCGAGCGGCCCGATGTCTTCTGGATCGCCACGCGGGCGCGGATCGCGCGCCACTGGCTGGACGCCCGCGCGACCGGCTGAGGCCCCGGCGGCCGGCGGCGGCCGTGCACTACATTGGGCGCATGAATCCGCAGGAAGCATCCATCCATCGCGTGCTGTCCCAGGTCCTGCTGGCGGGACGGCTCGCCCCCGGCACCCAGCTGGTCGAGACGCGCCTGGCGGCGGTGTTCGGCGTCACGCGCGAACGGGTGCGCAAGGTGCTGCACCGGCTCGGTCATGAACGCCTGCTCGAGATCGTGCCCAATCGCGGCTGCTTTGTCTCCAGTCCCACCCTGGCCCAGGCGCGCGAGATCTACGACGCGCGGCGCATCGTCGAGGGCGGCATCGTCGGCTGGCTGGCCGGTCGCCTGTCGGCCCGCCAGCTCGACGCCCTGAAGGCGCACGCGGCGCTCGAGCAGGCGGCGCTGCATGCCGGCGACCGCGCCGCCTCGATCCGGCTGTCGGGCGAATTCCACCAACTGCTCGCCGGCTTCACCGACAGTCCCTTCGTGGTGCGGCAACTCCAGGAACTGGTCGGCCGCACCGCCATGCTGGTCGTCTTCTTCGAGCCGTCGGCGGCTTCCGAATGCGCCTGCGAGGAACATCGCGACATCCTGGAGGCGCTGGCGCAGGGCGACGCGGCGCGCGCCGTCAAGGCGATGCACGGGCACCTCTCGCTCATCGAGACGCGACTGCGCCCGCGCACCGGAGGCGACACCGCGCGCGAGGCCGACGTCGAAGCCGAGATCGCCCAAGCCTGGGAGCAGGCGCGCGCCATCGAGGCCACCTGAGCGGGAAGAACCCCGGGGCCGCCTGGCGCGGCGCGGGCGCGATGGGAGAATCGCCGCATGACCCGCCCCGCCGAGCCCACCCCCACCGCCGCCGTCCCCTCCACCCTCACCATCACCCGCCCCGACGACTGGCACCTGCACGTGCGCGATGGCGCCGCGCTGCAGGCCGTCGTGCCGCACTCCGCGCGCCAGGTCGGCCGGGCGCTGATCATGCCGAACCTGCGCCCGCCGGTGACGACCGCGCAGCAGGCGCTGGACTATCGGCGGCGCATCCTCGACGCCGTGCCCGAGGGCCTGGCCTTCGATCCCGTGATGTCGCTCTACCTCACCGATCGCCTGCCGCCCGAGGAGATCGCCCGCGCCGCCGAGGCCGGCGTGCGCGCGCTCAAGCTCTATCCCGCCGGCGCCACCACCAACAGCGATGCCGGCGTGACCGACCTGCGCCACACCTACCCCACGCTGGAGGCCATGCAGAAGCACGGCCTGCTGTTCCTGGTGCATGGCGAGGTGACCGATCCGGCGGTCGACCTGTTCGATCGCGAGGCGGTCTTCATCGACCGCGTGCTGATCCCGCTGCGGCGCGATTTCCCCGAACTGAAGATCGTCTTCGAGCACCTGACGACCCGGGAGGGCGCGCAGTACGTGCGCGAGGCCGACCGCTTCACCGCCGCCACCGTCACCGCGCACCACCTGCTCTACAACCGCAACGCGATCTTCACCGGCGGCATCCGCCCGCACTACTACTGCCTGCCGGTGCTCAAGCGCGAGACCCACCGCCTGGCGCTGGTCGAGGCCGTCACCAGCGGCAGCGACCGCTTCTTCTTCGGCACCGACAGCGCGCCGCATGCCGCGCACCTGAAGGAGCACGCGCTGGGCTGCGCCGGCTGCTACACCGCGCTGACCGCCATCGAGCTCTATGCCGAGGCCTTCGACGATGCCGGCGCGCTCGACCGGCTGGAGGGTTTCGCCAGCTTCCACGGCGCCGACTTCTACGGCCTGCCGCGCAACACCGACCGCATCACGCTGCGGCGCGAGACCTGGACCGTGCCCGAGACGGTGCCTTACGGCGATGCCACGCTCAAGCCGCTGCGCGGCGGCGAGACCCTGAAATGGAAGCTCGCTTGAACGACCCCACCCCGACCCGGAGCGATGCCATGAACGAACGCATCATGCTGCTCATCGACGCCGACAACGTCTCGGCCGATGTCATCGAGCAGGCCGTGCGCCAGGTGCTGGCCGAGCATGGCGCGCTGCACGTGCGGCGCGCCTACTGCACGGCCGAGGCGGCGCTCAAGCACCAGGCGCTGTTCAAGCGGCTGGGCGTGCGGCCGATGGTCAATCTGGCCGCCGGCAAGAACAGCACCGACATCGCGCTGGCGGTCGATGCCATGGACCTGGTGGTCGCCGAGCGGCCACGGGTGGTCTACCTGGTGTCGTCGGATTCCGATTTCGCGCCGCTGGTGATCCGGCTGCGCGAGAAGGGTTGCCGCGTCTGCGGCATCGGCCAGCAGGGCAAGACCGGCGACGAGACCGTCGCCGCCTACGACGCCTTCACCGACCTGCGCCATCGCGGCGAGGCCGGCGCGCCACCGGCGCGGCCCACCGCCGCCACCGCGCCGGCGGCCCCGCCGCGCCGCGCCGCTCCGGCCGCCCCGACCCGCCGCGCGCCTGCGGCCGCGACGGCGCCCGCGCCGACCCCGGCTCCGGCTCCGGCCGCCCGCAGGTCCACCGCGTCGACGTCCCGCGCGCCGGCCGCCGTGGTCGACGAGCCGGAGGCGCCGGCGCGCAAGACGGCGGCGCGCAAGAGCCGGGCCGCCAAGGCACCGCCGCCACCGCCGGCCTCGCCGGCCGTCGATGCCGCCGCCGCCGCCGCGGCCGAGGCCGCCGGCTTCATCCTCGAGGCCGCGCCGGCCCTGCGCGGCGGTGGCGAGGTGGCGCTCAACGACATCGCCCAGGCCCTGCGCACGGCCGGCCTGCTGGGCAGGAACGCCAGTTCGGTGAAGCTGTTCGAGAAGCTGCCGACCGAGTTCCTCGTCTTCCACCATCCCGACCGCATCCGCTGGATCGGCGGCGCGAAGGCGCGTTGAACCCATCGGCGATCGACTGGAGCGCGCCCTGGCTGGCGCCCTACCGGGCATCGGGCCGGCGGGTGCTGGGCGCCGGTCTTCCGGCCGCGGGCATGGACGAGGGCGCGGCGGCCGGCCGGCATGGCGGGGAAGGGTGGGTCGCCAGGGCGCTCGATGCCTGCGTGCCGCCTCCGCCGGCGGGACCGGGGGGACCGGTCGCCACGTCGCCCGCGATCCGCTTCGTTCCCCAGTCCCGCCTGCCGGCCGGCGAGCCCTACGAGCGCTTCATCTTCGAGACCGGCAGCGTGCCGACGCGCGACAACCTGCACGACTTCTTCAACGGCCTGGTCTGGCTGCGCCATCCGCGCACCAAGCGGCATCTCAACGCGCTGCAGGCGGCGGAGATCGCGCGCCACGGCATCGGCGCCACGCGCGGACCATTGCGCGACGCGCTCACCCTGTTCGACGAGAACGGCGCCGTGCTGGACGCGCCGCCCGAGCTGTGGCGCGCGCTGCTGGCGCGCGACTGGCAGGGTCTGTTCGTCACCCACCGCGACCTGTGGCGCGAGGCGCGCCTGCGGATCTTCGGCCACGCGCTGCTCGAGAAGCTGGTGACGCCGCGCAAGCCGATGACCGCCCATGTCCTGGTGGCCGGCGCGCCGGATTCCGGCCGGGCCGACGACGACGAGGCCCTGGCGGCCCTGCTCGATCCGGAGCAGCTGCGCGCCAAGCCCTTCGTCCCGCTGCCGGTGCTCGGAGTGCCCCTGTGGTGGGAGGGGAATGAGCGGCCCGGCTTCTATGATGACGCCGACGTCTTCCGGCCCGCGCGTGCTCCCAGATCGACAACCACACGAGCCGCCCTTCCGGCCGACCGGCGTCGCCCTGCGGCTTGAAGCGCGCGGCCCGGCCCCCATCTGGGGACCGGGGCCGGGCCGCCCCATCCGGAACCGCCTTTCCTCCACGGAGAAACCACCTTGAAACGCATCCTTCTGTTCGTCCTGACCAATGTCATGGTCGTCGCCGTGCTGGGCGTGGTCGCCAGCCTGCTCGGCGTCAACCGCTTCCTCACGGCCAACGGGCTCAACCTGACGTCGCTGCTGGGTTTCGCGCTGGTGATGGGTTTCGGCGGCGCGATCATCTCGCTGCTGATCAGCAAGCCGATGGCCAAGTGGACCGCCGGCCTGCGCATGATCGACAACCCGCAGAACGCCGACGAAGCCTGGATCGTGGCGACGGTGCGCAAGTTCGCCGACAAGGCCGGCATCGGCATGCCCGAGGTCGCGATCTTCGAGGGCGAGCCCAATGCCTTCGCCACCGGCGCCTTCAAGAACTCGTCGCTGGTGGCGGTCTCCACCGGATTGCTCCAGGGCATGACGCGCGAGGAGGTCGAGGCCGTCATCGGCCACGAGGTGGCCCACATCGCCAATGGCGACATGGTCACGATGACGCTCATCCAGGGCGTGATGAACACCTTCGTGGTGTTCCTCTCGCGCGTGATCGGCTATGCGGTCGACAGCTTCCTGCGTCGTGGCGACGACCGCAGTTCCGGCCCGGGCATCGGCTACTACGTCAGCACGATCGTGCTGGACATCGTGCTGGGCTTCGCCGCCGCGATGGTCGTGGCCTGGTTCTCGCGCCATCGCGAATTCCGCGCCGATGCCGGCGCCGCGCAACTGATGGGCCGCAAGCAGCCGATGATGAACGCGCTGGCGCGCCTGGGCGGACTGCCCGCCGGCGAATTGCCCAAGGCGGTCGAGGCGATGGGCATCACCGGCTCGATCGGCAAGCTCTTCGCGACCCACCCGCCCATCGAGGAGCGCATCGCCGCGCTGCAGAACTCGGCGAACTGAGCATCCGGCGGTGGTCGCTCAGAGGTCGAGCGCCGCGATGGCTTCCAGGCCCTGCCGGATGTTCCGGCGCGCCGCGCCTTCCATCGCGAAGCGCAGGCGCACCGCATCGGACAGCGCGTCATTGGCCGGGATCGTCTGGCTCGACATCACCGAGCGACGCAGCAGTTCCGCGCCATCCGATGCGCGGGTGAGCAGCCAGGCCGTCTCCAGATCCACCGTGAACGCATGCTCGAACGAGGGCCGGGTCATCTCGACGATGGTGACGTCGAGTTCGTAGTCGGCCTGGCCGTCCTCAGCGATCCTCCCGAACAGGCCCGTGCGCCTGATGGCGCCTTCGATGGCGACGCGCAGGTCGGCATCGGAGATCCCGGACATCTTGAAGATCCCCCCGCCGGTGCCGCCATGGGACTGCACCGACACCGAATGGGGATGGCGCTTGGTGGAGCCGCTGCTCGCCGCCGACATGGCATAGCGGTTGGGCGGCGTGAGACAACCCGTCAGTGTCGCCATCAACAGCAAGGGAAGCCCGACACGGGCCCGACGCATGGAGCGCGAGATCATGGGCGGGCCTGCGTGCCGTCGAAGATGTCGTCGAGGACCGCGTCGACCATCTCCCGGGGCGACGGGCGAGTCTGCGATGCCGGCAGCCAGCGGCCGGTGGCCAGCGCGTAGGTCGAGCGCGGGTCGCGCAGCGTGATCGTGAGCTCGGTCAGGCGCGGGGTCGGGTCCCAGCCCCACGTGTCGACATGGGTCGCCACGGCATCGACCTGGCGGCCGGGGGTGTCGTCCTCGAAGACCTCGTAGCCGCGTCGTCGCAGATGGCTGGCGATCAGGGGGCCGATGGTGGTGTCGCCACCCTCGGACCGCCTGACCTGCATCACGCGCAGCCGTCCGAGATCGGAGGCCGATGTCACCGTCGACGTGGTGTTGGAGAGGGCGCAGCCGCCGATCCCCGTGCCCATGGCGGCCATCAAGAGCAATGGCCCGCTCAAGCTTCTCATTGTTTTTTCTCCCTGTCCCGAAATGGGGCCCGGGCAATGTAGCAGGGCGAGAAATCGCGAAATGGCGTCGACGACGACCGGAAAGGTCCCCTCCGCCGGAGGTGGAACAGCACCGGTTATCGGTCTTTTGCAATTGTCCGGAACAGGGCGCCGAATTCCGAGAAGCCCCCGGGTCGAGCAGCCGCGAGCGGGAAAACAAAAGAATTGCGTCTCGAG
>Ga0308164_10001451_pt1 | contig 27757 bp, 28 predicted proteins | sample PhyTR2_FD_201031 | JGI IMG/M metagenome (GOLD analysis project Ga0308164, IMG submission 201031) | Phyllosphere microbial communities from UC Gill Tract Community Farm, Albany, California, United States - DLSLT.R2 | ecosystem: Host-associated > Plants > Phyllosphere > Unclassified | place: USA... | reverse complement strand
CCCAACACTTCGACGAATCTTGCTGCCAGTCCCACTTCTTCCCAGGCCTCGCGCAAAGCAGCAGCTGCCACGTTCGCATCACCCGGATCAACACGACCGCCGGGAAAAGCCACCTGACCGGAATGCGTCGACATGCGGGTTGCTCTTTCAGTAAGCAGTACCGTAGGTTCCGGACGCAGCACGATAGGCACCAGTACGGCCGCCTGAGACAGTGCTCGGTCGCCGACGACTGGTTCTCGACGGACTTCGGGGGTCCATGTCGGCGGATGAGCGAATCTGGCACGCAGCGCTTCCACCGTCATATGCGACGACGGTACATCAGGCAAGCCGACATCCACTCCAGTGACCGGAACAGAGCGAGGATCAAAGGTGGTCGACGATACGGCGTTGATGGGCTCGATGGAAGAAGAAGGCCTCGGCATGACAGACATGATCAGAACGACATGATTGAATGGATAACCGATTCGAAGAAAAAATTTCTGGACAACAGCCGCATCAATAACAAAAGCCGCCTCGAAGGGCGGCTTTTTTTGAGGGCAACGAAGAGCTGCTGCTCTTGTTATTGCGCTGCTGCAGCAGCAGAGGCTGCCTTCGCTGCACGGCTGGGCAGCTTTTCCTTGATACGTGCAGACCGGCCGCTACGCTCGCGCAGGTAGTACAGCTTGGCGCGCCGAACATCGCCGCGGCGCTTGATTTCGATGCCTGCGATCAGCGGACTGTAGGTCTGGAAAGTACGCTCGACGCCTTCGCCACTCGAGATCTTGCGCACGGTGAAACCGCTGTTGAGACCGCGATTGCGTTTGGCGATCACCACGCCTTCGTACGCCTGGACACGCTTGCGGCTGCCTTCGACAACATTGACGCTGACGATGACGGTATCGCCAGGCATGAAAGCGGGAATGGTCTTGTTGAGACGAGCAATTTCTTCTTGCTCGAGTGTTTCGATCAGATTCATGAGGTTCCTGGATTCGATCTTGTACGCGCTACACAAAAGGCGGCAGGTCAGGCGGTAGACCGATCATGAAGATCGAAAAACCAAGCCTTTTCCAGAGGGCCGCGGCCGGACAGAGGATCGGGTGCAGCCTTCGATTATAGCTTTTTTGACAACGCTTTTTCGTCGTCGCTGTCGAGAAGACCATCGACGCGTGCGGTCGCGATCAGGTCGGGACGTCTTTCCGCTGAAATCGTCAGTCGTTGGTCGCGCCGCCAACGTTCGATCTGCGCATGATGTCCGGAAAGCAACGGTCCGGGCACTGCCTGGTCTCTCCATAGCTCGGGACGGGTGTAATGCGGGCAATCGAGCAATCCGTCGAGTACGGGGTTGAAGCTGTCCTGCACGTGGCTCGCCTCGTCGCCCAGAACACCTGGCTGCAATCGCGCGACGGCGTCGAGCAATGCCATCGCCGCGACTTCACCACCGGACAACACGAAATCGCCAAGACTGATCTGATGCGTGACGCATGTGTCGATGAAACGCTGGTCGATGCCTTCGTAACGTCCACAGACCAGCACGGCGCCTTCGCTGGCTGACCAACGGACGACTGTCGTGTGGCGCAGCACTTCGCCCGCAGGCGAGAAAAGCACGACCGGCGCTGCCGAGCCGCGAGCCGCCAACGCTGCATCCAGACAGTTGGACAACGGCTCGGCCATCATCACCATGCCTGGACCACCACCAAACGGACGATCGTCCACACGGCGGTAGTTGCCTGCAGCAAAGTCGCGCGGATTCCAGAAGAAGACTTGGACCTGACCGGATTCATAGGCACGACGTGTCACGCCACTGCTCAAAAAGGTATCGAACAGTTCGGGGAAAAGCGTGATGACGTCAAAGCGCATCGGGAAGACTCCGTGCTCAAAAAAAACGAATCACACCAGATCCACTTTCCACCCCGGCGCTGTCGGAGATCCAGCCAGGCAGCAGCGTTCAGTAATCAGGCTGCCAGTCCACAGTGATGACGCGACCGGGGAGGTCGACCTTGTCGATGAACGCGGAAACGAACGGCACCATGCGCTCGATCGTCTTCTCAGATTCGGCTGCAACGCCCGGACTTCCTGGGGAAGCTTCGGCGGTGAGCACGAGGGTTGTCTGAGGACCGGTCGCAAGCAATTCGCGCACGGTTCCAAGCATCACGCCCTCGCGGTTGATGACGCTGAGACCGATCAGATCGACCCAGTAGTACTCGTCATCACCGACGGTGGGGAAGCTCGAGCGCGGAACGAATACGCGTGCACCGCGCAAGGCCTCGGCGGCGGTGCGATCGACGACATCGTCGGATGTCGCGACGATGCAGTCGGAGTGTTCCTTGGCCTCACGGATCGCCAACCTGAAAGCCTGCGACTTCGGCTGAGCGTGGACCGGCCCGGATGGCTGGATGAACCAGCGCTTGGAGGAAAAAAGCGCCTCTGGCTGGGCACTGTGGGGCAGGACCTTGAACCAGCCCTTGATGCCCCAGGCATCGACGATGCGACCCACCTCCACGGCGTCCGCCGGCAATTCAGCGATCTCGAGGGTGGGCAGCATCGTCGTACTGCGACGATCAGGCGGCGGCCTTGGGAGCAGCAGCAGCGGCTTGCTTGATCAGACGGGTGACCGTCGGGGAAGCCTGGGCACCCACGCTTTCCCAGTACGTCAGACGGTCCTGGGCGATGCGGATGCTTTCCTCGTTCGATTTGGCGATGGGGTTGTAGAAACCCAGACGCTCGATGAAGCGGCCGTCACGGCGCACGCGCTTGTCGGACACGACGATGTTGAAGAACGGACGGCCTTTGGAACCGCCGCGGGAGAGTCGAATGACGACCATGATTTATCCTTGGGGTGGTGGCAAACCCGCAAGGTTCGCCCACAATGTTCTTCCAACGTTGAGACACGCGACATGGCCACCCGGCCAGCGACACGCTGAAAAGCCTTCGATTATAGCTCGCAAGGCTTCGTCCCCCACTCCCCCGTCTCCTGCCTCCATGACGATCCTCATCCGACCCAGCCTCGACGCGGACATCGCCGCCATCGCCACCATCTACGCCCATCACGTGCTGCATGGCACCGGCACCTTCGAGACCGAGCCTCCCAGTGCCGCCGACATGGCCGCGCGTCGGGCCGACGTGCTGGCCAAGGCCCTGCCCTATCTCGTCGCCGAGCGTCGCAGCGACGGCGCGATCCTGGGCTTCGCCTATTGCAACTGGTTCAAGCCACGGCCGGCCTATCGTTATTCCGCCGAGGATTCGATCTATCTGGCGGACGATGCCCGCGGCCAGGGCGTGGGATCCAGGTTGCTGCGCGCGTTGATCGAGGCCGCCGAGAGCGCGGGTGTGCGCAAGCTGATCGCGGTGATCGGCGACTCGGCCAATGCCGGCTCGATCGGCGTGCATCGCGCTCAGGGCTTCACGGAAGTCGGCGTGCTCAAGGACGTCGGCTGGAAGTTCGAGCGCTGGCTCGACGTCGTCCTGATGGACCGGGTGCTTGGCGATGGCAGCGTGACCAAGCCCTCGTGAATGCCGGCATGAAGCCCCGCAACAAGACGATCGCCGCCTGGCTGGCGTTTCTCGGGGGACCGCTCGGTCTGCACCGTTTCTACCTGCATGGCATGGGCGATCTGCTCGGCTGGATGTTGCCCATCCCGACCGCCCTGGGTGTCTATGGCATCGAGCGCGCGCGTGCCTATGGCCTGGACGACGGCTTGAGCTGGGTGCTGATCCCGCTGGTCGGCTTCGTCATCGCCGGATGCGCGTTGACGGCCATCGTGTACGGCCTGATGGCCCCTGAGAAATGGAACGCCCGCTTCAATGCCGGCCTGGCCGCCGACGCGCCGGCGGGACAAACCGGCTGGTTGACCATCGGCGCGGTCGTCGTCGCGCTCCTGATCGGCACCACGGTGCTCATGTCCAGCATCGTCTTCAGCTTCCAGCGTTATTTCGAGCACCAGGTCGAGGAAGGTCGGAAGATCTCCCAATAGCCGGGCGGCAGACCGCCGGCGGCAGTCGGCGCTCAGAAGATCTGCATGCTCACCCAGTAGGCGACACCGGCCACGAAGGCCGAAGCCGGGATCGTGAAGATCCAGGCCCACACGATGTTGCCCGCGACGCCCCAACGGACCGCGCTCGCGCGCTGCACCGATCCCACGCCGACGATCGCGCCCGTGATGGTGTGGGTGGTCGAGACCGGGATGCCCAGCGCCGTCGCCAGGAAGAGTGTCAGGGCACCCCCGGTCTCGGCGCAGAAGCCGCCGACCGGCTTGAGTTTGGTGATCTTCTGGCCCATCGTCTTCACGATCCGCCAGCCGCCGAACATGGTGCCCAGCGCGATCGCGGTGTAGCAGCTCACGATGGTCCACGTCGGCGGCACGTCGGTGCCGGAGTGGCCGGTGGCGATCAGCAGCATCCAGATGATGCCGATGGTCTTCTGGGCGTCGTTGCCGCCATGGCCCAGGCTGTAGGCCCCGGCGGAGACGAGCTGCAGGCGGCGGAACCAGCGGTCCACGCGCGATGGCGTCGCGCGCCGGCAGACCCAAGCCACCAGCACCATCATGGCCGAGCCGAGCAGGAAGCCGAGCAGCGGCGAGACGAAGATGAACGCCACGGTTTTCCAGATCCCGCCGGCCACCAGGGCGCTGGAGCCGGACTTGGCCATCACCGCGCCGACGATGCCACCGATGAGGGCATGCGACGAGCTGCTGGGGATGCCGTAGTACCAGGTCACCAGATTCCACGTGATGGCGCCGATGAGCGCGCCGAACACCACGTGCACGTCGACGATGCCGGGTTGCACGATGCCTTTGCCCACGGTCGCCGCCACGCTGAGGTGGAACACGAAGATCGCCACCAGATTGAAGAACGCGGCGAAGACCACCGCCTGACCGGGCTTGAGCACGCCGGTGGACACCACCGTCGCGATCGAGTTGGCCGCGTCGTGGAAGCCGTTCATGAAGTCGAACGCGATGGCCAGGACCACCAGCAGCACGACGACCCACAGCCCTACCTGAACCGATGCCATGGAACGCCGCGCTTCAGGAGTTCTCGAGGACGATGCCCTCGATCACGTTGGCCACGTCCTCGCACTTGTCGGTGATCGTCTCGAGCAGCTCGTAGATGGCCTTGAGCTTGATCACCTCTCGCACGTCGGACTCCTCGCGGAAGAGCTTGCTCATCGCGCTGCGCATGACGCGGTCGGCATCGGATTCGAGGCGGTCGATCTCCTCGCAGGTCTTGAGCGTGGCTTCGGCCACCGCCGGATCGGCGATCTTGCCGAGGAACTTCACCGCGTCCTTCAGGCGATCGCAGCACTTCACGCTCAGCGCGGTCAGGCGGACGATCTCCTCGGTCATGTGGCGCACGTCGTAGAGCGCCATGGTCTCGGCCGAGTCCTGGATCAGGTCGGCCACGTCGTCCATCGTGTTGATGAGCTTGTGGATCTGCTCGCGATCGATCGGCGTGATGAAGGTCTTGTGGATGAGCCGGTTGACATCGTGCGTCACGCGGTCGGCGGCGCGCTCGGCGTTGTCGACGTCGCGGTTGTACTGTTCCCGCAGATGCACGTCGCCATAGTTGGCGACCAGGTTCTCGAAGGCACGCGCGGCCTCGACGATGCGCTCCGCGTGCTGGTTGAACATCTCAAAAAAATTGCCCTCTCGGGGCAGCAGCTTGCCGAACATGACGTTGGCTCCTTAAACGATGCGTGTGTCGTCGCAATGACGATTTCGTGACAGCCGCGAGTGTAAGGGCCCGACTTTGCCGCCGCGCCGGCGCGGCTCCGCGCCCCGGCACGACACGGTGGTTCTCAGAGCCTTTCGATGGTCTGACCGGCCACGGCATCGAGCTGCGCCGCCGTGACCAGCGCGGGCGCGATCTCTGCGAGCGGTTGCAGGACGAAGGCCCGCTCGTGCATGCGTGGATGCGGCAGGGTCAGATGGTCGGTACGCAGCGCCGCCTCGCCGTGGCTCAGCAGGTCGAGATCGAGCGTGCGCGGGGCGTTGCGGTACGGCCGCTCGCGGCCCGCGGCCCGTTCCAGGCGCTGCAGCTCGGCCAGCAATGCCTCGGGGGCGAGCATCGTGTCGAGGGCGACCACGGCATTGATGAAATCTGGTCCCGTGGCATCGACCGGCGCGCTCCGATAGAGCGAGGAGCGCGCCGTGACACGGCTGCCCGCCAGGCCGTCGAGACCCTCCATCGCCTGCAGCACCACGGCACGCGCATCGCCCAGATTGGCGCCGAGCGCGATGAAGGCCCGGGTCATGCGTCGTGACCGCCGCCGCCCGCCTCCGATGCGCCCGACGAACCCTCGGAGCCACCCTCGCCGCCGCCGCCACGCGGCTTGCGCCGCCGCCGGCGCTTGCGGGGAGCCGCCTCGCCGTCGGGCGGCACGGCCGGGCCACCCTCGTCGCCGGCCTCGTCGGCTTCGTTGCGCGCCTCGTACTCGCCAGCGTCGCCGCGCGGCTGCGGGGCCGGCGACGACCGCTGCGCGTCGCCCGCGCCTGCCGACTGGCGCACCCGCACCCGCGTGCGGGCCGCCGGCTTCTGCTCCTCGCGCACCTGGTCGAGCAGGTCCTGGCGACGCAGGTCGTCGGCGGTGCTGAATTCCTGCCACCACTCGGCGATCGCCTCGCCGACCTCGCCGACATCGGCGCGCAGCCGCATGAAGTCGAAGGCGGCGCGGAAGCGCGCCTGCTCGACCAGGCTGTAGGGCGTCGAGCCAACGCGCTTGTCGAAGCGCGGCTGCATCATCCAGATCTCGCGCATGTCGCCGCCGAGCTTGCCGCGGCCCGAGACATCGCCGATGCGGGTGTCGAACACCTCGTCGATCGCCTCCTGCAGCGCCGGGAAGGCCGGCATGCCGCGCTGGCCATGGCGACCCTCCAGTCGCTGGGCCCAGCCGTCGCGCACGTCGGCCCACAGCACGCAGGCCAGCAGGAAGCTCGGGGCGACCGGCTTGCCCTCGGCCACGCGGCGGTCGGTGTCCTGCAGCGCGGCCTTGACGAAGGGCTGGTCGGCACGCTCGACGATCACGTCGAGCAGCGGATAGATGCCTCGCGCCAGCCCCAGCTTGCGCAATTGCGCGATGGTGGCGATGGCATGACCGGTCTGCAGCAGCTTGAGCATCTCGTCGAACAGGCGGCTCTGCGGCACGTCGGCGAGCAGCCGGGCCGACTCGATCAGGGGCGCGGCCGTCTTGGGCTCGATCTCGAAGCCCAGGGCGGCGAGCTTGGCCGAGAAGCGGATCGCTCGGATGATGCGCACCGGATCCTCGCGATAGCGCGTGACGGGGTCGCCGATCATGCGCAGCACCAGCTTGCGGGCATCCCGGATGCCGCCGTGATAGTCCACCACCACCTGGCTGGCCGGGTCGTAGTACATGGCGTTGACGCTGAAGTCGCGCCGTGCCGCGTCCTCCTCCTGCGGTCCCCAGACGTTGTCGCGCAGCACGCGTCCGCTGGCATCGACGGCATGCGTCATGCCGGCGAGCTCGCCCTTGCTGGTGCGCTCGTTGCCCTTGACCTGCTCGGCCGCGGCGTTGTCCATGTAGGCGCGGAAGGTCGAGACCTCGATGACCTCGTGTTCGCGACCACGGCCATACACCACGTGCACGATGCGAAAGCGCCGCCCGATGATGAAGGCGCGCCGGAACAGGCTCTTGACCTGCTCGGGCGTGGCGTTGGTGGCGACGTCGAAGTCCTTGGGCCGCAGGCCCAGCAGCAGGTCGCGCACCGCACCGCCCACGACGTAGGCTTCATAGCCGGCGTCCTGGAGGGTGGTGACGACGTTCTTCGCGCGCTCGTCGACCAGCGACGGGTCGATGCCGTGGACGCTGGCCGCCACCTCCTCGCGCTTGCCGAAGCGCGACTTGGCGCCGCGGGCCGACCCGGCGGACTTGCCGAGCAGTTTGTCGATGAAGGTCTTGATCATTGGAAGGACTGGGGAAACCGGGCGCCAGGCGCTCCGGGAGGTTCGTTCGGAGGGGCGGTGTGACCTACTGGTTCTCGAGCATCGAGCGGATCAGCGGGATCGTCACCGCGCGTTGCGTCTGCAGGGCATAGCCGTCGAGCTGGTCGAGCAGCTCCATGAGGCTGCCGAGGTCGCGGCTGAAGCGGTGCAGCATGTAGTCGAGCACTTCGTCGGCCAGCAGCACGCCGCGGGCGTCGGCGGCCTGGCGCAGCACGGCGCGGCGCTCGGCCTCGTCGAGCAGCTGCAGATGGAAGACGTGGCCCCAGCCGAGCCGCGTGCGCAGGTCCTCGCGCAGGGCGAGGTCGGCCGGCGGCAACGCACCGGTGGCGAGCACGCCGCGCTGCAGCGCATGCGCGGTGACGAACCATGTGAAGGCGACATGCTGCTGCACCGGGTTGTAGAGATGCACGTCGTCCATCAGCACCGCGCCCCAGCGTTCGTCGAACTCCAGGGGCTGCGTCGTGCCGGCATGCAGCACGCCGACCAGCGCACCGCGCTCGCGCAGGGCGCTGCGCACGGCCTCGAGCAGGTGCGTCTTGCCGCTGCCGCTCTCGCCCCACAGGTAGACCGGCACCGGCGACTGGCCGGCCAGCGGCGGCGCATCGTCGACCCAGGGCTCGAGATGGCGCAGCACCGGCTCGTTGGGGCCCGCGTAGAAGCCGGACAGCGTGGGCCCGCTCGCCAGTCCGATGTCGAGCGCGAGCTGCTTCATGCCGGGAGCGAAGCGGGCGGCTGCCGTGGCACGGAGGACGCGAAAGAAGGGTTCATGGGGCCGGGCCGGTCGGCCCTTAAAATCGTGGCGAATTCTATCGGCCCGGCCACCGCGGCCATGGGCGCCGCCGCATTCGTTGCAAGTGGCACCCGTCGTCGGCCCGTCCGGGCTTCCCGGCCACCGCCTCGTCGTCCATCCTTCTTCCGGCTTCCAAACCGTCCGACCGCCATGACTTCCAACTCGCCCACCCCGCTCAGCTACAAGGACGCTGGCGTCGACATCGATGCCGGCGACGCGCTGGTCGACCGCATCAAGCCACTGGCGAAGAAGACGATGCGCGAAGGCGTGCTGGCCGGCATCGGCGGCTTCGGCGCGCTGTTCGAGGTGCCCAAGCGCTACAAGGAACCGGTGCTGGTGAGCGGCACCGACGGCGTCGGCACCAAGCTGCGTCTGGCGTTCGAATGGAACATGCACGACACCGTGGGGATCGATCTGGTCGCCATGAGCGTGAACGACGTTCTGGTGCAGGGCGCCGAGCCCCTGTTCTTCCTCGACTACTTCGCCTGCGGCAAGCTCGACGTCGACACGGCCGCCGCGGTGGTGGGCGGCATCGCGCGCGGCTGCGAACTCTCCGGCTGCGCGCTGATCGGCGGCGAGACCGCCGAGATGCCCGGCATGTACCCGCCCGGCGAGTACGACCTCGCGGGCTTCGCCGTCGGCGCGGTCGAGAAGTCGAAGATCCTCACCGGCCAGGACGTGGCCAGCGGCGACGTGGTGCTGGGCCTGGCTTCCTCGGGCGTGCACAGCAACGGCTTCAGCCTGGTGCGCAAGGTGATCGAGCGCGCGGGCGACGACCTGCCCGAGACGCTCGATGGCGCCGCCTTCCGCAGCGCCGTGATGGAACCCACGCGACTCTACGTGAAGCCGGTGCTCGAGGCCCTGTCCCGGCACCCGATCAAGGCGCTGGCCCACATCACCGGCGGTGGCCTGCTGGAGAACATCCCGCGCGTGCTGCCCGAAGGCACCGCCGCGCATCTCGTCAAGGGCAGCTGGCCCCGGACCGAGCTGTTCGCCTGGCTGCAGAAGGTCGCGGGCATCGACGACCTGGAGATGAACCGGACTTTCAACAACGGCATCGGCATGGTCGTCGTGATCGACGCCGCCGAAGCCGCGGCCTGCGCCGCGACGTTGCGCGCGGCGGGCGAGACGGTCCACGAGATCGGGCGCATCGCCCCGCGCGGCGACGGCGCCGCCGTGGTCGTCGCCTGATCGCCACGCCGCCCCATCCAACGGGCGGCCGACACGCCCTCCTCCCGATGCCCACATCCTCCCGAGCGTGACCCTGCCCGCCGACGCCCCTCCAGCCACGGCCTCACGCGCCATCGTCGCGGCGAGTTTCGTGCTCATCGCGTCGACCCTGCTGCTGATCATGTGGCATGGCCTGCTGCCCGGCCTGCTGTGCGTCTGCGTGGGCTTCCTCGCCACCCGCTGGCTCGCGCGGATGCTGGACCTGGGCCTGAAGCGCCGCTTCCACCCGGCGCGCGGCGACGTCCCGACCGCGCCGCTGCCCGCGCCCGCCACGTCGTCATCGACGGCGCGCATCGCCGCCGCCATGCTGGTGATGCTGGCACCGCTGGCGCTGCTGGTCTTCGCCTATGCCGAGGCCCGCGAGTTCGTGCTGAACGCCACCGAGCAGTACCGGGAACTGCTCGACTTCATCGCCCGCACGGTGCTGGAACTGCGCTCGAAAGTGCCGCCCGACATGGCCATCTACCTGCCCGAAGGCGCGGCCGAGGTGCAGCGCGTCGTCGCCGGCTACCTGCGCGCGCAGGCCGGCGCCATGGCGATGGCCGGGCGGGCCTGGCTGGGCGGACTGCTGTTCGCCTATGTCGGCCTGATCGTCGGCACGCTCGCCGCCGTCGCCCACGGGCCGGCGGTGCGCCGGCCGCTGGCGCTGCAGATGTTCCGGCGCATCACCCGCTTCGGCGAGGCCTTCGGCCAGATCGTCGCGGCACAGTTCTGGATCGCGGCCTTCAACACTTTCCTCACGGCCGTCTTCCTGCTCTTCCTGCTGCCGCTCTGGAACGAGGAGCTGCCCTATACGCCGGCACTCATCACCCTCACCTTCGTCGCCGGACTCGTGCCGATCGTGGGCAACCTGCTGTGCAACGTGGTGATCACGCTGGTCGGGCTGTCGGTCTCGCCGGCGACCGCGCTGGCATGCCTGGGTTTCCTGGTGCTCATCCACAAGGCCGAATACTTCATCAACGCCAAGGTGGTCGGCAGTCGCACGCAGATGGCGGTGTGGGAGCTGCTGGCCGTGATGTTCATGGCCGAGGCCGTGTTCGGCCCGGCGGGACTGGTGGCGGCACCGCTCTTCTACGCGTACTTCAAGAAGGAACTGCAGGCCGCCGGCCTGGTCTGAGCCGTCGCCGATCCGGCGCGCGAGAGGCTCAGCCCGGTGCGTGGTCCTTGCCAGCCGCGTCCGTGCCGGCCGGGTGTTCGCCGGCGATCACGCCCTGCCGCAGCCATTCGTCGGCATGCGCGCGCAGGGCATCGATCTGCAGCCAGACGAGCGTGAGCTGGGTGCGCAGGAGGCGCGCCGCCGGGTTGCTCTCGTCGCCCGCCTCGACCGATGTCGCCAGGGCCTCGCGCAGCGCGATCTCCGCACCCGCGCTCGTCGCGGCTGCCGACGCGGCCTCCGCCGCGACGCCGGCTGCGGCGCCGGCCGTTGCAGTGGCCGTGGCCGCCGTCGTGGCCGCGGCGCCGGGCCGGGGCTCGTGGAAGGCGCCGCGTTCCACCAGCACGACCGCCAGGGCGTCGAGCGCCACCGCCGCGCCTTCCGCCGCCTCCAGCAGGGCCCGGACAGCCGCCGATCCGGCCGGGCCGACCACCGCCCGATGCGCGCCCAGGGCCGAGAGATAGCTCAGCAGCGTGTGGGCGCGGATCAGGAAGCGCAGGGCCACGCCCGCGCGCGGCCGCACGAAACCCGGTTCGCGGAACATGTCGGAGACCGCGCTGGACAGGGCGGCATCGGCATTGTGGGCATCGCGCCGGGCCACGCGATAGGCCAGATCGTCGCGCGCGCCCGAGCGGTACTGGCGGGCGATCTGCCGCAGGTAGCCGGCCTGGCTGCGCAGGGCGCTGGCGGCGAGCGCGTCGATGCGGCGCGCCTGCCAGTGCGGCAGCACCAGCAGCGTCGCCAGACCGGCGATGACGCTGCCGATGGCGGTGTCGACCAGTCGCGGCACCAGCAGCACGCCGCTGTCGCCGATCTGGTTGAAGCACATCAGGACCAGCAGCGTCATGGCGGCGGTGGCCAGGAGATAGCGACGCGTGCGGGTGGCGAAGAACACCACGCCGGCGGCGACCGCCAGCAGCGACTGCAGCCAGGGCAGCGGGAACAGCTGCAGCAGGGCCCAGCCGGCGACGACGCCCAGGGCCGTCCCGGCGATGCGCTGTCCCATGCGCGCGATGGTGCCGCCATAGGTCTGCTGACAGACGAACAGCGTGGTCAGCAGGATCCAGTAGCCCTGCGCCGGATGGATCACGCGCATCACGACATAGCCCGCCGTCAACGCCACGGCCAGCCGCAGCGCGTGACGGAACAGCGCCGAGTCCGGCGTGAGCTGGCGCCGCACCCGATCGACGACGTCGCGCCAGCCATGCGGCGAGATGTCGGCCAGCCCCATGTCGACGCGGCCGGCCTGGGCCGAGGGCTGGCTGGCGCCGGCCAGCTGGCCGTCGAGCTGGGCCAGGTTGCGTGCCAGCGCCTCCACCGAGGCCAGCAGTGCCAGCGGCCCGGCCTCGCGGGTCCGCGCGCGCTCGTGCTCGATCGCGCCGCGCAGGTCGGCCAGCGCCTGCACGGTCACGTCGCTCTTCACGAACGGCTCGCGTCGCGCGATCGACGTCGCCAGGCGTTGGCATTCCAGCCCCTGGAGCGCCAGCACGCGCCGGCAGCGGTAGAGCAGGTCGCTGTGGAAGAAGGTGTCGGCCAGCGCGTTGTAGTCGTCGTGCGAGGAACTGGCGCGCTCGTGCACGTCCTGCGCGATCATGTAGAGGCCGCGGTAGCGCGCGATGCGCCCGGTCGGCGCCCGCTTGCCGATGCGCCGGAAGATGCCTTCCTTGGCCGCGTTGAGCTCGCTCACGACATCGGTGTTGAGCTGCGCCAGCGACAGCCGCTTCTGCTCGATGTCGATGCCGCGCAGGGGCTCGAACAGCGAGGCCTTGAAACGCACGTAGTCGCCCAGCACGGTGTAGAGCCGCACCAGCAGCGCCTGCACCGGCTGGGCCGGGAACAGCGCCGCCCAGCCGACCGAGAAGACGCCGTACCACGCGGCGCCGGCCAGCAGCAGCACCGGTCCCTCGCGCCGGGCGAGCGCGCCGGCGGCGGCCGGGGCGCTCGCGGCGTGGTCGAGGTTGAGCGTCGCGTAGATCCACAGGATCAGGGTCGCATAGCCGATGGCCCGATAGCGCGCGTCGACCGCCCCGAGCATCGTGAGGCAGAAGGCCACCAGCGCCAGGCCGGCGATGAACAGGATCGGATGGTCGAACAGCACCTGCACCGCCAGCGCCGCCGCCGCGAAGCACGCCAGCGTCAGCACCTGGGCGCGCAGGCGCTTGCGCCAGCTGTCGTCGGTCTCCGCGAGAGCGCTGGCGATGGCGCCGAGGAACAACGGGATCACCGCCGCCGAACGCTGGCCGAGCAGGCACATGACCATCAGGCTGCCGAGCGTGAGCAGCACGCGCAGCGGCTGACCGCCCGCGGGAACGTCACGCAGACGTTCCCGCAGTTGCTGGCGAAAGGGAAGGAGCGGCATGTCGATGGTGAAAACGGCCATGGTGGCATGCCTGCACGTTGCATGCCACCACCGGCGAGGCCGGCGACCTCGGGGCGTCAGGGATTCGGAAGATAGCCCGAGAAGCGCAGGACGTGGCCGTCGGGCTCGCGCACCGCGAACTCTCGCAGGCCCCACGGATGCGATTGCGGCGGCTCGACCACCACGACGCCACGCCGGACATAGGCCGCGTGCAGCCCGTCGAGGTCGTGGCCGACGTGGATCACGATCTCGCCGCGCCACGGCCGCGCATCGCGCAGATGGCATTGCCACAGCCGCAGGTAGACGGGATCGCCCCAGCCGGGTTCGCCCCGGTGTCTAGCCCCGATCCTCACGCGCGCATAGCTGGGTGGCTCGCCGGCGATGAAGTCGAGCTCGAAGCCCAGGACCTCGCAGAAGTAGCGCGCCGCGCGGGCCGCGTCGGCCACCGGCAATACCGGCTGGACGCCGTGGAAGCGATGGTGGTTGCCGAGCTCGCCGGCAGCCGTCATCGGCAGGGCCGGAGCCGGAGCCGGATCGATGGCCATCAGTTCTCCGCCCGGCGCAACGCCGCGACGCGCTCGGCGATGACGTCCAGGTCGAGCGCGTCCTCGGCATGGCGCAGATAGGTCTCGAGGTCGCTCATCGCCTGCGCCGTGTGGCCCTGCGCCGCATGCGCGAGGCCCCGGTCGCGATAGTCGCCCCAGGACTCGGGCGCCAGCGCGATCAGTCGGTCCTGCACGGCGATCGTGCGCTGCCAGTCCTCCTGCGCCGCATGGACCTCTTTCAGATTGCGCAGCATGCGGTGGATGATCTCGCGCGGCGCGGCGGGCTGCAGATAGAGCCCGAGCGGCACGTCGAAGTCGCCGATCACGCCGTCGCCGCGCTTGTAGGGTTCGAGGCGCTCGACCAGTTCCTCGCGCGACAGCGACTTGCCCGTGAACGGGTCGATCACCACCTGCCCCTTGGGCAGGGTCACCTTGATCATGAAGTGCCCCGGGAAGGCGATGCCGCGTGCCTGCAATCCCAGGCCCTGGGCCAGCTCCATCCACAGCACCGCCAGCGAGATCGGGATGCCGCGACGCGTGCGCAGCACGGCGTTGAGGTAGCTGTTGTCGGGATCGTAGTAGTCGTTGACGTTGCCGCCGAAGTTCAGGTCGTGGAAGAAGAACTGGTTGAGCAGACGCAGCCGGGCCAGGGGCGCGGCATCGGCCGGCAGGCGCCGCTTGAGCCGGGCCAGCAGCTGGTCGACGTCGCCGAGCACCTGGGCGACGTCGAGCTCGGGATACTCGTCCTGGGCGATGCTGGTGGCGGCTTCGAGCAGCGGGAAATGCTCGTCGCTCTGCACCAGGGAGGAAAAGTACTCGAGGGCGGTCGGTGTCGCGAGGCTGAACTTCATGCAGGCTTTGTAGAGGAGCGGACCGGGAGCGTCAAGGCGGTTTTGGCCGATGCTGCATGGGCGGCGCGACGCCGCCCGCCCTCAGCGCTTGATGAAATTGCGCAACCGCACGCCCAGCAATGCCAGCACCGAGAAGTACAGGAGCGCGGCGCCGACGACGAAGATCGCGAGCAGTCCCATGCGCTGCACGCGCACCGCGCGCAGCCCGACCCAGTCGAAATGCTGCGACCCCCAGGCCAGCAGCAGCCCCAGCACGGCCGATGCCACGATCACCTTGAGGACGAAGCGGCCCCAGCCGGGTTCGGGCCGGTAGCTGCCACGCCGCATCAGGCCGATCAGCAGCCACAGGGCGTTGACCATCGCGCCGAGGGCGATCGTCAGGGTCAGCGCGGCATGCTGCAGCACCGGCACCAGCACCAGGTTGAGCAGTTGCGTGAGCACCAGCACGCACACGGCGATGCGCATCGGCGAGCGCATGTCGTGCCGCGCGTAGTAGCCCGGCGCCAGCACCTTGATGGCGACGATGCCGACCAGCCCGGCGCCATAGCCCATCAGCGCGACCGTGGTGCGCTCGACGTCGACGCCGTCGAAGGCGCCGTTGTGGAACAGCACCGCCACCAGCGGCCGCGAGAACAGCAGCAATGCCACCGCGCACGGCACCGACATCAGCACCACCAGGCGCAGGCCCCAGTCGAGCAGCGAGGAATAGCGCGCGTCGTCCTTGGCGGCGCGGGCCGATGCGAGCTGCGGCATCAGCACCACGCCCAGCGCCACCCCGAGCATGGCGGTCGGGAATTCCATCAGCCGGTCGGCATAGCTCACCCAGGTCACGCTGCCCGGCGCGAGATGGGAGGCGATCTGGGTGTTGATGAGCAGCGAGATCTGCGCCACGCTCACGCCGACCAGCGCCGGCAGCATGAGCTGGACGATCCTGCGCGTGGTCGGATCGGCCCAGGCCGCGCGCACCGCCCGCAGGCTGGTGCCCACGCGCGGCAGCATGCCGATGCGGCGCAGGGCCGGCAGCTGGATGCCCAGCTGCAGCGCGCCGCCGACCATCACGCCCACGCATTGCGCGTAGATCGGCTCGATGCCCCAGCGCCTGAACAGCGGCGCGCCGATCAGGATCGACAGGATGAGCGACAGGTTCAGCAGCACCGGCGAGGCCGCCGGCACCGCGAACCGGCGCCAGGTGTTGAGGATGCCGCCGGCCAGCGCCACCAGCGACATGAAACCGATGTAGGAGAACATCCAGCGCGTCATGAACACCGCGGCGTCGTGGCCCTGCGCCGTCTGCGCGAGGCCGCTGGCCATCGCCCAGACCATCAGCGGCGCGCCGGCCATGCCGGCGATGCACAGCAGCACCAGGGTCCAGGTCAGCAGCGTGGCGACGTGGTCCACCAGGGCCCGCGCGCCCTCGTCGCCGTGCTCGGTCCGGGTCGCCGCCAGCACGGGGACGAAGGCCTGGCTGAAGGCCCCCTCCCCCAGCACGCGCCGGAACAGGTTGGGGATGCGGAAGGCGACGTTGAAGGCATCGGTCAGCGCGCTGACGCCGAAGACGGAGGCCATCAGCAGGTCGCGCACCAGCCCGGCGATGCGGGAGGCGAGCGTCAGCAGCGAGACGGTGGAGGCGGATTTGAATAAGGACACGGCGCCGCGAGTGTAGGGTCCTGCCGCTGCGCCCCTCGCGGCTTCGCATGCCCCACCCACGATCCAGCGGATCCGGCTCCGCCGGTCCGCCAGGATCGTCCCCGGCCGGGGTAGGCGGAGCGGCACGAAGTGCGCGCAGCCTGGGGGCGTCCTATAATGGTGGGCTTTGCCGCATCATCCCCAAACACACCAGGACACACAAACACATGGCATCCGCTAAACCGAAGAAGAAGAACCCGCGCCTCGCGTCGGGCCGCAAGCGCGTCCGTCAGGACACCAAGCTCAACGCCGCGAACACCTCGCTGCGCTCCAAGTACCGCACCGCGGTGAAGAACGTCGAGAAGGCCGTGCTGGCCGGCGACAAGACCAAGGCCACCGAGCTGTTCGCCAAGGCCCAGGCCGTGGTCGACACCATCGCCGACAAGGGCATCTTCCACAAGAACAAGGCAGCGCGCGACAAGAGCCGCCTGTCCGCCAAGGTCAAGGCCCTGGCACTCGCCCCTGAAAAGGCCGCCGCCTGACGCTCAGGTAACCAGCCCGGATCGGTTCGGTGCCCCGCGCACCCGGCCGCTCCGCCGTTTGACCGGGGTGCGCTGCGGCAGCAAAGCAAAAAAGTGGAAAACCGCCTTCGGGCGGTTTTTTCATGGGCGATCGACATGTCGCCGGGATCGGGATCGACTCCGCCCGCATCCCGGGCGAGCGGTCAGGGCTGCTCCGTCAGGGCTTCTCTTGCGGCACCAGGCAGGCTTCGACGATCTGCAGGCCGTTGTCGCGCGCGAAGTTCATGACGAAGTCCCACGCCATCACGTTGTATTCGCGCAGGTCGACGTGGACCACGACGCACTTCACGCCATTGATGTTGGTGGGTACGCACCACGGCGAATAGCTCAGATGGCTGCCGGGAGTGGCGCCTCCGGGACGGAACGAACTCATGACGCCGGCGAGGCGTTCGGCCCAGTCACTGGGGCGGAAGGTTCGGCCATCGCTCGTGATGCCCTGGATGAAGACTTCTTTGGCGCTGGGGGAGATCATCAGTTGGATAGGGCTGGGCGCGTGCTGCAGCGCACCACGGATTCTATCCGGCCGCCCCACCGGGGAGACGCAATCGCACAGGCCTGGCCCGGACATTGCTGCAATGCGCAATCCTCAACAAATGCGAAATACTGCACGCCTAGAATTCGCCTTCCTTTTCCCGGAGAACCCCGTATGAGCGCCCCCGCCGTCCCGACCTCGCCCCACGTGATGAACACCTATGGCCGACTGCCCATCGCGCTGTCGCATGGCCAGGGCTGCCGCGTGTGGGACACCGAGGGCCGTGCCTACCTCGACGGCCTGGGCGGCATCGCCGTCAACACGCTCGGCCACAACCATCCCGAACTGGTGCCCGCGCTGCAGGACCAGATCGCCAAGCTCATCCACAGTTCCAACTACTACCACGTGCCCGGCCAGGAACAGCTGGCGGCCAAGCTGACCGAGCTGTCGGGACTGACCAATGCCTTCTTCTGCTCCACCGGCCTGGAGGCCAACGAGGCGGCGCTCAAGCTGGCGCGCAAGTTCGGCCACGACAAGGGCATCGAGCGGCCGGAGATCGTGGTCTACGAGCACGCCTTCCACGGCCGCTCGATCGCCACCCTGTCGGCCACCGGCAATCCCAAGGTGCAGAAGGGCTTCGGACCACTGGTCGAGGGCTTCATCCGCGTGCCGCTCAACGACATCGAGGCCCTGAAGCGGGCCACGCAGGACAACCCCAACGTCGTGGCCGTGTTCTTCGAGACCATCCAGGGCGAGGGCGGCATCCATCCGATGCGCATCGAATACCTCCAGCAGGTGCGCGCGCTGTGCGACGAGCGCGACTGGCTCATGATGATCGACGAGGTGCAGTGCGGCATGGGTCGCACCGGCAAGTGGTTCGCCCACCAGTGGGCCGGCATCCTGCCCGATGTGATGCCCCTGGCCAAGGGCCTGGGCTCAGGCGTGCCGATCGGCGCGGTGGTCGCCGGTCCGCGCGCGGCCCAGATCTTCGGACCCGGCAACCACGGCACCACCTTCGGCGGCAATCCGCTGGCGATGCGCGCGGGCATCGAGACGATCCGCATCATGGAGCAGGACGGCCTGGTCGAGAACGCCGCCACCGTGGGCGCGCACCTCAAGGCGGCGCTGGAGCGCGAGTTCGACGGCCTGGCGGGCGTGCGCGAGGTGCGCGGCCACGGCCTGATGCTGGGCATCGAGCTCGACCGTCCCTGCGGCGTCATCCTCAACCGCGCCTGCGACGCCGGCCTGCTGCTGAGCGTCACGGCCGACAACGTCATCCGCCTGGTGCCGCCGCTCATCCTGAGCATCGCCGAGGCCGACGAGATCGTCGCGATCCTCGCGCCCCTGGTTCACACCTTCCTCTCGGAACCCACCCCATGACGACGACCATGACCGGCCAACCGGCGATCCGGCACTACCTGCAGTTCTCGGACTTCACGACCGACGACTATGCCTATCTCTTCGAACGCGCCGCCCTCATCAAGCGCAAGTTCAAGGCCTACGAGAAGCATCAGCCGCTGGTCGATCGCACGCTGGTCATGATCTTCGAGAAGGCCTCGACGCGCACCCGCGTGAGCTTCGAGGCCGGCATGTACCAGCTCGGCGGCAGCGTGGTGCACCTGACGACCGGCGACACCCAGCTGGGCCGCTCGGAACCGATCGAGGACAGCGCCCGCGTCATCAGCCGGATGGTCGACGCGGTGATGATCCGCACCTTCGGGCAGGACAAGATCGAGCTGTTCGCCAAACACTCGCGGGTGCCGGTCATCAACGGCCTGACCAACGAGTTCCATCCCTGCCAGATCCTGGCCGACATCTTCACCTACATCGAGCATCGCGGCTCGATCCGCGGCAAGACGGTGGCCTGGGTGGGCGATGGCAACAACATGGCCAACACCTGGCTGCAGGCCAGCGAGATCCTGGGCTTCACGGTGCACGTGAGCACGCCCAGCGGCTATGGCGTGGATCAGTCGGTGGCGGGCCTGCGCTCGTCCGACAGCTACAAGGTCTTCACCGACCCCATGGAGGCCTGCCGTGGCGCCGACCTGGTGACCACCGACGTCTGGACCAGCATGGGCTACGAGGCCGAGAACGACGCGCGTCGCGCCGCCTTCGCCGACTGGCGCGTCGATGCCGAGATGATGCGCGTCGCCCAGCCCGATGCCCTGTTCATGCACTGCCTGCCGGCGCATCGCGGCGAGGAGGTCGATGCCGAAGTGATCGACGGACCGCAGTCGGTGGTCTGGGACGAGGCCGAGAACCGCATGCACGTGCAGAAGGCGCTGCTGGAGTTCCTGCTGCTGGGACGGCTGCGGGCCTGAGCGGCCCGGTCTCGGGGTTTCACCGGGGCGTTGGGAATAACCGACACCACGCCATGGCGGGCGGCGCTAACTTCGCGCCATGCCCCACCCTTCCTCCCGCATCCGGGACATCTCCCCGCCCGTCCATGAAGGCGCGCCGGTCTTCCCCGGCGACACGCCCTACCGCCAGCGCTGGGCCGCGAGCATCGGCCCCGACTGCCCCGTGAACGTCGGCGAGATCACCCTGTCGCCCCATGTCGGCGCCCATGCCGATGCGCCCCTGCACTACGACCCCCACGGCGCCGCCATCGGCGCGGTCGACCTCGCGCCCTTCCTCGGTCGCTGCCGGGTGATCCACGCCATCGGACGCGGTCCGCTGGTCGAATGGGCCCACCTGGCCCACGCGCTGGACGACCTGCCGCCGCGCGTGCTGGTCCGCACCCGCGAGCGGGCCTGCGTCGATCGCTGGGACCCGGAGCTGGTCGCCTTCGCGCCCGACACCATCGAACGGCTGGCGGCCCATGGCGTGCTGCTGGTGGGCATCGACAGCGCCAGCATCGACCCGGCCGACAGCAAGACCCTCGACAGCCACCAGGCGATCCGCCGGCTGGACCTGCGCGTGCTGGAGAACCTGGTGCTCGACGAGGTGCCCGAGGGCGACTACGAACTCATCGCCCTGCCGCTGCGGCTCACGAGCGCCGATGCCTCCCCGGTCCGCGCGGTGCTGCGCGACCTGCCGCCCGCCGCCGCCGGCGGCCCGGCCCCGTCCCCCATCGCATGAACACCATGACCCCGACCATCGCTTCCGAACCCATCCCCGCACCCATCCCCTCGGCCGCCCCCACGCTCGACGACTGCCGCGCCCTGGACCGCCAGGACCCGCTGCGCGAGCTGCGCGCTCTGTTCAGCCTGCCCGAGGGCGTGATCTACCTCGATGGCAACTCGCTCGGCGCCCTGCCCCGGGCCGCCCCGGCGCGCATCGCCGAGGTGGTGGCGCGCGAATGGGGCGAGGGCCTGATCCGGTCCTGGAACACGGCGCGCTGGTTCGACCTGCCGCAGCGCCTGGGCGACAAGGTGGCGCGCCTGGTCGGCGCCGCGCCCGGCAGCGTGGTGTGCACCGACAGCACCTCGATCAATCTCTACAAGGTGCTGTTCGCGGCCATGACGCAGGTGCTGCGGCGGGGCGCCGACGCGGCGTCGCGCCGCGTCGTGCTGAGCGAGCGCGACAACTTCCCGACCGACCTCTACATCGCGCAGTCGCTGTGCCGCGAGCGCGGCTTCACGCTGGTGCTGCTGGACGACGCCGCCGGGCTCGACGCCGCGCTGGCGGCCGGCGATGTCGCCGTGCTGATGCTCACCCACGTCAACTACCGCACCGGCGCCATGCACGACATGCGCGCCGTCACCGTCGCCGCGCGGGCCGCCGGCGCATTGGCGGTCTGGGACCTGGCGCACAGCGTCGGCGCGGTGCCGGTGCGGCTGGACGATTGCGCGGCCGACTTCGCCATCGGCTGCGGCTACAAGTACCTCAACGGCGGACCGGGCGCGCCGGCCTTCGTCTGGGCGCATGCGCGCCACGCCGGGCACTTCGAGCAGCCGCTCGCGGGCTGGTGGGGGCATGCGGCGCCCTTCGAGTTCACGCCCGACTACCGGCCGGCCGAGGGCGTCGGGCGCTACCTGTGCGGCACCCAGCCGATCATCGCCCTGGCCGGGCTCGACTGCGGGCTGGACACCGTGCTGGCCGCCGCGTCCTGCGATGCCACGGGCGATCCGATGACCGCGCTGCGGCGCAAGTCGCTGGCGCTGACCGATGCCTTCATCGCGCTGGTCGAGGCCCGCTGCGACGGCCGTTTCGACATCGCCACCCCGCGCGACCCGGCGCGGCGCGGCTCGCAGGTCAGCCTGACATGGGCCGGCGGCGCGGCGTCACGCGGCGCGGTGGATGCGCCGAACGCCCACGCGATCGTCCAGGCGCTGATCGCGCGCGGTGTCATCGGCGACTTCCGCGCCGGCGATGCGCGCGCTCCGGACATCCTGCGCTTCGGCTTCACGCCGCTCTACCTCGGCTTCGAGGAGGTCTGGTGGGCCGTCGAGCATCTGGTGCGGGTGCTCGACGGCCGCGAATGGGCGCGGCCGGAATTCAACCGGCAACAGGCGGTGACCTGAATGGCCGGCCCGATCGAGTCCGACGGCCCCGCCGACCCCGCGCCGCGTGGCGATCCGGCCCTCGTCGGCGAGCTCGCCGGCACGCCGGCCGGCTCCGCGCCCGAACGCATCGTGCGCGAGGAAGGCGCCCGGCTCGACTTCAGCGCGGCGATGAGCTATGGCGACTACCTCGGCCTCGACCAGCTGCTGTCGGCCCAGCATCCGCGTTCGCCGGCGCACGACGAGATGCTGTTCATCGTCCAGCACCAGACCAGCGAGCTGTGGATGAAGCTGATGCTGCACGAGCTGGCCGCCGCCATCGACGCCATCGCCGCCGACCGGCTGCCCGACGCCTTCAAGATGCTGGCGCGCGTCGGCCGCATCATGGAGCAGCTGGTCGGCGCCTGGAGCGTGCTGGCCACCATGACGCCGCCCGAGTACACGGCCATGCGTCCCTACCTGGCGAACTCCAGCGGCTTCCAGAGCGCGCAGTACCGCCGCATCGAGTTCATGCTCGGCCACAAGAACGCCGCCATGCTGCAGCCGCACGCGCACCGGCCCGACCTGCTGGCCGAGGTCGAGGCGGCCTGGCGCGCCCCCTCGCTCCACGACGAGGCGCTGCGCCTGCTGGCGCGCCATGGCCTGGCCGTGCCCGCCGGGCGCCTGGAGCGCGACTGGACGCGGCCCTGCGCGCCCGACGACGCGGTGCGCGCCGCCTGGCTCGTCGTCTATCGCGATCCGCGCGCGCACTGGGACCTCTACCAGCTCGGCGAGAAGCTGATCGACATCGAGGATGCCTTCCGGCTCTGGCGTTTCCGCCACGTGACGACGGTCGAGCGCGTGATCGGCTTCAAGCGCGGCACCGGCGGCACCGGCGGGGTGAGCTACCTGCGCAGGATGCTCGACGTCGTGCTGTTTCCGGAACTCTGGGCGCTGCGCACCGATCTCTGAGCGGCCGCCGCGATCCGGCCCGCGCCGCGACCGCTCACCCGGTTTCACCCGGCGTAGAGCCAGGGCACGTCGAGCAGCTTCGGCCCCAGCACGCGCAGGCCGGCGTCGCGCGCCAGCCGCGCCGGGCCCGACAGATGGAAGACCACGCCATTGCGCCGGGCCCTCGCCTGCACCCGGGCATTGCGCCGCCAGCGCGCGGCGGCATAGCGCGCCAGGGCCGCGGGCAGGTCCATGGCGCCGGCATCGTCGATGGCGGCGGCGAGCGCCACCGCGTCCTCGATCGCCATGCCCGCGCCCTGCGCCATGTAGGGCAGCATGGGATGCGCGGCATCGCCGGCCAGCGCGATGCGGCCGCGCGCCATCCCGTCGGGACCGGCGAGCGGCGGGCGGTCGCACAGCGTCCAGGCGCGCCAGCCGGGCATCGCCTCGATCAGGGCCTGCAGCATGCCACCGCAGCGCCCCGTGGCCCGCTGCAGGGCCTCCAGGCCGGTGGCCTGGTCCCAGTCGCGCGCGTCGCCGGTCGGTGCCGACTCGGCCAGCACGACCACGTTCTGCGCCGTGCCACCGCGCACGGGATAGGCCACCGCGTGCAGCCGCGCCCCCAGCCAGACGCGGACGTCGTTGCCGCGCAGGGCGGCCGGCAGCGCGGCCTGCGGCACCAGCGCGCGCCAGGCGGTGTGGCCGGTGACGCGCGGCGCCGGATCGGCCGCGCCGGCGACCTGCGGCCGCACGACGCTCCACAGGCCATCGGCGCCGATCAGGGCATCGCCGCGCCAGGCCCGGGCATCGGCGGCGACGACGCGGACCGCCGCGTCGTCGGCCTCGATGCGCTCGATGCGGGCTCCCGGGTGCAGCGTGATGCCCGCGCGGCCGCGCACGGCGTCGAGCAGCATCGCGTGCAGGTCGGCGCGATGCACGCAGCCATAGGGCGCGCCATAGCGCCGCTGCATCGACCGGCCCAGCGGCAGCCGCGCGACGACGGCGTCGTCACCGGTGCCGCGCACCACCAGCGCGTCGGGCCAGGCCGCGATGCCGGCCAGCGCCGACTCCAGTCCGAGCGCGTGCAATCGCCGCGTGGCGTTGGGGCCCAGCTGCAGCCCGGCGCCGATCTCGCCGAAGGTCCCGGCCTGCTCCAGGATGTCGATGGCGCGCGGCGCGCGGGACCGGGCCGTGCCACCGGCGAGCGCCAGCGCGCAGGCCAGTCCGCCGATGCCGCCGCCGGCGACCAGGATGCGGGCGGTCACGGCCGGGTTCAGCGCTCCGCGCCGGCCGGCCGGGCATCCGGGGGCGCTGCTGGATCGATGGCGCCCCGCCGGGCTCCGGTGCCACAGCTGCCGCAGCTGTCGCACGACCCGCAGCCCGAGGTCCGCGCCAGCGAGGTCGCCAGCGCGTCGGCACGCGCCGCATCGACCCATCCGGCGCGGCGCGTGCCCGCCGCCACCCGGCCCGCCGCGGCGCGGCGCCAGGCGGCCGGCATCCAGCGCCACACCGCGTAGAGCGCGGCGCAGGCGACGATGAGTCCGACGATGATCTGCTGTGCCATGGAAAGGCCCTCGGGATGCCGCCTCAGCCCCAGCCCAGGGCCAGCGCGATGCGGTAGGTGATGAAGCACGCCAGGTAGGCGAGGCCGAACAGGTAGAGCGCCATGATCCAGACATAGCGCCAGGAATTGGTCTCGCGGCGCACCGCGGCCAGGGTCGAGAGGCACTGCGGCGCGAACACGAACCACACCAGCAGCGAGACCGCCGTCGCCAGCGACCAGCTGCCGGCGATCAGCGGCTCCAATGCGGTGGCGACGCCATCGCCGGTGGCCGACAGCGCATACACCGTGCCCAGCGCGCCCACCGCCACCTCGCGCGCGGCCATGCCCGGCACCAGCGCGATCGAGATCTGCCAGTTGAAGCCGATCGGCGCGAAGACGTGCTCCAGCCAGCCGCCCAGCACGCCGGCCGCGCTGTACTGGATGGCCGGCCCGGTGGCGCCCTCGGGCGGCGACGGGAAGGTCGAGAGGAACCACAGCAGGATGGTCATCGTCAGGATGATCGTGCCCACGCGCTGCAGGAAGATCCAGGCGCGTTCGTACAGGCCGAGCGCGAGGTTGCGCAGGTTCGGCCAGCGATAGGCCGGCAGCTCCATCAGCAGCGGCGAATACAGCGTGCCCTGGCCACCCTGGCGGAAGCGCTTCATGACCCAGGCCACGCCCATCGCCGAGACGATGCCGAACACGTACAGCGCGAACAGCACCACGCCCTGCAGGTTGAACACGCCGCCCACCGTGCGCTGGGGAATGAAGGCGGCGATCAGCAGCGCGTAGACCGGCAGCCGCGCCGAGCACGTCATCAGCGGCGCGATCATGATGGTGGTGAGACGGTCGCGCCAGTTGCTGATGGTGCGGGTGGCCATGACGCCCGGGATGGCGCAGGCGAAGCTCGACAGCAGCGGGATGAACGAGCGGCCCGACAGGCCCACCGTGCCCATCACGCGGTCGAGCAGGAACGCCGCGCGTGGCAGATAGCCCGAGTCCTCCAGCGCCAGGATGAACAGGAACAGGATCAGGATCTGCGGCAGGAACACCACCACGCCACCCAGGCCCGCCACCACGCCATCGACCAGCAGGCTGTGCAGCAGGCCTTCGGGCAGCACGGCGCCGACGCCTTCGCCGAGCCATTCGGTGGCCGCCTTGATCAGGTCCATCGGCACGTTGGCCCAGCTGAAGACGGCCTGGAACATCAGGAACAGCGTGACGGCCAGCACCACCATGCCCCACACCGGATGCAGCACCACGCGATCGATGCGGTCGCTCGCCGCCAGGCTGCCGACCGGTTCGGTCACGGCCAGACCCAGGATGCGGCGCACCTCGCGCTGCGTGGCCAGCACGTCGTCGAGCTTCGGCGCGACCCACGACGGCGGCGCGGCGGCGGCGACCGGCGCGTCCAGCGCGGCCAGCAGCCGGTCGGCGCCGCCGGCCTGCACGCCCACGGTCTCGATCACCGGCAGGCCCAGCTCGCGCGACAGCACCGCCGTGTCGACGGCGATGCCCTGCCGGCGGGCCATGTCGGTCATGTTGAGCACCACCACCAGCGGCAGGCCGAGCTGCTTGGCCTCCAGCACCAGACGCAGGTTCAGGCGCAGGTTGGTGGCATCGGTGACGCAGACGATGAGGTCGGGCAGGGCCTCCTTGCTGTGGCCGGTGACGATGTCGCGCGTCACGGCCTCGTCGGCCGACAGCGCGTTCAGGCTGTAGGCGCCCGGCAGGTCGAGCACGAAGACGCGGCGTCCGCCCGTGGTCTCCAGCACGCCTTCCTTGCGCTCGACCGTCACGCCCGCGTAGTTGGCGACCTTCTGGCGGCTGCCGGTCAGCAGGTTGAACAAGGCGGTCTTGCCGCAATTGGGATTGCCCAGCAGCGCGATGCGCTCGGGGGGCGCCTTGGCGGCGGCTGCGGAACGGGCCGCGCCCGGATGGAAGACGAGCGTGGCCTCAGCCATGGTGGGCCGCTCCCGCCGTGACATGGATGAACGAGGCCTCGTGGCGCCGCAGGGCGAAGGTGGTGTGGCCCAGGCGCACCGCCAATGGCTCGCGGCCCGGCACGCCACTGGCGACGATGCGCACCGCCTCGCCCGGGACGAAACCGATCTCGGTCAGTCGCAGGACGAGATCGCGGTCCTCGGCCGCCTCGGGGCGGCGCAGGTCGATGACGGTCGCCCATTGGTGGGACGGAAACTGGTCGAGCCGCTGCACGGCGGCCGGCAGCGGCGCTGCGTCGGAATCGGTATGGAGCACGGGCGGGACGCGCTCCGCGAGGACGGAAGGCGCGAGGTCAAAAGCCAGATGCTAACCATTCTCAACTCGATCCGCGCTCCGGCCTCCCTTTTTCCCTGCCGACGACGACCCTCAGCTTGACAGCAGCTGCCGCAGCACGAAGGGCAGGATGCCGCCATGGACGTAGTAGTCGACCTCGATCGGCGTGTCGATGCGCAGGCGCACGGTGGCCTCCTGCCGGCTGTCGTCGGGCCGGTGGACCACCAGCTTGACATCCATCTGCGGCCTGAGCTCGCCCTCGATCACGACATCGATGCGCTCGTGGCCGGTCAGTCCCAGGCTCTGCCACGAATCGGCGCCGCGGAACTGCAGTGGCAGCACGCCCATGCCCACCAGATTGGCGCGGTGGATGCGCTCGAAGCTGCGCGCCACGACCGCCTTGATGCCCAGCAGCTGCGTGCCCTTGGCCGCCCAGTCGCGCGACGAGCCGGTGCCGTATTCCTCGCCGCCGAAGACCACCGTCGGCACGCCCTGGTCGATGTAGGTCATGGCGGCGTCGTAGATCGCCATCTTCTCGTTGCCCGGCTGGAACAGCGTGTAGCCGCCCTCCTCCTGGGTGCCCTTGTCGTCCGGCGGCAGCATCAGGTTCTTGATGCGCACGTTGGCGAAGGTGCCGCGCATCATGATCTCGTGGTTGCCGCGCCGCGAGCCGTAGCTGTTGAAGTCGGCCTTGGAGACGCCATGCGCCTTGAGCCACTGGCCGGCGGGCGAGCTCTCCTTGATGGCGCCGGCCGGCGAGATGTGGTCGGTGGTGATCGAGTCGCCGAACAGCGCCATGATCCGCGCGCCCTCGAAGCCCGGACGCGCGCCGATCGGCGGCTTCATCTCGAAGCCCTCGAAGAACGGCGGCTCGGCGATGTAGGTCGATTCGGGCCAGTCGTAGACCTCGCCGGTGGTGCCGCGGATGCTGGTCCAGAACTGGCCCGGATCGGTCTTCACCTTGTCGTAGTTGGCGCGGAAGGCCGGGGCGTTCATGGCATAGCGCAGGTTCTCGTCGATCTC
>Ga0308164_10001450_pt1 | contig 27762 bp, 24 predicted proteins | sample PhyTR2_FD_201031 | JGI IMG/M metagenome (GOLD analysis project Ga0308164, IMG submission 201031) | Phyllosphere microbial communities from UC Gill Tract Community Farm, Albany, California, United States - DLSLT.R2 | ecosystem: Host-associated > Plants > Phyllosphere > Unclassified | place: USA... | reverse complement strand
ACGAAGTCGAGTTGGTGATCGCGCTCAGTAAGGGCGGCAAAAATATCGCAGTCGAGGATGCCGCTGCGACGATCTTCGGCGCAGGCGTCGGCATCGACCTGACCCGCCGCGATCTTCAGGCGACGGCAAAGAAGGCCGGGCGGCCATGGGACATGGCGAAGGGCTTCGATCGCTCCGCCCCCGTCGGCGCGCTCACGTTAGGTGTGCCCGCGACCAAGGGCAGCATCGCGCTCGCGATCGACGGCGAGACACGCCAGTCCGGCGACCTGTCGATGATGATCTGGAGCGTCCCCGAGATCATCGCGACGCTGTCGACCTTCGTCGAGCTGGCACCGGGCGACCTGATCTTCACCGGCACGCCCGCTGGAGTCGGCCCGATCCAGCGCGGACAGACGGTGCGCGCGACTATCGACGGTTTCGAAACACTGGAGGTGACATTCGCCGCATGATCGCCCATCGTCCGGCACATAAACAAAACTAAACAGGGGGTTGCATGCCGGACACGAGAGACCTGGGCGCGGAGGGCTTTCTCAGCAGGGCACGCACCGTCGCCGCACCCGGCTTCAACCGCTGGCTCGTGCCGCCCTGTGCGCTCGCGATCCACCTGTGCATCGGCATGGCGTACGGGTTCAGCGTGTTCTGGTTGCCGCTGTCGCGCGCGATCGGGATCACCGATCCGGTCGCCTGCCCCAACCTCTCGCTGCTCGGCGCGCTGACCACCACGACCTGCGACTGGCGGGTGAGCGACCTTGTCTGGACGTACACGCTGTTCTTCGTCGTGCTGGGTGCCGCCGCCGCGATCTGGGGCGGCTGGCTCGAGCGCGCAGGCCCGCGGAAAGCCGGCGTCGTCGCTGCGTTCTGCTGGTGCGGCGGCATGGGCATCGCGGCGATCGGCATCGCGACGCATCAGCTCTGGCTGATCTGGCTCGGGTCTGGCGTGATCGGCGGGATAGGACTTGGCCTCGGCTACATCTCGCCCGTTTCGACACTGATCAAATGGTTTCCCGATCGCCGCGGCATGGCGACCGGCATGGCGATCATGGGCTTTGGCGGCGGCGCGATGATCGGCGGGCCGCTCGCCGACCTGTTGATGAAGCATTTTGCTAGCCCGACCGGAGTCGGCGTCTGGCAGACGTTCCTGGTGCTCGCCAGCGTCTATTTCGTGTTCATGATGGCCGGCGCGATCGGCTACCGCGTGCCTGCCGAGGGCTGGGCGCCCGCAGGCTGGACCGTGCCGACCAGCGCAAAGGCATCGATCAGTCGCTTCAACGTCGCCTTGTCGGACGCTCACCGCACACCGCAATTCTGGCTGGTGTGGCTGGTGCTGTTCTTCAACGTCTCCGCCTCGATCGGGATCATCGGTATCGCCTCGCCAATGTTGCAGGAGTTGTTCGGCGGACGCCTGATCGATGCGCCCGGCGTGCTGTTCACGGCATTCGACGACGACCAGAAGAAGGCGGCCGCAGCGGTCGGCGCAGGGTTCGTCGGTGCGATCAGCCTGTTCAACATCGGCGGGCGGTTCTTCTGGGCGTGGCTTTCCGATCGGATCGGCCGCAAGCCACTGTTCGCGACGATCCTCGCGACAGGCGCCGTGCTCTATGGTTTCGCCGCACCGGCGCTGGCGGGCACGACGCTCGGCCTGTTCATCCTGGTCTTCTGCATCCTCGCCTCGATGTACGGCGGTGGGTTCGCGACCGCACCGGCGTATCTCGCCGACCTCTTTGGGACCAAATATGTCGGTGCGATCCACGGGCGGTTGCTGACCGCCTGGTCGACAGCCGGCGTGGTCGGGCCGTTGCTCGTCGCCAACATGCGTGACCGCGCGATCGCGGCGGGTGTTGCCCGCAGCGATATCTATCCGCCGATCTTCCTCGTGCTGGCGGCGATGCTGGTCGCCGGGTTCGTCGCGAACCTGTTCGTCCGGCCGGTCGCGGCGAAGTTCCACATGGCGGCGGACGACCGGCCGATCTCGGTCGACATGGTCGCTGGCGGTACGGCGGCGGCGACAACCGGCACCTCGCCGATCGTCGTGTTCGCGTGGCTCGCGGTCGGGCTGCCGATCCTCTGGGGGATCTACATGACGCTGTCGAAGGCGTTGATCCTGCTCAAATAGAACGCAACCTATCCGCGCCGGCATGGGTTGCCCCTGTTCATTCGACACAGGAGCAACCCATGGCCGACCGGCTCAAGATGCAGGATCCGCGCACGCAATATCCGCAGCCCCCCTTCCCGCAACAGCCGCAGGAAGCCCCGGGGATCGCGTCGAAGATGGATCCGAAACCCGATCACGGCGAGACGAGCTACAAGGGGTCGGGCAAGCTGGCGGGGCGCAAAGCGCTCATCACCGGCGGTGACAGCGGCATCGGCCGCGCCGCCGCGATCGCCTATGCGCGTGAAGGGGCCGATGTCGCGATCGTCTACCTCCCTGCCGAAGAAGCGGATGCGAAGGAAGTCGTCGCGCTGATCGAAGCTGAGGGCCGCAAGGTCCTCGCGCTGCCGGGCGACGTGAAGGACGAGTTGTTCTGTCGTAACGCGGTGCAGCAGACGGTCGATGCGTTTGGCGGCCTCGACGTGCTGGTGGTCAACGCCGGGCGCCAGCAGACGCGGCCGACGGTGGCCGATATCTCGACCAACGATTTCGATCAGACGATGAAGACCAACGTCTATGCGCTGCACTGGTTTGTGCAGGCAGCCGTCCCGCATCTGCCGGTCGGCGCGGCGGTGGTCACGACCGCTTCCGTGCAGGGCTATGATCCGTCGGACAATCTGCTCGACTATGCGACCACCAAGGCGGCGATCGTCGCGTATACCAAGGGTCTCGCCAAGCAGCTGATCGAGAAGGGCATCCGCGCCAACGTCGTCGCTCCGGGGCCGTTCTGGACGGTGTTGCAGCCAAGCGGTGGCCAGCCGCAGGAGATGGTCGAGACGTTCGGGTCTAAGAGCCATTTCGGCCGTCCGGGCCAGCCGGTGGAGATTGCGCCGGTGTATGTGCTGCTGGCCTCGCAGGAGGGGAGCTACATTACGGGTGAGGTTTACGGCGTGACCGGCGGTGCGGGGGTGGCCTAGCCCTTAATCCTCCTCGCAAGGGGGAGGTGGCACCGGAGGTGACGGAGGGGGAGGAACACGCAACAGCGGTTACCCTTTCCTCCCCCTCCGTCTGGCAAGCGCCAGCCACCTCCCCCTGGCGGGGGAGGATTAGTTGGTAAGCCATCCGCGCTAACGTCGCTATTGCACATCGTTATCAAATCTGTACCTGTGTGGCGGTGAGCGCCCGACAGATCATACCCCTCATCGAAACCGCCCTCCGCGCATGACCCGCGGCACGATCAAGACCTGGTATCTCGTCCACAAATGGACGAGTTTGATCTGCACCGCGTTCCTGCTGATGCTGTGCGTGACCGGCCTGCCGCTGATATTCGACGAGGAGATCGACGGCTGGCTCGACCCGCCCGCGCCCATGGTGACGCTGCCCGCGGATACGCCGTCACTATCGCTCGATACCATTCTGGCGCGCGCGGCGAAAACTGCCCCCGGCGAGATCCCTCTCTACATCAGCTTCGACGAAGAGCGCCCGATCGTCTACGTCATGACCGGCCCGACTCCCGACGCAGCCCCCGCGGCGATGCATTTCCTCGCGTTCGACGCGCGCACCGGGACGAAGATGCCGCCTTACGTCCCCGGCGTGATGGCGTTCATCCTGAAGCTCCACACCGACATGTTCCTCGGCTTCTGGGCGGAGATCTTCCTCGGCGTGATGGGCCTGCTCTTCTTTGCAGCGATCGTGTCCGGCGTCGTGCTCTACGCCCCGTTCATGGCCAAACTCGACTTCGGCACGTTACGGCGCGGCCGCAGCAAGCGGCTCGGCTGGCTCGATCGCCACAATCTGCTCGGGATCGTCACGCTCGCCTGGGCGAGCGTCGTCGGCGTGACGGGGACGATCAACACTTTCGTCGTGCCGATCACTGCTATCTGGAAGTCGAACGGCCTCGCCGAGATCAGCGCTAGCGAGGCGCGCACGCCGCTCGGGCCCCAGCGCGCCTCGGTTCAGGCCGCGCTCGACGCGGTGCAGCGCAAGGCGCCCGAGATGAAGCCGCAGTTCATCGCCTTCCCCGGCGTCGTCTTCAGCAGCAAGCATCACTACGCCGTCTTCCTGAAGGGCGCGACGCCGCTCAGGTCGAAGATGTTGCTGCCCGGCTTCGTCGATGCCGCGACCGGAAGGCTCGACGCGGTCGTGCCGATGCCGTGGTACATGCAGGCGATGCTGCTCGCACAGCCGCTGCATTTCGGAAATTACGGCGGCCTCGCGATGAAAATCGTCTGGGCGCTCTTCGACATAGTGACGATCATCGTGCTCGGCAGCGGGCTGTATCTTTGGCTGCGTCGTCGCGGCGGTCCGAGCGACCAGCGCGTCCGCGAAGTCGTGATGGCGGGAGAAATCGCATGACCCACAAGACCAACGGCCAGATCTTCGCACTGCCGATCCTGCTCGGCGTGTCGACCGTCGCGGGGCTTGCGGCAGGCCTGATCGGTGACGGCGTCTGGGATGTCGGCGCAGGCCTGCTGCTCGCGCTGCCGCTGGTCGTGACCGGCCGCTACTGGGTGCGCCCGCCCGAACCAGTGCTGCGCCGCCAACACCTGCAAACGGCACCGATACGCCGATAACGCGGAGCCGGCATGATACCAGCTCCGCGCTAATTTCGCGACCGTCAGGCGGACGGCATCAGGTCGCCGGGGTCGCCTGCCGGGTCGGTGCGGTAGTCGGCGCCCCGATCGGAGGAGCAACAGGTGCGGGCGCGACTGCACCGTTAGCCATTGGCGGCGGCGGCGGTGCCATACCCGCCGGCGGCGGCGGAGGAGCACCCGGACCGCCGGGAGCCCCAGGACCTTGCGGCCCACCCGGACCACCCGGACCACCAGGGCCATCACGCCCCGGACCGTCGCGTCCCGGGCCACCAGGACCATGCGGGCCACGCGGCGGGCCACCGACCGGGCCGAGTGCGGTCACCTTGCCACCGGGCGCGACCAGGAACGAGGCGTGGACGAAGCCATCCTCGAACCGGCCCTGGATCGTCACCGGCTGGCCGGCGGCGACTAGATTGCTGACCTCGCCTTCACGGCCCAGATCCACCAGCGCACGGCCGGTGCGGTCGGCCATCACGAACTTGTTGCCGTAGGTCTCCGCGACGGTGCCGCGGATCGTGACGATGCCGTCGGACTGGAGCGAACGGATCGCGGTTGGCGTGGCGGGCACCATCGTTACGCTCGGGCGGGTCGCGGCGACGGTGACGGCACCGGCGGCACCACCGACGATCAGCAGACCAGCCGCGGCGAGTGCCAGGCGGTTGCGGCGGAGATTGAAGCTCTTGCTGGGCGCGGCGTGGGAATGTTCGGTCATTTCGTCGTTCCTCTCATTGGTTGACGAATCACCGTCTAGGCGCACGCTGCCGACGCCCGCTGAACCAAGCTGTTCAGATTCCGTTGTGGCATCGGGCATAGGGACAGTCGCATGCGGGTATTATTGGTCGAGGACGATGCGGCGATCGCCGACGGGTTGGCGCGGGCGTTGCGCGCTGAGCATTTCGCGGTCGACGTCGCGAGTAACGGCGAGGACGGCGGCCATCTAGGCGCCACCGAACTGTATGACGCAGCGGTGCTCGATCTCGGCTTGCCCAAGCGCGACGGGCTGTCGGTCTTGCGTGACTGGCGCGCGGCGGGACGCGACCTGCCCGTCCTGATCCTCACCGCCCGCGACGGCTGGTCGGAAAAGGTCGAGGGCTTCAAGGCCGGTGCCGACGATTATGTCGTGAAGCCGTTCCGCGTCGAAGAGGTCGTGATGCGGTTGCGCGCGCTGGTTCGCCGCGCGGCCGGCCATGCAGCGGCGCGAGTCACGTGCGGGCCGCTGACGTTCGACGCGCAACTGGGCACGTTCGAGTTGAACGGTCTGCCTCTGAAACTCACTGCGTTCGAATGGCGCGTCCTCTCCGCGCTGATGCTCCGCCGCGAAGTCGTGATCGAACGCGCCGACCTGATCGAGCGCGTCTACGAAGGCGACGCGGACGTGGACTCGAACTCGATCGAAGTGATCATCGGTCGGTTGCGGCGGAAGATCGGGGCCCAGATGATCGAGACCGTGCGCGGGCGTGGGTATCGGCTGACGGCGGATGGGTCGTGACGATGGTCGTGCAGGCCTCCACCCCGGCGAAGGCCGGGGCCCAGTTGGGGGACGTCGCTAACGGAGCGCCGCCCATCATTATAAAAACCTTTCCAACTGGGCCCCGGCCTTCGCCGGGGTGGCGTGTAAAGTACGGATCGTCTCGCTTGGATACGCAGGCGCGATGACTCGCCTGCGTCTCATTCCACGTTCCCTCTTCGGCCGAATGCTCGCGATCGCGGCGCTGTCGACTGGAATCGCGCTCCTGTTCGCCGGCGTCACGATCGGCCATGTCCTCGAACGCTTCGTCACGCGCGGGCTCGACGAGCGCCTCGACGCACAGGTCGCGGTGCTGGCGCGCGCGGTCCGCCCCGATGCTACGCTAGACCGAATGCGTGCGATCGACCTGCCTGAGTTCGGCGAACCCGGGTCCGACTGGTCATGGCAGGTCGAAGGTCCCGCCGGTCGCTTCGATAGCGGTATTACCCCGCCCCCAACCATTTCAAAGCCAGCCCCAACCATTCCACCGCCGCCGCCCGTTCTGCCTCGCAATGACGAGCGCTCACTTCCACCCGGCCCCGGCGGGCACGAAGACCGTCAGATTCACCCTGGCGAAGCGCGCGACCGGCGCGGCGAGCGGCTCCACTCGCGAACCATGGACGTCGCCACACCGCGCGGCGAGGTGACGATCACAGCGATCGGCCCCCGCCGAATCGTCGAGGAACCCTTGCGCGAAGCGATGATTCCGCTGCTCGGCTCGCTCGCTCTGCTCGGCATTGGGCTGGCGGTGGCGACGCTGGTGCAACTCCGCTTCGGCCTGCGCCCTCTGCGCGATCTCCGGACCTCGCTCGCCGCCGTTCGCGCCGGAACCGAGCGCCACGTCCCCGCGGACCAGCCCGGCGAGCTGCAGCCGCTCGTCACCGAACTCAATGCACTGATCGACCAGAACGCGGCCGGGCTCGCCCATGCCCGTCAGCACGTCGCCAACCTCGCGCATGGCCTCAAGACCCCCCTCGCCGCGCTTTCGCTCAAGCTCGCCGAAGCGAACGCCGACGCAGACGTCCGCGACATGGTCGACCAGATCGATCGCCGAGTCCGCCATCACCTCGGTCGCGCGCGGGCCGATGCGAACGGCGGCGCGCGCACCCGGACGCCGATCGCCCCCGCCGTCGCCGACCTCGTTGCAGTCTTACGCCGCATCCATGCCGATCGCCCGATGACGGTCGACATCGCGATTCCCGACGACCTTGCCGTCGCAATCGACCCGCAGGATCTCGATGAGATGGTCGGCAACCTCCTCGACAACGCTTGGCGTCACGCGCGCGCCGCGCTTTCGATCACTGCGAACCCGATCGACGGCACGGTCACGCTGGAGATCGCCGACGACGGCCAAGGTCTCGACGACACGGCGATGGCACAAGCCGTGCTGCCCGGCCGTCGTCTCGACGAACGCGGCGACGGTCACGGCTTCGGACTGTCGATCACGCGCGAACTCGCCGAACTGAACGGGGGCACGGTGACGCTCGACCGTTCCCCCGTCCTCGGCGGCTTGTTAGTCCGTCTGACGCTACCTCAGCGCAATTGACATCACAGCGCGCGGACGACGACCGGCGACGGCGGCGCCTTGGCCAGCATGTTGCGGAGCGGCAGCGTAAACGGCGCCGCCTCGATCTCGAAAACGTCGCCCTCCTGCGTCGTCACGCCTTCGCTGAACGACAACGTCGCCGTGCCGAAGAAATGGACGTGGACGTCGCCGGGCCGGCGAAACAGGTCGTATTTGAAGTGATGCGCCTCGAGGTTGGCGATCGTGTGCGACATGTTCGCCTCGCCCGAAAGGAACGGCTTTTCCCAAAGCAACGCACCGTCGCGGTGGATGCGGCTCATGCCCTCGACATGGTCGGGAATTGGGCCGGTCAGCAATTCCGGACCCAGCGCCGCCTGACGCAGCTTGGAATGCGCGAGCCAGAGGTAATTGTGTCGCTCGGTCACGTGATCGCTGAACTCGTTGGCAAGACAGAGGCCAAGGCGGAACGGCGTACCGTCCGGGCCGATCAGATAGATGCCGGCGAGTTCGGGCTCCTCGCCGCCGTCCTGCGCGAACGCCGGGCTGGTGAGTGCGCCGCCGGGCCCGACGAGACCCGATCCGTCGCCCTTGTAGAACCATTCGGGCTGCTGGCCCGTCTCGCCCGGCGCGGGCTTGCCGCCCGCAACGCCGTCGAGGAACATGCGCATCGAGTCCGTCAGCGTTTCGGCCGCGGCCGCAGCGCGGTGCATCTTGTCGCGCCCTTCCGCAGAGCCGAGATGCGTCAGTCCGGTGCCGGTCATGATGAGATGTGCGGGATCGCCATGATCGACCGGCGAGAGCAGTCGGCCGGCGGCAAGTTCGGCGGCGATGTCGACTGCCGCGCCGGTCCCGCACGCCCGAACCGCCGTCGCAAGATCGGTGCCCGCAGCGATCGCGCGCGTTGCAAGTTCACGGACGCTGTCCACGCCCAGGACGAGGCTCGCGCCCTTGTCGGTAGCGGCGATCACCGACCGCGTGCCGTCCGCTGCGCGATGCTGCAATAGGCGCAAACTGCTCACTCTTACTTCTCCTGCTGACACGTGAACGGCATCCCTAATTACTCCGAGTGATTATAGCCTCTGCTGACGCAAATCATGCTGCTTCCCACTTTGCCCAGGTACGACCGCGAAGCGCATTGGCAACTCAATTGTCAGACCACGGTTTTCGGGATTTCGCTGATCAGCGCGCTGCTTGTTCCGGCAACGCGTTGGTCGTCCGCGATCCCCACACGGCGTAGAACAACACGTAGAGTTCGCACGCGGCGGTCAGCAGGAACGAGTTCTGGAGACCGTAGGTATCTGCGAGCCAGCCCTGGACGATGACTAGCGCGCCGCCTGCGATCGCCATGATCAGCAGACCCGACCCTTCCTCGGTCAGCGGCCCAAGCCCCTTGATCCCCAGCGTGAAGATCGTCGGGAACATGATCGAGTGGAACAACCCGACCGAGATCAGCGCCCACATCGCGACGTGCCCTGTGGTGAAGGTCGCGACAAGCATCACGACGCAAGCGCCGATGCTCGCAAATGCCAGCACGCGCTCGGCAGGGATCATGCGCATCACGACGCTGCCGATCAGCCGGCCGACCATCATCCCGCCCCACAGGATGAACAGGTAATGCGATGCCTGTTCGTGCGTCAGGTTACCAATGTTCGGCTGACTGACGAAGTTGATGAACAGATTGGCGACGCCGATCTCGGCTATCAGATAAATAAAGATTGCCGGAATGCCGAAGACGAGGTTGCGATGCGACCAGAGCGACTGGCCCTTGCGGTCGGCCTTGGCAGAACGCTGCGTCGAAGACCCCATCGCCGGGAGCGGGAAGCGCGCGATCACGATCGCCAGCACGACCAGCACGGCGGCGACGATCAGATAAGGCAGCACGACCGATTGCGCATCGGCAATCCGCTCGGCCTGCGTCAACACGGCGGTCGAGCCGGCAGCGGCCGTGCCGGAGGTCGAACGACCCAGGATCAGGTACCCACCGAACAGCGGCGCGAGCGTCGCACCGGCGGAATTGAACGCCTGCACCAGGTTGAGGCGCGACGACGCGGTCTCGGGCGGACCGACGACGGCGACGTAAGGGTTCGCCGCCACCTGCAGCAGCGTAATGCCACTCGCAATCACGAACAGCGCTACCAGCGTGACACCGTAAGAGGGCAGCCGCGCGGCGGGTACCATCATCAGCGCGCCGACTGCCATCAGGCCGAGCCCGAACACCATTGCGCGCTGATAGCCGACCCGCTCGATCAGCTTGGCGGACGGGATTGAGGCGAAGAAATAAGCGATGAACCAGACGCTCTCGATCAGCGTCGTCTGCGTATAGCTAAGGTCGAACACGCTACGCAGGTGCGGCAGCAGCGTATTGTTGATGACCGTGATGAAGCCCCACATGAAGAACAGGCTTGCGAGCAACGTGAGCGCGGATCGATAGCTCGGCGCGCCTCCCGCGGCCTGCACCATTCCAGCGTCAACGGGCTTTTGCGTCTGTATCGGCATCGCCATAGTCGTTTCATCCTCCGTGCCCTGTCGGTGACTGCAACAGTCTTTTCCCGCAAGGCTTGCCCAGAAATATATTGTCCGACTATATAGCCACACAAGGCGCGTCAACGGCGTCGGACGAATAAGGAGGGGAACCGGAATGCGCGCAATCACAAAGTCGGGGATCATCGTGGCAACCTTGCTGGCAGCGCTTTCGGCGCACGCAGCCGACGCGGCAGAGGCGAAGCGCACGCCTGCCGGTACGCTCAAGGACGGTACCGCGATCGAGGCCGTGACGCTCAGCAACGCGCATGGCGTCTCCGCGCGCATCCTGTCGTACGGCGCCACGCTGCAATCGCTGATGGGCCCGGACCGCAACGGCAAGATCGCCGACGTGATGCTCGGCTATGATGACCTCGCCTCCTACGTCGATCATCCCAATTTCTTCGGCGTGACGGTCGGCCGTTTCGCCAATCGCATCGCCGGTGGCCGCTTCACGCTGGACGGCAAGCCGTACCAGTTGCCGCTCAACGACAAGGTCAATTCGCTGCACGGCGGCGGCAAGGGCTTCGACAAGGTCGCCTGGAAGATCGTCTCGGCGACGAACGGCCCGACCGCGACGCTCGTGCTGGGCTACCGCAGCCCGGACGGGGATTCCGGCTATCCCGGCAACCTCGACGTCACCGTCACCTATACGCTCGACGAAGCCGGCAATCTCGGCATCGCGTATGACGCGAAGACCGACAAACCGACGATCGTCAACATGACCAACCATGCGATCTTTGACCTCGGCGGCGAAGGCTCGGCGATGGGCGCGTATGGCCACCGGCTGACGATCCCCGCCAAAGCGATCACGCCGGTCGACGACAAGCTGATCCCGACCGGTACGCTGCAGCCCGTCGCCGGCACGGTATTCGATTTCCGCAACGGCCGCATCGTCGGCGAGGGCATCCGCGATGGTCGCGACCAGCAGATCCGCTACGGCCATGGCTACGACCATAATTTCGCGCTCGACAAGGGTCTGACCGCCAAGCCCGAACTGGCCGCGCGGTTGGAGGATCCTGTCTCTGGCCGCGTGCTCGAAGTCCTGACGACCGAGCCCGGCGTGCAGTTCTATACCGGCAATTTCCTGGACGGGACGTTCATCGGCAAGAAGGGCCATTTGTACCGAATGGGCGACGGCATCGCGCTCGAACCGCAGAAATTCCCCGATGCGCCGAACAAGCCAAACTTCGTTTCCGCGCGTGTCGATCCGGGCAAGCCGTATCATCACGCGATGATCTACCGCCTTTCCGTCGCCCGCTGATATCCGATCTCCAGAAAGCTCCTCATGACCGACATGCCTAAGCTCCGCTCGCGCGCGTGGTTCGACAACCCCGAGAACATCGACATGACCGCGCTCTATCTGGAGCGCTATCTGAACTTCGGGCTGAGCCTCGAAGAACTGCGCTCGGGCAAGCCGATCATCGGCATCGCGCAGACCGGCAGCGACCTGTCGCCATGTAACCGCCACCACCTCGTTCTTGCCGAACGTCTGCGCGAGGGCATCCGTGAGGCGGGCGGCATCGCATTGGAATTCCCGGTCCACCCGATCCAGGAAACCGGCAAGCGGCCGACCGCGGGGCTCGATCGCAACCTCGCCTATCTGGCGCTGGTCGAGGTGCTGTACGGCTATCCGCTCGACGGCGTCGTGCTGACGATCGGTTGCGACAAGACCACGCCGGCGTGCCTGATGGCGGCGGCGACCGTCAACATTCCGGCGATTGCGCTCTCCGTCGGCCCGATGCTCAACGGCTGGCACAAGGGCGAGCGCACCGGCTCGGGCACGATCGTGTGGAAGGCGCGCGAACTGCTCGCGACCGGCGCGATCGACGACGAGGGCTTCATCAAGCTCGTCGCGTCGTCGGCGCCGTCGACCGGCTATTGCAACACGATGGGCACCGCGACGACGATGAACAGCCTTGCCGAGGCGCTCGGCATGCAGTTGCCCGGCTCGGCCGCGATCCCCGCGCCGTACCGTGATCGACAGGAGGTCGCCTACAAGACCGGCAAGCGGATCGTCGACATGGTTTCGGAAGATCTGAAGCCATCGGACATCCTGACCAAGGAGGCGTTCCACAACGCGATCGTCGTCAATTCGGCGATAGGTGGCTCGACCAACGCACCGATCCATCTGGCCGCGATCGCGCGCCATATCGGCGTCGACCTGCCGATCGACGACTGGCAGACGCACGGCCACAAGGTGCCGCTGATGGTCAATCTCCAGCCAGCGGGCGAATATCTCGGCGAGGATTATTACCATGCCGGCGGCGTGCCCGCGGTGGTCGCCGAGCTGATGAAGCAGGGGCTGATCCACGAAGACGCGATGACCGCGAACGGCAAGTCGATCGGCGATAATTGCCGAACCGCGACGATCGAGGACGAGCGCGTCATCCGCCCATTCGCGACGCCGTTGCTCGAGGATGCCGGCTTCATCGTGCTGCGCGGCAACCTGTTCGACTCGGCGATCATGAAGACCAGCGTGATCTCGCCCGAATTCCGCGAGCGGTATTTGAGCAACCCGGACGATCTCGAAGCATTCGAGGGCCCCGCGGTCGTGTTCGACGGGCCTGAGGATTATCACCACCGGATCGACGATCCGTCGCTCGGGATCACGACCGACACGTTGCTGTTCATGCGTGGCGCGGGGCCGATCGGCTATCCGGGTGCGGCCGAGGTCGTGAACATGCGGCCGCCGGCGTATTTGATCCGCGAGGGGGTGCATGCCCTCCCCTGCATCGGCGACGGTCGGCAGTCGGGGACGTCGGGCTCGCCCTCGATCCTGAACGCCTCGCCCGAGGCGGCGGCGATGGGTGGGCTTGCGCTGATCCGGACCGGTGACCGGGTTCGCATCGATCTCGCCAAGGGCAGCGCCAACGTGCTGATCTCCGACGAGGACCTTGCCGAGCGCCGCCGGGCGCTGACCGAGGCGGGCGGCTATGCCTTCCCGCGTTCGCAGACGCCTTGGCAGGAAATCCAGCGCGCCACGGTCGGCCAGATGGAGACCGGTGCGATCCTCGAAGGTGCCGAGAAGTATCAGCGCATCGCGCAGACGATGGGCCTACCGCGCGACAATCACTGAGGAGGACTTGCGCGCCGCTCGATCAGGGCGGTGCGCAGGCATTGGCAGACGACCTCGTCGCGCTGGTTGATGAGGCGGTGCGTGAAGGTGACGATGCCCGCGTTCGGGCGCGACTTGCTGGGCTTCAGCTCGGTAACTTCGGTTTCGCAGCGCATCGTATCGCCGATGAAGACGGGCTTCGGATGCACCAGCTTGTCGTAGCCGAGATTGGCGACGAGCGTGCCGAGCGTCGTCTCGCCGACCGACAGCCCGACCATCAGCGCGAAGGTGAAGGTGCCGTTGACGAGGATCCGGCCGAACTCGCTTGCCTTCGCGGCCTCGATATCGAGATGCAGCGGCTGCGGGTTGTGAGTCATCGTCGAGAACAGGAGGTTGTCCGTCTCGGTCACCGTGCGGCGGATCTCGTGCTCGATCCGGTCGCCGATGCTCCAGTCGTCGAAATAGCGGCCGGCCATCAGGAATCCTTCTCGATGCGGACGAGCATGGTGCCCTCGGTCACCTGCCCGCCCTCGACCGCGTTGAGGTCCGCGACGATGCCGTCGAACGGCGCGGTCAGCGAATGCTCCATCTTCATCGCCTCGAGCGTGACGAGCTTCTGGCCCTTGGTGACGGTATCACCGGCCGAAACGTCGACCGCGATGATGCGGCCCGGCATCGGCGACAGGATCGCACCGTCCGCTGCTCCGCCCGCAGCGACACCCGACGCACGCCACGGCTTGAGCTGCCAGGTCTGGCCGGCTTCGGAGATCAGGACGTCTTCGAACACAGCAGTCGTTCCGGCCTGTCCGTCGAGTTCGACCTCGACCGGTTCGCCGTCCAGCAGGAACGTCGCACTACGGCGTGGCGCTGCGTTGAGGCGGAAGCCGGCGATCGGATCGGCAGATACGAGCGCGCCCGCGGCCTCGGCCAACGCCTCTTCGGTCGGGTGCGTCGGCGGCATGAGCGCGTCGCCTTCGCGGGCGATCAGACCGGTGTCGAGCGTGCCCGCCACGAAGTCGGGATGGTCGAGCGCCTCGACGAGGAACCCGGCGTTGGAGCGGACCGGCCAGACGACCGCGCCGTCGAGCGCATACGCCAACGCTTCGCGCGCGGTCTCGCGGTCTTCGCCCCAGGCGATGACCTTGGCAATCATCGGGTCGTAGAAGGGCGAGATTTCCGCGCCCTGCTCTACCCCGGTATCGACGCGGGCGGTGGTGCCGAGGTCGAAGCGTTCGAGCGTGCCGATCGACGGCAGGAAACCCTTGGCGGGATCTTCCGCGTAGAGCCGCGCTTCCATCGCCCAGCCGTCGATCGCCAGTTCGTCCTGACGCTTGGGCAAAGGCTCGCCGGACGCGACGCGGAGTTGCCATTCGACCAAGTCCTGGCCGGTGATCTCTTCGGTCACCGGGTGCTCGACCTGCAAACGCGTGTTCATTTCCATGAACCAGATGCGATCGGCGCGGAGGCCTTCGCTGGCGTCGGCGATGAACTCGATCGTGCCGGCGCCGACGTAGTCGACCGCCTTGGCCGCCTTGACCGCGGCGGCGCAGATAGCGTCGCGAGTGGCGGCGTCCATGCCGGGCGCGGGGGCTTCCTCGATTACCTTCTGGTGGCGGCGCTGGAGCGAGCAGTCGCGTTCGAACAGGTGGACGACGTTGCCGTGACTGTCGCCGAAGACCTGCACCTCGATATGGCGCGGCGAGAGGATGTATTTCTCGATCAGGACGTCGGTGTTGCCGAACGACGAGGCCGCTTCGCGCTGACACGAGATGAGCGAGTCGGCGAACTCTTCGGCCGTATCGACGCGGCGCATGCCCTTGCCGCCGCCGCCGGCTACCGCCTTGATGAGGACGGGGTAGCCGATCGCGTCGGCCTCCGTCTGCAATCGGTCTTGGGACTGGTCTTCGCCGAGATAGCCCGGCGTGACGGGTACGCCGGCGGCGATCATGCGCTGTTTCGCGGCGTCCTTGAGGCCCATCGCGCGGATGCTGTCGGGGTTGGGGCCGACCCAGATCAGCCCGGCGTCGAGCACGGCTTGCGCGAAGTCCGCGTTCTCCGACAGGAAGCCGTAGCCGGGGTGGATAGCCTGCGCGGCGGTCGCCTTCGCGGCGGCGATGATGCGGTCGCCGACGAGGTAGCTTTCGCGCGCCGGCGATGCGCCGATGTGGACGGCTTCGTCGGCCTGGCGGACGTGGAGCGCGTTCGCGTCGGCGTCCGAATAGACCGCGATCGTGCGGATGCCGAGCGCCCTTGCGGTGCGGATGATGCGGCAGGCGATCTCACCGCGATTGGCGATCAGGAGGGACTCGATCATCGATTCGCTCCGCGGAAGTGCACAAAGTGCAGACGCTCCAGCGATGTGCACATCGGGCTCGAAAGCCGCTCGATGGCAGCAAGATCGGCGGAGAGGATCGACTGTTTCATCATGGTCATCCCGGCATAAGCCGATGCGGGCGGTGTAGGACAGGTCATGTCAGTTCGCGCAGCCGGTGGTGCGCTTCGACCAGGTGAGGTTGGCGATCTTCCAGCGGCCGGCTTCGCGAACCATGTCGAAATGGTCGATGCCGCAATGCGCGACCTTGCCGTCGATGGTGAAGACGTAGGGCGACCAGACCATCGCGATGTCGCCGTCGATGTCGACCGCGGGATCGGTCAGGCGCTCGGCGTAGCGCTCGGGCCCGGGCTTGATCGATGCGGCGAATTCGGGCCAGTTGGTGCGGCGGACCGAGCGGGTGCCGTCGGGCCTTTCCTCGGCGACGGTCGCGCCGCCTTCCGGGCGGACCTGTGCGAGGATCGCCTGGCCGTCGCGGGCGGCGAGCGCGGCGAAGAGCGCATCGATCGGGACCATGACGCCCGCCTCTTCGGTCATGGCCGCGGGCGGTAGGCCGGTGCCTTTGACGATCGGCTGGACCGGGGTGATCTGTCCGGCGGCGAGGAGAAGTGACAGCAGGATCATCGGGTTACATCCTGAACACGCCGAACGCGGGTCGTTCGGGGATGGGAGCGTTGAGCGTCGCGGCGAAGGCCAGACCGAGTACGTCGCGCGTTTGGGCGGGATCGATGATGCCGTCGTCCCAGAGGCGCGCGGTGGCGTACCAGGGGTTGCCCTCGTCCTCGTATTTCTGCCGGACCGGTGCCTTGAAGGCTTCGGCTTGCTCGGGTGTCCAGCCGTCCGCGTCGCGGTGGACGGTGGCGAGGACTGAGGCCGCCTGTTCGCCGCCCATCACGCTGATCCGGCTGTTGGGCCACGTAAACAGGAAGCGGGGGGAATAGGCGCGGCCGCACATCCCGTAATTGCCCGCGCCGAAACTGCCGCCGATCAATACCGTGATCTTCGGAACGGTCGCGGTGGCGACCGCGGTGACGAGCTTTGCGCCGTGCTTGGCGATGCCCTCCGCCTCGTATTTGCCGCCGACCATGAAGCCGGAAATGTTCTGGAGGAACAGCAGCGGGACCTTCCGCTGGCAGGCAAGCTCGATGAAATGCGCGCCCTTCTGTGCGCTTTCGCTGAACAACACGCCGTTGTTAGCGAGGATCGCGACCGGGATGCCCCAGATATGCGCGAACCCGCAGACGAGCGAGGTGCCGTACAGCGCCTTGAACTCGTGGAACTCGCTGCCGTCGACGAGGCGCGCGATGACTTCGTGGACGTCGTAGGGCGCGCGGACGTCGCTGGGGACGATGCCGTACAGCTCTTCGGGGGCGAACTTTGGGGGCCTGGGCTGTTGTAGGTTCACCGCGGTCTGCACCTGCGGTTGCAACGTCGAGACGATGTCGCGGACGATCGTCAGCGCGTGCTCGTCGTTCTCGGCGACGTGATCGACCACGCCCGAGCGACGGCCATGCGTGTCGGCACCGCCCAGTTCTTCCGCGGAGATGACTTCGCCGGTCGCGGCCTTCACCAGCGGTGGGCCGGCCAGGAAGATCGTCCCCTGCCCGCGGACGATGATCGTCTCGTCTGACATTGCGGGGACGTACGCGCCGCCCGCGGTGCAGCTGCCCATGACGCAGGCGATCTGCGGGATGCCGAGCGCGGACATGTTGGCCTGATTGAAGAAGATGCGGCCGAAATGATCGCGATCGGGGAACACCTCCGCCTGGTGCGGCAGGTTGGCGCCGCCGCTGTCGACGAGGTAGATGCAGGGGAGCCGGTTTTCCTGCGCGATTTCTTGCGCGCGGAGGTGTTTCTTGACGGTGAGCGGGTAGTAGGTGCCGCCCTTCACGGTCGCGTCGTTGCAGGCGATCATGCACTGGCGACCGGAGACGCGGCCGATGCCGATGATCAGGCCGGCACCGGGGACTTCGTTATCGTACAGGCCGTTGGCGACGAGCTGGCCGATTTCGAGGAACGGCGAGCCTGGGTCGAGCAGTCGTTCGACGCGGTCGCGCGGGAGGAGCTTGCCGCGCGAGGTGTGGCGCTCGCGGGACTTGGCGTTGCCGCCTAGCGCTGTGCGGGCGACGTCCTCGCGGAGGGTTTCGGCGAGCGCGCGGTTGTGGGTCGCGTTGGCGCGGAAGGTCTCGCTGTCGGGGGACAGCGCGGAGGCCAGGACGGGCGCGGTCACGCAAATCCTCCCCGACACGGGGAGGGGGACCGTTCGTCCATTTGGACGAAGGGTGGAGGGGGGCTTCCGCCGGCGTTTTGTGCGGGGTGAGCCCCCTCCACCGCTGCGCGGTCCCCCTCCCCGTTCCGGGGAGGATTTGCGGTGGCCATTACTGTGCCACCTTCGGAGCAGCCCCGATGAGTTCTCTGCCGATCAGCATGCGGCGAATCTCGTTCGTCCCAGCGCCGATGTCGAGCAACTTCGCATCCCGCATGAACCGCTCCACCGGCCAGTCCTTGGTATACCCTGCCCCACCCAGCGCCTGGATCGATTCGAGCGACACCTTCACCGCACTCTCGCTCGCCAGCAGGATCGCGCCGGCCGCGTCGAACCGCGTGGTCTTGCCCGCATCGCACGACTTGGCCACCGCATAGACGTACGCGCGCGCCGAACTGAGCGCGACGTACATGTCGGCGACCTTCGCCTGGATCAGCTGGAACTGGCCGATCGCCGTGCCGAACTGCTTCCGCTCGCGCACGTACGGGATCACCACGTCGAGGCACGCCTGCATGATGCCGAGCTGAATCCCGGCCAGCACCGCACGCTCATAGTCGAGGCCCGACATCAGCACGCCGACGCCGCCATTCTCGGGGCCCATCACGTTTTCGAACGGGACCACGCAATCGGTGAAGACGAGTTCCGCGGTGGGCGAGCCACGCATACCCATCTTGTCGATCTTCTGGCCGATCGCGAAGCCCGGCATGTCCTTCTCGATCAGGAACGCGGTGATCCCGCGCGAGCCTTCGCCGGTCTTCGCATAGACGACCAGCGTGTCGGCATAGGCCGCGTTGGTGATCCAGAACTTCGTGCCGTTGAGGACGTAGCCGGTGTCGGTCTTCACCGCTTTCAGCTTCATCGAGACGACGTCGGAGCCGGCGCCTGCCTCGGACATGGCGAGGCTGCCGACGTGCTCGCCCGACACGAGCTTGGGGAGGTACTTCGCCTTCTGCTCGGGATTGCCCCAGCGGCGGATCTGGTTGACGCACAGGTTCGAGTGCGCGCCGTAGCTGAGCCCGATCGACGCGGACGCGCGCGAGACTTCCTCGACCGCGACGACGTGCTCGAGATAGCCGAGGCCGAGGCCGCCATATTCTTCCTCGACGGTGATGCCGTGGAGGCCGAGTTCGCCCATCGCCGGCCAAAGTTCGCGCGGGAACCAGTCGTCGGCGTCGATCTTCGCAGCCAATGGCGCGATCTTGTCGGTGGCGAAGCGGTGCGTGCTCTCGCGGATCATGTCCGCGGATTCGCCGAGCGCGAAATCGAAATCGGGTATCATTGCAGCCTCTCCAGACCTTGTGTTGTAGCCGTGATACTCCACCACGCGAGCCATGAGAAATTGATACGACCGAACACATGCGATAGATCGTGTCTATGGTCGTACCGTGATGATCGAACGCTACGTGCTGCGCTATTTCCTGGCGGTCGTCGACCAGGGCAATTTCACGCGCGCCGCGGCCCAGTGCCGGATCTCGCAGCCGACGCTGTCGGTCGGGATCGCCAAGCTCGAGGCGTCGCTCGGACAGACGCTGTTCCTGCGGACCAACCGGCGGATCGAACTCACGCCCTCGGGCACGCGGTTCGCGGTGCATGCGCGTCGAATCGAAGCCGAGTTCGCGGCTGCCGAGCGGGATTTGCAGGACACGGCGCCTACCAAGCTCGTCCGCCTCGGGATCGCGACGACGTTACCACCGTCCTGGATCGCGACCGCGCTAGGCCGGGCGCGACGCGCGTCCACTACCGAACGCCTCGAAGTCGTCGAGGGACGGAGCAGCGAACTCGTCGCACTGCTCGATCGCGGGCGGATCGACGTGATGCTCGGCGCGATCGGCGACGATGCGCGCGGTCGCGTGCTGTTCGAGGAGGGTTTCGCGGTCGCGGTAGCGAACGACCACCGACTGGCCGGACGCGCCACACTCGCGGTTGCCGACGTCGCGGAGGAAACGATGATCGTCCGCCGCCACTGCGAAGCGCTGGCCGAGACGAGCCGCTTCTTCACCGCGCGCGGCGTGCGACCGTTCATGGCCGCCCGCACCGTCAGCGACGACCGCGCGCTGACCTATGTTCGTGCGGGGCTCGGGATGACGGTCATGCCGCTGAGCTTTGCGAGCGAAGGCATCGCGATGATTCGGTTGACGGGCTTCGATCCGACGCGGCGCGTAGGCGTGCTGGTGGCGAACGATTCCGCCTCGCGCATCGAGGGAAGCGTCATGGTCGCGGCGATCGAGGAGACGTTCAGTGATCTGCACGCGGCGGGGGCCGGTGCCGACGATCTCGACTGACGCTATGTAAAAAGCTGTCCCGGCGTACCGGTCATCAACGGAAATGGTGGAGCCGAGGGGGATCGGTTAAAATCCCCGTAAGCACTGAAAAACAAAGGATATTTATTTCGGCGTCGGGACCACTGTGTTAGCCCTTTGTACTAGCTGAGGCAAGAGCTACCTCCGACATCTGGCATCGTGATAGCCGCGACAGCAGTGCTTCAATTGCGACCTCGGCTGACTCGACTTCGCACGTGGCTTCCCGTTAAGCTTTCGGAGGGGGGCTTAGCGCAAATTTCAGTCCCGCCTCTTAGGAGGGCTACTGCCCCCCGCTGCGGAGTAGATGCCTATTATGGATTGTTTGGCATGACGATTAAGCCTCAGGTCGCTGGACGCTGTATCTTCTGTAACGGCTTTAAGATGAGCAAAGAACACGTCTGGTCAGACTTCCTTACTAAGCGCGGCTTAATTCCCCATCAAGAAAACCATACATTCCAACAAATAGGGTTACGCGATGCTACCAGTAGCAATCCGATAATCGTTGCTCCGCCTCCACGAACAAAACCTGGGCCGTTAGCTCAGACAAAAATCAGGAACGTCTGCGTATCCTGCAACACTGGATGGATGCAAGGAATGGTCGGTGCGGTCGTTCCAATTGTAGAGCCGCTCGTAAGGTCCGAAGCCATTCGGCTGGATGGTAATCAGCAGTCTAATCTTGCAAACTGGATAGCAATTTCGACGATTATGGCGGAATTTACGGACGTCAGAACTGCCGGAATTCCCAAAGATGACCGCGTTTTCCTTATGAATGAGAGGCGCCCGCCAGACAACTGGACGATCTTAATTGGACGCTATTCAGGGACTGCGTGGAGCCCGATCCGCTACCGGCATCATGGCCTAGACGTTGCAGCTTCAAAATCGTTTGATATAGCAAAATCTAACGCTGATGTATCAGACAGGCAACAAGTTAGCACTTCGGTGCTTGGTGGCCTTACAATTCACGTAATGAGTTCGACAAGTAAAGGACTTGTCTCAGCTTTCCGAAATTCCCTTCCTACTGAGATGGCCTGCATTCACCCTTTCGTTGCGGAAATAAACTGGCAACTTCAGCCGAATATTGATGATACCCGATTGTTAGATATTGCGGACTCATTCCGTGACGCCGTTATCCATATTACTCGCAACAAGCTCTGGTACACACCATAAGTACATCAACAATCCCCGCGACCTATTTTTGATAGAGATTTGCGAGAGGGCAATTCCAACAAGAGTGAGCGCGGTTTACCCCGTATGCCCGGTCCGCCCCGCAGGCGATTATGACACGCCTAGCGCGACCTGCATTATCGCGCGTGGTTCTCCATCCCTGCATGACGTGTCACTATCGCCAAGCCCTCGACCTACTGGATTGATCGAACGAACCTGAGGAACCGGCTTGCTACCTCGACTGTTCATGGGTATACGTTCGTTGACTAGTGAACAGGGACCGATGAAATGAACCTCCGCCGCATGACCAAAGCCGTTGCCTACCTACGTGTCAGCACGGACAAGCAGGGCTTGAGCGGTCTAGGCTTGGAGGCGCAACGGGAGGCAGTGGCACGATACGTCGCTGCTAACGGTGTTGAGCTTGTCGGAGAGTATATCGAGGTCGAGACAGGCAAGGGAGCCAATGCCCTAGCCAAGCGTCCCAAGCTTGTTGCCGCTCTTGCCGATGCGAAGAAAGCAAAGGCTGGCCTAATCATTGCCAAGCTGGATCGGCTTGCCCGCAATGTTCATTTCATATCGGGACTGATGGAGACTGGCGTAGAGTTCGCTGTTGCCGATATGCCTAACGCTGACCGGTTCCAGCTTCATCTGTACGCTGCGCTTGCTGAGAAGGAGGCGGAGGTAATCAGCCAACGGACTAAGGCCGCTCTAGCTGCTGCCAAGGAACGGGGAACGGAACTGGGGAAGCATGGCAAGGTGCTTGCTGCTGCTAACAAAGCTGAGGCAATGGACCGGCTTGAACCTATCGCCGCTGACATACTGGCCTTGAAGGCTGAGGGATTGTCTATGCGTAAGATGGTCGAGGCTTTGAACGCTCGCGGTATTGCATCGCCAGCCGGAGGGAAGTGGCATCCTTCCAGCTTGCACAAGGCGCTTGCTCGATTGGAACCGGCGTACTCTCCGGCTTGATACCGCGCAGGCGACGGGAAGGCCCGCGCATCCGCCCACGGGAGTCGCTGGGCTCGATTAGGAAGGGTCCGGGTACTTGCCCAGCCGGATTGTCGGAATGAGTCTGAGAGGGGCTTATTCGGGGTCGGCAAAGTTCCGGCTAACCCTGCCATCCATTTCGGGACCGTAGTCCAATGGGAAACCTTCCCGTATCTGTCGGTCCCGGTATCACAAGGAATAGCAGATATGAACTTTAGGTTGATCAAGAGATTATCAGAGGCTTGAACCTAAGACCTCTCAATAGCCCAGCTTAATTTAGTACCGTCACGATACAGAAACCTATTCATCATCGCCGTAGCTAGGAAGCCCTAGGAAGATTGACCGCCTTAAGCGGTAGATACCACAGCCCGCGAGGGTTAGCCGCAGGGCGAAGGGGTGTGCCGACTTTAATAGTTTGGCCCACGGTATCGGACGCTAGGCTCTACAAGCGACGTATGATCTAACTCAAGATGATGCTGCTGTATTTGCTGCCCACTGACTGTAGCTGAGACATTCCGTCTCTACCTATGTAGTCGATTATCTCCATATCCGTTTTACGGGTAGCATCCGGTTTCGGAAGCTTGGGGGGTAGGGGGGACGCTAGGATACAGCTTAATATTCTCTAATCTAAGATGATAATAGATAGTATTATATCTATGTATCATTGGTACTCTACGGCCCTATTCTGTATCTCTCATACGCATCCTTCAGATTAGCATAGTAAGCAATACCAAGGCCTGCCCTGTGCCTTTGTGTAGCTACTGACTAGATACTCTGGTTTTCGTCATTGGTTATCCAGTGATCTACCTACTATGCTAATCTGAGGAATGTAGGAGCGTTTGATCTTAACAGGTCCGCTTCATGGCAAGCATTATGTACGGCGCATAGGCTTGCCGCTCCTCTCCCTATAGTATCCGTTCTCTATCATCCCGGTAAAATCCAAATCCGTCGAGTTGAGCCCATGATAGAGGCAGATACTAAGGCCTGTCAGCTAGTGCATTGCCCCTGTTGATAGCTGACAGGCCGCCCAATCCCATATCGGTAATATTCCCGTTCCCTTTTGCTTATACGCAAGGGGGCTATCTATATCGAATATTTGTCAAAGTTATGACGTCAATTAAAGGATACATGATGACCACTACGACCATTGACCTTAGCCGCCTCCATGATCCCCGCGTTGCTACCCATATCGACGGGATTGATAGCCGTGCGAAGGGAGGCTTTCGCCTTGCTCTCGATATACTCGGTATCCCTCAACCGGACTACGCTAAGTGCAAGCCTGCCGGTCGCCCGTCTATTGCAAGGCTAATGGCTGCTGCTGATGCAGATACCGGCACAATCCATTCCTACCGCCACGAAAAGCTAAAGATCGGGGCATTCGCTCCGCGTCCCTAATTCCCTCTATTTGTTACAAGGAAAACCAATGACACAGAACACCACGCTCGCAGATATCGCTACTGAGATTGAAACCCTCAACGCTACGCTGCCTAAAATTAGAGCCCTTGTTGATCTAATCGGTCAGCCTGCCGTCCTCAAGGCCGATGAAGTTGCTAAGGCTCTTGCTGATGCCAAGGAACGGTTCGCTGATGCTCTTGCTAATCAGGCAACAGTAGAGCGGGCAGAACGGATTAAGGATTTCTCCGGTATCCGCGTTACGACCAAGCCGGGTAACAACCTGTTGGATACGACATTCATCATTCACTATACCCGTAATACTTGGGACATACGGAATAATGAGTCTGTTCCTATGGAGCATGAATGCTCAGGCTTTGCCCAGTTAGATGATGCCGCATACGAATATCTTGTAACGGTAAAACCTCAGGCGATCCCTGCCGCTATTATGAACTTGGCACCGGGCAATCCTCAAGATGCGTTCGGGGCGTACTTCATGGCTCAAAAGCGGGGTTACGTTAAGGGCGCGGCGGTCGCTGCGTAATGTCTAACCTTGATGATCGGGGAACCGGGGATGCGCCAAGGCCATCCCGCCCCGATTACGAACCCAAGGTCGCTCTAGTCCCGAAAACCCTAGACGATCTGATGCAGCGGGCAGGCCCCTACGCCGATGCCGTCAAAGCCCACGTCGAATGGTCCGCTGTAACGGTATGGCTGATGAAGACAGACGGCGAGCAGCTTGCAGCCGTATCGTTGCCGGTCCGTGTCGCTCACCTCTCCGTACTCCTGACAAGGGAGGCTGAGGAACATGCCGCAGGGTGGCCCCGGCTAAGCGGCCCTGCCGTAACTCCGGCAATCTACGGTTATTCCCCGGACAGCCAATGCGAAGCCCGACACTCCGCCGCTCAAGTCCGTTCGATCTGGGAAGCCAATGGCCGTCCATACCTTCGGGCTAGCGATTGCAAGTTCGGCTTCCAGTACCTTGCCGCCTGCATCCGCTCCGGCGTGATCCCTCCCGTCCCGACGATTGGCGACGTGACACCTACCGCGCCAGCCAGACCGGCACCGCCCCACATTCTAAATATGTACAAGGAATAAAACCAATGACCGCACTAACTTCCCGCCAAGCTATTAAGGTGAAGGCCGCTCTTTCGCTGATTGCAGTACATGGGCACAATCCCCGTACTGTACAGAAGCAAGCTCAGGACGAATTGGCTAAGGGCTTGCCTGCTAATATCGCTTACAAGAATGCGCTAGATGCTTTCACGGCTCGCGTTCCTGCATTGAAGAATACCCTAGAGATTGCTGTCGATCTTATTCATAACAGCGATGATGCTACTGTCTTGATGTATGACAAGGCGCTGACTGCATACAATAACAGCGGCGACGAAAGCCATCTTGATAATCTCGCGCCTATGATCCTTGAGGATGCTAAGGCATTGGCTATCAGCAAGGGCGAAGTTACCGAAGCCGATGCAGCTAGCTGGACCGTTGATGATGCACTAGGTAGCACTGTCGAAGCCTATGCTGAAACGCCAGATGTTCCTGAGGCGTCTTCGATCCCGCCCGGTGAGACGGTCAAAAGCTCATTCGGTTTTAATATCCCCAAGCCGAATACGCCACAGGCCCCGCAGCAGCCCGCTCAGGCACCGGCAACGGGTCCGCAGTGGATCATGGGTCCGACCGGCTATACCCTTGTAGCGCAGGCTCCCAGCGGCCCACAGGCAGGCCAGAGCATGACGGGCTATGATCCCTACAAGGGCGGGCAGGATGCCACCGGCTACCGAGTTCCGCAGACCGGGGAAGCTGCACGGCGTTCGCATGGCACCCCAGTAGGCGGCGTCAATCACATGCAGGGCGAGACAGGATACCGCGTCACCCCGACCGGAGAGCAGGCCCGCCGCGAGGCTGGCGTCCCGCTTGGTCCCGACGCCTACTAAACCAGCTAGGAGAGTCGCTGAGAGGCGATAGATAATCCGGCCACACAGATACCCGAACGCATCCGATTGACTCCCCAAGGGGCTGAACGGGCGCAAATCGGGTATCTGTATGTTGGGCTTTATGGCTTCCCGATTTCCAGCCCCGGCACCCGGTAAGTTGCCATAGCCTCCGCCAAGCTGTGTAGATCGTATCCGCTACCGTAATCGTCGGCTACGTCTTTGCCTGCATGGCCCATTAGTTGCCGCTGCACTCCCTCCGCGATCCTGGCCCTACGGACATAATCCTTAAAGGTATGACGGAAGGAATGAAAAACCTTGCGCCTGTCGGTAATGCCGCAAACATTTCTAAGGTAAGGCCCAAACCATTCACCCCATTTTGCAGTAAGCCTACCAAAGATATTAGGCTTTAACTCTGGAAACACCCTTCCCTTTTGATCGGGTAGTTTCTCGACATAGGCGATAAACCCAAGGCGCTCTAACTCGGGATGCAATGGCACAAACCGTTCACTTGCAGAGTTCTTGATCCTGTTCGCCTGCCCCTTGTCGTCGGTAGCGCCAGTGATGTGTAGGAACCAACCCGACAGCATCTTGCCATCTTGATCGGGGTAATCCTTACGCTGCACGTCTGACACGCGAAGCTGTCCAATTTCCTCTAGCCGCGCCCCAGTGAATAGACCGAGCAGGGGTAGCCAATATGCAGCTTCAAGCCTGCCGCCCTTGGGACGCTCCCCGTTGGCATAGACCGGGCTGGAAAAGATAGCCTGCAAATCAGACAGGGAAAACGGTTGGCGCTGCATCTTGCCGCCGTCAGCTACCTTGACGCTAATGCCCTCAGCTACGTTCGATGGCGCTAGATCATTCTGATATGCCCAGCCTAGCAGCGTCCGCAGGCGGGATAGCTTCATGTTTGTATTGGCGACGGACTGCCCTTCTAGGAGCAGCTTGTCTTTGAAGGCTAGCACGTCCTGCCGAGTAATCCGCTCGACCGACTTGCGCTCAGTCCGCTCATAGAACCACCGGGCTACGGCTTCATGGGTATCCTTGCCTTTCGCTACCACGCCCCGCTCCGCTGCCCAGCGATCTAGAATATCCTTGTCGAGATACAGACCGGAACCGGTAAGCGGCTCGCATTCAACGGCTTGATTTTGGCTTTCCGATGCGCGGGCATTTTGTCCGTAGCGAGCATGGAGGCTATTTCGCAGAGCTTCCAGTTCCGCCCCTGCCCTCTCCCGCTCATGCAGCACCAACAAGCGCCCAGCCCTAGCTATCTCAGCCGGGGAAGCCTCAGCCTCCCTGCCCTCACTAAGCGCATCCATGATCGGGCCTAGAGCTTCATGCTCCATATCAGCGGCGAATGATTCGTCAGCGGCATAGTCGGCTTGCTCTTGCTCAGCCTCCCACCGTTGCCGATCCCGCTCAATCTGGGCAGCAGACTTAGCAGGTATAGGCTTAGAGGCAGGCTTTGCAGCCGTGTCACGATCCCGCTCCGCTTGCTTAAGCAGGGCGTGAGCCTCTTTCGTCATATCGGGTATCACGGCTTTAGCGGCGTCACGGTCCTTTAGACCTAGTGAACGCTTTATCTCCCGCTTCCCAGCCATGAAGGGACGCAGGTCCGCAGGTATGCCCATACGGAAATAATAGACCCCGTTAGGGGCTCTGTGGAGGTATGAACACATAGGCTTCCGTCCTCGTACCTTTGTACTAGACGCTTGTAAAAAGCCTTTGTTTCCCAACACTTTACCGTGATTTCAACGGCTTAAAGAGAATGGTGGAGCCGAGGGGGATCGAACCCCTGACCTTTCGCATGCCATGCGAACGCTCTCCCAGCTGAGCTACGGCCCCATTCCCGTTGGGAGGCGGGTCACTAACCGGACCCGCCCAGGTTGGCAAGCGGCGTGAATGCCGCCTGCCAAATTTATTGCACTTAACGCTCGTGCTCGTCCTGCGGCGTCTCGACGCCGAGGTCGTCGTCGCCGCCGAGATCGACTTCGTCGTCCGCCGACGGCTCTTCGTCCTCGCCGGTGATCGAGGCGATATCCTCTTCCTCGTCACCCTCGAGATCCGCGTCGGGCTTCTTGGTGTCGGGCT
>Ga0308164_10001449_pt1 | contig 27786 bp, 25 predicted proteins | sample PhyTR2_FD_201031 | JGI IMG/M metagenome (GOLD analysis project Ga0308164, IMG submission 201031) | Phyllosphere microbial communities from UC Gill Tract Community Farm, Albany, California, United States - DLSLT.R2 | ecosystem: Host-associated > Plants > Phyllosphere > Unclassified | place: USA... | reverse complement strand
AACAGGCCAGCCGCTGCGAGATCGATGCAGCACTGCGCGGTGAATTTAATGCGTTGCGCGCCCAGGTGGCGATTAACGATGGCAATACCGATGAAGCGGAGCGGCTGGCGAAAGTGGCGCTCGACACTCTGCCAGCGAGCCGTCACTACAGCCGCATTGTGGCAACCTCCGTGCATGGTGAAGTGATGCACTGCAAAGGCGAGCTGGATGATTCGCTCAAACTGATGCGGCAGACCGAACAGATGGCGCGGCGCGATGAAGTCTGGCACTACGCCCTCTGGAGCCTGATTCAGCAGAGCGAGATTCTGTTTGCTCAGGGTTTTTTGCAGGCAGCGTATGAGATCCAGAGCCGCGCCTTTGTGCTGGTCGACGAACAGCACCTGGCGCAGTTCCCGCTGCACGAGTTTCTGCTGCGCATTCGCGCTCAGTTGCTGTGGGCCTGGGGACGACTGGAAGAAGCGGAGCAGGCGGCCCGGGAAGGCATCAAAGTACTGAACGGTTTCCAGCCGCAGCAGCAGATTCAGTGTCTGGGATTGCTGGTGCAGTGCTCACTGGCACGCGGCAATCTGGATAACGCTCGCAGCTACCTGAACCGGCTGGAAAACCTGCTGAACAATGGCAACTGGCACAGCGACTGGATAGCCAATGCCGACAAAGTCCGGGTGATTTACTGGCAGTTGACCGGCGACAGCCAGAACGCCCGCGACTGGATGCGGCAGACGCCTAAACCTGCCTTTGCCAATAACCATTTTCTGCAGGGACAATGGCGGAACATCGCCCGCGCGCAGATCCTGCTGGGTGATGTCAGCCAGGCGGAAGTGGTGCTGGAGGAGCTGAATGAGAATGCCCGTGCCCTGCGCCTGATGAGCGATTTAAACCGTAATCTGCTGCTGCTGAATCAGATCTACTGGCAGACCGACCGCAAAGCGGAGGCGCAGCGTGTCCTGATAGAGGCGCTGAAACTGGCGCGCAGCACCGGTTTTATCAGCCATTTCGTGATTGAAGGCGAGATGATGGCGCAGCAGCTACGGCAATTGATTCAGCTGAATACCCTGAATGAGCTGGACAGCCACCGCGCCCGGCGCATCCTGCTGGAGATCAACAAATATCACCGTCACAAATTCGCCCATTTTGATGAAGGCTTTGTCAGCCGGTTGCTTAACCACCCTGACGTGCCGGAGCTGATCCGAACCAGTCCCCTGACGCAGCGTGAATGGCAGGTGCTGGGATTGATCTATTCGGGCTACAGCAACGATCAAATCGCCGGTGAGCTGGCGGTGGCCTCCACCACCATCAAAACTCATATCCGCAATCTCTATCAGAAGCTGGGCGTCACCCACCGCAGCGAAGCGATGAATCAGGTTCAGTCGCTGCTGAAAATGATGGGATACGTCTGACGACAGGCGTATTCAGGGGCGGGCTTCAGCCCGCTCATGCTGAAAACCTAAAAGCGTAATGAGGAAATTTCCCCCCAACCCAGCCCGTGTTATCAAACCGCAGAAGGGTTAAACAGCCCTGTTCAGGCAGGCTTTTCGCGCAGTGCGCCGGCGATAGACTTACCGGGTAAATTTCAGCGGCATCTGATTATCGACATGTTCGTACGATGACCTTTTTTCAGGCCCGGACAAATTCCCCTGCCGGGTCCCTTATACATTATTACCGTCTCGTTAAAAATCGCTGGTGATATATTTATCTGTCTGGAAAGAAGATTTTTAAATAAGCCTGACGGCAATCCCGACCGGCTTCGCTTTATTTAGCGCTTCGTCTTTAATTTTTTTTGCATTATTATGGAGAGTGTCTATGCTTATTTACTGAGTGGTGACTGACGGCTAAGTTATATTGTCGTCTGCCATTTGTTCGGAAGTTAAAATTACTTACTGATTAAAGAGAGGTATTTATGACTGAACATCGCGGTGGTTCTGGTAACTTTGCAGAAAATCCTGAAAAAGCCTCTGAAGCAGGCAAAAAAGGTGGACAAAACAGCGGCGGAAACTTCGCCAACGATCGTGAAAAGGCGTCTGAAGCCGGTAAAAAAGGTGGCGAACATAGCCATGGCGGCGGACGTAAGAGCGATTGACGCAGTATAACGGTTGACGGATAACTGCACTTGCGGAATCAACCCCCCTGGTTTCCGGATCTGCATTTATCCATCCGTTATTACCGGCGTCGCAGGCCGGGCTGTATTAAATACGGCTCGGCCTGTTACTTATTTATTTGATTTATGTCAGGATGTCGTCATTTATTATTATCCCGATCCCTGAATAAAATATCAGGTCTTCGGGTTCCGCCTTTCCCCGTTCGTATTTTCATTCGACTGACACTCTTTTTCTGCATAGCCTCCATCTGTCGTTTCTGTGTGAACTTACACGAGGGCGATATTTGCCTGTCTCATTGTCTTCAATTTCTGAAAACGGCAGGCCATCGTGGCATACCTCAGCTTTCGCTTTTTGCGGGAGGGTTATTATTCCGACGCGGGTACCGGCAGCGGGCGATGTGACTTTTTACGATGATGTACCGGCTCTTCCGGTTACGATGGGATTCACTGTTCTGCTTTTACTCTGTCGTCCTGCTGTTTTCAGGGCGTCTCGCTACGCCCGTCTTTCCCGATAGGCAGAAGGAGACGTCCGGCCTGGTATGTCCGCTCTACCGCCAGCGCACCGTGAAAAGGTTATCTGCGTCTCCTGCGAAAGGGGCATATGCCTGCAATCACGGCGGGTTAACGCAGCGTATAGAGGTGTGGGAATGCCTGCGGTGCCAGTGATGCGTATGGCACCAGGTTCAGCTGCGCTACACACTCATCCGGCGTTTACCCCGTGTTTCTCTGAGTGATTCGGGCACTGGGTTCTCTGTTGCTGAAATAGCCGGTCGCGTGTTACGCCAGACTGGAGTCGTGCCGGTGATCTCATCGCGGACAACGTATACAACCCAGCATGCGGCATTTTAATTGAGTGTTTTAAACATTTAACGTGCGTGTTTTGCTGCTTTTTTTGAACGCCGGTACTCTTCAAGGTAAGGCAGTACTTCCAGCACAAAAATACCCGTAAGCACAGCCACGATATAACCTGTTGGCAACGGATCTGTCCTTTGTTTCAGTTCAAAGCGTGCCGGCTCGTCTCCGAAACCAAACAGCGCCAGAAACTGTGGCCAGTGTCGTGAAATGACCAGCAGCAGCGCCATAAGAGGAACCATTTCCAGAAAACTGTGTACATGCTGTTCAATCGGTGAAACCCGCCTTGCAGTAACGGCATAGCTGACATCCCACAGCGCGGTAGCTTCATGACAGAAAAACAGCACAATCATAAATCCAATAACCAGCGCATTCACATCCAGGAAGAGTGCTGAAAGCAAAGGAAGCCCCATCTCCAGAAACATCAGGATATGAATATAGGTCTCCTTCAGTCCGGTTGTCTTTTCAATGTCCGTAGCCCGGTGACAAAGCCAGTCGGTGAAACCGGCGATAAGCCATACGGGAAGGACAAAGTAAAGCAGCAGCAACATCTGAGGATCGAAATTAAGCATTAAACATACCTGTATACCTGAAACAGGAAAGCATAGGATGTATGCGATGATGTGCAAGCAAGTAAGCGAAAGAACCGGCGCTGCAGCAAATTAATCATGGATGGAAGAGCAACATTATTCAGCATGAAGCAGGCTGACCATTTTTTCTTCAGGAAGAGATGTTACCTGTAGTGATAACGTGGCAAGAAGTCAGGAGATCTACATATTCCGCTCCGCTTTCTTAAACCTTCCGGAACCAGTCAGTACAGGCATCCGTGCGCGAAGAAATAACCCTGCAAGTAACTCTGATGCATACAGGGTATTCTGATTAGTTTTAGGATTTTTCTATGCTTTACTGGAATCTTACTCGTTAAGTTAAATACGACCCGGGTACATCTGTTATCCAGGTGACAGTCGGCCTGTTGAATAACCGCATCAGGTCGTGGATCATGGTGAGAAAGACTTACCATGCTTCATCGCTGAACCGAAAGCACTGACAATGCCGCAACCGGTCATGACTTTTCGCTTTTGATTTTCAAGAACCATGCGTTAAAACCTCTTCATTCACTTATCTCGGTTAAAGGGTGTGAATTCCTTATTCAGGAATTCACACCCTTTGCTGCGTCAGCATCAGGTCAGGGCTTTTTTGTCAGCAGGCGTCGGTGTCTCAGGGCGAATTCTGAACCAGATCGCGTACATCGCGGGCAGGAACACCAGCGTAATTACGGTGCCGCCTAACGTGCCGCCAATCAGGGTATAAGCCAGGGTTCCCCAGAAGACTGAGTGCGTAAGCGGAATAAATGCCAGAATAGCGGCCATTGCCGTCAGCAACACCGGACGGGCACGTTGTACCGTTGCCTCCACCACCGCATCAAACGGTGCAAGTCCTTCCTGCTCATTGTGATGAATCTGGCCTATCAGGATCAGGGTGTTACGCATCAGGATGCCCGACAGCGCAATCAGGCCAACCAGGGCATTAATGCCAAACGGCTGGTTAAACAGCAGTAACGTAGGCACCACACCAATCAGCCCCAGTGGGGCGGTAAGGAAAACCATCACCATCGCTGACATCGACCGTACCTGCAGAATGATAATCAGCAGCGTCACGGCGATCATTATCGGAAACAGCGGTGCCATCGCTTTCGTCGCTTTACCGGATTCCTCGATAGAGCCCGCCTGCTCAATACGGTATCCAGCCGGAAGTTTGTCGATTACCGGCTGCAGTTCTTTGAGCATGGCGGTGGAGACATCCGGTGGCTGCAGGTGCTCAGCAATATCGCCACGTACCGTAATTGTCGGGGTGCGATCGCGACGACGCAGAATCGGATCTTCCATGCGGACGCCGACTTCCCCTATCTGTGAAAGCGGAACACGCTGACCGGCGGAACCGACTAAGGTAAAGCCCGCTATTTTGGCCGGATCAAGCCGGATGTCGCCCGCCGCGCGTCCCATAACCTGCACAGAGCGGATGTCTTCACGCACCGATGTGATCGGAACGCCTGAAAGCAGGAACTGAAGCTGCTGAGCAACAGCATTTGAGTTCAGGCCCACGGCCTGCAGACGATCCTGATTGAGCGTGAAATGCAGCGTCGGCACACGCGGGCCCCAGTCGGTATTGACGGTTCTCATCATCGGACTGGCCTGCATCACCGCCTCCACTTTGTCTGCAATATCACGCAGCGTGTTCGGATCCGGACCCATAACGCGATAAGCCACCGGGTAGGGCGAGTAGGGACCAAACACCAGTTGTGTCACGCGGACGCGCGCTTCTGGTGCCAGTCCTTGAGCCGCCGCTTCGCGCAGCCGGAACTTCAGTGCCTCACGCGCCTCCTGGCTGTCCGTCAGCACTACAATTTTTGCAAACGAGGGATCAGGGAGTTCGGGTGCCATAGCCAGATAAAAACGCGGTGACCCCTGGCCGATATAGGACGTGACGATTTTTGCCTCTTTCTGCTTCTGAAGCCACGCTTCTATTTTTGCAGTCGTGGCGCTGGTCTCCTCGATTGAGGTGCCATAAGGCATCTGAACTTCTACCAGCACTTCCGGACGGTCTGAGGTAGGGAAAAACTGTTTTTTAACCAGCCCCATACCGAGAACAGCGACGGTAAAGATGGCAATAACCGATCCTGCTACCAGCCATTTTTTCGCGATAACGCGAGTCAGTACGCGCCGGAAGCGATTGTAATGACGGGTGTTGTAGATGGCAGCATGCCCTCCCTCCACCGTTTTGATTTCCGGCAGCATTTTCACGCCCAGATAAGGCGTAAAGACCACCGCTACCACCCATGAGGCGATCAGGGCGATGCCCACAATCCAGAACATGTTGCTGGTATATTCGCCAGCGGTGGACTGTGCAAACCCGTTGGGCATAAAGCCCACGGCCGTAACCAGCGTACCCGCCAGCATCGGCGCAGCCGTATGGCTCCACGCATAGGCGGACGCTTTGATACGGTCGTAGCCTTCCTCCATTTTCACCACCATCATTTCTATGGCGATAATGGCGTCATCCACCAGCAAACCCAGTGCCAGGATCAGGGAACCCAGCGTGATGCGGTCAAAGTTTTTACCGGAAGCCTCCATCACGACAAAAACGACGGCCAGCGTCAGTGGCACGGCGGCGGCGACCACGACGCCCACCCGCCAGCCCATACTGACGAAGCAGACCACCATTACCACCAGCAGGGCGACAAAGAACTTGACCATGAACTCATCAACGGCGGAACTGATGTTGACGGACTGATCGGTAACCTTGGTCAGCGTCATGCCAAGTGGCATACCCTGATTGATTCTGGCCGTTTCCTCATCCAGCGCTTTACCGAGATCCAGACCGTTCCAGCCATCACGCATGATGATGCCCAGCAAAAGAGCCGGTTCTCCCTGGTTACGCACCATAAAGGTCGCTGGATCTTCGTAGCCTCGTTCAACCGTTGCCACGTCCGAGAGACGCAGCGTTCTGCCCTGGGCTACGACAGGCGTTTCGCGGATTTTCTCCAGTTTGTCGAAGGCACCATCAAGACGAATAAAGACCTGGGGTCCGCTGGTATCAATCGAACCGGCAGGGGTCAGTACGTTCTGACTGTTCAGTGCGGAAAAGATATCCTGCGGAGAGATACCGAGCGTGGCCAGCCGGTCATGAGAGAACGAGACAAAAATCCGCTCACTCTGCTCACCAATAATGTTGACCTTTTTTACGCCGGGCACATGCAGAAGCTGCTGGCGCAGCGATTCTGCATCCCGGGCCAGTACGCGCTGTGGCTCCCCCTTCGCCTTAAGCGCAAAGAGCGCAAAGGTAACGTCAGAGAACTCATCGTTAATTATCGGTCCGATCACGCCCGCCGGCAGGCTTTTAGCTTCATCACCCAGCTTTTTACGCGCCTGATAGAATTCCTCCTGCACTTCTGACGGCGGCGTGCTGTCCTGCAGTGACAGCATGGTAAAAGCCAGACCGGGACGGGTGTAGGTCTCACTGCGGTCATACCACTTGAGCTCCTGCAGACGCTTTTCAAGTGGCTCGGCAACCTGATCCTGCATTTCCCGGGCGGTTGCACCCGGCCAGGCAGAGATAATGGTCATCTGCTTGACGGTAAACGGCGGGTCTTCAGCCCGTCCGAGTTCGAAAAACGACAGAATACCGGCGACAGTAATCAGAATAATGAGGAACAGGGTGATTGAACGCTCGCGAACCGCAAGCGCGGAAAGGTTGAAACGCCCGCTGCTCATGGCTGACTCCCGGCAGCAGTAGCGCTGCTGGGTGGCGCTATTCGCACTGCTTCACCGTCATGCAGCAGATGTGCCCCCAGCGCGACTACCTGATCGCCCGGCCGAAGGCCACCGGTTACGCTGGCTGCATCGTCCCCCAGGCCGAGCACCTGGACGGATTGCCATGACACTTTGGCCGGCTTGCCTGAAATAGCCCAGACGCCAGCACCTTTGCCCGGGTCATAAATCGCCGCCAGTGGTACCTGTAATACCTGACCGGGCATTTTATCTTCTGCTATATGCAGCGTAACGGTGGAGCCGAGCGGCGCGCTGGCCAGCGCGCCTTCAAGCACATACCTTGCTTCAAAAGTCCGCGTTACAGGATCAGCCGCATCGGAAAGGAGACGCAGCCTGGCGGAAACAGACTGCTTTGCTGAACCGTACAGCGTGGCCTGCGCCTCGCTGCCAATTGCCGGCCGCAGCGTCTCGGGCAGTTGTACGATGGCTTCACGCTGGCCTGCTCTCGCCACTCTGACGACTGGCTGGCCTGCCGCAACGACCTGTCCGGGTTCAGCTAATGTATCCATGACCACGCCGTCCGCATCCGCCAGCAGTACGGCGTAACCTGTTGCATTACGGGCGACATTGGCCTGTGCCTGAGCAGCGCTGAGTTCGGCCCTGGCCGAATCGGCGGCGGCTTTTATCTGATCGTAGGCCGACGCAGAAACAGCGCCTGCAGCGACCAGCCCGCGATAACGCGCCTCATCATCCGTTGCCTGTCTGGCGCGAGCCCGCGCAGCCGCAACGGCCTGTGCCTGCGCCTGCGCCTGGAGACTCAGGTCAACCGGATCCAGACGCATTAAGGGCTGACCACGCTTAACGGTCTGGCCGGTATCGACCAGACGCTCAAGAATTTTGCCCTCTACCCGGAAGCCGAGGTCGCTTTGGGTGCGTGCCACAACAACGCCGGTGAACGCGCGGTAGGCATCGGCAGCACTCACCACGGTAGCCACCCTGACCAGGGGAGGCTGAGTACGCGGATCGTCGGTGCCGGACGGGTCGCCGCAGGCCACCAGGGCCAGCGGCAACAGGCAGAGAGCAAGGGTGGCAGGTTTGAGCCTGAGCATAGGTTACCTTATTCATTAAGCATGACAGTGAACGCATTTTCAGACCAGTGACTATTAATGTCAATAGTCACAATTTCAGGGTAAAACACGTTTCTGCCTGAGGCTGATGACAGCACCGCTTAGGAAGCCGTAAAGCAGAGGCTCATGTATCTGGTCATTCCTGCAACCGCACCGCGAGGTAGCCAGATTGACAACTAGTGACTATTTGGTAATGTGGTCACAATTCTGGATTATCTCAGGGACTCTTAATGTTCTCCTTACGTACCCTCTCATTGATGGTCAGCTCCGGGCTGCTGGCCGGTTGCGCTGTCGGGCCAGATTATCACCGCCCTGACGTGCCTCTGCCTGATCGGTATCAGTCTGCCATGCAGCAGAGAAGCGCAACCCGCCCGGCTAACTTTGCCGTCTGGTGGGAAGGCTTCAATGACCCTCTGCTGAGTCGGCTGGTTTCGGATGCGCTGGCCCGGAATCTCGATCTTGCCCGGGCATCTGCCCGCATGGCGCAGGCACGTGCAGGTCTGGGTACCGCGACAGCTGCGCTGCTGCCATCGGGTAATGTCAGCGGACAGGCTTCACGGGCTTATCAGTCGGTTGAAACCCCGCTGGGGCAGGTTCTCAGTTCGACGCCGGATTACAATCGCTATGGCAATGCTTATGAAACCAACCTTAATGCAGGCTGGGAGATTGACCTCTTCGGTGGCCTGAGGCGCGGCCGCCAGTCAGCCCTGGCTGATTATCAGGCATCAGAGGCGGACGTAGCCGCCACCCGTCTTGCGGTTGCTGCCCAGACTGCCGATATCTATATCACCTTGCGCGGATTACAGGCCCGCCTGGCAATTGCTGACGCTCAGGTCAGAACCCGGCAGGAACTGCTGGAAAAAGTCCAGCTTCTGCACAGCAAAGGAGTGGCTCCTGAATATCAGGTCCGGCAGTCCGAAGGCGAACTGGCGCAGGTTCAGGCAACCGTGCCGGAGCTCCTTACAGGAATAGATGCTGCCATGAATGCACTGGACGTTATGCTCGGTACGCCAGCCGGTACGCATCGCACTGAGCTGACTTCAGCCGGGACCATTCCGCAGGCTCCGCTGATCACATCAACGGGTACGCCTGGCGACCTGCTGCGCCGGAGACCCGATATTATCGTGGCGGAGCGTCATCTCGCTGCCTCAAGTGCGCGTATCGGTGTCGTCATCAGCGAGTATTATCCGAAGTTCTCACTCAGTGCCTTACTCGGCAGCGCAACAGCTGTGTCGGGCGATAATCTCTTCTCCAGCGGTGCCAGCCAGTCGGCAGGCGTGCTGGGACTCCGCTGGCGGCTCTTTGATTTTGGCCGCATCAATGCTCAGATAGATCAGGCTAAGGGGCAGGAAGCGGAAGCGCTTGCTGCCTATCGTCTGTCTGTATTGCGTGCCACTGAAGATGTTGAAAATGCCTTCTCCGCGCTGGTTAACCGAGAAAATCAGACCGCAACCCTGGTCAAAGGTGAAGCAGCCCTTACCAGTGCCCGCCAGTCGTCTTTTGTCGCCTTCCGGCAGGGAACGGCAAGCCTGATAGACGTCCTTCACAATGATGAAACACTTTTACAGATTTCTGATGCCAGAGCACAGGCGCAGACAGAGTCTGCCCGCGCCGCTGTCGCGACATTCAGGGCGCTGGGAGGCGGCTGGCAGCCGTCAGAAACCGATAAAAAGGCGCTTTAAGAGCAGTAAACTTCGATGTGCCTCACTACACACCGGGTCAAAGGCATCGCTGATCTTGCACCGTTGAAAACATGACGAAATGGAACTGATGGCGGGGGACGGATGAAAAGGATCGGTATTCTGGATGTGGATGCGTTAACTGAAAAACTGGTACGGGGGCTGTTTCGTGCCGAACCGGATTCACAGATATTTCTTTTTTGTGGAAACAACGAACGTGCGCGAAAACTTTCAGTAGATCTGCCCTGCTGGACGCTGGATAGTTACCAGGATGTCGTCGATGAAGCTGATGTCATTATTCTCGGCGGGGAAGATCATTATCTGAGGAAAATAGCGCCTCAGATACAGTTACGCTGCCCGCAAACCCTGATTTCTCTTGTACCGGCTATTTCCACTCAGAAGCTGCGTGATTTATTCAGACATACTAACTGTGTCAGGCTGATGCTCGCCTTCGCCGCTGAAATTAACCAATCGAGTGTGCTCCTGACGGCTGCCGATAATGATATTCATACCCTGTTTAACCGGCTAGGCCAGCTAACTGTGTTTACCGATGAAGCAGAATTTGATTTGGCAACGACCAGCATGGGTATGAACAGCTGGTTCTACTTCCTCGCAGAAGGTTTGCAAAGCTGGTTTGTGCAGAAAGGGCTGACAGAGGATATAGCCCGACGGCTGGTCCTCAACGGCTTCAGGGACTTCGTGGAATATGCAGACTATAAGAATTCTGCGGGTCTGGATGAGCTGGGTAAAGAAATTGCACTATCTGGCCTTTATAAACTTGAGGGACTTGAAGTTCTTGCGCAGATGCAGGTTCTTGAACCGTGGCATAACGCCTCTGATACGGTTTTATCGATGATAAAAGAAAATAAGCTACCCTGGAAATGAATCAGGACAAATCATCATCTCCGCTGGCTGTATTACCTCTGAAAGATATCCGCATGCGTTCAGGTAAATAGCTGAGGGACAGCATGACATCATTCAGGGGGGTGAATATCTTAATGGTGGTAAGCCTGTTTAACTATTTTTCTGCACCCGCAGCCAGTCTGGACAGAATGCCCTGCTGAACTCTGAGAGCAGAAGTCAGTAGGGCAGTTTCCGTTGTGCCCGCGATATGGGGAGTGAGAAGCGCATATTCTGATTCCTGTAATGGAGAATAAAAGGGCTCGCGCTCGGCTTCGAAGGTGTCCAGAGCGACACCTGAAATCCATCCTGGATGCTGCTGCATAAAAGCTGCAAGGGCCGTCTCATCAATCAGTCCGCCTCGGGACATGTTGAGTAAATACGCCCCTTTTCTGATACAGGGAAGGGCCGATGCGTTGAGCATATAATGCGTATCAGAGTTCAAAGGCAGGTGAAGAGAGATCATGTCATTCCCGCTGAGCAAAGCCAGCAGGTCATCAGCCCTCATGACGCCAAGCTCATCTGCATCTTTATCCGTGAAGCGGGAACTACCCAGAACGGTAACCGGGCATTGAAAAGGTTTCAGCAGTGCAATCAGCGCCCTGGATATAGCACCACTGCCTGCCAGCCCAACAGAGATATCACCTAACGAGCGCGCAGGAGGCCGTGCTGACTTACTCCAGTGGCCTCTTCGCATCTGATCCTGATGCCAGTTAGTCTGGCGCAGCAGGGCAAGCATCTGCAGCAAGGTAAACTCAGCAACAGCTGTTGCGTTTGCTCCAGGTGTATTAAAAACATCGATTCCAAGTTCTTCAGCCGCGCCGGTATCAATATGATTCAGGCCGACTCCTGCCTGACCAATAACTTTTAACCGTGTAGCAAGGTCATCAGCGGTTAGTGCGCATAGTAACTCTTTCCTCAGGGGTACGTTTTTCCTGAGTTTAATCGCATCGAATCCTCCAAATTGCCGTGCAACCGCCAGAATCTGTTCTTCATCGTGGATGTTAATACTCACGCTTTCAAAATGCCGCTGCGCCTGGTATGCGTGACAACCGTTTTGCGGCAGGTTGACGATAAGCGCGATCTCCGGAGAAATGTAACCAGCTATTTCTTTTATTGATAACTCATCAGGAAGGACATCCAGCAGCATAATTCTACGTTTCATTTTTTGATCCTTAATTTTGAAGAAGTATGCACTAATCTATAAGGGCCTGGCGTCCACCACTTCTCAGCGAGTGGTATGGGAAAGTGCCTTGCGGCGATCGATCCGCTTCTCACATACCGGGAAGCTTGAGAAATGGCCATTGCGCGATAGCCGATAATCTGAATCTTCCCGTCACGATGGTGTGCAATAACATAGAAACGCGCGTCTGCTTTGCCCTGCGAGGGTTGGGAATTGCCAGCCTGCCGGATTTTGCTGTCCGTGATTTGGTTGCAAATGGCACTCTTGTGCCAATACTCAATGAATTTATTAAGTGGCAGGGTACTTTTCACATCCTGTGGCCTGCCAGTAAACACGTCTCACCAAAGATCCGTGCACTGGTCGATTTTTTCACGCAGCGGGTGCTGAAGCCGTAATTCTGAGTAAATAATTTGATGCACTAAGCCAGGGATAAAACCCATTAGCTAAGCAAACGAACCGCGCCTGGAGACTTGCCCGTTACACGCTTAAAAGCCCGGCTGAAAGCAGCCTGAGAGGAGTATCCTAACCGTTGCGATGCGGTGTCGACGGTAATGTTTTCTGACGACAGCCAGCGAACAGCGAGATGCATCTTTACTTCCGTTACATACCGTAGCGGTGGGACGCCGATGGTGGTCTGAAACCTTTCGGCGAATGCGGATCGGGATATATGCGATTCGGCAGCGAGTTCTGCCACGCTCCAGTCCCGGCCGGGTTCACGGTGAATCGCCAGGATGGCCTGAGCCAGACGCGGATCGCGCAGTGCTGCAGCCAGGCCAGGGCTATTGCCGCAACCATCTTCCACCCATCCTCTGATAAACATCGCTCCAGCCACATCGGCAAGCCTGGCGAGAATACCTGCATAGCCCACGCGTCCGGAGCATATCTCACGCTTCATCGCATCAAGTATATGCATGAGTCCCGGCCACTGAATCCCCTTTGCATCGGCATGCATAATTTCAGGCAGCACATCCGCCAGCCGCTGCATGCTTCCCAGATCAATTTTCATACAACCAAAAAACAGCACAGCGCCTGGCGTTTCCTGAGTACTCGGGCAGGTATCAATCCCACTCACTTTTTCATCCAGTGGTGCCGTTTCGATATTGTCGATATCCAGCACGTCGGCAGCTGTTGCCGACAAAAGCTGATGCCGTTCGCCGTGAGGAAGAAATACAGCCTCTCCGGCTGAAAGCGTAAGAACTTCACCGTTTGCACTATGAAGCACCATCTCCCCCACAGCGACGTAGTGCAGATAAGCATGACCGGGCCTGCTTGCGAAGTTCAGGCCAAACGTATCACCCGTCTGGATACGCTGATATCGCACGCCGTATAGCCGCAGGCCGGAAAGCAGCTCGCTGATGAGTTCTGATGACAGAGCGAAGGATGAAGTCATATGCATATTCGGGTTTTGGGTAAAAAATTGCGGGGTTCAGAGCATAGATCATCCAGCTGCGCCTGAATAGACTTCTTCTCCTGAAACGACTTTCCAGGAGACTTAGAAATGACGGATGAAACTTCTATCAGGGTTCACAAAGAAAGAGTGCAAAGAGATGAGAAAATCGAGCCAGCCTGGCTTGCGGTTTTTTCGTTAACCATGGGTGTTTTTGGCCTGCTCACCGCAGAGTATCTACCTGCCAGCTTATTAACGCCTGTCGCCCGGGATTTGGGGGTGTCAGAGTCTCTTGCAGGACAGGCCGTAACAGTGACGGCGGTGATTGCGTTATTTGCCGGTTTACTGTTACCGCGATTAACGCGTGCGCTGGACCGGCGCGTCGTGTTGTTGAGCTTTACTGCCCTTATGATCTTCTCAAATCTGCTCGTGGCGCTCTCTTCAGGTATTGTCATGCTGCTGGCAATGCGCATCCTGCTGGGTATCGCGTTGGGTGGATTCTGGAGTATGGCAGCGGCGGTAGCGATGAGGCTAGTGCCGGAGAGGCTGGTACCGCGGGCGCTGTCGATCATTTTTAGTGGAATCGCGGTAGGTACTGTTGTTGCCGTACCGCTGGGAAGTTATCTGGGCGAGATGTCTGGCTGGCGTAGCGCGTTTATTGCCGCTGCTGCGGTTGGCGCAATCTCTTTCATTTTTCAGTGGCTGACGCTGCCCGGAATGCCGCCGGTAGTCAGGACCAGGACGGCATCCGTATTTTCTCTGCTCCAGAGGCCGGGCGTGAGTGTGGGCATGCTGGGGTGCGTGCTTGCACACACCGGCCAGTATGCGCTGTTTACCTATATACGTCCTGCGCTGGAAGGACTCGCACACATAGACGCAAAAGGGCTGGCATTAATACTTCTGGTGTTTGGCGTTGCTAACTTTATCGGGACACTGTCCGCAGGGTGGCTGATGGAACGCAGCCTGCGTTTTACGCTGATTATTATGCCTGCTCTGGTGGGAGCAGCGGCACTGGGTATGATCACTCTGCCGTTATCAATCGCCGGGCTTACGGCGCTGGTCATGCTGTGGGGGCTGGCATTTGGTGGCATACCGGTGGCGTGGTCAGGTTGGGTCGCCCGGACTCTTCCCGATGAGGCCGAGAGCGCAGGGGGTATGGTGGTCGCCGCCGTGCAATCCTCCATTGCCGCGGGTGCAGCAATAGGTGGTCTGATATATGGCCTCAACGGGGTGACGGGGGTGTTCATTACTGCAGCCTGTATCATGCTTACTGCCGCGCTGGTTATTGCATTCCGGGTCAGAGTCTCGTCATCAGCTGAAGGAACGCAAAGCTTTTAATTTCAGAGACATTTTAAGATGTCAGGACACCTCAATCACACAGCGTAAGATCCCCGGACCGCGCAGCGTTCCAGGCCTGCTGACTGAGTGTGATGGCAAAGGGGCTGGTTAACTTCTGAAGCTGGTTAACAGGCGCTACGGCAAAAAGCGGAGCTTAGCAATAATCAGTAAGTGCCGTTTTACTCACTATTCTGGAATATCACCATTCTCAGTGGTGATTCATACGTGCAGAGAAAATATTCCTTAACAGAGAAGCTTGAAAAACAGTTTCCAGGTGATATCTTCAACACATAACTACCTCATCAGGAAGATAGTGTGATTACTCTCAGGAATATGAATGAAGAAGAATTCAAAAATTATCGCTCTCTTTTCATCCATGAATATTCGCAGGATCTGCAAAACAATCGGGGATATCTCTCCGAAAAAGCACGAATCAAAGCCATAGAATCTATTGATACAGTGTTAACAAAGGGAGTTGTGACCCCGGCTAATCAGCTATGGTGTATCCAACAGCCTGATGAACCAGAGGACGTTATTGGCATCCTCTGGCTGTCGATCACCGGGTCATCAGCCTGGATAAGTGATTTCTACATTTATCCTGACTGGCGCGGCCGTGGATTCGGTGGTCTGGCCTTATGCGAAATGAAAAGATTGCTAAAAATAATAAACATCGATGAAGTCGGACTTAGGGTAGCTCCGAATAATGCCTCAGCCAAAGCACTGTATCAGAAGAATGGCTTTCATATTACCGGCATTAATATGTCTCAAAATTTAAACTAAATAATTCCAGAAAGCGTTTTTACCAATAACCACAGAGAATATCTTTTTTAAAGACCCCGCAGTGCAGCGCCTCATAATACTCATTTGAGGAAATATTTTTTACGATAGGTCGCAGACTCACTATGCTTGCTGAACAGGAGTTATTCAGACATCACGAAATTGCCTGGCTGGAAACCGATGAAAACAGCCGTGCGGCAAAATTTTACATGCAACTCGGCTGGAGTAATAAAGCAAATCTGGATGGCACTTTCATCCGGTTAGAAAAGCAACGTGATAGTTGACCTTCTATAGCTCTCATCTGGTTCCGCTTTTCCCACGCAGCAGGCCTGCATTCTGGAAGGGCCGCTATGCGCGAGAAGTAGACGCTCCATCACTCATATCAGCCGAACTGACAGGCAACACACTCGTCACGACCCGGCACTTCAACAATTATGTTGAACATAGCATTCCATTCTGACTATTCACTCACTTGCTTCCTCAGGCCATTTATTGCCGTGTCAGTAAGAAATAGTACTGATTTGACGCTAGCTTGAATCCGTTCGATGATTGCCGTTCCTGGGCCATTTTGCCATTGAGCACTCCTGTAAAATGCTGCTTGAGACGTGTTCATATGTTCGATGTTATCGAATGCCCGAATCAGGTAGTAAGAATCCTCATCATGCATTGAGTTGCCAAAGGCAATAATGTCAATTCCTGCATCACAATGCATAGGCGCACTTTTCTCAACCATGACTGCATGGAATTCCCGTCCGGTACCTGGTTTTAGGGTGTACTGTATTAACTCAACTGCTCGCATCAATTTCAATCCTTGAGTTTATAGGTTTTGACCTGCTCCCCGTAACCTAACATACCATGATGCAAGTAAAGTGCGCTTCTGGCACGAAGCGGACATATGAGCACAGTGAGGTTCGCTATGAACGAAAAGCGGACGCTGGCCATTCATATATCTACGTTTTTCTCGTTGACCTGCCCAGACGTATATATCATTAATTCAGAGACTCATTAGCATGCTCGGAGGTTGCATATGTTGGTATATAACGTTTTGGGCGGCATCCTGGCGTTCAGCGTGAGAATGATCGGTGGCTGGTATTTCGTGCTGACCTGACGGAAAGAAAGTTTTCTCGGCTCTATGACGTCGCTATTCCAGATGATATGACAGAAGGTGAGATTGCTGGCTGGCTGAGTGATATTTTTCATGAAGCCTTAATCGAGCGTCATCCACATGTGGAACGAATCGAATAACGATTTGATGAATAGCTTTACTCTGAGTCCGCTCCTGGCACGAAGCGGACTGACCTGGGCGCATTAATCTCCCCGACATGCCGGGTCGTCAGCCCGACTGCGCTAACCGGCAGGCCGTTAAGACCCGCCGAACCGCCAGAAGCGGTGTTTCGAACCTGATGGCTTGGGTGTGACGGCAAGGTAGTAGTGACAATTGATATTTAACTGAGGATGGCGCTTGCACCTCTTTCGGGAACGTTGTTCGTCAGGAGCGAAAAACGGACATCAGCATTGAGCAAACCAAAAAACACGTCAAAGCTAACCTTGCGTTTGCGTCCTGCAATTCGAATGACCTTATTGTTTAAAAATTTATTTTTTGACGCCAATGACGTCAGCCCTCAGTTTTCCTGCAATTAACGCTTTAACAGGCCTTTCATTCTTCGTAAAAGCCGGTGTATCACACGCAACAGTAAGATAAACATTATGTTGATTTAAGGCGACTTTAGCTTTAAATTATTCAACAAATTGTTTAATTTCGGTGCTTGCATTATGACTGATAACCGACCGGATGAAGTTTATGAGGAAGATGTGCTCCGCATACTCGCCGCAGCCGTCCGTGCTATTGGCAGCATCATTTCCTCCAACACAGAGATTGTTCTTCATGACCTCCGCAGACCGGAATATTCCATTGCTGAAATCGTGAATGCGCACGTTACCGGACGGCGTCAGGGCGATTCCATACTTTCCGGTATGCGCACGGATAAAGCGTTTATCAGCGCGATGGAGGAAAGCCAGGAAGCCGTAACGCTTCTGACCGACTATGAGACCTTCAGCCGCTCAGGCACTCCCCTGCGCAGCAGCACGGCCATCTATCGGGGACGTAATGCCCGCCCCTTTGCTGCGCTCTGCATCAATGTCGACGATGAAAATATCCGTAAGGCCCTTAGCGTACTGCAGAGCCTGACCGCCGTTGTGCCATCACAGCGTGAAGAGGCGATTCCGCAGGAGGAAAGCGGCGTGTCGCCCGACAACATTGAAGATCTGATGCGCGACATTATCAGCAGCGCCACGGCGCTCAGCCCCGGCGCCGGAAGAGCCGACGGTAAAAGGGCCAAACTTCTCGCCGTGCATCAGATGCAGGAAAAAGGCATTTTCCTGATGAAAGGCGGCGTTGAAAAAGCGGCGGCGGCCCTAGGCGTCACCCGCTACACCATCTACAACTACCTTGATGAACTGAAAAATACTTAATGACGGGTCACCCCTCTCAGCGCTGGAGAACCAATGAAAAGATATCCCGGCTCGCTGCCATTTCCGTTTGCCCGTGCGGTGGAAGCCAACGGCTTTCTGTTTCTGTCCGGTCAGGTGTCCATGAATGCGCAGGGCGAACCCGTACGCGGCACAATTGAGGAGCAGACGCGAACTATTCTGCAGAACATAGCCGACACGCTTGAAGCCTGCGGGTCATCGGTCAGTAAGGTCGTAAAGGCCACCGTCTGGTTGTCTGATATGTCGCACTTTCAGGCGTTTAATGATGCCTGGCGGACAGGCTTCCCCGACGGCTTTCCGGCCCGCACTACCGTCGTCAGCCAGCTGGCATTCGGCCTCGATGTTGAAGTTGAAGTGATGGCGCTGGCCTGACGTTCCTTTTACCGGAGTAAATCCATGACACTGAGTATCAGTACCCCGCTGCTTGAATCCCTCCCGCTGGGTCAGTTGAACGGTACCCGCGTATGGCTGAAAATGGAGGCGCTGCAGCCTTCCGGGTCGTTTAAAATCCGCGGCATCGGCTATGCCTGTGAACAACATTTTTCCCGCGGTGCCCGCCGTTTTATCTCCTCTTCCGGCGGTAACGCAGGCCTGGCGGTGGCTTATGCGGGCCGCCGGCTGGGTGTTCCCGTCATCGTGGTCGTACCTGAAACCACGCCGGAGCGCGCCCGCCATCTGCTGCAGTGTGAGGGAGCAGAGGTTATCGTTCACGGAAAAATGTGGTCTGAAGCCAACGAGCTGGCGCTGTCGCTGCTGACCGGAGAAGACGCCTTTCTGCATCCTTTTGATGATCCGCTTCTCTGGACGGGGCATGCCTCCATGATCGATGAGGTGGTCGCCGCAGGCGTAAGGCCGGATGCTGTGGTGCTTTCGGTGGGCGGCGGCGGCCTGCTGGCCGGCGTTGACGAAGGGTTGCGCCGTAACGGGCTTGCATACGTGCCGGTTTATGCCGCTGAAACGGAAGGTATGGCTTCCTATGCCGCCGCGCTGGAAGCGGGCGGTCCGACGGAGGTTCCTGTACTGACGGGCGTGGCAACTTCTCTTGGTGCCCGTCAGGTGTGCCAGCGGGCGTTCGGGCTGGCCAGTGAAAGAACCGTCATACCGGTGCAGGTGACCGATGGCGAGGCGGTGAACGCCTGTCTGACGTTCCTGGACGACAATCGTATTCTGGTCGAACCCGCCTGCGGCGCGGCGCTGGCTCTGCTTTACGGCAAAAAAATCCCTGCCAACAGCCATAAAAACATTCTGGTGATTGTGTGTGGCGGATCGACGGCCACCATCGACTCTCTTAAGGGCTTTTCCGGCTGATTACTGCGGCAGGTCCCGCATTGCCGGCCCGCTCTTCCCTCAACCTTAAGCAAAATTCTGTCCGCCCGGCGGACAGGAAAGGGTGACTTATGACAGAAAGAATCTATTTCAACAGTGACGCGCTTGAAATGGCGTCGTCCGTTATCAGCTGCGTCCCTCAGGATGAGGGCCGTTATCGCGTCATTCTCACGGCCACGATTTTTCATCCCCAGGGCGGCGGCCAGCCCTCCGACCGGGGAACCATCGGCCTTGCCAGTATGCTGCATGCCATTCAGGAGAACGGGAAAGTGGTGCATTTCACGGACGCGCCGGTGGATACCGGACCTGTGCAGCTGACCGTGGATGCTGAATTACGCCAGCTTCACACCCGTTACCATTCAGCCGGCCACCTGATTGCTGTGGCAGGTGAAAAATATGGCTGGTATGGCAACAAAGGCAACCATCGTCCCGGGGAGGGCCGCGTGGTCTTTGAGCCGCTGCGCCTGACCACGCCGGTGATCGCAGAGGATTTTGCCCGGGGCGTCTCAGAACTGGTTCATCAGGCGCTGCCCCGCCATCAGCAGGAGGAGGAGGGCCGCCGTATGATCACGTGGGGCGATTTGCCCGCCTACGCCTGTGGCGGCACGCACGTGCCGCTGACATCCGACGTGGGCGAGGTTCAGATAACGCGTGTGAAGGAGAAGAAAGGACAGCTCTCGGTACAATATGAGTTAACTGAACGGTAAAATAACGTAACTCGTCCCTGCGGTGCCGGTAAAACGTTCTCCACACGTAAAACCGGCACCGCCGCGTCAGATAAGCTGTTTAGCCAGCAGCCCTGCCGCAATGATGACGATCATCAGCACACCGGAAACCCGGCTGATAATCACCGCAGCACGCGGACGCGCCGCTGAGTGAAACCGCTACGATACGCAGGCCGTGAACGGCATAGCGCCGTATGTCGCGCCTCATATGGGGCAGGGCAAAGGGCATGATAAACAGCAGCGCAATAGCCAAGCGGACGACCTTCAGGGCACCCTGAGTATTTTCCTGCAGAGCGGAAGCTATGATCTGCATCTGCGTCATCTCAGAAAGTTGTATGACCGTCAGATAGATAGTGTGAGGGCATGTATTGCTGTCGGGTTTCCGGAAGGCACACGTGTGAGCCGGCCCGGCGCGGGATTTATTTTATGGGTTGAACTGCCCGATGGCACTGACACACTGGCATTATTTCCTGCTGCGCTCGACGAAAATATCCTTTGCATGCCTGGCCTGTTGTGTTCAGGGGATCGTGCTTTCAGTAACTGCCTGCATCTTGCCGTCTGCTTTGAATTGACAGAAGAATACCGGGCAGCAATTATCCGGCTCGGTGCGCTCGTGCAGTCATAGTTAAACCCTTATAATTTAATAGGTTGATGAGATTTTTAAGTGTCCGCAATGTGACTATCAAACTTTGTCTGCTTATGGCACACAGCGAACAGTAGAGTTGTTTGTCAGGTCCGCTATGAGCGAAAAGCGGACGTCAGAAATACTGCTTCTGGAATGGGATTCGTATTATTTTTTGAGCGTCATTTCAATTAGAGTTTGCTGGAGCTTCAGGAGGCTTTCTTTATGCTCCTGAACTCCCCCTCTAAGTAAATTTGTAAACCAGATGCCATCTGCAGCGAGCCTGGCGATCTCCAGCTCTGGTGCGGTGTCAGTATCATGATGTCGGCTCAGGCGCTGAGAAAGCCAGTTTTCCCAGCGCAACATCAATTCAGGTTCAGTGCAGAGAGAGAAGACTAGTGCAGAGGTTGGCGTTTTATCAGTACATGTAACCAGCGTCGCCCTGATATAGGCCCGTGTAAAGCAACCGTATATGACTGGGTTCTGCACCAAAAATTCATCAATCTGCTTGTTGAAACGCTCAAGTTCTTCATCAAAGACCGAAGCGATAAGTTCATGCTTGTTGGCAAAATGGTGAAACAGACCACCTTTTGTGACTCCTGCATCAGTTGCAATATCGCTGATGCTAACGCCAGCAAAACCCCGGCTCGCCATCAGACTGGCTGTGCTGTTGAGCAAGCGGCGGCGTACGTTTTCAGGGTCCTTTTTAGGTCTTCCAGTGCTAGAAATCATTAGTGAACGCTCATTTTTGAAAAACCGTTAACCACCACCACACCAATAACTATCAACGCGATACCTGAGATAGCAGCAGTATCAAGTTTCTGCTTGAAAACAAACACGCCAACGATCGCTGTCAAAATAATACCAAGGCCGCCCCAGGAAGCATAAGCGATGCCCAGAGGGATATTTCTCAGGGCCTGTGCCAGCATATAAAAGGAGCAGGCATATAAAATGGCACAAATCAAAGTAGGGATGAGCCTGGTAAAATGTTCGGATTTACCAAGAAATGTTGTGCCTGCCACTTCGAGCACGATAGCGAAAGCAAGCGCAGCATATGACATTAAAGAGGACATAATTTTCTCCACATAGAAAATGATATTATGGATACCAACCGGTAGGTATGTAAATGAGTTCTTCAGCTTTTTATTTCCGATTTGATAACGTCCGCTTGTGGCACAAGGCGGACGCTAGCCAGCCCAATGTCCGCTATGAGCGAGGAACGGACGTTTAAGGCTTGAAAATGCATTCCTGACAGCATTGATTAGGATTTGTCGAAATCGAAGTCAGCACTGGAATGTAAAATCCCAATAGCCATGGCGACGAGCCACGGTCCTGGAAATCAAAGACGTCTATTTATGCCATTAACAAAGGAAACAAAAGGGCATTATTTTGCCGCAAAGATGGCCCCTTGCTGCTGCCGAATTCCAAAATGTTGCTCTAAGGCTATCCAACCCAATGCGGTGACTTTCAACGCTCTAGATTTACTCGAGCAGTTCAGCCACTTCCACGCGATAAAAGCCTCAAGCAGAGCGGAACCAAGAGGTCCTGCGAGGTGATACTGTCGCTCGGTCCAGTCGAGGCACATTCGGTTATTTCCTGCGCGATCTGCATTGATTTCCACACCTTGCTGTTTAAGCCACAGGTGCCCCTTAACCGTCAGTACGTACTGTTGATCTTCTTGCATGGCAATCAGTCCGCGGTAGAGCATCCCCTGCGAAATGACCACGCCGATTTGCCCGGCTAAATGATCGTAACAACAGCGCGCAAAACGCAGCTCTTTCGCTGAAGGATTCGGTGTCGTTTGCCACTGAGAAGTGACTGGTCCGACCGAGGCCAGACTTTCTAAGAGCTGGGAAACATGTGGACCGGCTAAGCGGTAATATCGATAGCGCCCCACAGACTCTAAGGTGATCAGACCGCCATCACGCAGTTTTGCGAGATGAAAACTGGCGGTCTGCGCTGTAATGCCGGCGGCCTCAGCCAGAGCGCTGGCAGAAAGCGCTTCGCCTCCAGACAGGTTAATAAGCATTATCGAACGCACCGGCTCGGCGATGAGATGTGCCACGACTGAAATATGAAATTGATTCATTCTGCGCGCCATTGAAAGTGAAGTCAGTGTTTACCAGGGAGTTAATAGTTCGATACGGCTCGAACCATTATTTAGCGCACGCAAGGTATAGTCAATCAATCCCATATTTGGACAATTGCTTCTACAAATGATCAACACTTCTTCGGCTAAAAAATGGTTGTTAGCTGCAACCAGTATCAGTTACATCATCGTAATTCTTGATACCTCGATTGTGAATGTTGCACTTGCACCGCTGGCAGCAGCTCTGCACTCGACCATTAGCGGACTACAATGGGTCGTCAGTTCCTACACCGTCACTTTCGCCAGTTTGCTGCTCAGTGGTGGTGCTTTGGGCGACAAACTGGGGGCAAAAAACGTTTATCTCACTGGCCTGTTGCTGTTTGGATTTGCTTCGGCGGGATGCGGCTTTTCATCAACATTGTCCACTATGATCTTCTCGAGAATATTGCAGGGCATCGGGGCAGCCTTGCTGGTCCCCGCCTCTCTTGCTTTGATAAACAGTGAGTTTCCAAAGTCTCAGGAGCGCGCTAAAGCCATAGGTATCTGGGCTGGTTGCGGTGGAATTGCGATGGCTGCCGGCCCGTTATTTGGCGGATTGCTGATCCAACTATTAGGCTGGCGAAGTATTTTTCTGGTCAATGTTCCAATCGTACTGATCGGGATTGTGCTGGCAACGCGCATTCCTGCGATAAAAAACTCTGCCAACGAGAGAACGATGGATATTGCAGGGCAGTTATTCGCCATTATCGCGCTTGGCTTGTCTATTGCCGTATTGATTGAAGGGGGGCATCGAGGATGGTGTGACCCGTGGATTTGCGGTGGAGTATTGGTGGCGGCCATGGCCTGGGGGCTTTTCATCTTTACCGAGCGCACAATCAGCCAGCCGATGTTGCCGATGACGCTATTTCGTCTTGCTGATTTTTCGTCCTCGGTTACCGTCTCGCTTATGTCAGGCTTAGTATTTTACGGGCTGTTTTTCATGCTCAGCCTGTACTTCGAGACCGTGCGCGGCTGGTCATCGCTGGACGTGGGTCTTGCTTTTCTTCCCTTGACCTTGCTGGTTACCTTAGGCAGCTTTAGCGCCGGAAAACTTAACCGCCTGTTTGGCCCCTTTTGGTTGATAGCAGGATGCTGCGGACTCTACGTCGCCGGATTCGCAGGGTTATTGATATTAAGAGAACATGCATCCTATTGGAGGATCGCACTTTGCTTTCCGGCTCTCGGTCTTGCAGCAGGAGTCATTACACCGGTCGCCACGGCGGCTGTCATGGGCTCAATAGTCAAAGAGCAGGTGGGAATTGTCGCCGGGGTACTTAACGCTAGCCGACAAACGGGATCCGCACTGGGAGTCGCCATCTTTGGCGGATTGCTTAGCGCTGTAAAACCTCTCGCTGCGGGTATTTACTTCGCCTTATGTCTCGCCATAGCCCTCTCAATGCTTGGCGGCCTGCTATGGGTCATCATCCTAAGCAGGAATTCTACACATAAAAAAAATACGCCGTGAAAGCGTGGTTAGATTACTGACGAGCCCCGTCTTTCTGGTGAGGAGTATTAAGTGATTTGAGCGCGCGATGAGTGGGCATGGAAGGAGCTCAGACACACCCGTGGATTTGTCTTCCGACACGATGTGATCAGCAACATACTTATGCAAAAACTGGTGCACAGTAATGTACTAAATGTCCACTTCTGGCACAAAGCAGCCGGACTTAGATGCAGGGTTCGCTATGAGCACAGGATGTTAGTCAGTTGCTTGATAAGTAGCCTGATAGCTTCTTTACTGCAACTGGATAAAAACTACAAAAACGTTCAAAGCAATTTCAGGATCTCCTCCAGCACATCCGCCGGCCTTTCAAGCACGGCCAGATGAGTTCTGGCCGTCTCTAACCGTTTCACTTCAAAGAAATTATGTTTCCTTGAGAAACGTTGTTGTAAAGCCAGGTACTTGTCGCTTCTGTCCAGGGAATAGATGTGAGAAGCCTTGGGGGGATTTCTGAGCTGTTCGAGACGCAGGAGTGGCGAACCATATTTATGGTATGCATCAGCAATGACCTGACCAGCAAGTCGCCAAAGCTGATAGCTGGATTCAGCCATCTCAGTTTTTAGATGATGGATCATGACTGGAGAGTCGCTTTCTGCCAGCCAATATTCGTAAAAGGCATCCCGTGCATCTTGCCAGCTGTCTTCATTCTGCATGTCTCTGACCGAGTCGAAAAATCCAGGCTCCGGCTGATTCATGATCCAATCAAGAAATATGACTGCAGGTATGCGATTTCTTAAACTTTCCACCAAATCAATAGATACCCAACTGGCATGAGCAACGGAAACAGGCACTATCCTGGTCAAGCCAAGATGTTCAATTAATGTTAAAGCATCTGATAATAAAGCCGCACCGTCAAAATCCTGACCGTTGGTCGATGATTTTCCATGACCACGCCAGTCTATAGTGACAACGCGGAAAAAAACGGCGGCCAGCTCAGAGAAATCTTTAAAAACGGTTTTTGGTTGGCACCAGCCAGGCATGAGGAACAGAGTCGTGTCACCCGTGCCAATATCCTGATAATCAATATCACCATAATTTGTATGTAAAACCGGCATATTAATTTCTCTTCGTAAAATGAATGAACAGCTAACCTATTCTCTCCCGCATCACTAAAAAAGCATTTACTAACGTAGTAGCACTTATGTCATGGTTTATCAGAATTGAGTGAGTGATTTACGGGCTGCTTTTGGGCTGGGAATGTAAACCTGATCACTTCCGGAAAGGATATACGGCTCGCAGTATCCGGCAGCGTCAATCCTTAAAACTTCAGGCCACTGCGATACTGATTCCAGCGTACGTATAGCATGTCCGGATAACTTTCCGCAGCCTGTTCTCCAGCGTCTGTCAGGCACCAGGAAGTTGTTGAGTCACTCAAAAATGTCCGCTTCTGGCACAAATCAGACATGCTTGCGGGACAAAGTCCGCTATGAGCGAAAAGCGGACATTGGCCGTGGGCTAAAGAAGAAAATTGCGTGGTGTTAATTCCAGAATGGAACGAAATGCGGCGGTAAATGCAGCCGGACATGAGAAACCCAGTTGGTAGGAGATCTGCTTAATTGAGATGCCATTGGCGAGGAGATCTAATGACGCACAAATTCTTGCTCTTTGCTTCCAGGTTCTGAAGCTGAAGCCCGTATCCTTAATAAACATTCGCGAAAAGGTGCGTTCAGACATATTGGCAATATGGGCCAGATCGCTTAGAGACGCTTCCCAGCGGTGACTGACCAGTAACTCTTTGGTTGCCCTGTTTAAGCGCTCATCATGAGGCATAGGTAGCTCCGCGGTCAAAGGCGTTGCCTCACTGAGAATTTCTAAAATTAACAGCGCCATTTTACGCTGGCTCGGTCCAGTGTAGTCGGCATTGAAAAGCCCGGCTATCAGCTCTTTCACCAGTGCGGTGGCTGTAATCACATGCACCTGGCGACTCTTCGTAAAATTCAGGCATTCTTCGATAAGACTGTTACTGAAATAAATAGCCCGTAAGTCGGTGTGGGATAGCAGGTTGTAGCTGTGAATCTGCAGAGGCGGTAGCCACAATGCCCGCTGAGGGGGTATCACCCAACGATTGCCCTCTGTTTCAACCAACATAACGCCCCTGGTAGCAAATAACAGCTGTCCTTCAATATGATGATGAGGAGGATCGGTCTCTCCGCGTTGATAGCTGATGGCGGTGCAAGACCATCCCGTCGCTTCATCATGTCTTGGCGCTTTATCTATGCTACCTGGCATTTCAAATTTAGTTCCTGCAGTTATCTTAGTTGGACTCACCCGATTCATAACATCCCGGCAGGGTGAAACTTGAAAAATTGAGGTTAACATAAGCATTACAGGAGCATCTTTAAATGCACGTTCATTTCATCATCCATGAAAGTTTTGAGGCTCCCGGCGCTTATGAGACCTGGGGCAGGGGCAAAGGTAATCACGTCACATATTCACGAGTTTATGAAGGCGAGGCACTGCCGTCCAGCCTGGATGACATCGATTTTTTGATTGTTATGGGTGGCCCACAGGATCCGGCCACCCTCCCTGAACAGTACCCGCATTTTGATGCAAAGGCTGAGCAGGCAGTCATCGCATCCGCTGTGCGCGCAGGTAAAGCCGTTATTGGCATTTGCCTGGGTTCCCAGCTCATTGGTGAGGCGCTCGGTGCTTCTTTCGCACGCAGCCCGGAAAAAGAGATCGGCAAGTTTCCTGTCTCTCTGACGCAGGCAGGGCAACAGCATGAGCTGTTTGCACATTTCGGGCACACGCTTGAGGTCGGTCACTGGCATAACGATATGCCTGGGCTGACGCCCGATGCCACGGTCATAGCCTACAGTGAAGGGTGCCCGCGTCAGATTGTCGCCTACAGCGATCTGGTGTTCGGTTTCCAGTGCCACATGGAGCTGACACCGGAAGTGGTCGAACTGCTTATTGCCCACTCCGAAAAGGATCTGGGCAGGGCGGGTAAATACCGCTTTGTCCATACGCCTGCACAACTGCGTGCACATGATTACCGGGAGATGAACCAGGCTCTGTTCACATTTCTGGACAAACTGGCCGGGCGTTACAACCAGAGCCATCAATGATCGTCCTTTGCGCAGATTATCCTGCTCAAAAGAGGCAATTCTGAAACTAACAGTACAGGTAACACTATGACTGAAACGCCAGCCGCCCTTCTGACGATAGCCGGCGCTATCCTGGTAGGTGCCATGAGCCCCGGGCCAAGCTTCATCATGATAGTACGTACTGCCGTCGTCTCATCTCGCCTCAGCGCGCTGGCCGCCGCCGCAGGCATGGGCGTGGGATGCATGATTTTCTCAGTCATTGCGCTGGCCGGGCTGCACTCTCTGCTGGAGCTGGTTCCCTGGCTGTATGCCGCGCTTAAAACCGCCGGTGGGGTTTACCT